>MDTE01180965.1_pt1 | contig 25831 bp, 25 predicted proteins | sample 811231 | NCBI WGS metagenome assembly MDTE01 (sample SAMN05326651, study PRJNA326480) | marine metagenome | isolation source: seawater | place: Indian Ocean: Red Sea | collected 2010
CATGCCGCGTGATCCCTTAACCAGCACCACGTCGCCGTCTTCCAGCCGCTCGATCAGGGCCGCCGCCGCTCCCGCGCTCTCCTCGCAGTGGATCACGTCGCTCTGGGCCATGCCGGCGTCGACCGCCGCCGCGGCCATCACCGCCGCCGCCTCTCCGCCCACGGTGAGCAACAGACCCAGCCCCGCGTCCGCGGCCTCGCGCCCGGTATCTCGATGCAACGGCAACGCCCGGGAACCCAGTTCCAGCATCTCGCCCAACACTGCGACCCGGCGTCCCGAACGACGGTCGCTCGCGAACGCCGCAAGGGCGGTGCGAACGGCCAACGGACTCGCGTTGTAGGTGTCGTCCACCACCACGATTCCGCGACCGGGCCGGAGCAGTCGGCCGCGTCCGGGCGGCGCGGTGACCTTGGCGATTCGCGCCGCCGCGTCTTGTGGAGACACGTCGAAACGAAGACCGACCGCGACCGCCGCGAGCACGTTGGCCAGATTCCCGCGACCCGGTAACGAGCTCTGAAGCTGCGTCTCCCCGACCGGCGTCCGGATGGTCGCCGACGTGCCGTCGAGGCCGCGCTCATCGATGTCGGCGGCCGTCACCTCCGCGTCGGGACCGAACCCGAACGTCGTCACGTTCGCCGCGCTCCGACCGACTCGGCTCATCACTCGCTCGTCATCGGCGTTCGCCACCACCTCGGTCGCGGCCGTCGCGCCTTCGAGAATCTCCGCCTTGGCGTCGGCGATCGCGTCGAGAGAGGGAAAGAACTCCGCATGCACCTCGGCCACGTTGGTCCAGACCCGCACGTCAGGCTCGGCCAGTTCGACCAGTCGGCTGATCTCGCCCGCCGCGTTCATCCCGAGCTCGAGTACCGCCACCTCCGGCCCGTTGGCCAACTCCAGCAACGACAGCGGCAGGCCGATGTGGTTGTTGAGATTGCCCTTGGTCCGGAACACGTCGAACCTCGACTCGAGCACCGCCGCCGTCAGCTCCTTCGTCGTCGTCTTGCCTACGCTGCCGGTGATCGCCACCACCCTGGCACCCGACTGTCGTCGGTGGTAGCGCCCCAGTTCCTGTAGGGCGAGCAGCGTGTTATCGACCACGACACCGTCGGCCTCGCCGAGCGCGTCAGGCCGCGAGACCAGCACCGCGCACGCGCCCTTTTCGACCGCCGCCTGCACGTAGTCGTGCCCATCCAACCGCTGTCCCTCGATCGCGATGAACAGCTCTCCAGCCTCGATCGCACGGGAATCGATGGCATAGCCCTCGATGCGCCGCGCTTGCCCCCCCCTGACCTCGCCTCCAACCACCGTGGCCAACTCGCCCAGCGTCAGGCTCGAGCGGGAGCGCGCCGTGCCGGTGGTCTCCATTCGCCGACTCGCCTGGCGTCAGTTGGACGCCGCTCCGGTTCTGTGACGGGCAAGCGCGGCGACCGCGATCTTCCGGTCGCTGAACGGCCGCCGCTCGTCGCCGACGACCTGCTCCGTTTCGTGCCCCTTGCCCGCGATCACGACGACATCGCCAGGACCGGCCAGCGCGATGGCCCGCTCAATGGCGCGCCTCCGGTCCACGATAGCCAAATGACTCACCGCCTCGTCGGCAGACGAGACCAGGCCTCGCTCGACGTCGGCGATGATCGCGGCCGGGTCCTCGGTTCGGGGGTTGTCCGACGTCACCACCACCAGATCGCTCAGCCGGGCCGCGACCGCGCCCATCAACGGCCGCTTCGCCGGATCCCGGTCGCCGCCACACCCGAACACCGAGATGACTCGTCCAGAGCCCAGATCCCGCGCCGTGGTCAGCACCGCTCGCAGCGCATCATCGGTGTGCGCGAAGTCGACCAGTACCTGGATGTCGTCTCCGGGCGTCGACACCCGCTCAAGGCGGCCAGGCACGTCCGTCACCTGACCGACGCCCCGCACGATGGCGTCGACAGGCAGATCGAGCGCAAGCGCGGTACTGACCGCCGCCAGCACGTTGTAGACATTCAGCCGACCCGGAAGCGCGGTCGTGAGCGACAGCGGTCCGCGGGGCGTGTCGAGCTCGAGCGACGTGCCCTCGAAACTGAGATCCATTCGGGTCGGCCGCAGGTCGGCGTCGCGATCGATCGCGTAGGTCACGGGACGTGCGACACCCTCGGCAAGCTGTCGTCCGTAGGGGTCGTCGACATTGACGACCGCGGGTGCCCCCGCGGGCAACATCTCGAACAGCCGCCGCTTGGCGCCGAAGTACTGGGTCATGTCGCCGTGATAGTCGAGGTGGTCCCGGGTCAGGTTGGAAAAGACGGCCGACTCGAACCGGATCTGGTCGACCCTTCTGAGCGCCAGCGCGTGCGACGACACCTCCATGACACACGCGCGCCGGTCGTGGTCCCGCATCTCGCGAAGCAACCCCTGTATCTCGGGGGCCTCTGGCGTGGTGCGAACCGCGATCTCGCTGCGCCCGCCGGTTTCGTAGCGCACCGTGCCGATCTGGCCGCACGGTCGCCCAGCCGCCTCGAAGATGGCGGCCAACAGATAGGTCGTCGTGGTCTTGCCGTTGGTCCCGGTCACTCCGACTACGGCGAGTTCGTGGCTCGGATCCCCGGAGAATGCCGCAGCCAGCTCGGCAAGCGCCGTGCGGCTATCCGCCACCTCAACCCACGGGGCCTGGACGCCAGTGGGCGCGGGCGAAGACGCCACGACCAGCAAAGCCCCGTGCGCTTCGGCATCGGCCGCGAAGTCCGACCCGTCGAACTGCTCGCCGCGCAGCGCCACGAAGACCGCGCCAGGCTGCACGCGGCGCGAGTCGTAGTCGACGGCGGTCACGGTGCGAGCCCCGAGCTCGGCCTGGGCCAACAGCCCCTCCGGGTCGGACCTGACTCCAGACAATCGAGGCAACAGCTGGCGTAGTGTCATGGAGATGACTCCAGCCCTCGACGATCGAGCTCGAGCCGGGCGAGCTGCCCGCTATTCATCACCGCACCTGGGGCGGGACTCTGGCCGACGACGAACCCGTCGCCATTCATCTCGACCGACAGTCCCAGCTCGGTGGCGACCTCGAGCGCCTGACGCGCCCCGAGCCCGCGCAGGTCAGGCATCGTGCCCGGCGCGGTGCCGATCCCGGTCGTCCGGACCTCCGCCTGCGTTCTCGCTGCGACCGGCTGGGCGGTGACGGGCGGGAACGGATCATCAGCCACGAGCACCGGAGCCGGCGCGTCAATATTGGGCGGCACGCCGAGCTGACGAAGCGCCGCCTCCGCGATGCGTTGGAAGACCGGCGCGGCCACCGTTCCCCCGCCGCGACTCACATCGTCGACGACGACGAGGATGGTGAGCTCGGGGCGGGTCGACGGAGTAAAGCCGGCGAACGACGCGATGTTCCGCCCGTTGTCGTCGTAACGCCCGTCGATCAGCTTCTCGGTGGTCCCTGTCTTCCCCGCGGCGGTGTAGCCAACCAGCTGCGCCCGCCGAGCCGTCCCACGCGAGACCACGTCTTCGAGTATCCGCGTCATGGTCAGCGCCGTGTTCTCCGACATGACCCGGCGGACGATGCGACGCGGGGACTCGACCCGCTCTCCCTCGTTGAGCACCGCGCGCACCAGACGCAGAGCCACGAGTTCCCCGCCATTGGCGACCGCGCTCATCGCGGCTGCCATTTGGAGCGGGGTGACCGAGATGCTGTAGCCCATCGAGACCGACGCCAGATCACTCTCGGTCAGCCTGGCCGGGTCATGCACGATCCCGCGACTTTCGCCCGGAAAATCAGACGACGCGCGTTCGCCGAACCCGAACCGCCGCACGTAGCGGCCCATCCGCTCGGTGCCGAGCCGCTGGCTCAACTGGCTGGCGCCCACGTTGCTCGAACGCACGAGCACGTCGGCAAACGACAGCACGCCGTAGTTGCGGAGATCGGAGATGGTTCGTGAGCCGAATCGGATCACCCCAGGATTCGTGTCGAACTCCTCGGTCGGATCCGACACTCCCTCCTCGAGCGCCGCCGAGGCGGTGATCACCTTGAAGATCGAGCCGGGCTCGTAGACCGCCTGGGTGGCCCGATTCCGCCGCTGGTCATCGCTGGTCGAGGCAAAGACGTTGGGGTTGAACGTCGGCTCGTTGGCCAATGCCATGATCTCGCCGGTGGCCGGATCCATGACCACGACGCTGCCACCCTCGGCATCATGCTCTCGAACCGCCGCGCGGAGCTCTCGCTCAGCGATGTGCTGGATGTACTTGTCGATGGTCAGCTCGAGCGACACCCCGGTCATCGGTGGCCGCTCGACCCGGCTGAAGGCTCGGCCGTGGGCGTCGGTCTGCACCAGCACCACGCCCTCGCGTCCGCTGATCTCCTCGTCGTACAGGGACTCGAGCCCGTGCAACCCCTCGTTGTCGACGCCGACGTAGCCGAGCAGATGCGCGCCCAGCTCCGAGTTCGGATAAAAGCGGCGGTTCTCCTTGATCAGTCCGATTCCTGGCAGATCGAGCTCGCGAATGCGGTGAGCCGCCTGTACCGACACATGACGTTCCACATACGCAAACAACCCGTCTCGTGAGAGTCGCGTCTCGATGGTGTCCCAATCGCCTTCGCTGCAGTCGAGGACCTGACACAGCGCATCGGTGGTGCCCACCGCATCGTCCACCTCGTTGGGCACCGCGACGACCGTATCGGCTTCCACGCTGTAGGCGAGCAGCCGTCCGTTCCGGTCGACGATCTCGCCACGCTTGGGCACGGTCTTGACCGACCGCGACTGCTGGCGTTCGGCCTGCTCCATCAAGGCGTCGTAGCGAAACACCTGAAGGTGCACCAGACGCGCCTCGATGGCCACACCCCAGAGAGCCATCACCGACGCCATCACGAGCACACGGCTCCGGACCGTACGCCGCCAGCGGTCGGGCCCGGTGGGAGTTACGGCCATCGCTCCTCCCCGGTCTGCTCGGGAAGCTCGTCCGGCTCCTGTCGTCCAGCCAGGACCGCCGGCCCGGGGGGATCGGCTGGCGCGACGCGTTCGATCACCAAAGCCGCTGGGCCGGGCGCCACCATGTCCAGCTCCTCGGTCGCGATCCGCTCGATCCGACGCGGGGAACGCAACGTCTCGATCTCCAACCGAAGATGTCGGTTGATCTCGATTTCGTCAGCGCGCTCCTGTTCCATCTGCTCGATCTCGTAGCCGTGCCGCAGCAGCTCGAAGTGCTGCCACGCCGAGAACAGCAACACGGCGACCAGACACACCCCGATGGCGGCCGAGCGCCACAGTTCACGCTGCCGGGTCCGATCGATCTCCCGGACGATCGGATTGTTCGGGATCTCACGCTTGATGTCGTATTCGAGGTCGAGACGACTCATGCCACCCTCTCCAGCGCCCGAAGCTTCGCCGAGCGCGCCCTGGGGTTGCGTTGGACCTCATCAGCGCCGGGACGCAGGGGCCGACGAGTCAGGACCCGAACCGTCGGGTCGCTACCGCCCTCGAGTTCCCGCAGCGTGTACTTCACGATCCGATCCTCGAGCGAATGGAAGCTGATGATGGCCAGCCGAGCGCCGGCCCGGAGTCGGGCGGTGACCGCGCGCACGAATCGATCGAGACCATCGAGCTCTTCGTTCACCCAGATCCGCAACGCCTGAAACGTTCGCGTCGCCGGATCGATGCGCCGGTGGCCTCGCTGACGAATCGCCCGCCGGACGGCCATCGCCAACTCTGTGGTCGTGGAGAGCGCGTCGGCATCGCGTGCCGCGATGATCGACCGCGCAATCCGTCGGGAGTGCCGCTCTTCGCCGTACTCGTAGATGACGTCGGCCAGCGCATCCGCATCGATGTCGGCCAGCCGCTCCGCCAGCGTCTGTCCCTGGCTACGGTCCATCCGCATGTCGAGCGGGTCTTCACGGCGGAAGCTGAAGCCTCGTCCTTCGCTCTCGAGCTGAATGGTGGAGTGACCGAGATCGGCCAACGCCCCGTCGACGGTGTCGAGACCGTGTTCGTCCAGCACCGACTCGAACGCCCGATAGTCGGCATGCACGAGCTGCGCCCGGTCGGCCCAGGGGGACAGGCGCTTCCGGGCGACCGCCAGCACTTCCTGGTCGCGGTCCAGGCCCAGCACCCGTGTCGCCCCGGCCTCGAGCAACGCCTGGGTGTGTCCGCCAGTCCCGACGGTGCAGTCGAGAACGAGGTCTCGACCGGCCGGCGCCAGGAGCTGGGTAACCTCCGAACGCAGGACCGGCTCGTGTAGAATCATCGCGTCTAGATGCCGAACTCCGACAACGCACGTGCGTCGTCGTCGGTGAAGGGATCGTCGTCGAGCCGTTTCGCGAACCGCTCGTGATTCCACACGTCGAGATGGTCGTATTGACCGAACACGTCGACCTCTCCGACCATCGCCGCGGCTTCACGCAGCCGGGGATGAATCGACACGCGTCCTTGTTTATCGAACTCGGCGGGCTGGCCGAAGTAGTTGACCCGGTCGAAGAACTTGCCTCGCGCCGGCAGCGTAGAGGGGACCTGGGCGAGCTTGCGTTCGATTTCCACCCACACCGGCATGGGATAGACCCGTACGAGATCGCCAGTCAGGCTGGTGACGAAGAGCTGGGTGCCGAAGCGGTCCTCAATCGTCGTCCTGAACAGGGTCGGAATCTTGAGTCGGCCCTTGTCGTCGATCTTGGCCGAGAGATTTCCCCGTAGCACCCTTTTTACTCCACTCTAGTCCACTAAAATCCCCAGCGATAGTAGAAGGCGGTCGGCGCGGTGTCAACAGATAAAAACTGTCAGATCAATGACTTACGTTTAATTTTCGCCCCCATAATTCACCCCTGGGAGCGACCAGTTTCTCCGGTAGGGTCCACCCCTCGGCCGCGATTCCGCTCCACCCTGGTCCACTGACGATGCTGAAGGCAGGACTGATCGGGCTTCCCTCCACCGGCAAGAGCACCCTTTTTCGACTGCTGACGAGTTCCGGCGAGTCGGCGGGCGGCGGCGGACGGCAGGACCCATTGATGGGTGTCGCGCAGGTGCCAGACGCCAGACTCGACCGGCTTACCGCGCTCTTCGAGCCAAAGAAGCACGTGCCGGCGACGCTCGAAGTGACCGAGTTGGCCGGGCACGGAGGGGCCACGGCGCTGGTCGACGTGTCAGGCTTCCGCAACGCGCATGCGCTGCTACACGTGCTGCGGATGTTCACCGATGGGCGGGTGCCGCACGCGTCCGGGAATGTCGATCCGCTCAGGGACATCCGGGCGATGGAGGACGAGCTGATCCTCGCCGATCTGGCGGTCGCCGAAAAACGGTTGGACCGGATCCAGCAAGACCGAAAGAAGGGCAAGAGCCGAGAGCTGGACGAAGAACAGCGGGTCATCGAGACCTGCCGCTCGGCCCTCGAAGAAGGGCAGGCGCTTCGAACGCTGACGCTCGACGGAGACGACACCAAACGCCTGCGCGGCTTCAGCTTCCTCTCGGCGAAACCTCAGCTGGTGGTGCTGAACCTCGACGAAGCGGACATCACGGACCCCGCCGGCGCGGTGGAGCGAGCGGGACTGACCGAGGCGCTCGGCGGCGCCGGGACCGAGGCGGTTCCGCTGTGCGCGAAGATCGAGCTCGAGATCGCGGAGCTACCGCCCGAGGACCGTGTCGCCTTCCTCGCCGACCTCGGCCTCGCGGACTCCGGCCTCGACCGTGTCATCCGGGCGAGCTATCATTTACTGGGGTATCTGTCGTTCTTCACCGTTGGGAAGGACGAGTGCCGGGCCTGGTCAATTCCGGCAGGTACTCCGGCCCAGGAGGCCGCGGGCGAGATCCACAGCGACTTGGCACGGGGCTTCATCCGAGCCGAGGTGGTACCCTACGACGCGCTCATTGCCCGCGACGGCTCGCACACAGCCTGTCGAGAGCACGGCGAGGTCAGACTCGAGGGCAAGGAGTACATCGTCGCCGACGGCGACGTCATCAACTTCCGCTTCGCGACATGAGAACGCTCATTACCGGTGGCGCCGGTTTCATCGGTTCGCATCTAGCGCGCGCCCTGCTCGAGGCCGGCCACGAAGTCTTCGTCCTCGACAACCTCTCGACCGGCTCCATCGACAACATCGAACCGCTGAAGTCACATCCGGGCTTCGACTACGCGATCGACACGATCACCAACGAGCCGGTGCTGGCCGAACACATCGACCGGAGCGACGTGGTCTTCCACCTGGCGGCGGCCGTCGGTGTCCAACTGATCGTCGAGGCGCCGGTCCACACCATCGAAACGAACGTGAACGGCACCGAGGCGGTCCTGCGCCACGCCGTCAAGAAGCGGAAGCTGGTGGTCATCACGTCGACCTCGGAGGTGTACGGCAAGAGCACCGCCATTCCCTTCCGCGAGGATGCCGAGCTGGTGCTGGGCTCGACCCGACAGCATCGCTGGGCGTATGCCTGCTCGAAAGCGATCGACGAGTTCCTGGCGTTGGCGTACTGGAAGGAACGTCAACTGCCGGTCATCATCGTGCGGCTCTTCAACACGGTCGGACCGCGCCAAACCGGGCGCTACGGGATGGTCATCCCGAACTTCGTCCAGCAGGCCCTGGCCGAGGAGCCGATCACCGTGTTCGGCACCGGGACCCAATCCCGAAGCTTCGGCTACGTCGGTGACGTGGTGCGCGGGATGCTCGCCCTGGCCGACGAACCCAAGGCCGTGGGCGAGGTCTTCAATCTGGGGAACGATGGGGAGATCTCGATTCAAGATCTCGCCAGGCTGGTCAAGAGCATGACCGACAGCCGCTCGGAGATCGTCAACGTGCCGTACGAGGAAGCCTACGAGAGCGGCTTCGAGGACATGCCACGGCGGGTCCCGGATCTATCGAAAGCCAGAGAGCTGGTGGGATACGAGCCCCATGTCCAGTTGCAGGAGATTCTGGAACGGGTGATCGAGCACCATCGGACCAGCCGGCCCGAACGAATCCCCACCCGCGCATAGCCCCGGGCCGCGGCGCGACGTACACTGGTACGGAGATGTCTGGACGCAGTCTCGCCGTTGCCACCGCCCTGCTACTGGCCCTCGTGGCCAGCGCGACCCCCGTCCGAGCCAATGAGCTCGAGCTGACGATGGGCGAGGGACGCGTCACGATCCTGGCCGAGTGGGGTCGCGTCGGCAACACGGCCATCATCGATGCCGACGAGATCTCCGACGAACGCATCAGTCTCAAGCTGGTCGACGTGCCCGAGGCCGCCGCGCTTCGCACGCTGCTTCGCGCCGCGGCCGGTTACATGGCTGCGCCGCGAACCGTGGCCAGCGAGGGTGCGTCGCGTTTCGACCGCATCTTGATCATGGCCACCAGTAAGCCGGCCGCGATGGCTCGCCGGGCGCCCAGGCCGGCGCCGCGCACCGCGGGGGGACAGCGTCTGGGCGTGGTGCCGAGCGCGCCACGCGGTCGGACGCCCTTCACCGTGAGTGCCGCGCAGCAGGAGCAACTCGACCAGCTGCAAGCGCTGCTGCAACAGGGCGGCGACGAGGACGAAGACGAGCCAGAAGAGCCGGAGGAACCGGTGTTTGGCAGCCTGCCGAGCTCTCTGCCCGGGCAGGTGATGTCCACCGACGACGGCAGCACCCCTGAGGGCGTGCCCACGGGGACGTTTGGCGCGACCCCGTCGGCGCCGACCGCCGTCCCCTCCCCATTCCCCGGTCGTTAGGTTTCTCGGCGAGGCCTCCGCCTAGCGGCGTTGCGACCTCGTTCAGTTCCCTGCTGACTGAGGTCCCTGCCAGGGCGTTCCGAACAGATCCACCATCGGCTCCGGGATGTCGTGTCCCTCGAGGAGCAGCAGCGCTCGCTTCGTGTCCAGGCCGCCGGTGAAACCGCCCAACCGTCCTCCGCTGGCCAACACCCGATGACAGGGAATCACGATCGGCACGGGGTTGCGCCCCAGCGCACCACCGACCGCGCGACTCGCCCCGGGCGACCCCAGTGAACGCGCGAGTGAACCGTAGCTCGAGACTCGACCGAACGCGATCCGGTCGGCCGCTCTCAACACCTTCTCGGTAAACGGCGTCACCTGACGCAGGTCGATCGGCAGCGTGAACCGGGTCAAGCGACCAGCGAAGTACGCCTCGAGCTGGCCCGTCGCGTCGGCCACGCCGGCGTCGTCACGCCATGCCTCGCTCGACCATGACTGCAGCCGCCCCCGATAAGTGTCCTCGGAGGTCTGCCCAAACGACACGTCACAGAGCCCCTGGTCGGTCACCCCAACGAAGATCGGCCCCATCGGCGAGGCCACGGAGCCAAACCTCACGACGGGATGACCGGCGCGATCGAATGCCTCCCGGAGCCGCCGCCGCACGGCACCCAGCTGCCGCGGGTCGGCTTGGGGCACGGCGTCCGAGCCCGTCAGCCCTCGCACCGGCTCCCAGGAGCGCGCGCACGACGCGCACACCTCGGCGTGCCCGGTAAGCGCCTGCGCTGTTTGCGGCCCATGGTCACCGGCCATCCACACGTCCAACGCTCGCTCGAACTCCTCGCAGGTCATCAGCGTTTCCTCCCGGCGCGATCCGCGGCCGCGCCTTCATGGGTGAGCTCTCGCCGCAATCGACGGGCCGCTTGATAGGCGCTTGCCCGCGCCGCCTCGGTGGTACAGCCGAGCGTCTCCCCGAGCTCGGCGTAGCTCAGCCCCTGGAGCCGACGCTGAACGAACACCACCCGTTGCTTCGGAAGCAACCTGGAAATCGCCGTCTGCAGCGCCGCCACCGTCGAGGCGAACTCGAAGGCCTCGGACGGCGACGGGGCCTGGCTGGGATGATGGTCACCCAGCCCCGCCTCAGGGCGGCGCCTCGCGGCGCGGCGATGATTCAGAAACACGTTGGTGGCAATGCGATAGAGCCAGGCGCGGTGGTTCGCGTCGTCCGACAGCCGGCGGAGGTGGCGAAACGCCCGGAGAAAGGTCTCTTGAAACAGGTCCTCCGCCAGGACGGCGTCTCCGGTCAGTCGCGCGAGATAACGGAGCAGCTCCCCCTGATGGCGGTCGATGAGCGTGCCGAAATCGACGGTGGTGTACCGAGACTGCTGCGTCATGCGTCGCCCGATCGTCTTGCCTCCTACCGCCCTATGCCCCCAGCCGGGGTCCATCTTGAGAAACGGGCGGCACCAAGGGTCTCGCGCCGGTATGGTACGCTGGCTGCGGCCGGGCCACGCCCGGTCCCAACCCACGACACCGAACGATGGCCCGTTCCGAGCCGGCCGAGCCGGCCCAGGCATCCTCCCCCGCCCAACCGTCCTCGGGCCACAGCGGTTCAGGCCTGACCGGGTCGGCCACCGTCGTCGGCGCGGCCACCATGACCAGTCGGGTCCTGGGGCTCGTACGGGACCAGGCGCTGGCGTTCTTCTTCGGCGCCGGCGACGCGATGGACGCCTTCTACGTCGCGTTCCGGGTGCCGAACCTCATGCGCGACCTGTTCGCCGAGGGCGCGATGAGCGCCGCCTTCGTCCCCACCTTTACCCGTCGGCTCACCAAAGACGGACGGGAGGCGGCGTGGCGGCTCGGCACCCAGCTGATCAATGCGCTGATTGTGGTCACCGGCGTGCTCGTGGCGGCCGGCACCCTCTTCGCCGAGCCGATTACCCGCACCATCGCGGGCGACTTCGCGGCCGTCCCAGGCAAGCTCGAGCTGACGACGCGGATGACCAGGCTGATGTTGCCCTTCCTGACCCTGGTGGCCATCGCCGCGGCGTGCATGGGCATGCTGAACTCGCTCCGCCGGTTCTTCACCCCGGCGCTGTCGCCCGCGATGTTCAACGTCAGCCTGATCCTGTGCGCCGTGGCGTTGGTCCCGCTCATGCCAAGGCTCGGCCTCGACCCGATCATGGCCATCGCCGTCGGCGTCCTGGTCGGCGGCCTGGGGCAGATCGGAGCACTGTACTGGGCACTCCGGCGAGAGGGCTTTCGCTATCGGTTCCTCCTCGACCCGAAGGACCGAGGGTTGCGCGAGGTGCTGAGCTTGATGGGTCCGGGAACCATCGCGGGTGCGGCGCTGCAGGTCAACCTGCTCGTGACGACTATCCTGGCGACCAGCCAGGGAACCAGTGCCGTGTCCTGGCTTACCTATTCCTTCCGTTTGATGTATCTCCCGATCGGCGTCTTTGGCGTTTCGATCGCGACGGCGGCGCTCCCGGTCCTGTCCCGGCACGCGGCGCTCGACGAGTTGGCCGGAGTTCGCAAGACGGTTTCCGAAGGCCTTCGGCTCATGCTGATGCTGATGATTCCGGCCACCGTGGGCCTGATCCTCCTGGCCGAACCGATCGTGAGGCTCATCTTCGAGCGCGGCCTGTTCACGGCTGCCGACACCAGGGGCACCGCGCTGGCGCTTGCGTGCTACGCGCCAGGCATCATCGGTTATTCAGCGGTCAGGCTGGCCGTGCCGAGCTTCTATGCCTTGGGCACCAGTCTCACGCCCGCGCTGGTGAGCATCGGCACCATGGTGCTCAACGTCGCGCTGAACCTGATCCTCGTGGAGGCGGCGGGCTACCAGGGCCTGGCCATGGGCAACGCCATCGCGGCACTCTCGAATGCGGGGATGTTGCTGTTTCTGCTCCGTGGTCGTCTGGGCGGCCTCGACGATCGCGTGGTGCTCGACAGCCTGGTCCGGATCACCATCGCGACCGCGATCATGGGAGCCGCGGTCTGGGCGACCGCCCACCAGTTCGAGATCTTCTGGCCCGAACCCAGCCTGGTTGAACAGTTGGTGGCCGTGGGGTCCGAAATCGGCGTCGGCCTCATCGTCCTGGGGCTGGCGGCGCGCCTGCTCCGACTCCGCGAGTTCGAGCAGGCCATGGCCCAACTGAGTCGCCGGTTCCGGCGGCGGCCGAGCCGCGACTGAACCGAGAGACGTGGGCCTGTCTGCCCGCGTGGTACCATCGCTCGAGTTCCCTTATCCGTACCTCATGGCCCGCTTCGCACCCTCGTCGATGCAGTTCTCGTTCGGTCCAGGCGCCGTCACGCCGATGGTCAAGGCCCTGATCTGGGCCAACGTCGGCGCCTTTGTGGCCGGCGCGCTGATCTCACCGCTCGGGGCGCTGCTGGTCGAGTTCTTCGGGCTCCGACCGCAGTCCGTGCTGACCGGGCTGCGCATCTGGCAGCCGTTCACCTATCTCTTCCTCCATGGCGGCTTCACCCACATCCTGTTCAACATGCTCGCGCTGTGGATGTTCGGGACAGAACTCGAGCGGTTGTGGGGCTCGACGTTCTTTCTGCGCTACTACTTCGTCACGGGGGTGGGTGCCGGGGTCACGATGATCGTCGCGTCGCTCGTGCCATCGGTATTCGGCCCGGGCATGTATGTGTCGGTCACGATCGGAGCATCGGGAGCGGTGTACGGGCTGCTGCTCGCCTTCGCGCTCTACTACCCGGACCGCCCGCTGTTCATGTTCCCGTTCCCGATTCCGATTCCGGCGAAGTACTTCGTCATGATCATCGGCGGGTTCGTCTTCTTCTCATCGCTCAACGACACGACCGGCGGCGTCGCCCATATGGCTCATCTCGGCGGTCTGGTCGTTGGCTACTTCTACCTCAAGCGCGGCGGAGGCGCCGGCGGCCTTTCTCAGATGGGTCGCTTCGGCGTGATGGCCGAGATCAAGTATCGCTACCTCAAGTGGAAGATGGGTAGGCTCCGGAAGAAGTTCCACGTGCACCCGGGGAAGGACGACTGGGACGGCCGCGTCCATTGACTCCATGGGGCTTCGCCCCACGCCGCCCCGCGGGGCACGCCGTGCGTTCCCGGCAGGCTCGGCCCAACGGGAGCCTGCTCGCACATCGAACTAATGCTCCTCACTTGAGGACTGGTCGGTGGGGGCGGGGCTCAAGACGTCCAGTTCGAAGGTATCGGCCAGCGCTTCGATCTGGTGCGGTACGCCCGACGGAATCCGGACCACCTCGCCATCTCGAACGAGCACCTCGGTGTCGTCCAGTCGAACCTTCAGCACGCCATCCAGCACGTAGATCATCTGCTCACTCTCGTGGCTGTGAAGCGGCACCAGCGCTCCGCGCTTCAGATACACCTGGGCCAGTATCTGGCGGTCACCGGGGACGACTTTTCTCGAGATGAGCTCGGTAACCTTGTCGAGCTCGAGCTCGTCCCAGCCGATCACGGACACGCGCGGTCCAGCCGAAGACATGGTCGTGATTATCTTACTTGTTATCAATAACTTACGCCACAGGACTGGTGTCCTCCAGAGAGTCCCTGCCGGTGCTATAATTTACGGACAATGTGGGCTCACGGCCTGATTCTCGGAGCACGCCCAGCTCACAGGACTCCACCATCATGAACGGTTCGACGGTCTCCCAGGGCGCGAACACCGCGCCCGGCTCCCCGGCGTACGAAGGCCTCTCCCGTGACGACCTGCTACGGTTCTACCGCACGATGTTGCTGTCGAGACGTCTCGATGACAAAGAGATCCATTTGAAGAACCAGAGTCGCAGCTACTTCCAGATCAGCGGCGCCGGGCACGAAGCGATCCAGACGGCGGTGGGGATGCAGATGCGTCCCGGACGGGACTGGTTCTTCCCGTACTACCGGGACCGGGCGCTCTGCCTGGCGCTTGGCTACAGCGCCTACGAGATGTTGCTGGCCGCGGTCGGCGCAGCCGACGACCCGAGCTCGGGTGGTCGCCAGATGCCTGCCCACTGGAGCCGGCCGGATCTCAACCTGGTATCACCATCAAGCGCGGTGGCCACCCAATGCCTCCACGGGATCGGCGCCGCCGAAGCCTGTCAGTACTTCATGCGGTTCCCCGATCTGGGCCGGTGCGGCGATGACGACGTGGTGTATGTCTCCCTCGGCGACGGGGGAACGAGCGAAGGCGAGTTCTGGGAATCCCTCAACACCGCGTGTACCCGACGTCTCCCCGTCCTCTACCTGGTCGAGGACAACGGCTACGCCATCTCGGTCCCGGTAGAGATCCAGACACCCGGTGGTGACATCACTCAGCTGGTCTCGTCCTTCCCTGGCCTCGAAGTGATCTCGGTCGATGGAACGGATGCCGTCGCCAGCTACGGCGCGGTCACGCGGGCGCTGGAGTACGCACGCGGCGGCCGCGGCCCGGTCTTGCTGAAGGCGAGTGTGGTGCGGCTCTACTCCCACTCGATGTCCGACGACGAGGCGCAGTACAAGAGCGAGACGGAACGGGAGGCGGACAAGGCGCGGGACCCGCTCCGGCGCTGCCGCGCCTTCCTGCTCGAAGAGAGTCTGGCCGACGAATCGACGCTGGCGGAGATCGGCGACGCGGTCGACGCCGAGGTGCAGGACGCGGCGGACCGAGCGCTGGCCGCCGCGACACCAGATCCGTCGACGGCGTTGCGCTACCTCTACTCACCCGACGTCGATCCGACGAGCGCGGAGTTCGACGTCGCCGGCGAGCCGACTGGCGAACCGGTCACGATGGTGACGGCTATCAATCGGACGCTGCACGACGAGATGGAGCACGACCCACGCATCCTCGTGTTTGGGGAAGATGTCGCGGACTGCAGTCGGGCCGAAGCCCTCTCCAGCGTGCCCGGCAAGGGCGGCGTCTTCAAGGCGACGCTCGGTCTGCAGCGTACATACGGGAGGGAGCGGGTCTTCAACTCGCCCCTTGCCGAAGCGAACATCGTCGGTCGCGCGATCGGCATGGCCGTCCGCGGACTCAAGCCGGTCGTCGAGATCCAGTTCTTCGACTACATCTGGCCGGCAATGATGCAGATCCGCGACGAGCTGACGATGTTGCGGTATCGCTCGAACAACACCTTCAGCTGCCCGATGGTCATCCGGGCCCCGATTGGCGGCTACCTTCGGGGCGGCTCGCTGTACCACAGCCAGTCCGGCGAGAGCATCTTCGCGCACTGCCCCGGCCTGCGCATCGTCTATCCCTCGAACGCGTCGGACGCCGCCGGCCTGCTCCGCACATCGCTCCGCTGTGATGATCCGGTGTTATTTCTCGAACACAAGCATCTGTATCGACAGACCTACAACAAGGGGCTCTATGCCGGCACGGACCATCAGATCCCGTTCGGCAAGGCCCAACTGCAGCGAGAAGGCACCGATGTGGCGGTCATCACCTGGGGTGCGCTCGTCCAGCGCACCCTGCTCGCCGCCGAGCGCGCCGCGCAACACGGCATCAGCGTGAAGGTCATCGACCTGCGAACCATCGCTCCCTACGACTGGGATGCCATCAGGACCGCGGTGACCGAAACCAGTCGCGTCGTGGTCGCGCACGAAGACCAGCTCACGTGTGGTTTCGGCGCCGAGATCGCGGCCCGGATCGCCGACGAGCTCTTCGAACACCTCGACGCGCCTGTCAAACGGGTGGGCGCACTCGACTGTCCGGTGGCCTACCACCCCGACCTCGAAGCGGCCATTCTTCCGCAGACCGATGACGTGCTCCGAGTCATCAACGAGGTCAGCGACTACTGACCCGGCAGAATGAGGCCGTGGCTCCTCCCGGTGCTGGCCGGGCTCGCCGTCCTGATCGCAACCCCTCACGCCGCTGAGGTCGAACGGCTTCGGGCGACCGGAGGGTTGCCCGCCGAGCACGTCGGTCTCTTTCGTGAGCCAGCCGCGTTCGAACGACTTCCGGATGGAGACTTCGTCGTCTTCGACCGCGCCGGGCACACGGTCTACCGCGTGCCCGCCAGCGGCGACGTCCCGATGCCGCTGGTCAGCATCGGACCGGAGTCTGGTCACATCATCGGGCCAAGCGGGTTCGTGCAGGCCGGTTCGGAGCTGCTCGTGGCCGACGGTCCTGGAGGCCGCGAACGCATCCAGATGTTCGACGCCGAGGGCTCGCGTCTTAACGGATTCACCCTGCCAGGCATCGCTCCCCCGCGGATCACGTTCGGCACGATGACGCTGAGCGGGGTGAGCGCGATCGACTGGACGGGACGCACGCTGCTGATGAGTCGCCCCGAGCTCGGCGGACTCATCGCCGAGTTGAGCCCGGGCGGGCGTCCGGTGCGGACGCTGGGCCGGTTCAGGCCGACCGGCCAGGAGGATGACCCGGACCTGCATCTCTCGCTGAACAGCGGGCTACCGCTGGTCGACCCCACCGGCGGCTACTACTTCGTCTTTCATGCCGGCATGCCGATGTTCCGGAAGTACGACGACAACGGACAGCTGGTGTTCGAGCGACACATCGAAGGCCCCGAGCTCGACACGACCATCCAGAATCTCCCGACGGACTGGCCGGAGCGAGCAGACGCGATCGGAATCGCGATGCCGGTGGTGCCCCCCACGGTCCGGACCGCGGCGGTGGACCCCGAGGGTCGACTGTGGATCTCGCTGGTCGTGCCCTATACCTACGTCTATGACCAGGGCGGAGACAAGGTTCGGACCATCCAGTTCGAGGCGGCCGGCGTCGTGACGCCGAACAGCTTCTTCTTCGACCGAGAGAATCAACTTCTCGTCACGCCCGGTTGCTACATCTTCACCATCTGACGGAGACCAACCGCATGAACACCAACGGCGCCTCTCGCGATCCTGGTCGGCTGATGCAACTCGGGATGGGATTCTGGCCCGCAAAGACCCTGCTCTCGGCGGTCGAGCTGGACGTCTTCACGGTGCTCGGCGACCGGGCGATGCCCAAGGGAGAGCTGAGCGCCGCACTCGGGCTCCATCCCCGCGCGGTGGACGACTTCCTCGACAGCCTGGTGGCGCTCGAGCTACTCGACCGCGATGGCGAAGGAAGCGAGGCCGTCTACCGAAACGCCGCCGACGCCGCGCATTTTCTGGATAGGGCGAAGGCGAGCTATATCGGCGGGTTCTTCGAGATGGCCAACGCCAGGCTCTATCCGTTCTGGGGCGATCTGACCGAGGCGCTCAAGACGGGTCGGCCCCAGAACGAGATGAAGCATGGCGGGAAAGGGATGTTCGAGGAACTCTACAGCGACCCCGACCGCCTTGCGCAGTTCATGCAGGCGATGGCTGGTATCTCGTTACCGAACTTCGAGGCGTTCGCCGACGCGTTCGACTTCTCCAGCTACCGTACGATGTGCGACATCGGGGGGCGACCGGCCAGCTCTCGATCTGCGTCGCCCGACGGCACGATCACCTGAGCCTTCGAACCTGCGACCTGCCGGCCGTCGAACCGATCGCGCGGGACGCGATTGCCGCGGCGCAGCTGAGCAACAGGATCGGCACCGCATCGGTGGACATCTTTTCGGAGCCGCTGCCCAACGCCGACGTCATCACGATGGGCATGATCCTCCACGACTGGAACCTCGAAAAGAAGATGCACCTGATCGGCGTGGCCTACGACGCGATCCCTGCGGGCGGCGCCTTCGTCGCCATCGAGAACCTGATCGAAGACCCGCGCCGCAGTAATGTCTTCGGACTGATGATGTCCCTCAACATGCTGGTCGAGTTCGGCGACGCGTTCGACTTCACCGGCCGCGACTTCGATGGTTGGTGCCGCGAGGTCGGCTTCGCGCGTACTGAAGTAATCCCGCTTCGGGGACCGGCCAGCGCGGCGGTGGCCTACGAGTAAGGGGCGCCGAGCAAGACGCGTACTCAGCGGGCTGGAACCGCCCCCACCAGTTCGGCGCGAAACACCGTCGTCGCCTGCCCCGCCAGTCGAACCCGTTCCCCGTCGACATCGACCCGAACCAGTCCACCGCGTTCGGAGAGCTGTCGCGCCACCAAGTGCCGAGTACCCAACCGTTCGGACCAGAACGGCCCAAGACAGCAGTGGGCCGATCCGGTAACGGGGTCCTCGTCGATTCCGGTCCCTGGAGCGAAGAAACGGGATACGAAGTCGATGCCGGCGGCACCGCTCTGGCTCGTGACCATCACCCCCCGCACCTGTTGCGCCTTGAGCGCGCCGAAGTCTGGCGCGACGGCTCGGACGTCGGTCTCCGACGCCAGCTCCACCAGGTAGTCAAAACGGTTCTGTCCAACCCACCGGGGCTCAACCCCGAGCGCGGCGGCCAGTCCGGCGGGAGCTTCCACCGAGCGGGCCGGCTCGGCCGGAAAATCCAGCTCTATCCAGTCGTCGACCTTCCGGGCCATCAGCACGCCGCTCTGAGTGTGAAACCGCGCCGTCTCATCCACCTTGAGATGGGCGTCCTCCCAGAGCACGTGCGCGCTCGCGAGCGTGGCATGGCCACAGAGCGCGACCTCGACGTTGGGTGTAAACCATCGGAGGTCGAAGCCGTCCGGCCGGGGCACCAGAAACGCGGTTTCCGAGAGATTCATCTCCCTGGCCAACGCCTGCATCCATGCGTCCGGAGCCGGTTCGGCCAGGAGGCATATGGCCGCCGGGTTGCCGCCAAATCGCTCACTGGTGAACGCATCGACCTGCGTGATGACCTGTCCCACCTCGACACCTCGGATTCTCGAACCAGGACGGCCAATTCACCCGCGTGGCGCGGTTGCCTTGGCCCGCTTCAGACTGCTATGATCATGTGTTTCCTGAGAGCGGGAAACGGCGCCCATTACGACTCGGGCGCGTGTCGCATGCCCGATCCAAGCGAACATTTTCTCGCAAGATCCTTCGGGGCTTTGCAGGAGAATGTCCGGCGCGCGGGACCGGCCGCGACCGCAGGCTACACGCTGATCGCCGCCATCCTCCTGCTGGGAGGCGCCGGATACATGGTCGATCAGTGGGTCGGCACGGCATCGCCCTGGTTTCTACTCGCCGGCATGTTGCTGGGTATCGTGGTCGGCTTCTATGAGCTGGCCAAGACGGTGTGGAAACCATGAAGCTGTCGGCGATGCTGGTGGTCGGGTGCGTCGCAACCTGGGGGCTGTTCACGGCGTTACTGATGCCGGAAGCCGCGACGGCCACGTTTCTGGGGATGTTGGCGCCGCTCATCGCGGGCGTGGGCACCGTGCTCCTGGTGGAACAGACTGCTCGGACCGACATCGAGCGGCTCACCGCCAGGCTGGCAGTGGCCTTCTTCGCGAAGATCCTGTTCTACGGCGGCTATGTCGGGGTCGTCGTCGGGCTGCTCGAAGTGGAGCCGATACCGTTCGTCGCCAGCTTTACCGCGTATTTCGTCGTGCTCCAGTTCATCGAGGCCCTCTGCTTCAAGACACTGTTCACCGGGACCGGCCAACGCCCCGCTACCCATTGACCTTCACCGATATTTCTGCTCGTTCACCGCAACAACGACCATGAGCGCCGCACAACAGGCTGAGACTGCGCAGCACGCTGGCGACCACGCCGAGGACGCCGCCCATGGGGCGGAAGAAGGATTCGACGCGGGCACCGTCATCATCGAGCATGTCGCCAACAGCTCGCACGACCACCCCGTCCTTCACCTGCCCCACATCGAGATCGCGGGAATCGACTTCTCCATCACCAAGCACGTCATGATGATGTGGCTGGTGGCTGGGTTCCTGTTCCTGCTCATCACCCTGACGACCCGGCGATTCCTGGCTCAGGAGCGTCCCATCCCGACCGGGTTCATGACCGGACTTGAGTGGCTGGTCCAGAGCATCCGCGATTCGATCGTGCTGCCGAACGTGGGTGCGAAGTGGGTCAACACCTGGACCCCGGTGATCCTGACGCTGTTCCTGTTCATTCTGGTGTGTAACGCCGTCGGGCTGGTTCCGATCTTCGAAGTCTTTGGCCTGGTAGACCGCTACGTGCTCGGCAACGGGTACTCGGACGACTCGATGATCAACAGCGTGCTGCATGGCGGCACGACGGCAACGGCGAACTACAACGTGACCGCCGCGCTAGCCACCATCACGTTCTTCTCGATCATGATCGCGGGCACCATAGCCCACGGGTTCATTCATCACTGGAAGAACCTGGTGCCGCCGGGCCTGGCCTGGCCTGTCTATATCCTGCTGATTCCCATCGAGTTCATGGGACTGTTCGTGAAGCCCTTCGCCTTGACGATGCGTCTGGCTGCCAACATGACCGGCGGCCACATCGCCCTCCTCTCGATCCTCTCCCTGGTGTTCATCTTCACCCAGGTGTTCGAGAGCGCGGCACTAGGCATTGGGGTCGGGTTCACGGTCGCCGTACCGCTCGCCGTCGGTATCTCCGCGTTGGAGGTCATCGTCGTGATGGTGCAGGCGTATGTATTCACACTTCTGACTACGGTCTTCATCGGCATGGCCATCAACGTGCATCACTAGACGGCCTGAATCTCGCAATCGACTCACACATACGGAGGACAACACTCACATGGAGCTCATCTACATCGTCGGCGTCGCGCTCGGTCTGGGCATGGTCGTCATCGGTGCGGCCTATGGCATCGGGACCTTCACGGCCGCCGCGGCCCAGAGCATCGCCCGCCAGCCGTCGGCTGCCGCGCAGATCACCGGCGCGGTCAATCTGCCGCTGTTCCTGCTCGAAGGCGTGGCTATTCTGGCCGAGGTGTTCATCTTCATCGTAGTCCTGATGCGGTAGCTGGACGCGACACCCTCATCAAGCGAGGTAGCGTTCCATGGATAATCCGCTAGTCCAGCCGGATCCAGGGCTGTTCTTCTGGACCATACTGACGTTCCTGACCCTGGTCTTCCTTCTCAAGAAGTTCGCCTGGGGCCCGTTGCTCAAGGCGCTCGAAGAGCGGCAGGAGACAATCCGCAAGTCACTAGACGACGCGGAGCAGGCCAAACAGGAGCTGACGCGTCTTCAGGACGAGTCGGCGCAGATCATCGCAGAAGCCCGGGCCGAAGCGCAGTCCATCGTGACCAAGAGTCGCGCCGAAGCTGAACGGGTCCGCGAGGATCTGAAGGAAAAGGCGAAGGGCGAAGCTGACGCGTTGCTCAAGAACGCGGAGCGTCAGATCCAGCTCGAAACGGACCGCGCCGTGCAGCAGATCCGTCAAGAGGTGGTCGAGCTGTCGCTGAACGTCGCGTCCAAGTTGATCCGGAAGAACCTGACCCAGGAAGACAACGACGCGCTGATTCAAGAGTCGCTGAGTCAGATCGAGTCGTCGTCTCAACACTGAATACGCGCAGGCTGCCGACACCCGGCAGCCTGCCTGACCCTCCTCTGCCACGGGTTTGACGACCCGTGTACGGGCGGTCACGATCCCGGAAAGGACTGTTCTTTCCGTGAAGCGTCATGCGTCGTAGTCTGTTCGTGGCGCTGCTCTCCTGTGTCTGCGCGGAAAGCGGCCAGTCTCGACACCAACACAGACACGCTGACCGTCAGCGGACGTCCATGCTCAATGGCGCGGTCGGCATCGGCACCGCCTCGCCGATCCGCCAGGGTCCACATCCAAGGGAAGCAAAGCAACCCACTCGTGGTTGAGGTCCCGGCCGGCGAGCACGCCGGGCTGTGGCTGCGAGAGGGCGGCGCCAACCGGTGGCAGGACGCCCGCTCGGGCGACTTCCGGCTCTGGAGCTATGCGAGGCCTGGGGTGGTGTTCTCGCTCGACGACGCGACGGGCAACCTCGGCCTCGGCACGACAAATCCGACAACGAAGCTGCACGTGGACGGCACGTTCACCGCCACTGCGTTCGTTGGTGACGGGTCGGGACTCACCAACCTACCGAACTCCGGACCTGACGGATCGGGAGCGCGTGGTCCGATGGGTCCAACCGGTCCGACTGGCCCAGCCGGCGGGCCGGCTGGGGAGCGTGAATCGTCTGGACCGGCGGGTTTACGCGGCCCTGCCGGCCTTCAAGGTGCGACGGGCTCTACGGGTCCGACCGGGCCTCAGGGGCCCGCAGGGAACGGTCCGCTTCGAGTCAGTGCCGAGAGACGAACGCGGATGGTTGGACCCGCACCAGTGGGGTCGCGACCCCGTTCGATACGAGCATCTGGGCACTGCCCCTGAACGTCGTTCGGTAAACAGGGATCAAGCGCCTGAAGCCCGTAGCCAGAAGCCTGGGAAAGCGAAAGAGCGGTAATGGCCGCGAGCGCGGCGAGGCGGTGCCTACCGGAGCGCCATCGAGGAAAAGCCCTCGAGGGTGCGCGCCGCGGCTTCGGCCTGCTCGAATAGGAACTGTGGATACACGCCGAAGACGATGGTACCGAGCAGCGCCACGCCCAGCGCCACCGACATAGCCGGGCCGATGGTGATCGGCGAGCCGGCGCCCTCTTCCTCGTTGATCCACATGAAGACCACGACGCGGAGGTAGTAGTAGAGCGAGACGGCGCTGTTGGCCACGGCGATGACCGCGAGCCAGATAAAGCCGGCATCGACGGCCGCGCCGAACAGCCACACCTTCCCCATGAAGCCGGCCGTCGGCGGGATGCCGCCCAGGGAGAGCATGAAGAACAGCATCGCAAAGGCGGCGATCGGACTGCGCTTCGATAGACCATTCAGCTCCTTGAGCTCGTCGCCGATGATGTCGCTGCGGCGCATCATCGTGATGATCGCGAACGCCCCGAGCTGCATGAAGACGTAGACGCCCAGATACACGAGCATCGCCGCCACGCCACGCTCGGTGCCGACCACCACCCCCATCAACAGATAGCCCGCATGGGCGATGGACGAGTAGGCGAGCATCCGCTTAAGGTTGCTCTGGGTCAGCGCAGCGATGTTGCCGACCGTCATGGTCACCACCGCGAGCGCGTAGAACAGCATGGTCCACTCGGCGCCCACGGCCGGAAGCCCTTCAATGAAGATCCGGATGAGCATCGCGAACGACGCCGCCTTGGAGCCGACCGACAGATAGGCGGTGACAGGGGTAGGCGCGCCTTCGTAGACATCCGGCGCCCACATATGGAACGGCACCGCCGCGATCTTGAAGCCCATCCCGGCGCCCACCAGCACGACGCCGAGAATCACCACCAGGCTCGGGGACGAGCCGCCCAGCGCCGCCGCGATACCCGACAGATGCGTGGTCCCGGTGGCCCCGTAGAGCAGCGACATGCCGTAGAGCAGCACGCCCAGCGAAAAAGCGCCGAGCAGGAAGTATTTGATCGCCGCTTCGTTCGAACGCGGGTTCGGCTTCAGGAAGCCGGCCAGGATGTAGAACGAGATGGCCATCGTTTCGAGGCCGATGAACAGCGTGATCAGATCGAGCCCGCTCGCCATGAACATCATGCCGAGGGTGGCGGTCAGGATCAGGAAGTAGTACTCGCCCGCGTTGATCCCCTCCGTCTTCAGGTAGGGAGACGACATCAACAGCGTCAGAGCCGCCGAGAGCAGGACGACCACCTTGAAGAACGCGGCGAAGCCATCGATGGCCAGCAACCCGCGAGAGGCCGTGACGTCCAGGCCCGCGAACGAACCGACCATGGCCAGTGAGGCCCCGATCGTGGCCAGTGCCGCGACCAGCAGCAGGCCGTCCTGCTTCGGCGTGAACACCGACAGCAACAGGACGAGCAACGCCCCGCCCGTGAGCAGAATCTCAGGCAGGATGTAGTAGAAGTCGGCGACGGTAAAACCAGCTGGCATCTATCGTGAGCCCCCGCGCACCGGCAGCCGCACGAGCCGGTCGACGCCGTCAGCCGTCGTCTCGTCGTCAACCTGCGCCAGCAGGTCGGCGGCCGCGGCCGCCGGTTCCGCCTCGTCCTCCTCGGCGGCGTCGGCGTTGAGCGGCGCATAGGTGCTGTTCACCCGCGCCATCACCCGATCCACGGATGTGTCGAGACGGTCGATGAACGGCTTGGGATAGAGACCGATCCAGACGGCCAGTATCAGCAGCGGCGCAAAGGTCGCGAACTCGCGCAGGCCAATGTCGGAGAGACCCTCGTTCTTCGGGTTGTTCACCTCGCCGAACATCGTGCGCTGATACAGCCACAGCATGTACGCCGCGCCGAGCACGATGCCGGTGGCGGCAAAGGCGGCCCACACCTTGTTGACCACGAAGATGCCCTGGAGAATCAGGATCTCGCCGATGAACCCGTTCAGAGTCGGGAGTCCGATCGACGACATGGTCATCACCAGGAAGACCGCGGCGTAAACCGGCATGATCTTCGACAGACCGCCGTACTCCGAGATCTCGCGAGTGTGCCGTCGCTCGTAGACCACACCCACCAGCAGGAAGAGCCCGCCGGTGGAGATACCGTGGTTGATCTGCTGGACGATGCTGCCGGTGATGCCCACCGGGGTCAAGGCGAACATCCCCAGCATCACCATGCCCATGTGACTGACCGACGAGTAGGCCACCAGCCGTTTCCAATCACGCTGCGCCATCGCCACCAAGGCGCCGTAGATGATACCGATGATCGACAGCCAGACCACCCAGGGCACGAACGCCTGGGCCGCCTCGGGCAGTATCGGCAGGGAGAAACGGATAAAGCCGTAGGTGCCCATCTTCAGGAGCACCGCCGCCAGAATGACCGACCCGGCCGTGGGGGCGTCGGTGTGCGCGTCGGGCAACCAGGTGTGGAACGGGAACATCGGCACCTTGACCGCGAAGCCAAGGAAGAACGCCAGGAAAACCCACCACTGGAGATCGAACGGCATGTTCAACTCGTGGAACCGGGTGATGTCGAACGTGTACACCCCGGTGACCTCGTGGTAGTAGAAGTAGACCGCGAGGATGCCGAGCAGCATGATGACGCTGCCCACGAGCGTGAACAGGAAGAACTTGATGGCCGAGTAGAGTCGATTGGTGCTTCCCCAGATACCGATGAGGAAATACATCGGCACCAGCATCACTTCCCAGAACACGAAGAACAGCAGGAAGTCCAGCGCCACGAACGCGCCGATCATGCCGGTCTGCAGCATCAGCAGGAAGACGTAGTACTCCTTGACCCGCACGGTCACCGCGGTCCAGGAGGACAGAATCCCGATTGCCCCCATGAGGGTCGCCAGCAGAATCAGCAGCGCGCTGAACCCGTCGACACCGATGAAATACTCGGCACCAATCGAGGGAATCCAGGGCAACCGCTCGACGAACTGCCAGTCGCTCGTCCCCTGGTCCAGCCAGAACCAGAGCGGTAGCGAAACCAGGAAGCCGAGCACGGCGAACCCGTTCGCGATCCACCGGATGGCGTTCTCGCTGTGCTTGCTCACGAACAGCA
>MDTE01030505.1_pt1 | contig 25818 bp, 26 predicted proteins | sample 811231 | NCBI WGS metagenome assembly MDTE01 (sample SAMN05326651, study PRJNA326480) | marine metagenome | isolation source: seawater | place: Indian Ocean: Red Sea | collected 2010
GTTTGAAAACTTTTGCACTTTTAAGGCAATCTGATGCTCTTTGGATTTCCTCCTTCCCTAATAACAGATTAGCTCCATATATTGGCAAGATGTAATTTTCAGCTTTTGGGTCGATAAGGATGATTGCCGCACCTGAATGTTCTTCCCCTCCAACAGTAATGCTAGAAGAAGTAATGTTATTTTTACGGAAATTTTCAAGTAATAATTGCCCAAAATAGTCATTCCCGACACGGCCTATCATTTCCACATTTGAAGTTGTTGCCAAACGGGAAGCTGCAACTGCTTGATTGGCACCTTTACCTCCAAAGCCCATACGGAATTTCTTGCTCTCAAGTGTTTCACCTGGCAATGGAATTCTCTGGATATCAGCAAAAAAATCTACATTAATGCTGCCAAAATTCAATATTTCTGCCATAAATCCACCTATAAGCCCAAGGGGATTACCACCAGTGAATATCATTCTTTTCTTGGCTATTGCCAGAAAGAGATTCTTCCCATGGACGAGTTGGTAAGTATTTCCATCCGCCATCAGCAAAAATCATAACGATATTGCCTTTTTGAATCCGTTTAGCCATTCTCTTAGCAGCAGCCAGTACAGCGCCTGAAGAAATTCCTATCAAGACACCTTCATTTTGAGCAATTTCCTTGGTGTTATCAATTGCTTCATTACTATTAACAATGAATCGAGAGCTTAGCAAGTTTAGGTTTAGCAGAGGCGGCACAAACCCTTCATCTAAACTCCTTAGTCCTTGCAACCGATCTCCCATTTTGGGCTCTACCCCCACTATTTGCGTTGTAGGTGACTCTTCTCTAAGCCTATTGCCAATACCAGTGATAGTTCCTCCAGTCCCAATTCCAGCAATAAATACGTCAATTTGCTTAATTTGCCTTAACATTTCCACGCTGGTTTGGGAATAATGAATATCGATGTTAGCTTGGTTATAAAATTGATTAATAGAAACAAAATTAGGGTAATCACCAATTCGATTTGCTGTTTCGATTGCTAACCTCATACCTCCTTCAGAAGCACATGGGATTATTTCAGCGCCGTATAGTTTTAGAATATCTTTAATAGTTGGTACAGAACCTTCAGGTATGACTACTCTCAGCTTGTATCCTTTTTGTTTAGCCACGAAAGCAAGTGCGATTGCTGTATTACCACTAGATGCTTCGACTATTGTTTGGCCTTTGTGTAATTGACCTGATTTTTCTGCGCTCATAACCATTGAGAGTGCTATACGATCTTTGATGCTTCCGCTCGGGTTTTGACCTTCGAGCTTTGCATAAAAGCGCAAACCAGAATCTGTTCTAAGGCTCTTTAATTCTATTAACGGTGTTTCACCGATTAACCTTAGCAAGTCATATTTCTTCATTCTGACTATTCTCTAATAAAACTTTTAACTCAGATATATCCCAGGTATGTCAATTTTACTATTTAGAATTTAGACTTATAGCTGCGCTAAATAAATTTCGATATAGGTGATGTATGAGCACTAACGGACATTTACCCAGTATGATAATTGACGATCAAGAAAAGAAATTATTTAAAGTCAATCGACAAGCTTTCGTTTCTAACGATGTGCTTGAGTCCGAAAAGCAATACCTTTTTAACAATTGCTGGATTTATGCTGGTCATGAATCTGAAGTTGCTGATTCGGGTGATTACAGGACAAGAAGGGTGGCAGGAAGGCCAGTAATTATCTCGAGAGGCGATGACGATAAAATCCGTGTAATGATGAACACATGCCCACATCGAGGTGCAACAGTTCGCAGGGAGCCTTCTGGAAATTCGAAAATTCACCAATGCTATTACCATGGTTGGACTTTTAACAACGAAGGTACTTTAATTGGTCTTCCAGGCGAAAATGCCTACGAAAACACTGAATGGACCCGGGAAGATAACTGTTTAACTGAGGCCCCAAAAGTTGAATCTTATCGGGGTTTAATTTTTGCCTCTTTTAACTCTAATATTCAGCCATTAGAAGATTATTTAGCAGGAGCCAAAGAATACTTGGATCTTGTCATGGACCAGACCGAGGTTGGAATGGAAGTTGTTGGAGGAACCCAAGAATATTCAATGAAAGCTAACTGGAAGCTATTAATAGAAAATTCGATTGATGGCTACCATGCTCCAACTACACACAAAAGGTACTTTGATTTCATCGTTGGAACTAATCAGCTTTTCTATGATATGAGTCAAGGTATCCCTGGATCCCCTCATGCCTTAGGTAATGGGCATGCTGTCATTGAATATGATTCTCCGTGGGGAAGACCCATTGCTAGATGGACTCCATATTTTGGAGAAGAACGAAAAGAAGAATTTGAAGCCAAAAAAAGCAAGTTAGTTGAACGATTTGGTGAAGAAAGAGCAGAGCGCATATCACGATATAGTAGAAATCTGTTCATTTTCCCTAACTTAATAGTCAACGATATAATGGCTATAACAATTCGCACATTTTTTCCTGTAACACCAGACTATATGGAAATACGTGCATGGGCTCTGGCTCCAAAAGATGAAAGCCCTGATGACAGGGCACTGCGTCTTGACAATTATTTAACATTCCTTGGGCCAGGAGGATATGCAACTCCTGATGATGTTGAGGCTCTTGAAGCTTGCCAGCGTGGTTTTGCCACCTTTAGAGAGTTGCAGTGGAGTGATATTTCTAGAGGTATGGGACGTGATGACCCTAAGCCTGATGACGAATTACAGATGCGTACATTTTGGCGTCAATGGAATGAATTGATGACCGGAAGACAGCTAACGCCATCGATGCCACAAGGCGTTGGGATATAGGAGAGGTTTCATGGCTTTAACCACAGTTGATAGCGTCAATCGTTACGATATAGAGAGTTTTCTCTATGATGAAGCTGCGTTATTAGATGAATGGCGACTTGATGAGTGGCTTAAGTTGTTTACAAGCGATGGTGCTTACTACGTGCCTTCGACTGATGATCCTGATGGAGATCATCGGACGAGCTTATTTTTAATAGCGGATGATTATGAGAGATTAGCACATCGAGTTGAACAACTAATGGGGAGATTTGTCCATGCTGAAACACCGCATTCCCGGACGCGTCGATCAATCACAAATGTTCGCATTAGGAAGGCTTCAAAAACACCTGAAGAATTACACATAACCGCCAATTTCATAGTTAACAGAATAAGACTTGAATCAGTTGATACTTACGTAGGAAGATACGAATATAGGTTGCAGTTAGGCGAAGGCAGAGTGCTAATCAAAGAGAGGCGCGCAATTTTGGATCTGGATACATTGAGACCTCACGGAAAGGTTAGTTTCATTTTATAAGAACAGGGTAGTAGTTCGGGTGCTTTAGTAAATTCTTACTATTATTGTTATGTAAAGTTCTAGAGTAAATATAATTAACATCGTGTTAAAGTAAACAAGCGATAATTCGACACCACCGCTCACTATAAAATTTTATTGGCCACAAATGACTATCCGAGGAATAACACTTTTCGCTTCAGCAATACTCATATCTGCTATGCTGTTTTTTGCTTTTTGGATTACACGACCTGCACAAAAGCTAGACCCTGATATTCAGGCTATTGAAAAATCTATAGACCTAATTCTTTCCAGTTATGTCGATAAAGACAGTTTTACCCCTGATGATCTTTTAGCATCCGCTATTCAAGGTTTGCTTGACTATATTGATGATCCATATTCATCTTACGCCCCTCCAGAGATGTTCGAGGTTTCTTTTAATTATTCAGGGCAGTTTCAAGGCATTGGCGCGGAAGTTGCTCTTAAAGGCGGCCAAATCATCATAGAATCCCCTCTTGATGGTTCTCCTGCTCAGCGTGCTGGTTTACTTCCCGGGGATATAGTCATTGCTGTTGACGGTACAAGCGTTGAAGGCAAATCACTTATCGAGACTGTTTTGCTTATAAGAGGCCCCAAGGGATCTGAAGTCGTTTTATCTGTGTTACGCCCGGGTTCCTCTCTACCTATAACTATTTCTATTATCCGGGGAACTATTACACAAGAAAGCGTAAACTTTTATGTTTTGGAAGAAGAAAAGACTATAGGGTATGTCAGAATTTCTACATTTCAGGCTAATACTCCTGAACAGCTTAAATCTGCAATTTCCGTACTTAAAGAGCAAAACGTTCAAAGCCTGATACTAGATTTGAGAGATAATTCAGGTGGACTAGTAGACTCTGCTATAGCCGTATTGGACGAATTCTTAGACTCTGTAGTAGCTGTATCACTGGTCGATGCGTCAGGGAACAAGCAGGAATTTCTAACTAATGATGGTGGGTCGGCTCTGGATTTACCGCTAGTAGTAATGATTAACTCATTTAGTGCAAGCGCATCGGAATTAACGGCAGGCGCACTCCAGGACCATAATAGAGCCACTTTAGTTGGCGCTAAAACCTTCGGTAAAGGCACATTCAACACGTTATTCAAATTACCAAATGAAGGAGGATTCTACCTTTCAACAGGACGTTGGCAGACTCCTTCTGGAAGAATGATAGAGGGCAATGGCCTCCAGCCAGATGTTTTAGTGGGCCCGTCAGTTAATGTTAATGATTTAGTTGAAGTTGGTACAGCTGTCAGATCTCTGTGTTCCTCTGTGTCAGATCTTTCAACTTTGGGAACTGATAATGAAGATTTACTTAATGCAATCAAGGTTGTTTGTTCAATAAAACCTTCACCTGGCCATTCAAGCGACTCAAATGATGAAGTTTTAGAGACTGCAATTAGAATAAGTACTAAATAATGATTTAGGACCTTATGATGAATCAGAAAAAAGCAAAGCTTAAACAAAAGAAAAGCAAACTTAACCAGAACCCTTCGCGAAGTGAACGTCGCCTTAAAGTGATTGCTGATAACCGAAAAGCCCGTTTTGATTTTGAAATTATAGATACAGTTGAAGCAGGGGTTGTTCTTACTGGTACTGAAATAAAATCAATAAGGGCAGGCAGAATTAATATCAGAGATGCATATGCACAAATCAGAAACGAGGAGATGTGGTTGCAGAATTTGCATATATCGTCTTGGAGTTCGGGGGGTCGATTGAACAACCATGACCCTATCAGGTCACGCAAGTTATTAATGCGTAGGAGCCAAATTCTGGACTTAGCTACGCAATCAGCCCAGAAGGGTCTAACACTGGTAGCTTTGAAGGTTTATATAAAAGGACATTTCGCCAAAGTCGAATTGGCGTTAGCAAAAGGCAGAAGACGCTACGACAAAAGAAAAGTCATTATGCAACGTGAAACTGATCGAGAAATAGCCAGAGCAATTAGGCATAGGCAATTTTAATCAGGGCAATTACATCTGAGATTTGATCCAGGATTTATGATCAGGAACCTCTTCTCCTACAGATTGTAGAAAAAAATAGGCGCTTTGCGGACCTAAGAATTTAAACCGCTCTCGTAAATCTCTCACTAACGAAGGAAAATTAGTCTTCGATCGCAAATAAAGCTCAAATGAACCAAACTCACTTATTAAATCTATTATCACCCTTGCATTATGGACAATCCCGTCCAATTTTGGTCGATTTCGAATCACCCTTTTATCATTTGATAGTCTATCTAAGTCATCCTCAGTCATTTGCGAAACGAAGGATGTATTAAAATAATAAAAAGCTTCTCGGGTATCAGCCCATTTACTTTCCACGACTTTTCGAGACATTCCTGCTTGAAATACAGCTTTACTCATCATTTCAAGGTATTCATCTGCTGTTTTATGGTGATGATTATCCAAGAATTAAATCCCCTTGAAGAATTAGTATAGGATATCTTATCTGCCGCTTATGTGAAGCTATCTAATTTGGCAATGCTAATAATCTATAAAATAAGCCCAAAGGTGTAAACTAATATAGCTCAATCTAAGGGGATGCGTGGTTTCGACAGGGGTTGGTTGGGCAGGATTGCAGGTCGAGGTCGTCTCACCCTCGTTAATAATGTGACAAAAAAATGACTGGCAACAAGCAAGTCGCACTGGCCGCGTAGATTCGTGACCACGCTTTATTCGCCCACCTCTGCGGTGAGTAATAGCGATATATAGTAGAGGTGCAATGACTCCTATGCCGCTAAGAGTCATTTAAGATTAGTGGTAGGCGCTCTAGCAGTTTGCTGGTGGACGTCTAGGTCGTGTGATTAAATCACCAGATATGCCTGTAGTACATCCTGTACTTGCCTCTTCTGGACGGGGAGTTCGACTCTCCCCCATCTCCACCAATCTAAGGATTTAATGTGTCATGGATTTTTTTAGCCCTACTCTCTTCCGCAGTTTCAGCTGTAGTCAGTGTTCTTGATAAAACGATAATCTATCGCTACGCAACAACTCCGAAAACTTTGCCGCTGTTAATAGGGATTAACCAGTCTTCAATAGGGCTGCTTATGCTTTTATTTTTAGAAGTGCCGGATGCGGCTGAACCAAAATTAATTTCTGGAGCACTAATTTCTGGAGCTCTCTTTGGTCTAGGTGCCCAGTTTTTGATGAGAGTTTTATATACAGAGGAAGTATCCAGGGTTGTTCCTGTTTTCCAAAGTGCCCCAATTTTTACTGCTTTTCTGGCACTGTTTTTGCTTAATGAAAACTTAACCCTAGTAGAATGGGTGGCTATTTTTTCAGTTGTACTAGCAGCGATTGCACTTTCCGTAAAAATAGAACCAGGCCAAAAAACTTTAACTCTAAATCGTTCCTTTTTTTTACTTCTGACAGGAAGCGCAATTTATGGATCTTCTTATATTCTAGGTAAAGTAGCCGTAGATAATTTACCTTTGCTATATACACATGCTTTAAGGTCAATCTCGTTAGGTTTTGTCTTTTTAGTGTTTAACGCGCGTCCAGCTCCATGGAAGGAGGTAAAAGGGTTTTTCACAGGTAGAAGCCCGGCTTTGATTTTCGTTGGCCTGAATGAGTTAATAATTGCTAGTATTGGTCTGGTTTTGCTGCTATGGGCTCTATCCCTTGGACCCGCTTCGGTAGTAGTCGCAGTGTCCTCTACGCGTGCATTTTTCCTAGTGGTTTATAGCTCGATTTTGGCTTTAATATGGAATGGTGCATTGGGAGAAAATATTACTAGGGTGTCGTTGATTACTAAACTGACGTCTACTTTGGTAATAGTGATAGGAACCGCAACACTGGCATTAATAAACTGAATTAAACACCCTCTAAACACTCTAATGTAAATTGTAGGGTGCGAGTAGTGAATGCGATCATGTTCTCCTCCCTTCCCTTCAATCCAGAGTCAAAGCGTTCAGTCTTTTCCAAGGGTCCAGTAATTCCTATGATGGTATTTCCTGGTTCGCCACCAAACCTGCCTCCTGAAGCTCCAGCAAGTCCTGATTCAGCTATGCACCAAGTTGAGCCAATCTTGAGCCGCATAGAGTTAGCTAAAGATGAAATCATTTCTGGAGTGGTACCGCGATAATCTTTATACTCCTCTGAAGAAACACCTGCTAGAACGATTCTTGAGTTAAGAGTATATAAAACACCACCTCCAGCGTAATAACGTGAAGCACCTTCAACTGCTAGCAAGGATGCAGAAACCAAACCACCAGTTGTAGCTTCAGCTATCGCAATTGTTTCGTTTTTGGAGATGAGTGCAGAAGCGATTTTTTCTGCAAGTTGCTTATGTTCTATTTTAATTGACATACGAACCCTTATATAAAATGTTTACCAAAGATGGATTTAGTATTTAGACACGTTAATTTCCGTTAACTTACCTGTTACTAAATATATTACCCTTTCAGCTACATTAGTCGCTCTATCTGCTAATCTTTCAAGGTCATGCGCAGCCCAGAGCAAATAAGTAGCTCTACGGATGGTTGCTGGATCTTCTATCATAAAAACTAAAAGCTCTCGATAAACTTGATCGTATATCGCATCAATTTCATCATCCGCGGTGCAAACTTCTTTAGCTGCTTCTATGTCTCTTTTTACGAGTGCATCTAAACTTCTTCTGAGCATTCCTGTAGCTAGAAGAGCCATTCTTGGTATGTCAATTAGTGCTTTTAATGGCTGCTCATCACCCATTAGCATGCTAATTCGGCCAATGCCCTCTGCGTAATCTCCCATTCGTTCTAGCTCCACAGCGATATGTAATATAGCTATGATTTGGCGCAAATCACCTGCTATCGGCTGTTGGCGAGCAATTAGTTCTATGCAGTGCTCTTCAATTTCAAACCTTTTCTTATCAATTTCATCATCATCCTTAACAACTTTTTCAGATGCAGCAAGGTCGCGTGACTTTAAAGCATCAACTGCACGAGTAACTGCTTTTTCCACCATGCTTCCTAAATTTAAAAGTTGATTTTGAAGGTTTGTTAATTCAGCATCGAACTCTACTCTTGTTGAAATTGGGCCTTGCATTTGCGCTCCTATCCAAACCTTCCTGTAATGTATGCCTCTGTGCGTTCATCAACGGGGTTTGTGAAAATTTGCTGCGTTTCCCCATGCTCTACTAAATAACCGGCTCTATCGTCATCCATCATTAAAAATGCGGTCTCATCTGAGACTCTGGCGGCTTGTTGCATATTATGCGTAACAACCAGAATTGTGTATTCCCTGCTTAAATCTCGCATTAAACCTTCTATTGCTAGAGTAGCTATAGGGTCTAACGCAGAAGCAGGCTCATCCATTAAGATTACTTCAGGTTCCACAGCTATAGCTCTGGCGATGCATAATCTTTGCTGTTGCCCTCCTGAAAGAGTAAGTGCTCCATCATTAAGTCTGTCTTTAACTTCATCCCAAAGCGCAGCGACATGGAGTGCACGTTCAACAGCCTCATCCATATCGCCACGATAGCCATTAATCCTTAGGCCGAAAGCAACGTTTTCAAAAATTGATTTAGGGAATGGGTTAGGTTTCTGAAATACCATTCCTATTCTTGAGCGTACCTCGGTAGGATCTACACCAGCCGCATAAATATCATTCTCTCCAAAATATACTTTGCCTTCGATGCGTGCACTGGGAATCAGGTCGTTCATTCTATTGAAACAGCGAAGAAGAGTGCTCTTGCCAGAACCAGAAGGTCCAATTAGAGCAGTCACTTTATTACTTGGTATTTGTAGGGTGACGTTTTTTAGCACGCGAAAACTACCGTAGTAGACACTAAGATCTTCAACTGATAATCCTATGTTACGAACAGTTGTCATTATTCCTCTGACCTCTTTTGAGTCTTATTTCTGATAATAATCGCTATCGCATTCATACTTAGCAGCACTACCAATAGAACGACAATACCTGCTGCAGCTATGCCCCTGAAATCTTCTTGAGGACGTGCTACCCAGTTGTATATTTGAATAGGCATGACTGTAAATTGGTCTAATGGATGGCTAGGTACAAAAGTGAGGAACACTAATGCACTAATAGCAATTATAGGTGCCGCTTCTCCAATAGCTCGAGACAAAGCAAGTATTGTTCCTGTCATTATTCCAGGTAGAGCTTGAGGAACTACTATACTTTTTACTACCTGGAACTGAGTTGCACCTAATCCATATGCAGCTTCTCTATAAGTATTAGGAACTGAACGAATTGCTTCTCGCGAGGTAATGATTACTATTGGTAGAACAAGCAAGCTCATAGTTAGAGCTCCAGCCACCACTGAACGACCCAATGACAATAGCTGGACGAAAACAGCTAGACCCAACAATCCATAGACTATTGAAGGGACACCAGCGAGGTTTGCTACGTTAATTTCAACTATTCTATAAATCCAATTTTTGCGGGCATATTCTTCCAAATAAATTGCAGCACCAACTCCCACTGGCACGGTGAATGCTGCAGTAAGACCTATTATCCAGATTGATCCGAAGATTGCAGATTTCATACCAGCTCTCTCTGGAAATCTCGAAGGAAATTCAGTTAGGAAAGTTATGCTTAACCACGGAATGCCTTGGACTAATATTCTAATGATCAATATAGTTAACCCGATAACTCCGATCAAAATTGCTAATAAAAATAAGCTATACCAAATTTGTCCCCATATCCTTCTGGTGGAAATTTTTGGATTAAACCTTTTTGTCCAATCAGAGCGGTCCATTAGTATTCCTCTCTAACTTTTCTGACAATAATATTTCCGAGTATGTTCATTATCAGAGTCATGAAGAAAAGCAAAAGGCCTACTGCAAAAATAGTTTGAAATTCCAAAGAGCCATGAGGCGCTTCGCCTAAGGCTAATTGAACGATGAAGGCAGTCATTGTCTGGATGCTTTCTAACGGATTGGCGGTCAAATTAGGGCTTGCACCTGCTGCTATTGTAACAAGCATGGTTTCACCAATTGCCCGAGAAAAAGCCAAAATAAATGAGGCTACTATTCCTGAGATGGCTGAGGGGACTACAACACGAAGGCAGACTTCCAGGCGAGTGGCTCCAAGGGCATAAGCAGCATTTCGAAGCGATCTAGGGACAGCAACCATTGCATCTTCACTTAATGAGGAAACCATAGGGATAAGCATTAGCCCCATTACTAACCCGGCACTAAGAGCATTAAATACTAGGAGGTCAGGCATTAGTCTTTGAAGTTGAGGTGTAACGAAAGTAAGCGCAAAATATCCATACACAACAGTAGGAATTCCAGCTAAAACTTCGAGGATAGGCTTAAGTATTTTTCGTAATCTATCATTTGCGAATTCGCTCAAATAAATTGCAATGCCAAGACCGACAGGTACAGCCAAAGCCAAAGCTACAGAAGCCACAAGGATAGTTCCAGTTACCAGTGGCAAGACACCATAAGAACGTGGCTTTAATATTGGAGACCATCTTGTTCCTGTTAAAAATTCCCAAGGCGAAACTTCCCTGAAAAACCCTATTGATTCCACAAAAAGGCTAACAACAATGCCGACTGTAGTGACTATTGAGACTAAAGCGCATAAAAGGAACAAACTATGTACAATTTTGGCTTGCAAAGAGCCTTTGGACCCTCTATTCAAAGAGTTTGAGTGGTTTGATAGGAGGGTTTTTTTTCCTGAAAAATTGATCTCAAATCCTTTCTGGGTAAAAAATCAGAACTATCTATAAGACAGCGTAATTGTGCTATGTTAAAAATACATCATGAATTCATTTAGAGGTACTATTTATAAACCTTAATATTTGGATAATGTTATTTTAAATTCACTATATGGTTGCTTTAATACCTGAAATATATACTGTCTCTATCTAAACGTTATGAAGTTGGAGTTAATATGATTTTAGTTGGGAAAATATTTCCTGCCAGACATTTAGCCGCTGCAGGACTAATGATCATTGTTTCCTTACTTGCCGTTGCGTGCGGCTCTGACACTACGTCAACCGCTACTGCTATGAATAGTGCTACAAGTTCGGGCACTGGCACCAGTACTGATGCAGCACCTGCCAAGGACACGCTTACTGGGACTATAGAAATTGATGGTTCTTCTACCGTCTTTCCAGTCACTGAAGCTGTTGCTGAGGATTTCAGGCTATACGAACAGTCTGATGTGCGTGTGAATGTTGCTATTTCTGGTACCGGTGGTGGATTCAAACGTTTTACCACTGGCGAAACTGATATCTCTAATGCTTCACGGCACATCAAAGAAAAAGAGCGTGATCAAGCCAAAGAGAATGGGATAGAGTTCATTGAGATGCGCGTTGGTACAGATGGTTTATCAGTGGCTGTTAACCCTGATAACGACTTTGTGGATTGTCTCACTGTTGAAGAATTGAACGCGATATGGGCACCTGGATCCTCACTCAGTAACTGGAGCGAGGTGAGATCAGATTTCCCTGACCGTCCATTGAGGCTTTATGGACCAGATACCGATTCTGGAACGTTTGATTACTTTACAGAAGAAATTAACGGCGAAGCTCAGACTTCTCGATCGGATTACACAGCTAGTGCTGATGATAATGTTTTAGTTCAGGGAATTGGCGGGGATCGCAACGCACTAGGGTATTTCGGGTACGCATATTATATTGAGAATTCAGACAAGATAAAAGCCGTAGCTGTGGATAATGGAAATGGGTGTATAACTCCTTCACCAGTAACTATTGCGGATGGGTCTTACACACCGCTTTCTAGGCCTTTGTTTATCTATGTAAAAGTAGCTAGCTTAGAGCGTCCAGAGGTCAAGGCTTTTGTACAATACTATATGGAAGTTGGCGCAAAATTGACTGATGAAGTTGGCTATGTAGCAGCTGATTCGTCAATTTATGCAGCTAATTTAGCTGCTATTAAATAACTTCTGTTGAATAGAAAATCAACATCTCCATCAACAATTACGTCAGCGATGATTTCAAGTGGCCTTACTGCTTAAGATCGTCGCTGACTGCTTCAATCTACTATTCGTAAAAATATTCTAAGCTATACTGATGAAGTATATTAATGCCCTGGAGGGTTCAATGTCTCTTACTGAAGAAAATATCGTATTGATTCCAGATTTGATGAGTAGGTGGGTACGTCTGCCTAGTGGATCTTTGGCGCACTACGTTACTTCTGGAGATACAGGCCCATCTGTCTTGCTACTTCACGGTGGAGCGACAGGTGCTTCGGGCAGTGCAGTATGGCGCAATATTGCTCCTTTCCTTGGAGAAAATGGATTTAGAGTCTACTGCCCTGATATGCCAGGCTTTGGGCTTGCGGATACGCGATCAGAATACCTCCCAAATCATGGGCCAATCAGTCATTTGAGATTTCTTAGTGAATTTGTCGACACTTTATGCCTCGATACTTTCCATATTTCAGGAAACTCTATGGGCATGATGAACACAATAAATTATATGTTAGCCAACCCTGAGAGAATTGAAAGTTTTATTTTCATTAATGGAGGAATTGGTAATTTAGTGGACGCTGAAAAGCATGTTAGCTCAGGTATCTCCTTACCGAGATTTGAGGGAGATGAACAGTCTCTTCGTAACCATATGAAGCCATTAACGTACAAAAAAGTCGACCCTCCAGACGAAGTAGTCCAAATGCGCTTGCATGCCGCCAATAATCAAAAAGATTCAACTGCCGCATATAGAAATTCAGGCAGAATAATCAGCTCTAACCCGAATTTGAATCAGCTTTTCAACACTAAGGATCGTTTAGATGCGCTAGATATCCCTGGGATTTACCTATTTGGACAACAAGACGATTTGTCACCAATCGAAAATGGTTATAACCAAGAAGATGCACTACCCAACGTTCAATTCTTTTACCCCGATGAATGCGGGCACGTAGGGCAACAAGACCAGCCAGAGATGTTTAAGAAGGTGTTCTTAGAGTTTTTTGGCGACGGCAAGGTAAGCAGACAAACCGCAGAATGGGCAGGAATATCTAAGAGGAGACCTGAGCATGCGAATTTGGTTGAACCTTAAAGCTATTAGGTTACCTGTTCTCCCATTATGAACTGACGTACGGCTTCGTTAAATTCTTCAGGTTTTTCCCAGTGAGCCCAGAATCCAGTTTGTTCTAACAATTTGAATTGTGCTCCTGGTATTAGAGATGCTAGTCTTTGGCCTGCATCTGGTCCATTCCCTTCACTTCCATCATTCCAAACTACTAAAACCGGCAGCCTTATCGAGGAGATTTCTTCTTCTGAAGCCAAATATTTGGCTCCCTTTCCAGAGGCGTAATAATCGTATACTCTGATCATACCGTCATTTGTGCTAGGCCTTAGATAATGAGAGAGCCTTACATCGACAAGCTCGTCGGTGACTTGTTCAGGGTGATCCCTGTGCATAACCATTAATAGCCGTGCCCTTACCCCATCCCAAGATAAATTTTGCAATAACTGTTTGCTTCTCTCGACCATTGAAATTCCGCCTGCGGGTGGAGCAACTGGGGCTTTGATTGATCCTTCTTTGAATCGCATAGCAATTCCAGACTCAAAAATCACACCTTTTAGTCTTTCAGGATGCTCTAATATAAGAGGAGTCATACCACTTGCTCCACCAGCTTCTCCATGGATCCATACTTTTTCAAGATTAAGCGTATCCATAAGGTCTAAAATTTCATCGCTTACTTGGGCATTCATGTGATCCCACATAGGAGGAGCGTCTGTCATGCCGTGCCACAACATTTCTACCCCGATTGTATGGAAGTATTTGCCCAGCGGAACAACATTTCGAGCAAAGGTTTCAATGTGCCCACCACCACCATGAAACATCAGTAAAGTTTCTGAATGTTCTTTTCCTGCTTCTGCAATTCGGATTCGGTATCTTTTTCCTTGAACAAATCTGATATCTGCTCCTAAAAAGTCTACCCACATACTTGTTGGACTGTTTGGTCTCGGCATTTTTGTCTCCAAATATTTAAATAATCATATTGCTTTCATGAATCCCATAGCGTCGTTAGCTTGATCAAGTCCACCTTTATATAAAAACCGTCCTTCTGGTGTTTCTATCGCGCCAGCAAGGTCATCAAAGTCTAAAATAACTATAATTTCTTCTTCACATGCTACTCGCACATGTGATTTGGAATGTTCAACAACAAACTTTGGAGTTGTCCCAAAAAGATTGCCTAAGCCTACTATAAATTGACAAGACGGCTCCAGATTTTCTAAAGCTGAAACGTCACGCATTTTTGCTGAATCAATAATAAGGAAGGAAGATTTTTCACAGCTAAAAAAGGGACGTTCGGGTAGATTAAATGAGATGTTATTCAAAGCAGCTCCTTCGGCATAATCATAAATTAATGAGCTCATCATTGGGGACTGATTTCACATTGTTTTGAATTGCTTTTAACAATTCATTCAACCCTAACCCTGTTTCAGCAGAAGTAACTACGGCTGTAACTCCTGAGGATTTTAAAAATGAACTCAAATTAGATTTCAATTCTTCATCTAGTTCATTATTTAGTAAATCAACTTTGTTTAATGCAATTATTTGGGACTTACTATCGACATTTAGGTCTCTAAGGACATCTTCGACTACGTTTACATGCTCAGGAGCATTAGGATGGGAAATATCAACAACATGTATCAAAATTTCAGCCGTAAAAAGCTCTTCTAAAGTAGCTCGAAAAGCAGCTACTAAAGTAGGAGGAAGCTTTTGTATGAACCCTACAGTATCAGTGAGTAAAAATTGCGTTCCATTGGGAAGATTAATACGCCGCGTAACAGGATCTAAAGTGGAAAATAATTGATCTTTAGCAGTTACTTCTGCTCTACCCAATGCGTTTAGTAGAGTACTCTTTCCAGCGTTCGTATAACCTACTAACGAGACCATAGGGATACCAGATCTTTGCCTTTGCCTTCTATATTGCTCTCTATGCTTTCTTATAGCCTCTAGGTTTGATTTAAGTTTTTGGATTCTCCTGGTCGCTAGCCTTCTATCGGTTTCTATTTGAGTTTCACCCGGTCCCCTGGTACCGATTCCTCCCCCTAGCCTTTCAAGGTGGCTCCATTGCCCAGCAAGCCGGGGCAACAGGTATTCTGCTTGAGCAAGTTCTACTTGTAGTCGACCCTCTCTAGTTTGTGCGTGTTTGGCAAAAACATCGAGAATTAAAGCTGCACGATCTATTACTTTGAGGTCTGAGACGGTTCCTTTTTTGGAAAATGCTTGCTCTAAATTCCTTTGTTGAGTGGGAGTTAGTTCATCGTCGCAAATTATTGTGTCGAAGTAGACTTTCGATCGAATATCTTTCAGCTCTTCGATCTTCCCTTTTCCCAAATATGTAGGCAATTGCCTTTCCAGTTGCTGAGAAGTAATTCCTACTACATCAGCTCCTGCTGTTGATGCTAGCTGGGCTAGCTCATCCAAAGAGTCACTAACTGACCAGGTTGGACGTTTACCTTTCAAACCCACTCCTACAAGGAAAGCTCTTTCTTCGTCTGAGTATGTAGGTATTGTTTTTTGCTTAGCTTTGGTTATTTTCAGTACCCCATAGACTATAAATAATTAATTACTAGGTCTAAGATTTTTCTAACATCGCACCTGATAAACGGCTAAGCCCTTCCTCCACACGGTCGTCAGGAGTGGTTAAAGATAGGCGTATGTATCCTTCTCCGTATTCGCCATAGCCTCTGCCTGGAGTTACAACTACAGAATGCTTGTCTAAAAGTTCAGCTGCAAGCTCAGCAGATGTCCAGCCTTCTGGGCATTTCGCCCAAACGTATAGGCCCGCCTTTGGTGTTGGAACAACCAATCCTATACCGTTTAAAACCTCAACCATTCTATCTCTACGTTTCTTGTATATATCGTTATTAGAGTTGATCCACTCAGGGGTAATATTTTCTAAAGCCTCTATCCCCATGTACTGTACTGCCTGTGAAATGCCAGAATCTAAGTTTGATTTAACTCTCAACAGTCCATCAATTAGTGTTGAATTCCCCACCGCTGTTCCAATTCTCCACCCTGTCATGTTGTAAGTTTTGGATAAAGAATGAAACTCTATTCCTACATCTATTGCACCCGGTGTTTGCATAAAACTAGGTGCTTCATAACCGTCAAAAGTAACCTCAGAGTACGCAGCGTCATGGCAAATAGCGATGTCGAAGGCTTTAGCAAAATCTATTGCCTTTTTGAAAAATTCAAGATCTGCCAAGGCTCCAGTCGGATTATTAGGATAATTTAGCCACATAACAGTGGCTTTTTGGGCTACTTCATTTGGTATTTTGTCAAAATCAGGAAGCCAGCCATTCCTTTCTTCTAACGGCATCATGAAAGATTCTCCGCCAGCAAACATCGTACCGACCGAATAGACTGGATACCCAGGATCTGGCACTAAAGCAATATCCCCTGGATCAATAAGACATAAGGCCATATGTCCTATACCTTCTTTTGCACCTATGAGAGGCAACACCTCTTTTTCAGGGTCGAGTGAAACACCAAAGCGAGATTTATACCACTTGCCTATAGACCTACGTAGTTCTGGTAATCCGTCGCTTTCTGGGTATCTATGATTAGCAGGATCTTTTGATGTTTTGATCAGAGCATCTACAACTTGATTTGGCGTTGGGATGTCAGGATCCCCGATTCCAAAACTCACTACGTCTGCACCTTGTGCTTTCTTTTCAGCTATCTTTCTACTAATTTCCAAGAAAAGGTAAGGTGGCAATTTATCCAATCTATCGGCAAGGTTCATTTTTTCTATCCTTAAATATATTTCGCTCAGGAGCTTTGGTTTTCAACACAACACTAAAAAACACCAGAAAAAACTTCAGCAATCGGACCTTCCATTGTTGCAGATCCGAAACCATCCCACTCAACCACCAATTCTCCCCCAGGGACTTCAACGACAACCGATGCATCTACAAAATCATGCAAACGGGCAGCTACCACCATCGCAGTTGCTCCTGTGGCACATGCGAGCGTTTGCCCTGAGCCTCTTTCCCATGTACGAGATCTTATGTGTCCCCTGTTTAGTATATTTACAATATGGAAATTAACTCTATTGGGAAAGGCTTCGTGATTTTCAACCAAAGGTCCAATTTGCTCCAAGGCAAACGCTTCAATTGGAGTATCTAAGAAGCAAGTTACGTGTGGATTTCCTGTGGATACCCCAGTCAATTTGAAATGCTGGCCTCCGAGCGTCAAATTAGCATCAAATACTAGGTCCTGTGGGTTCAGGGATAATTTATCAATTAATGGTTCATTTAGAAAATAATAATCATTACTTCCTAAGTTTGTTTGGATTATTGGTATGCCGCTTGAAGCTAAAGAGGGCACCCCCATCTCAACACTTGCACGAATAATTTCGCCATTCTTTTCAATCAGAGTTACAGGCAAAATTCCAGCACCAGTTTCAACAAGAATCGAGCGCGAAGCTTTGGAAACTAGATGGTTATCAACCACAAACTTTGCAAAACATCGTATTCCATTCCCGCACATTTCAGATTCTGAACCATCTGCGTTCCACATTCTCATTCTTACATCGGCTATATCGGATTTAACAGCAACAATTAGGCCATCACTCCCTACTCCAAAATGCCTGTCTGAAACAAGAGTAGCGATTTTTGACCAGTCTTCATTAATTTCTGTCCCGTCAACAAAAATATAATCATTTCCTGCGCCGTGCATTTTAGTGAACTTCATGCCTAGATTCTAACACTACAAAGACAAGTTGGATTTTTTGTATTTTGATATCAAATCAGTTGGGATTTCTTCTGTAAATTCTGATGGGGTTGCCATCCAATTTATGCGAGGATCAGATAGCTTAAACCATGTCATTTGTTTTTTGGCTAATGATCGATGTGCAGCCTTAGCCAGATTAAATGAAGAAGTAAAATCAGATTCTCCTTCAATGAATTTAACTAAGTCTTGATATCCAGCGCTTGTAAACCCTGGATCTCTGGATGTGTAACCTCGGCTCAAAAGGGATTCCACCTCTAAAACCCACCCATCCTCAATCATGGAAGTGGCCCTATTTTCTATATTGTTTAAAAGGTTTTCTCTACCTGGCCATAGGCCAAGGATATAAGAATCAAAGTATGTTTCTGATTTACTGGAAAGCGTAGAAAAAAGCTGACCAGTGAATTCGAAAACTTCTAATGCTCTAATTATCCGCCTTGTGTTGTTAGGGTTAATTGACTCAGCAGCAGCTGGATCAGTATTACTTAATAATTGATGTAGGTGCAACCTGCCCTTTTCGTCACCCAAAGCTTCCATTTTTTTCCGGAAGGGTAAATTAGGCTCTACTCTAGGTACATTCCAGCCTTCTGCAAGTGCCCAAACATACTGACCACTACCTCCTACTACGACAGGTAATGAACCTCTTCTTAAGACAGAACCAATTGTGGAAGTGGCTGCATCTAAGTAATTTGCTAAGCTGAATTGTTCGTTTGGGTCAATTAAGTCAAATAGGTGATGGGCTGCCTTAGATTTTTGTTCATCAGTTGGTTTAGCTGTGCCGATATTCATGTAACGATAAGCTTGTCGGCTATCAGCATTGATAACCTCAATATTTAGGATTTCAGCAAGGTTCATAGAGGCGGAAGTCTTACCGGCACCAGTAGGGCCTACAATAAAAATAATTGTGGGTCTGGATAATATATTTTCGGGCTGCGGGTTTGTTTTATTTACCATCAACCATTGACTTCGCTATCTGGATAAAGGTATCGGCGTCAAGGCTTGCACCACCAACTAAAGCGCCATTGATATCCTTTTCTTTTGCAAAATCAATAGCGTTATCAGCATTTACGCTTCCGCCATATAAAAAGGGAGTTTCACTTATTTCTTTGCTAATTTTTTCGGAAAATTGGTTACGCAAAGAGCCCATAATTTCTTGAGCGATTACTGGCGAAGCGGACATTCCTGTGCCAATAGCCCATACTGGTTCATAAGCGACGACAACTTGTGAAAGATTTTCAGGTTTAATTCCGGCAAGTCCCTTTATTAGTTGATCTAAGCAAACAGAAAGGGCTAGGCCGGCTTCTCTTTGTTTTAATGTCTCGCCGACACATAAAATAGGTGTAATTCCTGATTTAAGAGAGGTTAGTACTTTTCGGTTTATAAAATCATCCGTTTCGCCAAAAAGTATACGGCGCTCAGAGTGTCCTAAGATTACGTGGCTACAGTAGTTCTTAATCATTAGCGCAGATACTTCTCCAGTAAAAGCTCCGCTTTCCTCTGGATGAATATTCTGAGCACCTAATTTAATAATAGAACCAGAGAGTAATTCAGAAAGAAGAGTAATAGAAGTATAGGGAGGAAAAATAACACATTCAGTATTTGGAAATTTAACTAACCCTGCTTTGAGACTCGAAACTAAATCGATTGATTGAGCAGGATCCAAGTTCATTTTCCAATTACCGGCCACAATAGTTTTCAATTAATAGAATCCTAGGGTCCAAATTTTGATAATTTGCCCGAGTGGGCCATTGCGTGTGACATTATGTACTTTGCCTCAAAGACACCTAATGATCCTTGGCGAAGTTCGCGTTCATTAAACCTTGAAACACCTTCACCGTGAGTCCACTTTGAGTGAATCAAGAATGGCACAGGGTGCCAGGAGTGAGCACCCATTATTGCTGGAGTTGAATGATCACCTGCCAAAATTAAAACGTCAGGGTTGAGTTCAAGCAATTCTGGAATATAGCTGTCTAAAGTTTCTATAGCTGTTACTTTTTTACTGTAATCACCATCTTCCCCAGCAGAGTCGGTAAATTTATAGTGTAAGAAAAAGTAATCATGGGCATCCCAACAATCATTTAAAGTTTGCACTTGTGAAGAAAAGTCAGGACCAGTTTTGATAACTTTCATACCAACAATTGATGCCAATCCACGATACATTGGATAAGCTGCGATTGCAGCTGGGTTTAGCCCTAAGGAATCTCCAAAGCTAGGTAAACTAGGCGCGTTTGCCCATCCTCTCAATAACAACGCATTAGCAATAGACTCATCGGCAATTTCTTTAAATGCATTAGCGGTGAACATATTTACTGCTTGAGCAGTAGCGGAAGCGTTACTTTCCATTGCCTCCACTTTAAGAGGAGGGACTCCAGTAATTTGGGGATCTGTTTCTGAGATTTTATCTGAGAGGTTTTCACCTCTTAGTCTCAAAACAAAACGATAATCGAGTACGTGCTCTACAGTTACTTCAATTCCCGGTACGGAGACTTTATTTAGCCTTTTAGCTATTGGCGCAGCTTGATCGCTGGGTATCCGCCCTGCCCTTCGGTCAATCAAGTTACCTTTCGAGTCAATGGTTGCAAAATTTCCTCGCGCAGCAAGATCACCTGCTTTCAATTCAAGGCCAATGCCCATCGCCTCTAGGGCGCCTCTTCCAATCAAGTATTTTAAAGGGTCATAGCCGAATAGAGCCAAATGGCCAGGCCCGCTTCCGGGTGTGATGCCCGGAGCAACTGGTGTAGAAAGCCCACATGCAGAATGCTGTGCAAGCCTGTTTATATTTGGTATTCGAGCAGCCTCGAGCTCTGACTGTCTAATATTGCCACTAGCTAGTCCCCCTAGTCCATCTGCCACAACCATTAGAATCTTAGACTCGGTGGTTTGAACTATCTCTTTCAAATAAGGAAAATCAATCAAAATTTATCCACGCTTATCCTCTAATGAAGCTATACCCGGCAATTCTTTACCTTCAAGGTATTCTAAAGAAGCCCCTCCCCCAGTAGATACATGGGTAATTTTCTCAAACAAACCAAAAGATGCAACAGCTTCGGCTGTTGAACCTCCTCCCACTACAGATACGGAATTGGACTTTGCAATTGCTTTTGCTATAGCGAATGTTCCTTGCCTGAAGGCCTCAATTTCAAAAACGCCCATTGGGCCGTTCCAGAGTATGGTTTCCATGTTTCCAATTACGGACCCATACTCATTTGAAGTAATTTCCCCTATGTCAAATATCTTCGTTCCTGATTCAATGGAGTTTACATCAACGGATTTGGATTTATCGGGTTCGTGAATGTTCGTTGAAACAATAACATCTTTTGGTAGACATACTTTTACTTGGTTTGATTCTGCTTTAGAAAGAACACTAAGACAAAAGTCGATCAGTCCTTCTTCGACACTTGAATCACCTGTTTGTTTTCCAAGGGCCTTAAGGAATGTAGCTGCCATTCCACCGCCTATTAGAATAGTATCTGCTTTCCCTAAAATTCGTTCAATAATGTGAGTCTTATCGCTGACTTTTGATCCACCGAAAATTGCAACTAAAGGACGCTTTGGTGAGTCTAAAACACCACCTAGAAATTGTATTTCCTTTTCCATGAGAAGGCCTGCTACTGAAGGTATATGGTGAGCTATACCCTCAGTAGATGCGTGTGCGCGATGTGCAGTTCCAAAAGCGTCATTAACGAATACATCAGCAAGGCCGGCAAGGTTTTTTGAAAATTCTTCTGAATTTGTTTCTTCTTCCTCATAAAACCTTAGGTTTTGAAGCATGATGATTTCGCTTTTATCCATCTGATTCACTATGGAAGTAACCTCTTCCCCTAGAACTTGATGGACGTAAGTGACTGAAGAACCAAGCAATTCAGAAAGCCTACTTGCTATTGGGGTTAGCTCTAATTCTTTGTTTGGCTTTCCATTAGGACGGCCAAAGTGTGTAATCAAAATTATTTTTGCACCAGCGCTACTTAAATAATTAATAGTTGGTAGTGAGGCACGAATCCGAGAGTCATCTGAGATAGTGTAAATTTCGTGGGAGTCTGGCTTCATTGCTACAGGCACGTTGAAATCAACCCTGACAATCGCAGTTTTACCTTCCCAATTAACATCCTTGATAGTTTTCTTAAGGCTCATTTTCAGTCATGGCATTCACAATTATTACCCAGCGATTTTTTGCTTCAAAGCCCAAGTCTAAAGAGTCAACAATTTGGAGCAAATTTTCTTTAGCTTGTTTCAATTTAAATTCAGTGTATTGCTTGGAACCAGCATTTTCTAATATTTGGCGCAACTCAGGTAAATCCGATGGATCCATCACTCTTTTGAAATAGATTGATCCTAGAGATTTCTTTTGTGGAAGGGTAGCATTTTCTAATGCATTAATTACTGGTAGAAGCTTTGATTTATTCATTACTCTGAATGAAATGGAATTAGGGTTTGTAGGCCACAAATCAGAAAGGTCAGTTTGGATTTGAATTGCAAGCGCAAGTTTTATAGCAAATTCCTTTAATACGGGCTGATAGGAATCACTTGCACTAGCCATCATGGCACCTAATTGAATCGCACTGCTTAACAAAGATCCGTTTTTGGCGACCACCATTTGTTCGTATTGGTTTTCACTGACATCTAACCTTTCTTGGAAGGACAAATCAAGAAACTGACCTTCGTAGTAATTCAAAGAACACTGGTCAGTGTGAGAAACTGCCTGAACGGTAAGTTCAGCTGTTAGCCCCAGCTTTTGCAGTCCAAATATTGATAACCTGGACAACGCATGCAAACTGTCGCCTACATTAATTGCTTGGGCGGGCCCCCAAACCCACCAAACAGCATCTCTAGAGTGAGATGGATTTCCTACTGTTTGCATTTCTTCATGCACACTAATTGAGTTAACAAGCATCTCAATTGCGGCTCCTGCGTGTTCTGAAAGAACAGAACCCCCAAAAGTGTTTGCGCTTTCCATGCATAGCGCACCATATAATCGCGATGGAGTAGGGCCCACTTCAGGAATTCCGTCTTTACCCAACCAGCCTAGCTGGTATTGCATCATTCGATAAAGTGGCAAATTTGGAATGTCATGCTTTTCAAAAATTTGACGCATTCGTAGTTCAACTTTTTCCTCATGGTCTATGAGGATGGAAGGTATACCCATTAAATTTCACCTTCTAAAATTAAAGTTGAAACAAAAGATTCTAAAATTGATTTTTTTATTAAGCCCTCTCTAAGTATAGAGAACTCACCAGAAACCACACTAACGATTGTAGATGCTTGGTTAGATTTGGATTTTCCTCCATCCAAGATCAAATCGGTGCCGGATCCAATTTGTGTATTGACTTCAGCTGCGCTTAAGGTGCTTGGTTCGCCATGAATATTTGCGCTTGTGCCTATAATTCCCGCTTCAAATTCCTTGGATAAATTTAACGCACAAGGATGGTTAGGTATTCGAACAGCAATAGTCGAGTGATTTGCAGTTACCTCGAGCGGTATTTTTGCATTTTTCTTTAACACCAAAGTCAATTGTCCAGGCCAAAACTTCTCAGCAATCTTGTAGGCTAATGCTGGGATTTCTGTTGCAACATTGGCCAATTGATCCATTGATCCTATCAAAATCGGCACTGCGATTTCACGACTTCTACCCTTTACATTAAATAGCCTTACAACTGACTGAGGGTTAAGTGTATCTACACCTAATCCGTATACTGTATCTGTTGGGTATGCCACTACCTTCCCTAGCCTTAGGTAATCAGCAGCTAGAAGTCTATTTTGTTTATTATCTGGAATAATTGTCATAATCAGGTTCGATTTATTTAAATTAAGTATATAACAAGCTAATGTCAGGGAAATATGAGGTAATATTCACCTTAGTATGAAATATTAATTTCGATTGATATATTTGATCAGAAGTCATATAGGAGGATTTAATGGGAGACTCTTCAGTTCAAGACGAAAGCCATCGAATCTCTTCAACTGATGATCTAGAAGTTTCAGCCTACTTAAAGATTTCACAAGAAATCAAATCTGATGATAACAAAATCAAAAATTCTTTAGATTTACTAAATGATGATCATGAAAAACCTGAAACGATTCTGATTATAGATTTTGGATCTCAGTACAGCCGCTTAATTGCCAGACGTGTCAGAGAAACACATGCATATTGTGAAATTATTCCCCATGATTCGTCTCGTGAAATCGCAGAAAAATTTCATTTAAAAGGGATTATTTTATCTGGCGGACCATCAAGCGTTTATGGAGCAAATGCTCCCTTAGCTCCTGCTTGGGTTTTCGATTCAGGCGTTCCAGTACTGGGCATTTGTTATGGGATGCAACTAATAGCACATCAACTAGGTGGTGTAGTTGCAGAAGGCCGGGAACGTGAGTACGGACATGCAGTTATACGACAATCTGGTGATTACTCGCTCTTATTTGATGGTTTAGCTGAGGAATTGCCAGTATGGATGAGCCACGGCGATAGAATCGATGAGTTGCCTGCAGATTTTAAATCAATCGCTGCTACCGAGAATTCTCCCATTGCTGCAATGGGATCGCCAAATAATATTTTTGGTATTCAATTCCACCCTGAAGTTGTGCATACTCCCCAGGGTTCTGAGATTTTGAAGAATTTCATTTATAAAATTTGCAAATGCAAAGGGGATTGGACACCAGGGAACTTTATAAGTGACACCATCAGTAGGATTAAGAATCAGGTAGGAAATGGCAAAGTAATTTGTGCTCTATCTGGTGGTGTTGATTCTGCTGTTACTGCGATGCTCATTCATAGAGCAATAAGTGACAATCTCACTTGCATATTTGTAAACAACGGACTTCTAAGGCGTGAGGAAGCTAGCAGGGTTAGGGGCGTATTTGAAAAACACCTAGGCCTGAAGTTAGTGTACGTGGATGCTAGCGACAGATTTTTATCGGCGTTATCCGGCATTAGGGACCCTGAATCCAAGCGTATAACGATAGGAAATGAATTTATCAAAGTTTTTGATGAACAAGCTAATAGTTTAGGTGTGGTTGATTTTCTTGCTCAAGGGACTCTTTATCCAGACGTAATAGAGAGCCAAACTTCAGAGTCAACTGCATCTCAGAAAATAAAAACTCATCATAATGTGGGAGGTTTGCCAGAGCATATGCGGTTGGAATTAGTTGAACCGCTTAGGTATTTGTTTAAAGACGAAGTAAGGCTAGTTGGTAAAGAATTGGGGATGCCCGCTGAAGTTCTAAACAGACAACCTTTCCCAGGCCCTGGGCTCGCTATAAGAGTTATTGGTGAAATTACTTTTGAAAAACTCGAAACCCTCCGAGCAGCTGATTGGATCGTAATGGATGAAATCAAAGGTGATGGGCTTTACGAACGGTTGTGGCAGTCATTTGCAGTGTTGACTGATACTCTCACGGTGGGAGTAATGGGAGATCAGAGAACCTATCAATATGTATTGGCTATTCGTGCGGTAACCAGTGATGATGCAATGACGGCGGATTGGGCAAGAATTCCCTACGATACTTTGGCAAAAATATCCAATAGAGTCGTTAATGAAGTACCTAATGTTAATCGGGTTGTTTACGATATAACTTCAAAACCCCCTGGGACTATTGAGTGGGAATAATTTTCAATAAGAAAGTGAAAACTCTTGCTTAATCGCAATAAAATGAATGTATTAGTTTTGGGTGCTGGAGCAAGAGAACATTCTATTGTATGGCATTTAGCCAAAAGCCCCAACAATCCTATGATTTTTTCACTACCAGGGAATTCAGGCACTTCTCAGCTTGGAACAAATATTTCCGGCGATATGACAGATCCCTGTTTTGTATTTTCTATTGTACAGTCTTTCATGA
>MDTE01177518.1_pt1 | contig 25811 bp, 28 predicted proteins | sample 811231 | NCBI WGS metagenome assembly MDTE01 (sample SAMN05326651, study PRJNA326480) | marine metagenome | isolation source: seawater | place: Indian Ocean: Red Sea | collected 2010
AATTAAAATGAAAAGTAATTATGAAAAACCATCTGAAAAGAAAAAAAGAATTAAAACAGAAAATATCAAAAGAGTTAAAAAACTTCTAAAATTAAAAAATCGAATATAAATAAATTTTAATTAAGAGGTGTCTTATGCCACTAGGAAAAATTAAGTGGTTTAGCTCGAAAAAAGGTTACGGATTTATAACTGAAGATAAAACAGATAAAGATATATTTTTACATATTTCTTCTTTAGAAAAATCAAAACTAAGAATTTTAAAAGAGAACCAAAAAATAAGATTCGAAATTAAAGAGGAAAAAGACAAATTACAGGCTATAAATTTAAAAAAGGTCTAAAATTATCGCGGGGTGGAGCAGTCTGGTAGCTCGTCAGGCTCATAACCTGAAGGTCGAAGGTTCAAATCCTTCCCCCGCAACCAAATTTAAAGTAATTTAAACCTTGCTTTGCGACTATCTTTTAAAAAACCTTTTACAGTATCTATTGTCAAACTCTTAAAACTTTTTCCAAACCCAGCTATACTATTTATAATTTTTGGTGGCATAGTTATTATATCACAATTTAAATTTTTTGCTTGAGTATAATTATAAGCCTCTCTAGTACTCGCCCATAAAATTTCAATCTTTTTATTACGTTTAGTAAGAGCTATACTTTTTTTAAATATCGGTATTGGATCTTTTCCTTTGTCGGCCATTCTTCCAGCAAAAATAGAAATAATTGATTTTGTTTTTTTATTTAAGCATTTATAAATTTGTATAACTTGGTCATATGTATAAACTGCTGTTATATTAAGTTTAATTTTATCATCACTGAGTATTTTAATAACTTTACCCATAAAAATACCTTTAGAATTAACTACCGGAATTTTAACGTAAACATTTTTACCCCACTTACTAATCAAATAAGCTTGTTCTAGCATTTGTTTGGGATTATCAGCAAAAACTTCAAATGATATAGGCTTCTTTTTACAAACTTTAAGAATTTTTAAAGAATACTTTTTATAATCTTTTGCGCCTGCTAACCGCATTAAACTAGGATTTGTTGTAAAGCCATCAACAAGTTTATTATTATTAAATAATTTGATGGTTTGATAATCCGCTATGTCACAAAAAATTTTTGTTTTCATTACTTTAATTATTTTTTATAATATTCCTATTTTTTCCATCTTGTATTATGGTTTTATAAAAATAGTTATATTTTTTATTTTTCAGAGCCTTTAACACTAATTTAAAAAAATTATTAATACAATCGTCTTTTTTAACTTTAATTTTTTTAAATTTATTTTTAGTTTTTACTATAATCTCTAAGTTTTTATTATAAGGTAAAGCAAATATTCTTTGAGGTGAATATATGATTTTATCTTTTGTATAAAAAATAATTTGTTGACTATATTCTCTTTCAAAAGCAAAGTTTCCAAAGTAAGTGGATTTTTTTGAATTTGCTTTAATATAAAAATTTTTAACTATTCTTGTATTTTTAAAATAATTTCTATTAATACTTAGATCTTTAATATCATTTTTCATGAATAGCCTTATAATTGAGGATGCGTAAATCGCCATGTCATATTCACAATCAGCTTTTATCTTTTCAATTTGTTTTGGTGATAATATTAAAGGATGATTAAGATCAGATTTAATATGTTCAATCTTATCGAATCCATTACATTCTTTTTTGATTAGATCGAATACCCGATGGTAATTGAAAAGAGTAGCTTCAGCTAATAGAAGTTTTTTTCTTTTTGCAATCTTCAATAAGTTTTTTGAAGCTTTAAAATTTAAAGCTATAGGTTTGTCTACAATTACATTAAAGCCTTTTTTTAAGATTTTTTTTGTGTAGTTATAATGAAGAGGATTTATCGTTGAAATATAAACAATGTTTGGTCTAAAATTTTTTAACGCCTCTTGATAGTTATTATACAATATTTTTTTTTTAAAATCTAATTTATTTGATTTTGAGCAAATGCAATAATTAAATTTATTGTGCTTTTTTAACGAGGGAATAATCCGTCTTTTAGCAAAAGACGAATAACCAAGAATTAATAGTTTAGTTTTTGGCATATTTAAAATGTTTATATTAAATTAAATAATTTACTAATAATATCATATTTTTGTTTTTAATTTCTCAAATAAATTTTGAAGAATAATTTACTATTGAAGTTGCTTCATCCTCAACTCTTCCAGAATTATAATTTCTTGTTGAGATAAGTATATTTTTTCTTATCTTTTCATCATACAAAATATCATATAAATATTTTGCAAAGCCAGATGTATCATAACATGGTACTAAAAAACCGTTCTCTCCATGTTTAACATCATCTTGTGCCACGCCAAGATCAAAGGAAATAACTGGTAATTTATTCTCTACTGCTTCAGAAACAATATGAGGTGCAAAGTCTTGAAGGGACGGGCAAACTAAAACATCTGCAGCCCTATATAATAAATTTAACTTTTTGTCTGAGTTAATTAAATCAAGATGGGTCCATTTAATTATATCAGATTTTATATCAAAATTATTTTTTTTTCCTATTGTTACAATTCTTATATCTGTGTTGATTTCTTTTATTTTTTCTGACTTTAGATATTCTGCTTCCAAAATTTTAAGAGCTTCTATTAAAAGGTGTCCGCCTTTGTGGTAAGCAGAAAGATCAAATGCACCGAATAAAACAATATTATCCTTTTTGTTTAAACCTAAAATTTCTCTAGCATTATCTTTTTCATAAAAATTTTTTCTCTCTTTTCTTACATCTAATCTTGCAATGTGCATTTCAGCTTTTTTAAAAATTGACGATCTTTGAAAAATTTTTTTAACATATGAATTTTGCACAAGAACTTTTGGCTTATACGTGTCTAATATTTCTTTTTTAGCCATTAAATTTTTCTTTGTAATATTAAACAAATTTAAAAAATTTAGCTTAGGACACCTGTCGCAAGTTTCAATAAAATTTTCACATTTTCCATTGAAGTGGCACCCGCCTGTCGCTAATTCTATATCTAGGGGCCTTAATAAGATTACTTTTTTATATTTCATAATTTCTCGAAATATTTTTTTTGATATAAGTTTATAAAAAGTAAAAATAATTATCACATCAGATTCTTCAATATCATTTTTTATTGATTCAAACTTTATTGTTGTGTTGCCAAACCAGAATAGTTCTAAAAAATTTTTTTTAAAGCTTTGAATTTTTTTAATTTTCATCAGATTAAATAAAAATCCAAGAACTCTTAAAAAAAAAGACCTTTTTATAATTTTAATGTTTTGATCTTTTGTTTTAGCATGTAATAAGTTTATTTTTACTTGGTGATTTAACTTTTTTAAATTTTTTGATAAATTAATTGCTGTTTGACCTACCCCATCGGAGTCGTTGTTAATCAATATTAAAAATTTCATAAATAATCATGGTTACTTTATTTTTTCTTTTACAAATAAAGTAGGAGTTAATTAATAGTAGTTTTAAAGTATCTATACAAATAAGGATTAATTTTATTTCTTAATTGGCCTATTAAAAAACTTTTATTTTCAGTCTTATAAACCTCTCTTATTTTTGTTGTCATCAGGTTATAAAGTAGAACTAATCTATTTGATTTTCTGTCACCCTCGAATGAATGCCACGTATTTCTTTCTTCTCTAGCAAAAAAGACTGCTCTATTTGTTTTCCATTCGATTTCATTTTTTCCTTCACCTTTTTTATTAGCATAAAATATTGTGCCTTTATTAATTAAAGGTCTTAAATAGACTACTCCACTTAATAACTTTTCTGGACCATCATCATGTATTGGAAAACTAAGATTTTTTCCTGTTTCAATTATATGTAAGTCAAGATGATCATAAAGATACATTTTTTTTGGGCAGAGTTCGTTTAGTAAATCAAGGGCTTTTTTTTCATATTGTTCTTTTAAATGAGTAATTAAATCAGGACTTATACAGTCTGCTTGCGTAACATTATTTTTTCTATCAATACAATTATGGTAAACTTTAACTGCATCATCTGGAACTTTTTTTAGAGTCAAAGAACTTAAAAGTTTATAATCTTTCTCCTCTAAAAAATTATCAATTATTTTAATTTTCATTTTTCAAATTGTATAATTATTTTTATATTTTATCTAAGCTTTTTTTTAGTATTCCTCTTATATAACAATTATCGCCAGTGTTATTAGCAAACCAGTCTAGTTTTGCTTTATCTCTAGTTTTTTTTCCTTTTTTAAAGTCTTTCAGATCTCTTACTATTTTTTTTGGTAAGAGTTTTTTAATTAATCTTTTTAATTTATAAAAAGAAAAGTTATTTTGAACACTTTTTAGATCTTCTATTTGATAATTACGATCATTTTCAAAAGAATGAGCAGAAAATGAAAAGTTAATAAAATCAAAACCATGTATCTCAGCAAGTTTTTCAAAACTTTTTTTAGTGTAATACATCAAGTGTAAACCATCGTAAGGTCTGCCATTCCAGTATTCTTTAGGACAATTAGGGACCTCAAAAAAAATGTAACCATTTAAATTTAGTAAATCATTAAATTTATTAAATATATAGTTGATGTCTGTTATATGCTCTAAGGCGTGAGTAGCAATAATTAAATCAAATTTTTGATTAATATTATTTAAATTTTTGAAATTTTTATAACCACGCTCTTTTAAAATTTTTTCACAGTGCAGATCGCTTTCTGAGCAAAAAAGATCTAATTGAGAAAATTTAATTTTTAATGCATATCCTAAATCCCCGTTACTACATCCAAAATCAAATATGGTTTTGATTTTTTTAAAATCTATTAATGTTGTTAAATAGAGCAAATAACTTAAATTTTTATCCTCTAAATAATGAACTTTCTGATCTTCATAATCCTCGGTTGCCCAGTAAGGTGGTCGTTCCTTAGAGCTGTAAATATTTTTGTAGAAATAGTCTAAAGTATCTAGACTTGGCATAGGATTAACAAAAGAAAAATCACAATTATCACATCTATATAATTTTGCTTTTTTAAAATAATTTTCATCCTCTTTAAATTGAAGTTTATAATTATCAAGGAATTCAACTTTTTCTTCTTTATTGCAGATTAGACAATTAGTCATTTATTATAAGTTTTTAACAATGTTTTCTGTCATTTTTTTTGCATCAGCAAAAAGCATCATCGTATTATCTCTGTAAAAAAGCTCGTTGTCTACGCCAGCGTACCCAGGTGATAAGCTTCTTTTGACGAATAAAACTGATTTACATTTTTCCACATCTAAAACTGGCATACCAAAAATTGGGCTTTGAGGATCTGTTTTGGCCACTGGATTCGTTACATCATTTGCTCCAATTACAAACGCAACATCTGTGTTTGCGAAATCATTATTGATATCATCTAGTTCATAAACTTCATCATATGGAACGTTTGCTTCTGCTAGTAAAACATTCATGTGACCAGGCATTCTTCCTGCTACCGGGTGAACTGCGTAAGAAACTTTAACATCATTTTTTTTTAATGAGTCAACTAATTCTCTTAATGCGTGTTGAGCCTGTGCAACTGCCATTCCGTAACCAGGTACTATAATAACTGATGAAGCATTTTTAAGAAGGAAAGCAGCATCTTCTGCATTTCCACTTTTGACCGGTTTTTGGTTTTTCTGTTTTTCCTTGCCTACTGTTGTATCTCCTCCGAACCCACCTAAAATTACATTGAAAAAAGATCTATTCATACCTTTGCACATTATATAAGAAAGTATAGCACCTGAAGAACCAACTAGCGCTCCTGTAATTATTAATGCAGTATTTTCTAATGTAAAACCTATCCCTGCAGCAGCCCAACCCGAATAAGAGTTTAACATTGAAATTACCACAGGCATATCAGCACCACCAATTGGTATAATAAGTAAAACACCTATTAAGAAAGATAATCCAATCATCCCCCAAAAGAAATTTTCTGATTGAGTTGAACATAAAAAATAAACAAGAATTATAATTAAAACTCCTAAAACTAAATTAAAAAAATGCTGACCTCTAAAAGTTATTGGAGAACCTGACATTATTCCTCTAAGTTTTAAGAAAGCTATTATTGAACCAGAGAAAGTGATTGCCCCAACAGCAGCACCAATTGACATTTCAATCAAACTTGCAAGTTTAATATTTCCTGGAAATCCAAGATTAAAAGCCTGAGGATTTAAAAATGCTGATATAGCTACGAAAACTGCTGCAAGACCAACAAGACTATGAAAACCAGCCACTAGTTCTGGCATTGCAGTCATTGGTATTTTAAATGCAATAAAAGCACCTATGGCTCCACCTATAACTAAAAATAATAAGACATAATTCATTGCTGAGGAAAAATTACCCACAGTTAAAAATGTTACTGTTACAGCAATTATCATTCCCAAAATTCCAAATAAATTACCTTGCCTAGATGTCTCAGGTGAAGATAAACCTCTCAAAGCCAGGATAAAAAGTATTCCTGAAATCAAATAAAATATTGCTGATAAATTTGCTGACATTATTTTTTATTTTTTTTCTTTTTTTTGTACATTTGAAGCATTCTTTGAGTAACTAGAAAACCTCCAAATATATTTATTGCTGCTAAAGCAATAGCTAAAAATCCAAATAAATTTGAAGTTTCAAAAATATTATTTGATGAAGTTGCTAATGCTGCAATTATTGCACCTACAATTATTACTGAAGAAATAGCATTTGTTACCGACATCAAAGGAGTATGTAAAGAAGGTGTAACACTCCATACAACGTAATAACCTACAAAAATTGATAAAATAAATATACTGAACCTAAATATAAAAGGATCTATTTCCATATCAACTACTCCCCTTTAATTTTATTAATGTATTTTTTATAATTTCATCTTCCATATTTACAACAAATTGTTTTTTCTCTTTACTATATAAATTTCTTATAAAACTAAATAAATTTTTAGCGTATAAATTTGAGGCTGTAAGAGGTAATTTATTCATAACATTTGCTATACCAATAATTTTAATTCCATTTTTAACAACAATTTTATCTACTTCTGAATATGCAGAATTGCCGCCTTGAGCTACTGCTAAATCAAAAATAACTGAACCTGCTTTCATTTTTTTTATAATACTTTCATTAATTATTCTTGGGGCAGTCCTTCCCGGAATAAGAGCTGTACAAATAATTATATCACTTTTAGATGCAGCATTTTCCAACATTTCAGCTTGTTTCTTTTTAAAATCCTCTCCCGCTTCTTTGGCATAACCACCTTTGGTTTCTAAATTTTCAGATCCCTCTACGGCTAAAAATTTTCCTCCTAAGCTTTCAACTTGCTCTTTTGCTGTCAATCTGACATCTGTGGCTGAAACTATTGCTCCCATTCTCTTAGCTGTAGCGATAGCCTGTAGCCCTGCAACTCCTGCGCCTACAACTAAAACTTTTGCTGCAGGAATTGTTCCGGCAGCAGTCATCATCATGGGTACCGCTTTTTCATATTCATAAATTGACTCAATAACTGCTCTATAACCTGCTAGGTTAGCTTGAGAGGAGAGCACATCCATTGACTGAGCTCTAGTTATTCTAGGTAGTAAATTTAAAGCAAAAATATTTATTTTATTTTTAAATAAACTCTTTTGTTTTTCTTGATCAAGATTTGATATAATAAGATAAGAGTTGTCTTGAATAAGGTTTAAGTCCTCATCACTTGGAAAATTTACTTTACAAATTAAGTTTGATTTTTTTAAAACATCATTAGAAGTATTTAAAATTTCAGCTCCATTGTTTTTGTAATCTTCATCTTTATATCCCAAATTTTCTCCATAACTCTTTTCTAAAAAAACCTTTAAACCTAAATCTTTAAAAGATTTACAAGTTTCAGGGGTTATTGAAATTCTTTTTTCTGGAAGCTTTTCTTTTGTTGAGCCTACGTTCATTAAAAAATTAGCCTTGTCGAGCTTTATATCTTGGATTTTTTTTATTTATAACGTAAACCTTACCTCTCCTCTTGACGAGCTTTGAGTTAAGATCTCTTTTTTTTAATGATTTAAGTGAGCTAGCTATTTTCATAATTTTTAAGCCTGGCAACGTCCTACTCTTCCATGTCTTAAGACAAAGTACCATTGGCGCTGAAGGACTTGACTTCCGAGTTCGGGATGGGATCGGGTATGGCCCCTTCGCAATAATCACCAGGCAAGAACTTATAATATCATTAATATTTTTTGTAAATACCTAATACTGAACGTTTTTATTAGATATTGGTGGGCACGATAAGAATTGAACTTATGACCTCTACGATGTCAACGTAGCGTTCTACCACTGAACTACATGCCCTTTTAAATAGTATTAAAGTTATGATATATCAAAAAGAACTGATATTTTACAAATGAAATTCAATCAACTTTTACAAAGTTCTAGGTTATTTAATATCTTATTTTGCATGTTTCCTATTGCTTATATTGTTGGAAACTTTGCAATAAATCTAATTACTTTTTTTATAATTGTTATTGGCACAATTGCTTATAAGGAGGAGCTTTTAAAATTTGACAATAAAAAAATTATCTTATTTTTAATTTCATTTTTTTTAATTTTGATAGTTGCTACTGCTATTAATCACAAGATATGGGAGCATGATAGTTTAGTAAAATCTTTAATTTATTTAAGATATTTGATATTTATTATTGTCGTAAGTCTTATAGTAAAAAAAAATGATATAAATCTTAAACACTTCCTTTTTTCCTGTTTATTATGTGCAGGATTTTTATCACTAGATGTGATTTTTCAATCTATTAATGGAAGAGATATATTTGGCTTAGTCGCTCCCAAAACTCATAATTCTGGTTTTTTTGGTAATGAATTAGTTGCAGGAACTTACATTCAAAGATTTTTTTTGTTAGGTATTTTTTTAATTCCATTAGTAATGAATAAGGAAAAAAAGATAAATTTTTTATTTATTATTTTTTTAATTACTGGATTCACAGCAGTTATATTATCAGGAAATAGAATGCCTGCTGTTATATTTTGTGCTTTTATATTTTTAGCTTTTATTTTTTTTAGAAAAATGAGATACAATTTTTTAATTACTTTATTGATTATACCTTTTATATATTTATTAATTATAAAAAATAATAAAGATATTTCTTTATCACATTTTAGTTTTTGGGAAAATTTAAATGATATGGCACCTTCTATTAGTAGTTTATTAAAAAGAGAATATCCTGAATTAAAGGAAGGCATGACTATAACTGAGGAACTTAAAAAAAAATATCCTGAATTAGGTAAGGATATAGATTTTCGTCATGCTTTTAAAAGGGGTATTTTACAATCTCAAAAAAAGTTTAACAAACAATATGAAATCCAAATTTATGGAAGTGGACATGTTACTATTTTTGTAACTGCTATAGATACTTGGCTGGATTCTCCTTTTTTAGGTTCCGGGATAAAGTCTTTTAGAGAAAAATGTAAAAGTAAATTGAATTTACCAAATAGAGTCTGCGAGTCCCACCCTCATAATTATTATTTAGATATTCTAAACTCAGCAGGAGCAATTGGATTAATCTCAATTTTAATTTCTGTATTTTTTATTTTTAAAAATCTTATTGGAATTTATAGATTAGAAACTAAAAAAACTGATTATATAGGTTATGCAGTACTATTAATTTTGTTATTAGAACTTTTTCCATTAAGAAGTGCGGGAGGTTTCTTTTCAACTCAAAGTTCAACTTTTATTTTTCTATTACTCGGAATGTCCTGGGGTTTGTCCAGAAAAATTAAAAATAAAAAAACTTATTCAGAATAGCTTTTGGAAATATTAAAGCTGCCAAAAATTTTAATTTTTTTAAATTTATTGGTCTTTTAAAGATTTCTTCTAACATTTTAATTTTTGAATTATTTAATAAGTATTTTTTAATTTTTAATATTTGCATCTGTGAAAAAACACCCTGTAGATTGTAATTTTTAAATGGTTTTAAGTTTTTGTTATCCTTAATCCAAAAATTGAATTCTTTGATAAAAAGATCAATTTTTGTTCTAGATATATTTTTTTCATGAATTCTGTAATATGCTAACGGCTCTTGTATAGGCCCGAACTGACCCTTTAAACTTAATTTAGTAAAAAAATCAAAGTCTCCTATAATTTCATAGTTATTTTTAAATTTTATCTTATCAAATATACTTTTTTTTAGAATTGTTGTAATCACAGGCATTCTATAATTGCTTAACAAATTTTGGGTTATTTTACCCGAAGGTAACATGTCTTTTGAAAAAAGTTTGTAAGATTTATTACTATTATTTAAAATAAAGACATTAGAGTAAACCACAATAAGATTTTTTTCTTTTTTGAACAAACTAATTTGTTTTTCTAACTTTGTATTTATCCAGTAATCATCTACATCAAGAAAAGAAATAAATTTACCTTTAGCTTTGCTTATCGCTAAATTTCTAGCTGTATAAAGTTTAGAGAAGTTTTTGGACCTAAAATACTTAATTCTTTTATCTTTGAAACTTTTTAATATTTTTCTACTCCTATCTGTAGACTGATTATCCCAAAAAATTATTTCCCAGTTTTTATAAGTTTGATTTATTACTGAGCAAATTGATTCTCGTAAATATTTTTCACCATTATAACAGTTCATAATTACACTGACTAATGGACCTAATTTATCAGGTATTTTTTTCATAAAATCTTATAGTTTTTATTAAACCTGGCTTGAATTTTATTTTTGGTCTCCAATTTAATAATTTTTTTGCCCTAAAAGTATTTGGATATGTAATTAAGTTTTCCTCTTTTCTTAGAGCAATCTTACCCAACTCAGGCCTTCCCCCTTTGGCAATTTTTTTTATTAAAAAAATTATATTTTTAATTTTTAAAGGTTTTCCTGAACCTAAATTAATAATTTTCCCATTAGATTTTTCTTTTTTGAGACACTTTAAAATAGCCGAAATTACGTCTGTTACATAAATAAAATCTCTATATTGTTTTCCATTTGAGCAAGGAAAAATTCTATTTCTAATACAATTATTTATTACGATAGGTATGAATCTATTTAAGTCTTGTCTAGGACCATAGACTTGGTAAAGTCTAATGATAGTAACTGGAAATTTTTTTTTTTTATAAATTTTTAAAAGATAATTAGCTGCTAAATATTTAGATCTAGAATAAACAGATAAAGGTTTACAATTTTTAAGTTCATTTTGTGGAGACTTGGCTTTACCGTACTCTCCACCAGTACCTATTTGAATAAATTTTTTAATTTTTTTTTTTAGAAAAAAATTAGCTAAATTAACTGAACCTAAATAATGTGTATTATAAGTTTTTTTTTTATTATTGTGATCAACATACCCGCCCAAATTCACTACGTAATCAAAATCTTTTTTTAAGATTTTTTTGAAAAAATTTTTTTTAGATATATCGCTTATTAAATATTTTACTCTAGGAAGTTTTCTTACTTTTCTAGGTTTCCTAGCTGAAATGCTGGTTACTATCCAACCAAGCTCTAGGCATTTTCTAGCTAAATGGAAGCCAATAAAGCCTGTACCCCCAACAATTAGAATATTTATTTTCTTATTCAAATTTTGAATTTTCCTTTTTTAAAAATTTCTTCTAGATTGTCTTTATCTCTCTTAGTATCCATGCAATACCAAAATCCATTATGCTTAAGGGCTGATAATTGCCTTTTTTTACAAGCTTTTACTAATGGTTCTCGCTCAAGAAAAGTTTTGTCACTTTTGATATAGTCAAGAAATTTAGGTTCCATTACAAAAAAGCCACCATTGATCCATCCTTCATCTAATTTAGATTTCTCCTTAAAAGAGCTAACAATATTTCCATTAAGCTTAATAGCTCCAAATCTTGCCGGAGGTCTTACAGCGGTTAGAGTAACTAATTTTCTACTTTTTTTATGAAACTTAACTAATTTTCTTATATTAACATCACTAATACCATCGCCATAAGTCATAAGAAAAGTTTGTTGTTTAAGATATTTTTTAAGCCTCTTTAACCTTCCGCCAGTCATTGTTTTTTTTCCAGTCTCAATTAAATTTATATTCCAATCAAAAAAATTTTTTTTAAAATATTTTTTTATAATTTTTCCTTTATACCCAAGTGCAATATAAAAATTTTTTAAACCGTATTTAGCGTAACATTTCATAATATGAAAAATAATAGGCTTACCATTAATTTTAACCATTGGTTTAGGAATATCCTTAGTATATTCTGAAAGTCTAGTCCCAAAACCACCAGCAAGGATAACTACTTTCATATCTTTGAAGTCAAATTTTTTTCTCATATTTATTTTTTAATTTGTTTCACTTAAGTTTAAAATTTTATTACATTCTTTTACAGTATTTGATCTGTGTGAAACAATTATACATGTTTTTTCTTTTAGAAAATCAGATAGATTTGATAATATTTTATTTTCAGTAGTTTGATCCAAGGCGCTTGTAAATTCATCCATAACTAAAATTTTGTGGTCATGATAAATGGCTCTTGCTAAAGCCATTCTTTGTTTCTCGCCTCCAGAAAACTTAATACCATCAGCTCCAACTCGAGTTTTAAGACCATTGGGCAATTCTCTAATTTTTTCTGATAAGCATGATAAATTAATAGCTTTTTCCATTTTTTTGGAATCAATTTCATTTTCAAAGAAATCAAATGTTATATTTTTTTCAATAGTCGAGTCTAAAAGATAAGTTTTTTGTGGAACATAACCTATTCTTTTTCTCCATTTGCCGATATTATTGTAAATACTTTCTCCCTCAAAAAAAATATCTCCCTCTTGAGGGGTAAATAAGCCTAACATTAAATTAGCCAAAGTGCTTTTTCCAGATCCAGTTTCACCTATAATTGCAATCTTTGACCCTTTTTCAATATTCAAATTGATATTTTTCAACAAATACTGATCTTGAGAATGATACTTAAATGATAGATTGTTAAGTTGTAAATATCCTTCTTTTTTTAATTTTTCTCGTTTAAAAATATTCTTTTTACTTAACTCCTCAATTTCATAATTCTTCATATCATTTACTTCTTTGGAAATTAAATCAGTCGAAACACTAAAAATTTTTAAATAGGACAATCCGCTAACAATACCATTGAAAGCAGGTATAAACCTTACTGTAGCAGCAGTTAAGAGGGCTAAAGTTGGAAAGTGTTTAGTGTAATCGTCGCTTATATTAAAAAAAATTAAAGAGACCAAAATAATTAAAGATAGAGCAAAAATTTCTAAAATCACCCTAGGTAATTTACTTATAATATAAAAATAATGGAGATTTTTTTCAAATTCTGCATTATTTTTATTATAAAATTCTATTATTTGATTTTCTTTAGAATAAACTTTTACTTCTTTTATTATACCAAAAGCTTCACTGATTGTTTGAAACATGTTCTTCCTAATAGAATGATTTTTTTTAGCTGCTCTCTTTAAAAAGGGTTTAATTATTTTTAGATAAATAGATGAAACTAATATCAAAAGTAAGAAGATCGTAAGGGCTAAAACCCAATTAACAATTAATAATAGGACAAATATTACAGTCAGGGCTATTACTTCCCTTGTTAAAGTAAGAGTATGCTGAATATATCCTGAAGCGTTTTGTACATCATCTGAAACTATTTTTGTTAGTTTAGAAGGATTATTTTTAATATGATAATGATATGGTAGTTTGGTGTAATAATTAAACAGTTTGTTTGAAATATAAATCTTAAAATTTTTCAAAAATCTAGACTCATAAATAGTTATTAAAATTAAATATATATTTTTAATTAAAAAAATTAAAATCACTAAAAGTGCTGCAAAGATTTGGAATTGAGAAATGGTATATTTACCTATTAAGCTTAAATTTAAAAAATTTTCTATTTTATTGATTACTAAATCTGGACTAGCTAAAATACCAACAAACAGTGGTATCGAAGCTAAACTTGCAAATTCAAAGAAAAAGTAAACAGATATTAAAATAAACATTATTTTTAACTGAAATTTCTTATTTTTATCTAAAAGTGAAAAAATAATTTTATTCATAACTTATTTTTTCAATTCTGATTTAAGTTCGTCATATTCTCTCATCTTACGTTTCATAAAACTTATAGTAAGTTTTGTTTTTTGACTTAAACCTTTTGGTGTGAGAACATATAAATAATTAATTTTATTAGGATTTTTTTTAAAATTATTTATTTTAACTAATCCTTTTGCTTTAAGAGCCTTTAAACAATAATTAAGTTTTCCTAAACTAAAACCTAACTCCTCAGCCAATTCTCTTTGTGTTGAGTTTGGTTTTTTTTGAATTTTTCTTAATATTTCAAAATGGTCTTGATCTTCTTTCATAGTTCAATTGTTGAACATAATATTATCGTTCATTTATTGAACAGTAAAGCAATCTTTAACATTTTTAAGAATTTATAAGGTTTTTTAGCTCTTTTTTAACAATTTCACTGGTGTTAAAATTGGAAATGAGCATTTTACTATTTGCGTACTTTTGATACTTATTATCAGAAAGATTTAATAGATTTAAAATATTTTTTTCAAATTCATAATATGTTTGGCATTTTATAAAAAATTTACCTTTAATGGGAAAATTATAAATTTCATTACCAGTTGTATTGCAAGTCAAAGTTTTACCTCCTAATGCAATATTTTCTCTTAACATTGTGGACATAGTTCCAACAACAACTTTACTTTCTCTCATTGTTTTATAGCTTCCAAATTTATCTTTGTTTTTCTTAAACTTAGATCTTTTTCTTAGATATTTATATTCATTGAAAGTTAAAAACTTTTTATATAAGTTTTGCTCTGCGTCATAGTTTTCATCTCCAGGAGGTCTTTTAAAAGCAAAAATAAATTTTTTATTAAATTTAATTGAAAATCTAATGCAATATTTAGCTAAAAGAGCAAATTTACTTTTTAATTTTTCCGAATTAAGATTTCTATTCCATGCACCAACATCTGAAAGTAAACAAATATCGTATTTTTTAACAGTTTTCTTTTTAAGTGTTTTTTTATAATAGTTTAAATAATTTTCTAATCTAATATAGCCAACAGTTTTAAACTTTTTTACTTTAATATTATATCTTTTAAAAAGATTTACTTCGCTTTTTCCAAAACAAAGAAGATACGGAACGAAAAAAAAGTTATTTAAATTTTTTTTAGATAATCTTTTTTTAAAAAGATAATCATTTTCTTTTATTTCATGTCTCGCACCATTTTGAAGAGCAACAAAATGAGTTTTTTTGTTTAGAACTTTTGCTATTTCAGAAAATTTAAAACTATTATCTATATAAGTAAAAACCACTTTTGGTTTAACAATCTGGATTACAGATATAATATAAGCAGATAAAAGATTACCTCGGTAGTTTTTAAAAACATTAAATAACAGACCTGCAGTTAAGTATATTTTATTTATATTTTGTAATCTTGATTGTAAAACAAGATAATCTAAGTCTTTAAATATATGTTTGATATCATTAAAAGACATGTCGTCAAAAATTATTATTTTTTTATCTTTTGGTAATTTAAAAATATATCTAGACCTTAAAAACATTAAAAAAATTTTTAATATTCTATTCATTTATTTTATGAATTCCTTTTTTAAAGAACGTTATTTTTTTTATATTTAATTTACTTAATGAATTAAGTATATCTTTATATCGATAATCAAAATAATGTTTTGTCATAATTATTGTTTGAGATTATTTATAAAATTATTAATAGAGTTTTTTGATGGTTTAATATTTAACTTGGAATTAAAATTATTTAAATATTTCTGAGTTTTTTTTGAATTCCACCATTCGTCAAGATTCTGCCAGTTTTCATTTATGTGACTTGTCAGTTTTTTTTTATCCAAAAACAGTATTTTAGCCTCAACTAAGTTCATGTATACATCCTTATATTCTGGATCTATATGATTAAATGTATTGTCCCAATAACAAATTGTAGGATTATTAAGCGCAAGGTTTTCTAGAATCCCAGTTGAGTCATAATTAAAAAAAGTTAATCTAGTTCTATTTAACAAACTATCAAAACTTTTTTCTTTATCATCTTTTATAATAGTAGAGATACCTAAGTTTTCTTTAAGAATTAATTTTTTTAAATGATGTGAATTTAAATTTAATTTAATTATAGTATCTTTTTTTACTATTGAGTTAAGATTTTTTAAAATTTCTAAAGAGGAGTAAATGCTATTGTAGTCTTGTAATTGGCCATCAAAAAGATGATGGTCATTAAAAACGTATTTAAAAAGAAATAATAGTTTACCATTTTTCTTAACTTTAGAAGATTTGCCCCATACCTTAAAATTAAATGTGGGATAAATTTTATCAGACTTTATTGAACCCCAAGAAAAAAATTTATCACAGGTTTTTATTTCAGAAACATGATTGTGTTGCAAATTAGTAAAATAATTGTTTCCGTGTTGACCTACATAAAATGGAACACCCTGTTGCGTTTTCTTTGCTAAATAAAATTTGAATACCTCATCAAAAGCATACGCTTCGCAAGTAAATATAAACTTAGGATTTTTTGGATATCCAATATTATTTGATAAATTATTTATTTTTTTAAAAGACTCTAGCACAAAGACTGGCAATGAATTTGGAATTACGTCGCGAAGGAAATCTTCAAAATTACCAGAAAAATTTTTTTTTTTAATATCAATTTTATTTCTAAGTTCTTTATCAAAAGAATCAAATTTTAATTTACCAGTATTCCAAAATTTTGGAAAAATACCCAACTTAATTTCTAAATTTTTTTCCTGTAAAAAAGGAAAATAAGATTTATAGACAAAAGGAGAATTATTATTATTTTTGAAATTTAAAATTTTAAAAAAAAATTTTGTAATAATTTTTTTCACACTTAAATTTTCTTCAAAAATTTTTTGATTCTCTAGGTGATTTGAATTAATTTTTTGAATTTCTATTTTTGTTTTGAATTTAAAAAAGTTTATGATTTTAGAGCATAATACATAGTTCCATTCCTCTTCATGAATCGCCCTATTTAACGAGTGTGTATCAAGTGTATATAAATCATACTTATCTGGATCAATAGTAATAACTTGAGATATATCATTGTCCTCAAAAATTTTTTTTATGATGATATAGTTTTCATAAGCCATCCAAATAAAAATTCTTAGCCATCTTCCGAGTATAATATCCCAACTACGATAAGAAAAATTAACCTTATTTATTTGGTTCAAATTATTTCCTAAATCTTTTAAAATTTCTTCGAATAAGTTTTCGCAGTTTTTATAATGTATTATTTTTTGATCTGGGGTTTGACTATATTTTTTCAATAATTCTATGTAAGACTTAGCAAACCTATCTTTAGTTTGTAGTATATTTATTTTATTAAAAAAAATAGGCTCGAAATGTATTTTTTCATCCTGTATATTTCTAGTAAATATTAAACTATATCCCATTATTCTATGATAATTTTAAATTTCTTCTAGAATTAAGCAAAATAAAAAAAATATTTTTATTTTCCAGAAGTCCATCCTCCATCTGAAATGATTGATGTACCAGTTATACTATTAGCTGCTTCTGTTGTTAAAAAATATGCTATCGCTGCTATTTCTACTGTAGTTGAGAATTTGTTTAAAGGGATTTTCTTCTTTATTAAATCAAGTCTTTTTTTTGTTTTTTTTCTTTCTATTTCACTAACAATAGTTTTTGTTGGCGCTACAGTATTTACTCTTATTCCGTATTTGCCTAAATCCATAGCAGCGCATTTAGTAAAGCCTTCTAAAGCAAACTTTGCTGCAGAATAAACTGTTCTATTGAAAGCACCCATATGTCCAAGTTGAGAACTTATTGAAGTTATCGATCCTTTAATTCTATTTGTAACCATTTTTTTTGCAAAAATTTGTGAGAGAAGAAAATATGACTTAAAATTAATATTGATTAATTTGTCTAAGTCTTTCGATTTTACGTTAAGAAAGTAGTCTTTGTTGGCTATACCAGCGTTATTTACTAAGTTGTTTACATATCTAACCTTTCTTCCAACTTTTTCGATAAATCTTCTATTATTTAAGTCTCCGACAAAGAAAGTGACCCTATCTTTATCAAAGTATTTTTCTAACTTTCTTTTTTGATTATTTTTATGACATAGTAAGTAAACAAAATGACCTTCCTCATAAAATTTCTTAGCTATTTCTTCACCGATCCCACTACCTGCTCCAGTAACTAAAGTGATTATATTATTCATTTTTATAAGTTATATATCTTGTTCCATACTTCTGCATGATTTTTACCTAATACCGTTCCATCTGCGTTACATAAATTACAAGGACTTAAGCTTCTATCTCCGCACAGTAATTTTTTTCTATAGTTTTCTATAATCTTGCTAGTCCAAATGTTATAAATATCTTGTTGCATAATATTACCCATAGTAACTCTTCTATGCCAATCTTGAGGACATAAAAAAACATCGCCGTTCCAGTCTATTAACATTTGGTATGAAGGATAATAGCATTGTTTTTTAACATTTACTTCCTCCTGAATTCCTACATTAATAGTGCCAGCTCTGTTTGTTAATTTTAAACCGTAGTCTTTTGTTTCATCATGCCATCTGTCTCTTAAAATTACAAAGTCTTTAGGCACCCCAGATTCTTTTGTCATATCTTTAAACTTTTGTACCTGGTGAGGCCCGTCATACATGCTAATTAATAATTTATTTACGTTGGACACATAAAGTTTTTTTATTGTTTGAGGTTTTAAAGTGTCTCCGTTTGTTACTACTTCAACAAATGATACCTTTGATAGCTGATCACACATATTAAAAACATCTTTATGAAGCATTGGCTCGCCATATCCACAAAGAACAACGGAACCTTTATATTTAATTCTTTTTAAATCTCTACATAGTTTTTTAATTATTGGCTTTTCCATTTTTTGATAAGTATTAGGTGCAATTTTTGGATCTGATTTTGGACAAAAGGAACATGTTCGGTTACACACATCTATGATGCTTAACTCTATCCAGCTAGGTATAGGTTTTTTTTTATAGAAAGCTAATTTATCATCAACAATTACAGTTCTTCTTGCTATGTTTATTTTAATTTCTTTAACCTGTCTTTTTTTTCTTTTCTTTTCCATTATTTCCTTTTATTTTCAATAGCTCATACTCAATATATTTCTAAAAAAAATTTTGTATACCGTTTTCTTCTAAAATTATTTTTACAAGATTATACTGTTGCTTCAAATTAGTTAAATTATATATTTCTTTTAAATTGTTTGAGTCGATTAAGTTTGTGTTAAAATTTATATTCATAAAAGTAATTTTTTTTTTATCTAAAATTATACTAAGTATATGTAGAGCGGTAGTATAAAACCCGGCTACTAAAAAGGGCATTGTTTTTTGTTTGCTGGCATAAATTTCAATTGGTTCTATTAATTTTCTTTGAACAACAATATTTTTAGATAAATTTGTTTCATTTAATTTCTCGTCTCTGTGAGGAAAAAAAAATATTTTTTTATCTTTATATTTTTCTGCAAATTTTTTTATCAAAGAACTATAGACATTATTATCTAAAATACTAAAAGTTGAAGCAGGTGTTCCGAGAAGCCAAATTTCATTATCAGATATTAAATTGTTTTTAACTTTAGTCTTAAGAAAGTTAAAATTATTTTTTATAACTCTTTTATTATTTAAATTAAAATATGAAAAAAGTTTATAGTCTTTAACTTGAAAATTTTCTTTAAACACGAGAAGATTTAAGCCATCATCTAAAAAAATAACTTCTAAAGAATTTCGATACAAAATTTTGAAAAGAAAATATTTTTTATCACCAACTATACATTTTGTTTTATTAAATTTAATTATTTTGAAAATTTTTAAAATAATAGAAAAAAACGTTTCATTTAAACCGTCTTTTAAGAAAACAATTTTATTACCAAGTCCAATTTCGCTTGAATGTAACTTTTCTATTTGTTTAGCTGAGTCTGATGAGGTATAACCTACAACTATCTTAGATTTATCATTGATAACCTTATTCAAATTTAAATACTCTACAAGACTAATGTAATTTTGAGGTGTTTTTATTAAATATAATTTTTTTGTAAGTAAGATATAAAATATTATTTGAATAGAATGGTTAATTTTTTTTAAACTCATTAATTAAAACCTCTTGAGATTTGGTTTGGTATATTTTTTAATTTAAAATTATCATATATCCACCTTGGGTTTTTTAAAAAACCTCTCCCTACAGCTACAAGATGAATTTTTTTACCAACTATTTTTTTCAGGAGTTTTGGGTAACTCAAATTTCCAGAAGTTCTAATCAAAATCTTAGTTTTTTTTCTTATTTTCTCAGCAAGCTTAAGCCTAAAAGCTTTTTTATTTGGCTTCAAATTAGTTTTTGTTAAAATTCCACCTGAGGAGACACAAACATAGTTAAGACCAATCTTCTCTAATTCTTTTACGAGAAAAACTGATTCATTTATATCGATGCCACCTTTCAAGTGATCAGAACCAGTTATTCTTGCTCCTAAAATTTTATTTTTCGGCCATATCTCTCTAATTTTTTTTGCTATTAATAAAGGTAATCTTAAACGGTTGTTTAAGCTGCCGCCAAAAATATCCTTTCTTTTGTTTGAAATAGGAGAAATAAATTGGTGAAGTAAATATCCATGTGCCATATGAATTTCTATTCCCTCAAAGCCAATTTTTTTTGCTAATCTTGCTGAATGTAAATAATCTTTAATTAAGAATTCAATTTTTTTTTTTGATAATTCTGTTGGTTTTGGCCAACCTTTATCTTTTTTAATATTTGAAGCCGAAAAAGTTTTCCAACTTAATTGGTTTTTACTTAATGGAGAATTTTTTTTAATCCAAGGTATATTTGCCGAACCTTTTCTACCAGAGTGCGCAAGTTGTAAACAAATGGGTATTTTAGATAATTTTTTTAAATAAATAAATAATTTTTTCATTGAAGAAAATTGCTTTTTACTTTTTAAGCAAAGATCAGCATGTGTTATTCTGCCGTTCATATTTACTGCAGTTGACTCAATTGTAAGCATACCTGCTCCTGAATTAGCTAAGTTACCAAGATGAGCATAATGCCATTCACTTGGACAACCATTTTTACCAGAGTATTGGCACATTGGTGAAACAATTATTCTGTTATTTAATTTAATACCACCAACTTTAATTTTGTTAAAAATCATTTCTTTACTATAAAATCATTATGTGGATGAAAAATAGCATCAGGATATGACCAATAAGTTTCAATAAAAAGTTTACCCAATCCTTTGCCCAATTTAGGTAAGTGTGGAACTCCATCGCTATCAATCATTGAAGAAAAAGGCACTGCAATTCTAAGCCACTCACCAGCTGGCTGCTCGTCATAAATAAATCTTGTATAAATCGCATACTCCATTGGTACAGGCGAAAAACCTTTTGATTTTAATTTAAGATATATTTTCTTTAGTGTTGTAGGTTTTTTAAATCCCAAATTTTTTACTTTGATTCTATGTAGATTGATTACCTTATGTTTTTTGAATTTTTTATTTTTATTTTTTTTGATTATGTCCTCAATCCAGTGACTAATAATATATTTTTCTTTTAATCTAATTAAACACCCTTTGAGGTCTTTAATATGAACATCGCTTATTGTTTTCCAGTGCATTAAAAATCAAACCATTATTTAAAAACAATCATTTTTATCAGTTTTTTTAGTTGACTTGTTTTAGTAGGAACATATACTGTTCAATAGTTGAACGGTCAACTATTAAATTAATTTTTTAGCGATAATCTATTAAAAACTTGCTTAATGGACATTTGTGCGGTCATAGCTACACGGAAAGACTCTAAAAGAGTTAGAGGTAAAGCTGAAAGAAAATTTGGCTCATCAAATTTGTCAATTATAAAAATTAATCAAGCATTAAAAATAAAAAAATTTAAAAATATTTATTTCTCTTCAGATATTCCAAAGTTAAATACATATGCAAAAAAAAGGGGGTTAATTTTAATTAATAGACCAAAAAAATATTTAGGAAAATGTACTATAAGCGATTTAGCTCCTTATTTAATTAAATTTATGAAAGAAAAACATGTATGTTATTTAATGAACACTTCTCCCTTATTAAAAACATCAACTCTACAGAAAGCTGTAAATGTGTATGAGAGATTAAATCTAAATAAATTTGATGGACTTAATACTTTTGAAGTAATTAAAGATTTTTTATGGAATAAAAAAAAACCAATTAACTACGAATTGGATAAGCAACCGATGTCACAAAATTTACGAGATGTATTTAAACATGTTCCCGCAATTGCTATTATGTCAAAAACTCGGATATTAAAATACAGAAACGTTTTAGGGAAAAGACCTTATAAAATTATTTTATCCAAACCTGAGTCTATTGATATAGACACTATGTATGATTTTAAATTAGCGGAAATGTACTATAAAAGTAAAAACTAAGTTATGACTTTAAAAAAATGTTATAAGTCTAATGAATTTTTTATAAAGGATTTTCAAAATAATATTTCATTATCAAGAAACGATTTTTTATTACTTTTAAACAAATTTATTTTTTTTTTACGAAAAAAAAAAATTAACAATTGTGATGTATATATAATAGATGTAAAAAAAAATATAATTTTTAGCCTGTATTTTTTTGCTTTACTTTTTTGTGGAAAAAAAATCATTTTAAATGCAAAGATTAATAAAAAAAAAATTAAGTTAAATTTCAAAAAAATTTGCATACTAAAAGATAATTTGATTTCAGTTAACTCAAAAAAATTTAATTATAATGTTTTGGCCATAGAAAGAAAAATTAAAATCAAATATAAAAATTTAGATCCTAGGAGTATAATATTAACTTTTTCTTCAGGCACTACTAGTAGGCCAAAAATAATTTTTCAAAACCTCTCAAAACTAATAGGTAATGGTAAAATTTTTTGTAAACAAATTGGATTAAATAAAAAAAATATTTTTTTAAATATTTTACCAATTAACTATATGGGCGGGTATTACAATTCCTTAATATTATCTTTCATAAATAATTCAAAATTAATTTTGCTAGACAAGATTAATATTAATTTTATTAATGACTTAGAGAAAATTATCAAAAGATATAAAGTTGATACCTTGTGGTCAACACCTAGTATTGCTAATTTTATAACAGATAGAAAATTAATAAACTTTAAAAAAAATATTAAAAATTTTTTGATAGGAATGGATACTGTTTCAGATAGTCTAAAAAGAAAAATTTGGATCAAATACCATATCAAAGCATTGGCAAGCTATGGAATGTCTGAAACAAGTTTTATAGCATCTGAAAATAATAAGAGTTGTTTAGGAAACGTTGGTTTTATTTTAAAGAAAATTAAGGTTAAAATTGATAGAAATTTTGATCAAGATAAAGGCGAAATATTAGTTAAAACTCCTTACTTACAAGAATGCTCTGAAAATAAACTCTTCAAAGGGTGGTTTAAAACTGGTGACATAGGTAAAATACATTCTGATGGAAGTCTGTCGATTTTAGGGAGAAAGAAAGATATAATTATAAAAGATGGGAAAAATATAAGTCCTTTGTACATAGAGCGAATAATAAAAAGATACGAGAATGTAGATGAGGCAGTTATAATAGGTATTAAAAAAAATTATACTGAAAAAATAATTTTATTTATCAAATTAAAAACAAAAAAAAAATTGAATAAAGAATTATTATATAAATTTTGCTATAAAAATTTGGATAAGTTGTCTGTCCCTGATGAAATTTATCAAATAAATAATTTTGAAAAGACAGTTTCAGGAAAAATTATTAGAAAAAAACTTAAAGTAATTTATGAAAAAAAATATCTACTATAATAATATAAAAAAAATTATTTCACACTGTGGCCGATTAAAAAAAAATGAAAAATCTCTAATATTATTTGATAACAAAACTCAAAATATAGCCTTAGATTTCAGTAAAATTGCTAAAAAAATTACATCTAAAATTGAATTATTTAAAATGAAATCTGAAAAAGTACATGGCGTGGAGCCAGAAAATATAGTTAAAAAAAAAATGATAAATTCGGACTTAATAATTTGTCTAACGACAATGTCCATTATTCATACAAAGGCCAGAAAAGTTGCTTCTAAAAACGGAACCAGATATTTAAGTTTACCATTTTATGACAAAAAGATTTTAAAAAATAAGGCTTTTAAAACTAATTTTGAAAAATTAATTCCGCTTTCAAAAAAAATTAAAAAGATTTTAGATAAAGGAAGTTTAATTAATATTAATACAGAAAAAGGAACTAATATTAATCTTAATATAAAAAACAGAAGTGCCAATAATGCACCGGGTATTTGTTATAAAAAAGGAACTGTAGCTTCACCACCTGATGCCGAGGTAAATATTGCTCCAGTTGAAAATGCTAAAGGTAAAATTGTAGTTGATGGATGTATTCCTATTAAGCAAATTAATAAACTTAAAAAAAGTAATCCATTAACTTTGATAATTTCAAATGGTAAAATAGTAAAAATACATGGAAAACAAAAAAATATATTAAATAAAGTCTATGACGATCAAAAAAATAATAAATCAAAAATTATAGGTGAGTTTGGTATTGGTCTTAATCCGAATGCTAAAATTTCAGGGATAATGTTGGTTGATGAAGGAATTAGAGGCACTATACATTTTGGTATGGGGCTGTCTACAGAAGGAGGAAAGAACAATATCCCTTTTCATCTGGATCATATAATATTAAGACCAAATGTTACAGTAGATAAAAAAAAAATAATTGAGAACGGCGAAATTTTATTTTGACTCAACCCACATTTAAAAACTTTTTAAAAGAATTAGAAAATTTTTTAAAAAAAAAAATAAACAATAAATCTCCTTTAGTCATTTATAGCTCAATATGGCAATCATGTTTATATTTCAGAATAACACCAAAAGAGTTTTCAGATAGTATAATTAAAATATTAATAAACATTTCAAAAAAAAATACCGTGCTAATGCCAAGTTTTATAAGAACAAAAAAAAAAATTATTAATTTAAATATAGAACCAAGTTCATCGGGATACCTTACAAATCAATTCATGAGTAAAAATAAGGTAAAAAGATTAATATGCCCAGTTTTCCCATTTTTAGTGCTAGGAAAAGAATATAACAATTTGAAAAATCTAACTTCAACTGAAGTGTGGGGGAAAAATAGTGTGACTGAGTATTTATATAAAAGAAATGCATATATTTTCACTTTAGGAACTCACCCAACAGAATGCACTTTATCTCACTATGCTGAGTGGCTAAATAAAGAGAAGATACATTATAGACGAATTAAAATTAAAAATTTTAATTTAATTTACAATAAAAAAAATTACAGAATTAAAAAAAAATTATTTGTGAGAAAAGAAAATATTAAATATAATTTCAAAAAATTTTACAAATCTGAGTTAAAAAATGGAATGGAAACTAAAAAAATTGGAAAAATAATAATCTCAATTACAAGCGCAAAGAAAAAAATTAACATGATAAGAGATAAATTAAAAAAAAATCCTAAATATTTATTATGAATAATAAAGATATAGTATCTATTGTAAAAAAAATTTTTCGAAAGAAATTAAAAGCAAATCAAAATCTTTTTGAAATTGATAGCTTCGATTCTCTAAAATTTTTTGAAATGATTTCTTTAATAGAATCTAAAACGAAGAAAAAAATACCAAATAAATTTATTAATGAAAAAAATTTTCAATCTATAAATTCTATTTATTCGACTTTAAAAAAAATAAAGTAAAAGAATTTTAAAATCAAAAACTAATTTTAAAATAAATAAAACTTGGTTATTACTTATTTTTCAATATCCATTAAAAATTTTTTTCAGTGCATAAATCAAGCCAATTGAGCTATTAGTACTGGTCAGCTACACGCATTACTGCGCTTCCACATCCAGCCTATCAACGTGGT
>MDTE01167134.1_pt1 | contig 25801 bp, 23 predicted proteins | sample 811231 | NCBI WGS metagenome assembly MDTE01 (sample SAMN05326651, study PRJNA326480) | marine metagenome | isolation source: seawater | place: Indian Ocean: Red Sea | collected 2010
CAAAGCTGAAGGGCCCTACGTTGGCAACGGATCTGGCGACGGCATCGACACGCTGGTGAAATCCCTCATCGACAACGACATCGCGCCTAACAGCAACGTTTACGCAGAGCTTGGAAGCACATGGCGCTTCGCCATGCGCGACCCCGACAACGCCGCGCACGTCCTCGGCAAACTCGTCAAGTACTGCGGCGAGAACAACGTGCTATGGGGAACGGATTCCATCTGGTACGGCTCGCCACAGGACCAGATTCAGGCACTGCGCACCTTCCAGATATCCAAGGAGTTTCAGGAACGGTTTGGCTACGCGCCGATGACCCCTCGTCTACGGGCAAAGATTTTTGGGCTCAACGCCATGCCCGTATACGGCATCGACATGCAGGAGGCAAAGTTGCGCACAAGCCGAGACGAGGTATCGCACCATCGCGCCAACTACCTGAACCAACCCAACCCGCGCTACGCCACCTACGGGCCGAAAAACCGGCGTGAGTTCTTAAACCTCAAGAGGTGGGAAAGCTAGGTAGTGAGCACCGAACAACCGATCCGGGTACTTGCCACCTGTAACCTGGGTCTCGGCTTTTCTTACCGGGGCCTGAAGGCTGGCGTAGAACGCGAGCCGCATCTGATCGCATGCGACGCGGGCAGTGCTGACTTCGGCCCCTACTTCCTCGGCACGGGCGAGGTGCAAAAAAGCAGAGCTACTCTCAAGCGCGACTTGTCGCTGCTGATCCAGGCCGCACGCGAGATCGGCGTGCCATTCATTACCGGGTCGGCAGGCGGCGCGGGTGCGCGTCCACATGTGGACGCCACCGTCGATCTGGTGCGCGAGATCGCCCACGAACAAAGCCTGAACTTCAGGTTGGCCACCATTCCCGCTGACATTCCCCCGGCACTGGTTCGCGAACGCCTCGCTCAGGGACGCGTGACCTCCCTGGGCCAGGTGGCGGACCTTACCGACGGAGCCATCGCCAGCTCCTCTGCCATTGTCGGCATGATGGGCGTCGAGCCATATATCAAAGCACTGGAGATGGGCGCAGAGGTCATCGTAGCGGGTCGGTCTACCGATCCTGCGATCTTCGCCGGCGTACCCCTGCGCGCCGGCATTTCGCCTGGCAGCGCATGGCACGCTTCGAAATGCATCGACAAAGGCTATCTCGCCACCACACGCCCGCAGGACGGGTCTCCCGTACTGGCAACCATTAGCAATGACGAGTTCGTCATTGAGCCTACCCGTGACGGTGCGCAGTGCACGGTAAAGAGTGTCGCGACCGTCACGCTGCACGAAAACCCCGATCCGTTTAGGGTCGCTCAGCCCACCGGAACCATCGACACGACCAATGCCACCTACCACCAGCACGACGAGCACTGCGTGCGCGTGACGGGCAGCGAGTACGCGCCGGCGCTGGAACCTACCATCAAACTCGAAGGCGCGGCGCTGGTCGGTTACCGCAAAATCCTCATCGCCGGCGTGCGAGATCCGCGGCTCATTGAGCGCTTCGATGAGTACCTGGATGCGTATCGGGCTGCCATCGCGCGTGCCGCCCGCAGTCTCGACATTAACGATGCAGACTACCGACTGCAGTTTCGAACCTACGGCAAGGATGCGGTGATGGGAAGCTTCGAACCGCTGCGCGACCGCCCGAGCCACGAGGTTGGCTTGATCGTCGACATTGTCGGCCGAACCCGGGAAATTGCTTCCGCGCTTGCCAGCCGGCTCGGCCCGTCGGGATCCAGGCTGGATATCGTGGGTCGCATGGGCGGTGGTGGCAATTTCGCCTATCCGTTCTCGCCGAGCCTCATTGACGTGGGTCCGGTGTACGAATGGAGCATCTGGCATCTCATGGGAATCGATGAGCCGGAGCTTGTCGATCTATTCCCGGTGGAAATGCAGGACGTGTGATGGATGAGCGCGGACCACTGAGACTCGATGAACTTGCGAGCTTTATCAAGAGCACCAACGCGGGTGCTACCAAGCTGACCTTCGACATCGGATTCGCCGACGAGGAGACCTTTCGTGTCGCTCTAGACAGCGGGGCAATCAACAAGGCGGTAGTCAGCGCACTCTACGGCGTTCCGCAAGACGCCATAGAGATCTATGAGTACGCGCCTGCCCAGATCATCAAGGTGACCATCCCGAGATCCGTTATGTCCGGGGGCCTAGCAGAGCGAGACTTTGACGGCGTGCAGCAGTTTGCGCCGCTGCTGGATATTCCCGTGCCGTTGGACGAGCGCACCGGCTAGCCACCCCACGTTTCACCTACCGTCTCCGGATCCAGTTCGAATTCGGCGGGTGGCGTTCCTTCCCGGCGCTCAGCGCCACGCCAGTCCGCGAAACCCCCGATCAAGCGTAGGCGCCCCACCGTGGTCGAGTGCACCACCTTGGTATAGCGTTGATCACGCAGAAATGGATCGTCGAACTCGACGCGTTCGAGCACCTGACATGCCGGCACGCCCGCGGCAGCCAGCGCAACCACCCAATCTTCCACGCTGCGCTCTGCAATCAGAGCGGCTATGGCTGCGGCAAGCTCGGATTCGTCGGCGTCGGCCGGTCCGGCGTAGTTCAATACGCTCACCAGCGCGCTGCGCTGCTCTGAGGTGCGCGCCGAAATCGCAATCCAGCGATCGCTGGCCCGATAATAACGCTGCCACGGATTAGGCCCGGGATGGTCCACCCCACCCCACGCACGTGCTGGTCGACCTTCGTAGGTCGTCAGTTCACCGCTCTGCAGCAAGGTGGACACCGCAGCAAGGGAAGTGAACACACGCTGCGATTCACCAGTGATTTCGCGCACATACAGAGCCGCCAGAGTCCCGCAGGCACCTATGGCCCCTGTGGTCACATCGTGCACTGGTGCGTTTGCGGTGATCGGTCGACCATCGCCTCCCTGCACCGCCGCTAACCCGCTGAGCGTCTGCAGCAGTGGGTCAAAACCTGGAAGATCCGCCCACGCGCCCACCTGTCCGAAAGCTGTGACCGAGCATCGCACCAGATTGCCGTTGGCCCGCTCATACACGTGAGGCCCCAACTGCAGGCGTTCAAGGCTGGCAGGTAATAAGTTGTCCACCGCTACGTCCGCCTGAGAAACCAATTCAAGAAATCGCGCCCGTTGCTCGGCATCGCGCAGGTTGAGTTTGACCGTCCGCTTGTGCTCGTTGACGATGGCATAAGGTGCGGTGAACACACCGTAGGGGTCACCCGCAGGGCTTTCCACCTTGATGACCTCCGCACCGTGTGTGGCCAGCAAGCTAGATACGAAGGGCCCAGCGAGAAACGTGGAAGCGTCCACCACGCGCAATCCCGCCAGCGGGAGCGTGTGCTGATCAAGCCGCTCATTCTCAGGACGCTCGGGGGTCACGCCCTGCCACACATCACGGATATCCGCATAGCTACCGGGTTGCGGCGCCGGGCCCGCATGGCCCGGCGTATTCGACAGGTCCATAAAGAGACCCGGAGTAAGCAGTTGACCCACCGATGGATGGGCTGCGCGCACCGGCGGGCAGGCGCCGGCAACCACCTCCCCTTCGAGCCAGGCACTAGGATCCAGCAGCGGCGCTATAGGTACATCGGCCGCCCTGAACGCGTCGAGCCAATCAACGGACGAGCGCGTTTTGAATACGACTTCTAGCTCCGCTGATACCAGCTTTGCAATCTCAGGGCGCAGGATGTTCGTGAAGTCGCCGGCAACGTCTTCGCGCACCATAACGTCCATACGCCCGAGTACATCGAGCGCGCGAAAGAACAATTCGGGAGATAGCGCGCCGAGGAATATCCATTTCTCATCGCCACACTGATACAAACGAAACTGGCAGCCACCGCCAACTACCTTGCCGGTAGAGATGATGGGCGGGCCGTCGATGGACGCGGTCATGAGCGTACACAGCGCCGCGCCCGCTGCTTGCAGCCCAGTAACCGTAGCCGCGCGCCCCCAACCGTCCCGTGCGCGCGCCAACAAGCCAGCCAATGCAGCGGCCGCCGACATCGCGCCATGCAGATGCAACCGCGTAGGTACAACGGACGCGACGGGGCGTTCTTCAGTTGCTGGATGGTGCGCTGCGAACCCTGAGACCGCATCCAGCAACAAAGCATCATGCGGCAGGTGCGCCCATCGTCCGCCCGCAGAGATCGGCGGCATCCAAATGTGTATCAGCCCCGGCGCGGCGGCGGCCATTGTTGCGGCATCCAACCCCTGAAGTTCAAGCTGCCCGGGATGGGTGTCAGCCAGCAGGATGTCCGCTCTTTGCGCCAGCCGGCACAACTCCACCGCGCGTTCCGATGGATCTTCCAAGGAGTCGACCAACGTCTTCCCGCGATTCCAACACAAGAATCCGGGCAGCGCTTTTTCGTCGGGCAACTGGGTTGATACCGGCCGCACGACCTGCGCGCCAAGGTCTGCCAACAGCATTCCCGCCGTCTGCCCGGCGATGCCCGTGCTCAGCTCTAGAACCCGAATGTCTGTCAGCGGCGGCGTAGTCACCACGATGCCCTCTCCTTTTTGCGGTTTCATTCGACCCGAACCGATCGACAGATGCCGTGGAGCGCTGTCCGCCGTCGCTCGCGAGGCGTTGTATACCCAGTCCGAGTGTGCCTAAACTCACGCTTCGTCCATACGCACAATCAATTATGGCAGTCTCTTTTGGTATAGCTAGCAAACCACTGCCGAAAGACGAGTTCGTTCGATGGGTATCCAACGCAGAAGCTGCAGGCTTCGACTTGGTCTGCACCGGCGACTCTCCCGCACTGCTCAGGGATCAGTACGTGGCGCTGACGCTGCTGGCACTCAACACCAGCACTTGCAAGATCGGCAGCTTCATCACCAATCCGGTTTCCAGACATCCAACCATTACCGCTGGTGCGAGCAGCACGCTCAACGAACTGTCTAACGGGCGCTTTCGTATCGGCATCAGCACCGGTGACAGCGGCCTGCTCAATCTCGGCCTGAAACGATCAACGCTTGCACGCCTGGAAGAATACGTACTCACCATGCAGCAGTTGTGGCGGGAATCCGAGGCACCCTACCGGGGAGGAACGGCACGCCTGGTGTGGACCGATCAAGCGGTGCCCATCTACCTGGCGGCCGGCGGACCCAAAGCGCTCGAACTGGCCGGGCGCATCGCCGATGGGGTCTACATTACCCTTGGGCTCACACCGAGCGCCATCGACGGCGCGCTATTGCACTTAGAAAAGGGCGCCAAACAGTCCGGGCGTACCCTGGACGATCTCGACATCTGGTGGCACGTGCGCGCCAACATCGACGACGATTACGACACCTCGGTGCGCGGCTGCCTGTCGGCCCTTGGCGGTATCGCGCACCACACCTTTCAGGCCGGCGTGGAAGGAAAGTTCCTTCCTAAGGAATTTCAGGCGCCCATCGCCGAACTGGCGCGCCGCTACGACTCCCGGACCCACACCTTCATCAGTGACGATGGCGGCTTGAATCCCAACGAGCAACTAGTGGTAGACCTCGGCCTGCAGGACTTTCTGAGCCACAACTTCGCCATGGTCGGCACGCCCTCGGACTGGATATCGAGAGCGGGAGAGCTCGAGAAGCTCGGCGTGAACCAGCTGGCGTTTGCAGCCGTAGTGCCCGACCTCAACGCCTTCATCCACCAGGTGGGGCAAGACGTCATCCCGCATCTGGGCTGAACGGGCCTGGGCGCGCTCCCCGTGACGCGACTTCCAATCTAAACCAGCGCGCGAACGCCTTCCGGGTCGGGCGCTCCCGGCATGAACATGATCACCGCGTCATCAAAGCCAAATTCAGCGTACTGCTGCAGGCGTTCACCCAGAGCACCGAGATCGGTCTTCGCGGTAACCAGAATGGTGGTGACGATGGCCCGCTGGCCACCGGCCTCCCTGTAGCGGTCCAGGCGTGCGCGAAGCTCCTCCGCATTGCGAAAACGTGCAGATGCGATCCATCCATCGAAGTCGCGCGCGGCTCTTTCAATGTCACTGCCCCAGGTACCGTAAAAGATACGCGGCGCGGGCGTTGGGATTGGATTCAGCGAAAATTCACTTCCCTCGCCCGTCTTAACAAGCTTGCGAACCAGAGAAAGATTGTCGTGCAACGTGCGCAAGCGCGCCGAATAGTCCCTGTCCAACACCTCGAAATCCGTCTCCGTGGAACCAGCCCCCACGCCCAAGATGCAGCGATCGCCGCACACCTCGACCAGCGACAGGACCCGGTGTGCCAGGTCTGCCGGGTGATACAAGGGCACCTGCACGATGCTGGTGCCGAGTTCCAAGCCCTCGGTCACGCTGGCCGCCGCGGCCAAAGCCACAAACGGATCGATCATGAACACGCCGCGCCCGATTGAGCTGGCAGCCCACAGGCTTTCGTAGCCACAGCCCGCATAGCGACGCGCACGCTCGGTGAGCGGGGTTTCCAATGGCTCAGCGGAAAACGGAGCCAGCATCGCACCCAACCTCATCGCACATCCTTCAAATCACTTGCCGACGTCAGTATGCTCCACTCAACACTAGAACACACTGTGGAGCACCCGTGCTCGATAGGCTGCGCGTCATTGAATTTTCCACCATGGTTGCAGGTCCGGCGGCCGCCGGGCTGCTGGCCGATTGGGGGGCGGACGTGGTCAAGATCGAACCCCACAGCGGCGATCCGATGCGCGGCACCGGTGGGCTGCTCGGCTCGACCAGCTTCGACCTGCATAGCCGCGGGAAACGCTCCATTGCGCTGAGCACTAAGAGCCCAGAGTTTCGCGAGATTATCATCCGCCTGGTCCAGGATGCCGACGTCTTCATCACCAACATGCTGCCCGGTCAGCTTACCGCGCTGCAGCTCGACTACGACGACCTCGCCGCCATCAATCCACGGCTGGTATACGGCCAGGTTTCCAGCTTCAGCCGCCAGGGTCCGGACAAAGACCGCCCCGCCACTGACAATCTGGGCTTCTGGGCACGCGGTGGCGGCACCGGTTTGCTCACTCAAAAGGGCCGTGACCCGCTGCCCATACGCCAGGCGGTGGGGGACCGCATTACCGGACTGTCGGCATGCACCGGCATACTGGCCGCCCTATTGGAACGTGAGTCCACCGGGGTAGGCCGTCTTGTCGACGTGTCGCTGCTGCGCTCCGGGGTATGGGCGTTCAGCACCGACGTCACCAACCAACTCAGCCGCGGACGGGTGGGCTCAAGCAAGGGACGCCACGAGCAGGTGATGCCGCTGGCCAACTACTTCAAGACCAAAGACGGTCGCTGGCTGCAGCTGCACACGAGCCTGGAGCAGCTCGCACCTGCCCTCGGGCAACCGCAGTTGGTGGACGACCCGCGTTGGGCGGACCCGAAATCGATGCGTGACAACGGTGCCGAGCTGGTAGACGCGATCGACGCTCTGTTCTGCGAGCTGGACTTCTCTGACGTGAGCCAACGCCTGGAACAAGCGGGCGTGCGATGGGAACCGGTACAAAGCATGGCCGAGCTGGTGCAAGATGAGCAGGCCATTGCGGCCGGCTGTTTCGTCGAAGTGCCACACCCCACGCAAGCCGGCGAGATGCAAACCCAGGTGGCCGGGCCACCCACGTTCTACGCGAACGGAGAGCCGCTGAAGCCTCAGCTTGGCAAGCCGCCTCGCATCGGCGAGCACACCCGCGCCATTCTGGCAGAGATTGGCTACCCCGACGAAGACATCGAACGCCTGGTTGCCAACGGCACCATTCCCGCGTAGTCGAAATCGCAACCCATACTCGTGCGCCTGACAACCAGAAAACTTGCCGCCTACTCTGCCCCAGCGCTTCCCATCGCGGCGTTCGCCACACCGCTGACCATCTACGCGCCTCCGTTCTACGCCACAGATATGGGTCTGGGCCTGACCGCGGTGGGTACCATATTCATGATCGCCCGCTTCTGGGACCTGTTTACCGATCCGGTAATGGGCGTGCTATCCGACAAGTTCCCGTCACGCTGGGGCCGACGTCGCCATTGGATGGTGATCGCCATCCCCATCCTCATGGTCTCCACCGTACTGATGATGTTCCCGAACTTGTTTCCAGGTTCGTACGGCAGCAGCACCTATCTGCTGACCACGCTGCTGCTGCTTTACGTTGGCTTCACCCTGCTGACCATCTCACACATCGCCTGGGGTGCAGAGCTAACCGACGACTATCACGAGCGCTCGCGGGTTCAGGGCTGGCGGGAATTTGCCCACCTGGGATCCATGACGCTCGTGCTGCTGATCCCGGCCGTGCTCGAGCAAACGGGCAGCGCGTTATCGAACGTGCTGAAGATGAACGCCATGGGCTGGTACGTGCTGGCGCTCACGCCGGTCGCCATCTTCATCGCCGTGCGCTACGTGGGAGAGCGGCCGGTAGCGCATGCGGTAAACCCCATCGGCTTCAAAGCTGCAGCCAAGGTGCTGGCGCAAAATCCGTTCATCCGCAGGATCGTCATCGCCGATCTGTTCATTCACATACCAGGCGCCATCAGGGCCTCTGTGTTCATCTTCTACGTCAGCGCGATCATCGAGATGCCCGAGTGGTCTGCCATCATCATGCTGTCGTACTTCGCAGCCGGACCTATCGCGGTGCCGCTGTGGATAAAGGTCTCGAAACACATGAGCAAACACAAAGCAGCGGCTCTGGGCGTGTTGCTGCATGTGGTGGTCACCGTTTCTTACATGCTGCCCGGAAAGGGTGATGCATTGCTGTTCGCCAGCCTGTTTTTCATGTCCGGAATCGTGTACGCAGGCGTGCCCTTCCTCATTCGTTCCATGGTTGCCGACATTGTCGACTACGACCGCTTGCAGACCGGCCAGGACCGCGCGGGTCTGTTCTACGCAACGGTGACCACGACGATGAAGGTGGGCGGCGCGCTGGGCATCGGTTTGGGCTACCCGGTGCTGGCGTTAATCGGCTTCGATCCCACCGGCCCCAACGAGCAGGCTCAGCTCGACGGGCTGCGCTACGTATACGCGTTCATCCCGGCCGTGTCCGAACTGCTAGTCGTCGCCCTGCTCTATCGCTACCCACTGGGCGAAGAAATGCAAAAACGGCTGCGGGAACAGCTGGCGGAGCGCGATGCCAAGGCTCCCGAATCGAAAGCGCTTTAATGCTGGAACTTGCGCTCAGCAGCACCGGAGACCCCACGAACATCGTCGAGCGGCTAAAGTTGTATGAGCACTGAGCAGCCACTAATTTCTTACCCAGGCGAATAGGACCAGGTATGAGCAGCAACGAAGTGTGGCTATTCGACGTGGACGCCTGCCTGTTCGACTCCTCGACCGGAAAGTCTTGGCGACCCGGCGCCACGCGATTGATTGAGCACCTGATCGACACTGGCTGCCGCGTCATCCTTTGGAGCGCGGGCGGCACGGAATATGCCCAGCAACGCGCACGCGGCTGCCAGGTATCGCACTTATTTCATGCCTTCGAGCAAAAGGATCAGCGCGATGCCAGCGGCAAGTACACGCTCGAGTTCGTCGACACGTTCGACAACGCGGTGCTGGTGGACGATCGCCCGGAAGATCTGCCGACGGACCGGGTGGAGGTGATCACGGTACGCCCATACCTGGTAGAAAACCGCCACGATCGTGGTCTGGATGTTTGCGCAAAACGGCAGGGAATTTCGATCTTCGACTAGCTGGCCAGCGCGGCGGGCAACCGATAGGATTTCGATCTACTAGTAAGCTTGTACGAGATTGCATTGAGCTTCACTCTCACGGAGGAACAAAGCCTGCTGCGCGATCAGGTGCGCGCTGTCTGCGACGAGCACGCCCAGCCGGAGATACTGCGGGAACTGATTACCAGCAACGTCGGTTGGCGCGAGGAGCTATGGCGCGTGATGGGAGAGCTGGGCCTGCTCGGCGCCGCTATTCCCGAATCCTATGGCGGTGTCGGGCTTGGTGCCCTGGAGCTCGCTCTCATCAACCAGGAACTCGGCCGTGCCGTAGCGCCGGTGCCGTTCTTTTCCTCCACCTGCATGGCGGCTGAGGCCATCAAGCATGCCGCCACGCCGGCACAGCAAGCCCAATGGTTACCAGACCTTGCCAGCGGAACTCGCATCGCCACGTTCGCTTGGGCCGAAGGCCCCGGATCCCCTTCGACCCGCCCGTTGAGTACCACTGTGGCTGGTGCACGTATAAGCGGCGCCAAGATGCCGGTTCCCGATGCCGGTGTTGCCGACTTCTGCGTCGTACTGGCAGATCGTAAGGGCGAGGATACCCTGGCGGTGGTTGAGCTCGACCAAGCCCAGGTAGGCCGCACCACCCTGGACGGGTTCGATGAACTGCGCCACCACGCCGAGATCCGATTTGACGACGCTCGCTGCGAGGTTCTGGAAGGGGCCTCGGGCAGCGCGGTGGTCGCGCAACTCTTCGATACATTCGCCACGCTGCAGGCCTTCGAGCAGGTTGGTGGCGCCGAAGGCGCGCTGTACATGGCCCGGGACTACACCCTGGAGCGCCACATCTTCGGTCGCCAGTTGGGCTCTTACCAGGCGGTAAAGCACAAGCTTGCCGACATACTGGCAGCACTGGAGCTCGCCAGCGCCAACGCACTGCATGCTGCCGCTTCACCAGGCAACACGATCGCGGCCGCCACCGCTCGCATCGGCTCCACGGAGGTCTACGAAACGGCGGCGCGCGAGAACTTGCAGCTGCATGGCGGCATCGGCTTCACCTGGGAAGCGAACTGTCACTTTCACTACCGGCGCGCTCGTCTGCTGGCATTGAGCCTTGGCAGCATCGAGGCGTGGACAGACGTCCTCATCGATGCCCTTGCAGACGAAGCAGATCCGTCTAGGGCCGCTTGAGGCGTTTGGAAGCACACCATGAGCGAACAATCCCAGCTTGACGAATACCGCTCACGCGCGCGGGCGTGGCTGGCAGAACACGCCGCCGAATACGCCACACCGCGGGAATTCTCAGAAGCCGAGCTGGTAGCGCGCAGCAAAGCGTGGGTCAGAAAGAAGTTCGACGCCGGCTATTCGGCCATCGCCGAGCCCACCTCCGCGGGCGGTGCGGGCGGTAGCGCGCAGCAAGCGGCGATCTTCGCCCAGGAGGAAGCCCGCTATCACACACCCACCTTTACTGGGGTGAGCATCGGCTTCGCCATGACCATGGCCGCCGTCAAACGCCACGGCACACCTGAGCAGTACAACCACTTCGGCACGCTGACCCACCGTGGCGACATCACCTGGTGCCAGCTCTTTTCGGAACCAGCAGCGGGGTCGGATCTGGCCGGGCTGCGCACTCGCGCGGTGAAGAACGGCGATAGTTGGGTGGTCAACGGACAGAAGGTGTGGTCCAGCTGGGCGCACCATGCAGACTGGGGCATTCTCATTGCCCGCAGCGATCCCACACTACCCAAGCACAACGGCCTTACCTTCTTTCTGGTGGACATGAAGAGCCCCGGCGTGGAGGTGCGGCCGATTCGACAGATTACCGGCAATTCGGATTTCAACGAGACTTTTCTAACCGATGTAGTTGTCCCGGACGGGAACCGCATTGGGGCTGAGGGTGAGGGCTGGGCGTGCTGCATGACGGTACTGGCCACCGAGCGCAATCAGAGCCGCACAGGCGGCAGCGGGCGTGGCGATCGACCGGGTTCCGTCCGGGCACTGATTCGGCAGGCGGCAGCAACGCCGCGCGACGGGGGTAGCGCTCTAGACAGCCAAGCTGCCCGAGCCAAGCTGGCGCGCTGGTTTGTGCAGGAGCAGGGACTAAAGAACTTTGCCGCGCGTCTGAGCGCACAGGCCAAGACAGGCGACCCGTTGCCCCCAACCGTAGCATTGGTCAAGCTCATATCCGCAACCCTGCTGCAACAGACCCAAGCCTTCCTCATGGACCTGGACGAATACGCGGGCGCATTCAGTACTGAGGAGCACGACCGGGAAGAAGTGTTCTACCAGTACCTCTGGTCGTCTGCGCTGCGCATCGCCGGTGGCGCGGATGAGGTATTGCGTAATCAGCTAGCCGAACGCGCCCTGGAAATGCCTGGAGAAATGCGCGCCGACAAGGGCGTGCCTTTCAACGAACTGCCTTACTGAGGACGGCTTGCCATCCCATCTTCGCGCACGCCGTAATGCACGTCACGGTCCTTATGGCCGCGCAACGCTAAAGCGTGGCGGCAGCTTCCGAGATCCGCTGGGCCGCCGATATGAATGCATCGAAGCTCGCCGACTTGGTGTCCGCCGCAACCTGCACGCAGCCGGCGTCCCGATAGCTGCCGAGCCAATCCTGGATCTCTGCCACCGAGGCGTCGCTTGCAATTTGCCCGCGCAAACTCGTCGGCACGCTGCGTCCTGCCAGGTCGTTGATGACCTGGCTGCCCTCGGAAATTTCTTCCGGCGACAGACCCGTGGGGTGCCAATAGTCCGCGTACTTTGCCGCGCGCCGCAGCGGTGCTGAGGCAGTGCCCCGGGAGCCAACCCAAAAGGGAATCCGCGGCTGCTGAACGGGCCGCGGCTGAAAGCGCACCTTGCGAAAACTGTGAAAGTCGCCGGAAAAGGCAACGTCCCCTTCTGCGCTCCAACAGGCCTGCATCACGTCAAGCGCCTCGTTGGTGTAGGGGCCGCGCCGCTCGAACTGCGCCTGCCGGACGAGCGCAAAGAACTCGGCGCGCGACCACCCGGTTCCAACACCCAGATCCACGCGCCCATTGGACAGCGTGTCGATGGTGGCCAGTGATTTGGCGGCAAATACAGCATCGCGATAGGGAATAACCAGCACGCCGATGCCAAGCCTGATCTTTTCGGTGGTGCCGGCAAGGTAGGCCAGGGTGCTGAGCGCCTCCAGCCAGTAGTCGCCATACACCGGCTGAAAGACCTCGAATCCGACCACGTGATCGGTGAGCCATAGCCCGTCAAAACCCATCCCTTCCAGGTCTGGACAACTTGCTATCGCCTGTTCCGCATAGGGCCCCTCATTAGGAACTACGATATCTACACGCATATGCATCCCCCTTTTGCTTATCGAGTGGTTGCGGAGCCGCCGTCAGTCTGTCTCAGCCGCTCACGCAATTCGAACTTCTTCACCTTGCCCGACGCAGTGCGTGGCAGATCGTCCACCAATACGAGATGCTCCGGAACCTTCTGCTTGGCGACCTGCAGCGCCGCAAAATGCTCCGCGATGTCGGTCAGGTCCAGCACCTCCCCGCCACGCACGATGACAAATGCGCATACCTTTTCGCCCAGCCGTTCATCGGGCATGGCGGCCACGGCGACTTCCGACACCGCAGGATGGGTCGCCAACAGGTCCTCCACCTCCTTGGATGCGATGTTCTCACCACCCCGGATGATAATGTCTTTCTTGCGGTCTGTGATGGTCAGGTAGCCGTCTTCATCGAGGTGCCCGATATCACCGGTCTTGAACCAGCCACCCGGATAGAACGCATCTTCGTTGAACGACGGCTGGTGGTAGCCGAGAAACTGATCGGGTCCGATGGAGATGATCTCGCCATCTGCGCCCCTTGGTAGGTCGTTGCCGTCATCGTCAACAATTCTGACTTCACAACCGGGCCGCAGCGTTCCGTCTGTGTGGGTGCGCTTCTCCAAAGGCTGGGACGGATCACCCCCGCTGATGGTGGGATGCTCCGATGAGCCGTAGGAGCGAAACGTCACGATACCGAGCGCCTCGCACCGCTGCAGAGTTTCCGGGGGTACGTTTGCTGCTCCAGCAAGCACCGTTTTGAGGCTGGATAGATCGTGATTGCCTTCGCTGGCCGCGTCGAGCAGCGAATTGATGAAGTATGGCGTGCCCGACGTGGAGGCTACTGAATACTCCGCAATCAGCCGTGCAGCGGCATCGGCGTTCCAGGCGTCCATCAAAACGCTTTCGGATCCGGCGATATATCCACGTAGTATTCCGAGCACACCCGCAATGTGTCCCGCCGGCCAGGGCGACAACGTCACGGTTGCGGGGCCCGCCTCCTGCTGCGAAGCGCCCAGTTCCGCTAGCAAAGAGTTGTGCGAATGCATCACGCCTTTGGGGTCGGACGTGGTACCTGAGGTGAACAGCATAACGGCCAGATCATCCGCGTGGAGCTCGGGTTCGGGATAGTCAGCCGTGGCCATGCCTTCCAGCTCAGTCCAGCCGATGGTGTTCCCTGGAGCGGTGTCACCGACAATCAGCACCCGCTTGAGCTGTGGTGTTCGCACAATGTGCTGCAACCGGTCCAGGTAATCGATATTGCGCCAGCGGTCGGGAATCACCAGCACCTTGGCACCGCTCTCCTTCAAGATGTAGCTGACCTCAGCGGCGCCGTATATGTGAATGATCGGCAGCACCACGGCCCCCAACAACATGGTGGCCTGGAACATCAGATTGCCTTCGACCCAGTTGGGCACCTGAATGGCCACCACATCGCCGGAGCGGACGCCCAGTCCGTATAACGAACCCGCCAAGCCTTTGGCGCGGGCATGCAGCTCGTCGACGGTCACCTCCCTGGTACCGCGCTCCGAATAGAAGACCGTCCGCCGATCGCCGAACTCGCGCCGACCTTGAGCCATGACCACAGGAAACGTGAGATCGCGGTAGTAGCCTTCAGCGTACCAGCGCCGGCAAAGCGCGCTGCGCGAACCGCCCGGATCAAACAGCATCCCTCCCGGATTACCGGGGTTCTCTGACATGGCGCTCAGCCGGCCTTCTCAAGGCCGCGCAGCTTGCGGTTGTACCAGGAGCGCACCTCGCCTTGTCGAAGCTCGCATTTGAACAGCACGGAAGAGGTTGCGTAGTGTTTCTTGGTCGCCTTGGGTGCTTTCGCCACTTCCGCACGAAACGCAGCGTACTTTTCGCCAAGCATCCCCTGAATGCGCTTGAATTCGGCTTCGTCCTCCACCACCTCAGCATGGCAGTTGATGATCACCGCCTTGAGGTCCACCCATTTCTCACCGGCTTCCACCATCAGGCACACGCGCGGATCGCGCTCGATATGCTGCGCCTTGGCAGACCTGGCACGCGTCCTCAGATAAATCGCGCCACTTTCGTAGACGTACCACAACGGCGTCATGAACGGTTCGCCCGACTTGCGCGTGGTGGCAAGAATCACCGTGTGACCTTCGGTCAGAAACTCATCGATCTCTTCTTGCGTAAGCTGAACACCCATTTATAAATACCTCATAAGATACTGATTTATATTAATATTATTTACAGGGATAGCACGCGTTTAGCCAGAATGTCGCGTTGCACCTGGTCCGACCCCGCATAGATGGTTTCCGCGCGCTTCATGAAGTAGCGAAGGGTCTCGGTGGTCCCGTATTCGGGTGCCACGGGCTGATCGTTACTGGCCCCACCAAGGGCGTCAGGGTCGTAGGGAAATCCGTAGTAGCCCATGGCGCGCATGCTGAGCTCAGTAATACGCTGCATCAAGGCCGCGCTGAGCACCTTGGTGGCCGACACCTCAGAACCAGGCTCTTCGCCTCGGCTGAGTTGGCTGGTCAGGCGCAGTTCCCAAACATCTAGAGCGCGGAGCCCTATCTCGATCTCAGAAATTTGCCGACACACCTGCGGATCATCGCCAAGCCGGCCACCATCGTTGGCGCGTTCCAATGTGACGATGTGCTTCAGGTGTTCGAGCCGGCGCAGCAACCGCGCCACTCCGCTGCCCTGTCGCTCAAACGCCAGAAAGTACTTTGCCACCGTCCAACCCTCATGCTCAGGTCCGATGCGGTTTGCTTGGGAAACCCGCACGTCGGTGAAGAACACCTGATTGAAATCGTGCTGCCTGGCCAGGTTGACGATGGGCCGGATCTCGATGCCCGGCGAGCGCAAATCGACCAGCAAGAAAGTAATGCCCTGCTGCTTACGGCCTTCGGTAGACGTGCGAACCAGGCAGAACAGCCAGTCGGCATGATGCGCAAAGGTCGTCCAGGTTTTGCTGCCGTTGAGGATGTAGTCCTCCCCGTCAACAACCGCTGAAGTCTTAAGGGATGCCAAGTCCGATCCCGCCTCGGGCTCGGAATATCCTTGCGCCCAGATGGTACGCACCTGCAGGATGTCAGGCAGAAAGCGCGCCTTCTGCACCTCGGTGCCATAGCTCAGGATGCAAGACCCCGGATGGTTGTTGAAGCCGCGCGGTGCTCCGGCGAGCGCCAATTCGCGGCTGAAGATGTAGTGCTGAATCGTACTCCAGTCAGTGCCTCCCCATTCCACCGGCCAACCTGGTTGCCCCCAACCGTGCGCCGCTAGAATTTCAAGCCAACGCCGCCCGTGGGAGAATTCGCTGTATGACTCCAGGGTACGATCGCCAGCGGCAACGAGATCCGGCGAGAGATTGTCGGCAAGAAACGCGCGCACCTCCTCCTGGAATGCGGTGTCTTCATCCGAAAAAGTGAGATCCACGCATAGCCCCCATGCCCCCTGAGTATGCCGGACTAGGCACGCCCAAACGGAGATAATAATATTGGGGGAGCACGAAATCCTCTATATTTTTTAACTATGTCGCGCGCAGCGCCGCGGCGCCCGGGGACCACCAATGCAATTCGGCATCTTCTACGAACACCAGCTTCCACGGCCATGGGACGGAGGATCCGAGCACGCATTGTTCAAGAACGCGCTGGAGCAGGTTGAGCTGGCCGACTCTCTCGGCTTCGACTACGCCTGGCAGGTGGAGCACCACTTTCTGGAGGAATACTCACACGCCTCCGCGCCCGAGGTACTGCTGGCAGGCGCCAGCCAAAGAACCCAAAACATCCGGCTCGGGCACGGCATCGTCCAACTCACCACTAACCATCCGGCCAATGTGGCCGAGCGGATCGCCACGCTGGACCTGATCAGTGACGGGCGCGTAGAGTTCGGGGTTGGCGAGGCCGCGTCCACCACGGAGTTACACCCTTTCGGACGCCGCTATCGGGACAAGCGCGCGGTGTGGGAGGACGCGGTCCGCTGCATCATGCCCATGTTCAACGACGGCGGTTGCGAGTACCACGGGGAGCACTTCGATTTTCCAGCGCGCAACGTCCTGCCAAAGCCCCTGCAGAAGCCCCACCCACCCCTGTGGGTGGCATGCTCAAAGAAAGAAACCATCCAAATGGCGGGCAGACGTGGTATGGGCGCTCTGGCATTCCAGTTCGTCAGTGCTGAAGCGGCCCACGCCTGGGTCCACGCCTACTACAACGCCTTCACCCAGCAGCAGGAAAAGCTGTGCGAGCATGCGAGCAACGCGAATATCGCTGTGGTCAGCGCCTTTATGTGTGCGGAGACTGACGAAGAAGCCCAACGCCGGGCCGATGGCTGGACGTTCTTTCAGTTTGCACTGGCACGCTATGGTCAGGCACCCATCGCCCCCGGGACCGTCAACCTGTGGGAAGAGTACCTCCAGTGGCGCCAAACACCCGCTGGAGCGCGTCACTCCACTGGGGGCTTGATCGGTTCCCCTGACACCATCCGCCGTCGCCTGCAGAAGTTCGAGCAATCCAATATCGATCAGATAATCCTGCTCAATCAGGCCGGCAACAATACCCATGAGCACATTTGCGAGAGCCTGGAGATTTTTGCCAAAGAGGTGATGCCGGAGTTTCACGATCACGAGCCGGAACATCAGGCATGGAAGCATGCCGTGCTTGCCGGCGACATCCGGCTGGAGGAGCTCGACGTCGCAGCATACCGGGAAGGCACCGGGCGGACGCCAACAGTTACCGATCCAAGCCAGGCAGCCAACAAATAACCAGACGTTAGCAAAGCGAGGGCACTATGCAGATCAAAGACCACAAGGCCGTTCTAGTCGGCGGCGCATCCGGTATGGCTCGGGCCACCGGGGTATTGCTGGCGGAGCAAGGCGCGCAAATTGCGATTCTCGATTTGCCATCATCCGACGGTGAGGCCGCAGCCGCAGAACTTGGCGGCACGTTCCATGCTTGCAACGTGATGGACTACGAAGGCACTGAAGCTGCCTTGAACGATGCGGTGAGCGCCTTGGGCGGCTTGCATTTCGTCTGCAACACCGCCGGGGGCGGAATCGCCAAACGCACGCTCACGCGAGAAGGCCCACACCCCCTCGAGGAGTTTCAGCAGGTCATCGATTTGAACCTCATCGCGACGTTCAACGTATCTCGACTGGCCGCCGATCATATGTCCAACAACGAGCCCAACGACGACGGCGAAAGAGGCGTGATCATCAATACTGCTTCCATCGCCGCCTTCGAAGGCCAGATCGGTCAGGTGGCCTACTCAGCAGCCAAGGGGGGCATCGCCGCCATGACGCTGACCATGGCAAGGGATCTGGGTAGCCTGGGCATTCGTGTGGTGACCATCGCGCCCAGCCTATTCGCCACCGGCCTAACCGCCGGCATTCCAGACGACCGCTCGCTGAGCCTCACGAAAGACGCAGCATTTCCGAAGCGCATGGGCCGCCCGGAGGAATACGCGCGCATGGCCATCGCCGTCTTCGAGACCGCCATGATGAACGGCAGCACGGTGCGGGTAGACAGCGGCCAGCGCTTCGCGCCGCGCTGACCTTCACGGAGGGCAGTCATGAGCTATGAGTACATCATCGTCGAACGACCCGCCGAGCGGGTCGCGAGTATCACGCTGAACCATCCGGCGCGATTGAACGCCATCAATGGGGAGATGCTGCGCGAATTGGACCGGGCGGTGCGCGCCATAGAGCAGGATGACGGCGTGCACGCCTGGCTGCTGCGAGGTGCGCCGCGACAAGATGGCAGACCCTGCTTCAGCGCCGGCGTGGATCTCAAGGCAATCAACGAAGGTATCCGCATGGAGCGGCACATGGGGCCCAAGGTCACCAACGCCATCGACGACATGCTCAAACCGTCCATTGCCGTTTTGGACGGCACCGCAAGCACAGGCGCCATCGAACTGGCGCTGGCGTGCGACTTTCGGCTGGTCGGCCAGCAAGTGGCCATAAGCGACTGGCACTTGAAGCACCTGGGCTCAGGGGTTGGCTCCTGGGGGTCACCCGCCCGCTGGTTGAGCCTGGTGGGCGCGGCCGTGACTAAGGAGATGATCCTCACCGCAAAGGTCATGACTGCAGACGAGGCAGTAGCTACCGGCTTCGCCACTGCACAACACGCCTCGGATGTCCTTTTTGACGAAGCGCTGGCCATGGCAAAGACCATGGCTGGCATGGACAGGGGCGGCGTCAAGCAGGCGCTCGCCCACATCCAGGAATCCGGCGCACGCGAGCGCGACCACTCTCTCAAGCTCGCGACCCACGTCAGGAAATGGTTCGGCACCACAGAGACTTTTGGAGAGCGGGCCATGAAGGTGGTGGAGGCACGGGACAAGGGCCGTGACTAGCCGCCAGACGAAGTCCGGTCATTGTCGCGTGCGCGGATTGGGATCGCGCGCCTGCGCTCATCAAGCGCGTCTCCCTTGATCTCGGCACGGAGCGCTTCTACCACTCGCGTGTCCACCTCATAAGACGCTCGGATCCCTGCCAACCGCTTCCAGCGCTACCGGGTCGGTGTATTTCTTCTGCTGCCACTGGGGATAAAGTTCTGCCGGTGGCGCCGCCTCGTCGAGCATCGCCAGATCTTCGGCCGACAACGCGAGTTCAGCAGCACCAAGGTTGTCTGCGAGCTGCGTAGTCTTTGACGCCCCAACAATCACGCTAGCCACCGGCTCCTTCGAAAGCAACCACGCAATCGCCACCTGTGCAGGAGAGCACTCCTCACGGCCGGCTATTGAATGCACACACTCCATAACCCGGCTCGCCGCATCCGCCTCGAACAGAACCGTGTCGAAGTTTGCCATTCGCCCGGGGTCCTGTGCATCGGCCTGGTAGCGCCCGGTGAGCATGCCGCCGGCAAGTGGCGACCAAACCGTGAGGCCAATGCCGTAGTGTGCGGCGAGCGGAAAGTAGTCCCGTTCCACGTCCCGGCCGACCAGGGAGTAGTACACTTGACCGTGGGTGAATGGAGCCCAGCCGTTAGCTCGCTGCATCTCCAGAGCAGCGGCAACCTTCCATGCGGACCAATTGGAGAACGCCAGGTAGCGCGCCTTGCCTGCCCGCACGATGTCGTTGAGAGCCTCCAAGGTCTCCTCCAGGGGCGTGAGCGGATCCTCGCGATGCGCAACAAGTACATCGACAAAATCTGTTTGTAGGCGCTTTAGGCTCTGTGCCACCGTCCATTCGATATGCCGGCGACTAAGTCCAGCCTGAATAAGACCGGGACCGCTTCGGTGACCGCACTTGGTGGCAATCACCGCTTCGTCGCGTCGCGACTTCAGGGCTTCGCCCAACAGCTGCTCGGACTCACCCCCGGCGTATACATCGGCTGTATCGAAAAAGTTGATGCCGCCATCCAGCGCCTGATTAACCAGGGCAATCGCGGTGTCGGAGCCGGTCTTCCAGATTGGATTTTCCCCGCCCTCCTCACGGGAAAACGTCATCGCCCCGAACGAAAGCCGCGAAACCACCAAACCAGTACTGCCCAAGCGCCCATACTGCATCCGAATCCCTCCCGAACTCTTTGATGCTAGCGTACCACTAGACCACACAGCGCTGAAAAACTTCCGATACACTTGGTTGGCGTCGCTACTTTTTGGTACGCCGCCTTCACATCCCACGCGACACAGTCGCCAACAACAATTCGAGAGTCTCATGGCCAAACAATCAACGACTCCAACACCACCAGGCACCGAACTCGTGCTCTACCGAGTGGAAGACGGCGTCGCGGTGATCTCGTACAACCGCCCCGAACAGCACAATGCGGTCAACGCCGCGATGCAACACGCCTACCAAGAGGCCTGGGGCCAAGCAACTACGGATCTAAGCGTGCGCGCAATCGTTATCCGCGGCGAAGGCAGGTCGTTCTGCTCAGGTAAGGATACGGGCGAGCTTGGCAGCCGAGCACCCGGGGTCAGCGATTTTGCCCACGTAAGCGGCTCGCTCAAGCGCAAGTTCGAGATGTTGGACAGTCAAAAGCCCGTGATTGCCGCTGTGCGGGGCCATGCTATTGGCGGCGGCTGTGAAACCGCCCTGCACGCAGACATCCGGGTAGCCGGTGAGAGCGCGAAGTTCGGTCTGCCCGAGATCAACTACGGCATCATGACCGACGGCGGAGGCACCTGCATCACGGCTGCCATCGCCGGCCCCTCCCGCGCCAAGTACATGGTGATGACCGGCGAGTTAGTGGATGCCGAACGAGCCATGCAGTGGGGGCTGATCGACTTTCTGGTGCCCGACGACGAAGTCGATGCGCTGGCGTTGCAGATCGCCAAGAGAATCGCCGCGCAGCCGCCCGTGCACGTCGCAGCCGCCAAGCAGTTGTGCGACGGCGTGCACGGCCAGCAGATCCGCCAAGGAATGAAGAACGAGCTGCTGGCGATTTCGTTGCTGTACAAAACCGAAGATCGGGAGGAAGCCCGCGCCGCCCGCCGGGAGGGCCGCACCCCTAAGTACTCTGGGCTGTGAAACCAGCCTAGGTCAGATGAAGGCGGGCAAGGACTCCCAACCCCGCACCGTGCTGGTGCGCGCCATCTTGGCGTTGTTGTGGTCCACTTGCCACTCAGGCCAGCGCTTGAGCACCTCTTCGAGCGCCACGCGCCCTTCAATCCTCGCCAGGGCATTTCCAAGGCAAAAGTGAATGCCATACCCGAGGCTCAGGTGATTCGCTTCGCGACGAATGTCGAATCGATCCGCGTCGGCGTACTCACGCTCGTCACGAGATGCGGCACCGTTGATCAGTAACATCACGGATCCTTCTGGCACCCGGGTTCCATAATGTTCAACATCCTGCATTACGTAGCGAGCCTGAACCGGTGACGGGGCTTCGAAGCGCAGCGCCTCTTCGACCGCACTTGCCACCAGTTGAGGGTTTTCCACCAGCAGCTGCCGTTGTTCCGGATACTTGTCCAACAGATAGCCCAACCAACCGATCAGCCTGGTGGTGGTCTCGTTACCAGCCGCGCTCAACAGGCCGATGTACGCGATCAGCTCGTCGTCGGCCAGATTGCGTTCGACTCCGGATTCATCGACAAACCGGGCATTAATCAGCTCCGTGATCAGATCATCAGCGGGGTTTTCCCGGCGCCAGGCGATGTAGTCCGCGTAAGCATCCACGCCAAAGCTACCCGCTCCTCGCCCGTGCCGCGCTCTCTGGCCCTCGGCGTCGGGCATCTCGCCGGCATCAAGATTCATGCCCGCATCTATCTGATCGCGGATGGCCTCTTGATCCTGCTCCGGGATGCCCAGCAGCATTCCGATCACGCGCATGGGCATCTGCGAGCCGAGGTCTGCGATAAAATCGAAGCCCCCTTTGCCAACCAGCGGGTCGAGGCTCCTGGCACAGTAGGCCCGGGCCTCGGGCTCGATGGCAGCCATTCGCCGTGGCGAAAACACCCTTGCCAGCAGCCCCCGATGCAGATCGTGTGCCGGTGGATCCTCAAACAGGATATTGCCCCGAGGAATCTCAACCCCGCTCTTGATCACCTCCAGTACCGATCCTCGGGCGGAGCTGTAGGTGCGCCAGTCGTGCAACGCCGCTTTCACGTCGGCAAAGCGGGTGAGCGCCCAGAAGTCATACTTTTCGTTGCGATACAGGGGGGCGTCATCGCGCATGCGCTTCCACACCGGATACGGGTTCGCATCGATTTCGAAGTCGAACGGGTCGTAGTAAATGTCGTTCATCGCAAAAAGCCTCAGCCAGCGGCCGCACTCAGAAGCGGTCACCCATCATGTAACGTCGTCCACCAACACACGGCCCTGATTCTGCACCCAACGACCTTCCGGATCACGCATCCAACCGCTCGACGCCCAGGTACCGCCGTCCACGTTGAGCGTCACGCCGGTCACGTACTCCGACATTTTCGACGCCAGGTAAACGGCCGCATTGCCACACTCGTCAACGTGACCCTCTCGACCCAGGGGTATCAGGCGGTTGGTGGAGTCGATCATCTCAGGGGTGCCCTCAGTCCACTGGCTTTCATCAACCGGCCCGGTGCGATTGCCCCGGTTACCGGGCGTCACCGTATGGTCGGGGGCAATGGCATTGACGCGGATCCCGTAGGAGGACAGTTCCAGGGCCATGGTCCGCGTGAAGCTCAACATACCCGCTTTGCAGGCCGCGTATACCGCGAAATAAGGCGCCGCACGCTGACCCTCGATGCTGGAGACGTTGACGATGGCGCCGCCACGACCCTCACGGATCATGATTTTGGCCGTTTCCGAGGTAGCCGCCAGCATGCTAACCAGGTTGATGTCGATGTGCCGGCGCCAGCTGCGCTCACTCTGCTTGAGAAATGGACGGCCATTCACGCCACCGGCATTGTTGACGAGAATGTCGATCCGCCCGAAGCGCTCATCCGCGGCGGCAATGGCTGCGTAAACCTGTTCGGTGTCCATCACGTCAGCAACTAGGGGCAACGCTTGTCGGCCAAGCGCTTCTACCTCGCCAGCGATCTGCTCAGCGCGCACGGGCTCGATATCCAACACCGCCACATGAGCACCGGCACGCGCCAGCGCCAGGGCGATACCCGCGCCGATACCGCCCCCGCCACCGGTTACTAACGCCACTTGATCGCTCACAAGAAAGTCGTCATTGCTCATACCTCGCCTCCCGCCAACTTGTTGAGAAAGGGTTTGATCGCCGCCAGAAAACCGGGCGTGTTCTGGGAGGCGACATTGTGACCACAGTCGGGGACCACCCGAAGCTCGCCGTTGGGCAGGGCGTCGACGAACCGTTCAGCAGCCGCCTGCTCCAGCACGTTGGAGTTACCACCGCGGACCAGCAACACGGGCACTTCAAGATTCGCCACGTCTTCTAAACTCGGAACACCTGGCAATCTCGGCCGCGCGTCGGTATCCGCGACGTCGCCGGTTTCGACATACCGGCGCTTGTCCGCCTTAGTGATGTAGCGCCCGTCCGCGCGCCTGATCAGGTTGTACTTCAACGTGCGCTCGATGTGCGCACGAGTTCGATAGCGATCGTACTTTTCCACCCGGTCGAGAAATTCTTCCATGTCGTCGAACTCGATGTTGCGGCCGACGAATTCCCGGATCATGCGCGCGCCGCGCTGGCCCACTTCCGGTCCGATGTCCACAATCACCACTCCACGCACCAACTCCGGATGCGCACATGCCAGCGCCAACGTCACCATGCCACCCATGGAGTGGCCGACCACCAGCGACCGGGACACGCCCGATGCGGTAAGAAAGTCTCTGGCATCCGGCATCATGTCGGAAATCGCGTAATGAGCGCCCCGGTTCCACTCCGAGTCACCGTGACCACGCTGGTCCAGAGCAAAAACTCGGTAATGTGCCGACAGGTGCAGGCTCACCAGGTCCCAGGAGTGCGCAGACTGGTTGCCGCCATGCAGAAGCACCAGCGGCTCGGCGTCCTCACGGCCCCACTCCAGATAGTGGAAGCGCTGATGGCGCAGCACCGTGTTGCGCGAGACGTACCTAAACGTGTCGGGTACCTCGATGTCCAGATCCTGCGCGCTCTGCAGCAGGCTTTTGAACTCATCTAACCCAGTGAGATCGAGCGGCTCCAGATCGCTGCTGAACGTGTTTAGGTACACGGTTTCGTCAGTCACCGACCGCGCCCGTCGGCTAGCTCGCCTCGGCCCAGCTCGAGAGCTGCGCCACGCGTGCTCGGTGCACGCTTGTCTCTCCGAGATACATACGGTCGAACACCGCGCGCTTGAGCCACACGTGCAACGGATATTCCCATGTGTAGGCGATGCCACCGTGGGCCTGAGTCGCCTCACGGGCCGCGTTCAAGAAGCGCTCGGCAAGATGGGCCTTGGCCAACGCTGCCATGCGCTCCGCGTCTTCAGGTACCGCATCGAATGCGTGTGCCGCATACCAGTACAAGCCGCGGGCCGGCTCAATGTCGGCGGCCACGTTCGCCAGCTGGTGCTTGAGCGCTTGAAACGCACCGATCACTTGGCCAAACTGCTCCCGCGTAAGCGCGTAGTCCACTGCCATGTCCACACAGCGGCGCGCCCCACCGAACGCGTCGGCGGCCAGCAGCACACAGGCCGCATCCCGGAGTTTCCCGGCCGATCCATTCAGCGCAACAGCCGGCGTGTCGTTGAACACAACGTGGTCGATTCGCCGCGTGCCGTCCAAGCCGGGCAACTCGCTGATCTCTGCCGATTCACCCGGGTGCTCTACCAACATCAGCTGCCCGCCCGCAACGCCGACTACCATGATATCCGCATGCTGCGCATACAGCACATTGCGCTTGCTTCCACTGAGCGTCGAACTCTTTATCAGCGTCCACTCGTTGGGTTGCCAGGCGTTGCCCGCCTCGGCCAACGCCACCGTGCCAATGCTCTCGCCACTGGCCAAGCGCGGTAGCCATCGTTCTTTCAAAGCGTCGTCATCACATTGCGCAATTGCCAAGGCCGCCAGTACCTGGCCGAGGTGCGGGCCAGGGGCCGCGTGGTAACCGAGCACCTCAGCGACCGCAGCCGCATCGAGCATCTCGAGCCCGGTGCCGCCATACCGCTCGTCGATCATCAGGCCCAGCACACCGAGGTCTCCCAGCGCCTTCCACAGCTGCGCATCATGCCCGTCGTCGCTATCGAAGATCTTCAGCAGGCGGGTCTGGTCGAGCTCCGCCTGAAAGAACCGGCCAACGGAGTCCTGCAGTGCCGTCTGCTCCTCAGAAAGATCGAAGTTCATGGCCCGTCCCCCCCCTTTCGGTCGGGCGAGGCCGTGCCCCCAGGCACGACGTTGTCGCGAGGTAGCCCGTAGCCGCGTTCGCCGATGATGTTGCGCTGAATATTCGAGGTGCCACCGGCGATGGCCACACCCAGTGACCCGAAAAACTGGTTCATCCAACGTTCGTTGCCCACCTTGCGGTCGCTTCCGTACACCGGCAACAGCAGGCTGTCGTCGCCAATAAGGTCTTGCGCCAACGCCGCGATCTGGTGCCCGAGATTGG
>MDTE01178060.1_pt1 | contig 25795 bp, 17 predicted proteins | sample 811231 | NCBI WGS metagenome assembly MDTE01 (sample SAMN05326651, study PRJNA326480) | marine metagenome | isolation source: seawater | place: Indian Ocean: Red Sea | collected 2010
GCGACTGCGTCTCGAATTCCTTACCTGACAACGTACCTTCCTGCTGGATCTTATCCTGCAAATCCATGATCGCCTGGATCAACTGCTCTGGCCGTGGCGGGCAACCTGGCACATACATGTCAACTGGAATAAAGCGGTCAATCCCTTGAACCACTGCGTAGGTATCGAAGACACCACCTGTCGACGCACATGCCCCCATCGAAATGCACCACTTGGGTTCATGCATCTGCTGCCAGATCCGCTGCAACACCGGGAGCATTTTCATCGCGACCCTGCCGGCCACAATCATCACATCGCACTGGCGAGGACTAAAGCGAAATACCTCAGCACCAAACCGCGCTAAATCATGGCGGCTAGCGCCCGTCGCCATCAACTCAATACCGCAACATGCTGTCGCAAAAGGCATGGGCCACAAGCTGTTCTTACGGCACCAGTTGGCCAACGAATCTAACCGGCTGACTACCACGTTTTCGGGAATCTCTAGCGCCAATGAAAAACTCCCTTCCGCCATGCGTAGATAAAACCAACGGCTAATAACGCAACAAAGACCATGACTTCTATAAAGATCAACGACGACTGAGCTTGATCAACAACGGCCAACAGACCATGTTCCTTGTCTTTCCTGGCCACCGCCCACGGGTACAGAAACAAAACTTCCACGTCGAATAGCAGAAAAGTAATCGCAACCAAATGAAATCGGACATCAAATCGACGCCAGGCACTGTGGGCGGGATCCATCCCACTCTCATAGGGCATTTGCTTCACAGCACCGGATCGCTTCGGACCCAGCAGTGTGCCAGCCACCAGCATGCCAACCGCCGTCGCGAAAGCACAGGCAAAAAACAGCAAGATTGGGATTGCTTGCATCATTTGCAAAGCCAGCCTCCACATCGTGAATAATATCACAATGTCGCTGCAAAAAAATTTGGGCGCCCTTAAATCAAACGAGAACGCTATCAGCCGAAACCGCAGAACTTCAAACGACGCTACGCACCGGTACCCACGAAAAGGGTCGGGCGCAGGCAAGTCCAGGTCAGAAGCCACATCCAGGAGCTTCCCCGCCCTCGACCATAACGCTCGCCGTACATTTTGTCCCAATCCACACAGAACGCAATACCCTGCTAACCAACAATCTGCAAAGCCATAGAATCAAAGTCGTTATCATCACGAGTGGATCGAAGGCCACCCAACCAAGCCTGGCTTCCCGATTTTCCTTCGAGGATACAAATTTGCTACGGAGCAAACGCGTTGTTATCTGAATTGTCAGTTCACTCTTGTCGACGAGTTGCACCATGCCTTTAGAGGTTGTCACAACATTACGCGAACTGATACGTCGACCAAGCGTCAATCCGATGTCGAAAGAAGCTCCGTCGGACACACTCTTCGAACAACCGGTGACAGACTACGTGAGCTCGCTGCTCGGATCGATGGACGTAACCATCTATCGGCAGCAGATCGCGAAGAACCGAATCAACATTGCAGCCCGCCTTGACGGCTCAACACCACTCAACGAAGGAGGCAAAATTCTTGTCCTCGAGGCACACCAGGACACGGTCCCCGTTACTGGGATGACAATCGATCCGTTTGCTGCTGAATTGCGTGAGGGCCGGATTTGGGGACGCGGTGCATGCGACGTTAAATCCGGAATCGCTTGCATTCTCACCGTCTTGTCACGATTGGCGGAGGAACGACCTGCCCCACGGCCTACCGTGATTGCAGCATGTACCGTAGACGAGGAATTTGGTGTTACCGGGGCTCGAGCATTTCCACAAATGTGGACTGATCCGACAATGCTCGCTTTGCCACGAGTACCCGATGCGATCATTGTCTCGGAACCAACGGAACTGGAGGTTGTGGTCGCCCACAAAGGAACCCTGCGTTGGAAATGCCAGACGCAGGGTCGCGCAGCCCACAGTTCACGTCCTCAGGAAGGTGAAAGCGCGATCTACAGCATGGCCAAAGTAATTAACGCCACGCAACAATATGCAGATACGGTTGTCGGACAGTTGGCGTCACATCCTCTAGCAGGTTCACCTACCCTTAGTATCGGACGGGTGGAGGGAGGCATCAGCGTCAACGTAGTACCCGACTTGTGCACAATTGAAATCGATCGTCGAATTGTTCCCGGTGAGAACTGGGAAGTCGCTTTTGAACATTTCAAAAACTTCCTGACGACCCAAGTCCCTGACGTCACAGTCACACACGAACAACCGTACTCGACAACACCTGGCATGTCCGACCAGATCAACGAACAGCTATCCTCGCATCTCTCCAAAGTAATCCAGGAACATGGATATCCCGGCAGACGCGTCGGTGTTACGTACGGAACCAACGCGTGGGCATACGCCGCGCGAGATGCGCCAACGGTCGTGTTCGGCCCAGGATCAATTCAACAAGCACACACTGTCGATGAATGGATCGAGATCGAACAACTCCACCGGGCAACAGATATTCTCTACAACTTTGCACTTCAATTTGGCCACTAAGCCGAACCTAGAGGCAAATCGGTAGTCGTCGAACGGTCACACAGGGACCACACTTTCGCTTCACCTGAATCTCAAACAAATATCAACAAGAAGCGAGAGGTTGCGCACCCTGTGAAGCGTACTAGTAAGTTGTCCTCACCGACCTGCCACGGGTTCGCCCGCAGAACACCTGCAGATTTCGTGATCCTCCCGCCGGTGGTCCTCGACATCCAATCCATTCTCAAAACACATCGAGAATGAAATGATGACCTGAGTGGTAACGGCGTCCCGCCGGAAAGTAGTTGTGCCAGCGTCGGTTGTAGACAGGCACTCTCATCTCTTGAGGATACCTGTGGTAGAGATCCGGCGAGCTACGATAGTACTCCGAACCCCAAAAATTCTGGGGATAGAAGACGTAAGGGTAATGGTAAAAACGCTCCCAATCGCGAATGCTATGAGTACCGCCCCAAACGCGACCAAAAGCTCGCTGCTGGGCATCCGCATTACTCTCAGAAGCTACTAGAAACGCTACAGACACGATCGCAAAGGCGAGCAGTTTACGGCAAATCATCAAAACATCCCTCCAGGGAGTCGCTGATCTAATTCGGGGTCATTCCCGTCCACGGGTAGCGGGATGGACGCGATCCTATACGTGGCATCGGCGACCGATAGGACCCGCGATAAGAGAAAATCCGGCAAGATTCACAAAACAGGAAAAGCCGGATTATTAGGCAGCCGCGACAGCTACTTCGAATTCCTGGAAAATGGCGCCCTCTCAGCTCTCACGCCAGCTCATTTTCCCTTCCACAATTTCCCGCTCCCACTCATCCATCAGCGGCCAATCTACGGCGCATGTACCAAAATCAGCCATATGCGCATATTTTTCCAACCGGGCTATCGTGTCATCCAGCAGTGCGTCGTCCTTGCGGAAAATCGGCCCGTGGCTCGGCAACAACCACTGTACGTCACTCTCACGAATTCGACGTAACGAAGCGATAAATGCGACTAAATCACTACCGTGATGCGCATCAATTGCGCCAACACAGCCATCCCGGTAGATGTTATCTCCGCTAAACAGGAGGTCACCCATACGAAAAGAAAGCTGGCTGTCGGTGTGACCGGGCGTGAGCCATACGTCGATCTTGCAATCGCCCACTGAAAGCTGCTGGCCCTCGTCAACCAAATGTTCTACTTCAACAGGAGGCATTTCTAGATGAATGCCCTGGGCTTCGATTTCAGCGAACGTCTGTAACTTGTCTCCCCTGGCAAGTACTGAAGCAGTACGCGCGTGCGCTGTTACTGTCGTCTTCAACAGCTGCTTTGCTTTCGCCAGTCCCTGGATGTGATCTACATCTGCATGTGTCGCCACCAAAGTCTTGCAACGAGACAACGGGAAATCCAACTGCCGTATTAACTCAATAATCTCATCAACCGCTTCCTCGTATCCAATGTCGATGAGCATCCATTCCTGCTGATCAAACAGCAAATAGACATTACAGCCCAGCACATGCCCTGCTTGCATATTGATCTCAATGACATTTGGAAACACAAGCTTCCGTTCAATCATCATGCACCATCTGCAATGAAGAACACAAACACCAGTCGGCTAGTAAGTTTACCGCTGCAGGAAATAGCATGCGTCGGATTGTAGAAAGGCTACTTGCTTCGATCAAGCGTAACCAAAACACATCTCGTGATCTCATGCGCGACAGCAGACGTCGGGAACCTCTGGCATCCCGCTAATCTCCACTGTCTAAAGCAACAATAGACTCCAAACCTTCCCGAAACGAAGGATATTCGAGGCGAATCTGCAAAACATCTAACATCTTTCGATTTGTCACGCGTTTGTCTGACAGGGCTCGTGCCGACACCGCGGCACCTTGCTGAGGAGTCTCAAAATCTGGCAAATCCGTTTCCAGAAGTTGGGCCAAATAGGAGAAATAATCTCTCCGTAGAACAGGGCATCCGTCCCCCACCAGAATCAAATCCGGGGGAGCCGCATTCGCTTCTGCGAGCAAGATCGACTTTACAGCATCATCGCGATGGATAAGGTTCAAATAGCCACATTCTGGACTTACAATTGGCCGCCCGGCCTTGATATCCGCAATCCGTGGTACCCGTCCCGGTCCGTAAATGCCACACATCCGCAAGATGACGCTGCGCCTGCCTAGGGCATGGTTTCGCAGGCGACGTTCCGCCTCAAGGCAAGCTGCTCCACCCGCGCGTACCGGTAGGCACGGGGAATTTTCGTCAATCCAGGACCCATCATTTTGTCCGTAAACTCCCGTAGAACTGACATAAATCAAACGCGCGGTCTTCGTTGACAACGCATCCAAGAGGTGCGTCAGGCCTTCAACGTACACGGTGTTGATTGACAATCCGGCACGGCGGTCATACCCCACCGCACAGAGCACATGGTCCACTTCCGGTAGATCCACGAGTGTCTTTGGAACCGTAATATCACCCAGTATCGGGCTCATCCCTTGTCGGGAAAAAAGTTCAGCATGCTCAGCTGACCGTGTCAAAACGTGAACACGATGCCCGTCACGCAGCCACTTTTCTGCAACCGGGGTCCCTAGATAACCACATCCAACCACTAATTTGTTCATGCGTCCATCCTGACTCTCTGGCGCTCACTCATGTACAGCTTGAACTAAACGAAAAATGCCACAAAGAAGCAACAAAATCGTCATAAACCAGACTTCCAGACTTATGACGCGCCCTGAGCCTACTTCCCGTTTTCAATACAGTATGATGCATTATCTCACCACTCAATTGTCCCGCTTTGAACAAAATGCAAATAGCGAGTTCCTCAACCAAGCAGGCAGTCTTGTGTTTGCACCAACGATAAAGGGATGGCAAGAAGCGATGTGCACACGTTTTATTGTTTGTGTCGTTGTCCTGACAATCTGTTTGACAGGTTTGGGCGCGCCTCCTGACAGCTCCGAGGTTTCCGTCGACCAGATTTTCTCAGGCGGAATACCGCAAAGCATCGTCGAATTGCAGGCCATGCAACGCCGGCAACAAGATCTCGCCGACCGATTGAAGCCATTCGCTGTCGCAGTGCGGATCGGCCCTGCACAAGGAAGTGGGGTCTTGGTATCCGCAGACGGCTATGTACTAACAGCAGCACACGTCGCGGGCCAACCCGGCCGTCTCGTCCTGGCATTCTTGTCCGATGGACGCGCGGTCCGCGGTCGTACTTTGGGCGTCAATCGATCCATGGACGCTGGCTTACTCAAACTTGACCCACCCGACAACTCCGATGCGACTTTCCGCTGGCCTCACGCGGAAATGGGCCGCGCTGCCCAGGTGAAACCTGGACAGTGGGTGATGGCGCTGGGACACCCTGGAGGTTATGACTCAGACCGCCCTGCAGTTGTTCGCCTCGGACGGGTCCTCGCTGTCCGAAAAAACCACATCAAAACCGACTGCAAACTCGTAGGTGGCGACTCCGGCGGCCCTCTATTTGACATGCAAGGAAATGTCATTGGTATTCACAGCCGTATCGGTAACTCACTAGTAAACAACATGCACGCCCCAGTTGACGCCTACCGCTCTGACTGGGAACGCTTGCTGGCAAGTCAAATCTGGGGGCATCTTCCCGGTACTCGACCCTTCATCGGGGTAGTCGGCGATCCGGATGCACCACGGGCTCTGATCGTGCAGGTCATCCCAGGAGGCGCGGCAGATCAAGCTGGAATCCAAGTCAACGATGTGATCGTTGAATTTGGAGGCGCGCGTGTCCAGAATTTCTCGTCCCTTCGCCAGCTTGTTCGCAAACAGGATCCCGACGATCGAGTTGGGCTGAAAGTTGAACGCGACGGTGAAGTCGTTGAATTGGCAATCGTGATCGGCACTGGGGAAGAGTGAACATGCAACCCACTTCACGTCAACATGTTACCAGCAAGACATTTACCAGCCTGCTGCCCGCGCCATTTCTGATCGTTGGGATTGTGGCAGCTGGTTTTTGTGTGAGGGCCGAAGCCCAGTCTGTTGAAACACCGCAAAGTTCTTCGGATCAAGTGTCTCGCCAGCCGGACAACGTGGCGCCCTGGTTGCGCCGCTGGGCCCGCGAAAACCAACGGAACAATCCGGCGGTCCTATCGGCATTCCGTGGTATCGTTGAAAATGCCGGGCGGAGCACGGTCCTGGTCTATTCCGATGGTCGACAAGTCGCCTATGGCACCGTCGTCGACAGTGCTGGCTTTGTACTGACAAAGGCGAGTGAGCTAGCGGGACAGACCGAATGTCAACTCGCTGATGGACAGAAACTCACAGCCAAACTCGTTGGCGTACACAGTGAGTTGGATCTCGCGATGCTGAAAATCAATGACGCAGACGCCGTACCCGTTCAATGGCAAACCGAGGCGCACATACGTCCTGGGAACTGGCTGGCGACTGCTGGAGTGGATCCTACCCCGCTCGCTATCGGAGTGATTAGTGTCTCCTCACGACGTATTGCCAGGGCGCGGGCCATTTTGGGAATCCAGCTTGACGACGGTTCCTCGGCGGCGCGGGTGACACACGTCTACGCCGATAGTGGCGCGGAAGCAGCGGGCATCAAGAAAGGAGATCTGGTCGTCGCGTTGAACAAGAATCCAGTTGGCACCGCACAAGAGCTCATTGATCAACTGCGTGAATTTCGGCCCGGTGACCGCGTTGTGCTCACGCTCCAAAGAAGTGATCGAGAGATTCGTGCCGTGGCTACGTTGCAGAATTCAGCGAACACGCCATTAGGACAACGCGAACACACCACCAAGAGTCTGGGGCGAAAACTAAGCAAACGTCACAGTGGCTTCCCCAGGGCCTTCCAGCACGACTCAACACTACGACCAAATGAGTGTGGCAGTCCAGTGGTCGACCTCACTGGCAAAACGATTGGCATCAATATCGCGGTTGCCGACCGCGTATCAACATTAGCGATTCCTGTAACATCAATTCTGCCTGTACTGGAAGAGCTCAAATCAGGCAAATTTGCGCCAGCAGACATCGGATCTGATGTTTCGATAATTCAGCAACGAGAAGCAATTTCTCGGTGGTCCCGCAGATTGAGAACTTTCCAGGCCAAACACCGAAATACACTCAGCGCCTTGAATTCAGCAAGACAGCTGATTCTGCAAAAACCCGCCGACGCCACAGCGCAAGAAGCACTGCAAAAACTGGAAGCGCAGGCCGCACGCACACAACGCTCGGTCAAAGAAGCGCGACAGCGTCTCGCACAGCTCGAACAACAGGCCAGTGTGGAACTCTCGGCGGCCCCTTAAGGTCTCTTTGGCTTTGAGATATCAGGAGTCTTCTGTGCGTGCGGTTTGACCAGCACGCCTCTTGTACGTGAGCCACTCGCTGTCAAACGGTACCCCGTTATCCAGCTACTTGCGCCGGTACTCGACGTTGACTGCTTACTGTGGCGAGCATTACTTCTGCCACTCAACGGTGCTTTTCTCGCATGCGCCGACTATAAGACTCCAGAATCTTTCTCTCGCGGTCTGTAAGACTCGATTCACCTTCCCGATGGACCTTATCCAATAACCGATCCGCCTCGTGATCGTCTTCGGGAACATGGAGTTTCAACTTGGGTCGACGCCTTGTAAATTTCGCAGCCCCGCCCAGTTGCCGGGGCCACCAGCGGCTAAAATTCCAGCCCAATTTGTAGTAGACGGCACCTAAAGCAGCCCCCACTAAATGAATATCGTAGGCAACATTGGCACCGCTAACACCTGTCATATTTACCTGCAGGAGGTTTGTCAGGACGAGCAACACACCAACCAGCCAGGCCGGAACCGGCAGCACCATCATCAGCAAGAGCGTTTGCTTGGGATACAAGAAAATAAACAACATGACTACCGCGGTGACCGCGCCAGAAGCGCCAAGTGCACTCGGAACAATTACTGTCCCGTCCACCATACCGATAGCTGATTGCCCAGAGAAATACATACGCCCTGACCAGGCGACATTACCCAACACAACCGCCACCAGATAGAACAGCAGAAATTCCTGTTTCCCGTAACGCGCCTCCACCGGTCGGCCCAGGAATAAGAGTCCCGCCATGTTGAATATCAAGTGCTGCACACTATCCGGACTGTGCGCGAATCCGGCTGTCAAGAACCGCCACCAATTCCACGGCTCGACAATCGTCACTGTCTGCACAGCCATACCATTCATCAGGCTCCCGCGTTCAAAGAACATATCGAGCACAAACACTGCGGCGTTGGCCATAACCAGCAATGTCACCATTGAGTACTTACGCAGTTCAATACCCGGTCGGGAACGGCCGTCCTGGTAATAGTCGCGATCGTGGATTCCCATGAAACTACGTCCTGACAAAATTCCGGTAGCCGGCGATCCTTTGATTCGCCACCATCTCGCATAGCAACAAGTTCTCTATCGGTCCAAACGCGTGATCTACAGACGCCTCGTTCAACTGGCGCCGAACAAGCCCCTATGTCAACAGGCTCAATGGATGCCTGCGGTTCTCCAGAGGCAGCGTGACCGGTCGTCCCAGCCGGTGTGACTCAAAGACCGACAAAATCATCTCAGTGGCGCCACGGGCCTCGTACACGCTACTGAGTGGCTGACGTTGTTCCTCAATGGCCGCTACGAGATCGAGTATTGCCAGCCAATGGCGAGCCTGGTACTGAGGTCCTGCTAGCGGTTCAGGCTGGGCGATTCCAGCGCTGGAGACCTCTTGCCAGGACTTCCCACTACGTCCCGGTGACCAGCTTGAATCAACCAGAATCTTGACCGATGGCAGGATTCCCTCGACCAGTTCAATCACACCGCGGGACCCGAGAATCTGCAGTCCATATCGAGATGGTCGTCCGGCCATGTTCCGTGTCGATGCGAAGTACGCCGTCGCCCCATCTGCCATTCCGTAGACCGCGCGCACCTGATCACCTGCCAACAGACTAATCCCCTCGGTACCTGGTACAACATCCGCTTTCGTGGCAGGTCTTTCGTCCTGAGTCACTTGGGCAAAACACCATTTCGGCGCGCCGCCGATCGCACGGATCATATCCATCACATGCGTCCCGAGTACCCAAAGATCCTCTCCACCACCGCGCCGATCCTCTTTGCCGCGGCCGCGATACTCCAAGACCTTTCCGATGCGACCTGATTGAATCAAGTTCCGAATCGTGGGAATCAGCGGACTATATCGAGTTGGGTGGCCAAGGGCCATTTTGACGTGTGTTTTTTCACACGCTGCCACAATCTCATCAGCCTCCTGGAGTGTCCGACAAAATGGCTTTTCCATATAAATGTGCATCCCGCGTTCCGCCGCCGCAATCGCCATCTCGTGATGTTTGTCAATCCATCGTGAACAAATCGCAACAATATCGATGTCGACTTGATCAAGCATCTCGCGATAGTCGGTGAACGCCTTTTGGACGCGCAGTCTCTTGGCGGCGGCTGCCAGACCAGCCTTGTCATCATCGGCGACTGCAACCACCTCGGTTTGCGGTACATCCAACCACGCCGTATCGAGCCCATGGCCATAGTTCCCTCGGCCTGTACGCCCAATCACTCCAACTCGAAATCTCTTCTGCATCTGCTCACTCTCCAATCAAGAGCCCAATCCAGAATCACGGTATTTGGCCAGACTGTCACGCAACACGATATTCAATCCAATCGCTGTGCCATTATCAATCCCGTTTGCCAGAAACGCAATCGCTCACCGTGCCTGGATGTCGCTGGCAGGAAACAATCAAGTAATTTCGGTGAGTGGCAGCCCAAATGTTTCGGCAACAGCGGCATTGGTGACTTTACCCTCCGCCAGGTTAACGGCCGTTGCAATTCCGCAGGACTGCCGAGCGGCTTCGGCCCAACCCTGTTCAGCCAGTTCGATGACCCACGGTAACGTGACGTTACAAAGTGCAAAAGTACTAGTCCGTCCTACCGCGCCCGGCATATTCGTGACACAGTAATGAACCACATCCTCTTCAATAAACGTTGGGTTCTGGTGTGTGGTCGGTCGCGACGTTTCAACACAACCGCCTTGGTCAATAGCCACATCGATGATCACACTTCCTGGCTTCATCAATCCCAACTCGGCGCGGCCAATCAACGACGGCGCTTTCGCACCAGCAATCAACACAGCACCAATCACCAAATCTGCCAATCGCAATTGCTCTCTGATTACATGACGGTCACTAAATAACGCATCGACATTGGCAGGCATGATCTCATCAAGGTACCTGAGGCGATCCATATTGACGTCCAAGATTGTCACATCGGCCTGAAAACCCGCAGCGATTCGCGCCGCGTTAGCGCCGACAATGCCACCCCCCAGAATCGTAATGTGCGCAGGAGCGACTCCAGGAACACCACCCAGCAAGATTCCACGCCCCATTTGAGGGCGCTCAAGGAACTTCGCACCCTCCTGAATACTCATACGCCCCGCGACTTCACTCATGGGGGTCAACAACGGCAATCTGCCTTGCTGATCTTCAAGCGTTTCGTAAGCCAGACAAATCGGTCCGGCAGCCACCATTGCTTCAGTCAACGCACGATCCGCCGCGAAATGGAAAAAAGTGAAAATTTGTTGCGCAGGTCGAATCAACGGCCATTCTGCTTTCAAGGGCTCCTTTACTTTGACAATCAAATCAGCGCGGCCATAAACCTCTCGTGCATTCTGGACAACTTCTGCACCCTCTTGCAGGTAAGCGTGATCAGGTAACCCAGAGCCCATTCCGGCGCCAGTTTCAATAAGCACCGTATGGCCACGTCCTACCAGTTCCTCTACCCCAACAGGGATAATCCCCACACGGTACTCATCCTCTTTTACTTCCCTGGGTACTCCAATGATCATATTGCTGTCCCTTTGATTTGACGGTTGATGAGCGGATTCCCCCGGAACACTGGGCCACAGCCGCCGTGGCAGGTCGGAGAAACAATCTCCCGACAACCAAACCCGACTGCGATAATCCAACGATCCAGTTAAAGCCGGAACCAACCATTCACATCACGGTCTGCCACGAATCCAATACCAGCCGCAGTTTGTGTCTACCAACCTGTTCAAAACATGTCCGACATCCAGGGTTCCGGACCGGCAAACAAACCACACGCTAACTGTATAGACGTCTCTGGCCCCTCTAGTAGTCCCAGCATGCCAAGTTGGTTCGCAGGTGTGATCCCCGAAAACAAACAAGCCAGACCACCGATTCCGCAATGCAACTCCCCACGTCCACCGGGCTCCACGGTCGCCTGGCCATGCGCCACGCGCAAGAGAAAACGCCCGTTATTCTGAGGAATCACGGAATCTTCGATTTCCAGATGAAGCTCTCCCTCAATTCCCACTGGGTAACCACGCAAACAGAGTGCCTGGACCACATCAACAATGCGAAGCATCCACCGGTGCGGATCATCAACACGAAAAGGCGCTTCACCAGGCAGTCCTAGCAGCGGATCATTCGCCGGACCACACCAGAATACAGAATCGGACATCGAGCGATGCCCATAAAAGAAACTCCATAGGGTCTCTGCCGCTTGCGGTGTCACCGCCACCATATCGCGAACATGGAGATCAAAGTAACCGTGATCATTAAGCTCACCGTGATAGTAAACTAACGACCCTTGGGGATTCTCCTGGTCACCAATCAGGTATGCATATGACATTTTGTCACGAAAGAAAAACAAACGCTCCCACATGCCGTTACTGCGCTGTAAATTGCCGTTGGTGGCGCGCGCACGAACTTCCGCTAAATGTTCAAACGGTGTGCGTGTGTCAGCAGTAACTCGGTGCATTGGCAATACGGAAACGCGGCGGCCAATCGCATCCAACGGAAGTCGGTGGACATAGGCGGTTCCCCCATGCTCATAGCCGACTTTACGGTAAAGTCGTTGTGTCGAAGCGTACAGAGTCGAAATCGGGATCCTCTGTTTGTACAAATCTCGCAACACTGCCGCCATCAATTCTGCAGCGATTCCGGCCGCCCGATATTCAGGCGCTACAGCAACACCCGCAATTCCGGCCATCGGCAACGTCTGCCCTCCAAACCACTGCCCTAATTTGTAGAACGCGAGGCCGCCCAGAATTTGCTCACCTCGACGGATCACTCTGAGATTCTCACGCCCAATCCGACCTGACCAGGTCTTCCAGTCAGGCCCCAATCCCGGAAACGTCTGGGAGACAATCTGGTGCAAAGCGGCTTCTGTGGCATCTTCCGTGACGGAGGCAAAATCAAGTGTCATCGTTCACACCTGCGTTGATTCTCTAGATCGAGTCTGTGTCACTGCGTCTGAAACACTTGATGCTCTAGACGCCTGACACGAAAAACATCCCGGTCGTCATGCCACACGCGATCTGCGGGGTCTTTTCGCCCACTGTGAAACCGTTACATGGCCAATGCGTTGCCCTCAATATGTCAGGCCGGATCGGCGCACTCAGCTAAGCCAGAATCTGACTCACCGCTTCCCCATGTACATCGGTCAAACGATGATGTCGTCCCTGAAATTTGAACGTCAGCTGTGCATGATTGATACCAAGGCAATGCATGATTGTCGCGTTCAGATCGTGGACGTGGACCGGATCCTGGGTGATGTTGTAAGAAAAATCATCGGTCGCACCATACGTAACACCAGGCTTGATTCCCGCCCCAGCAAGCCACACCGTGAAGCACCGCGGATGGTGATCGCGTCCATAATCTTCGGCTGTCAACTTACCCTGACAGTAGACAGTACGCCCGAATTCTCCACCCCAGACGACAAGCGTGTCTTTCAACAAGCCGGTCCGTTTGAGATCCTTGAGTAAAGCTGCTGATGCCTGATCAGTCGCTCGGCACTGATCACCAATCTTCTCAGGCAGTTGGGCATGTTGGTCCCAGCCACGGTGAAAAAGTTGCACAAATCGAACACCGCGTTCCGCAAGTCGCCTGGCAAGAAGGCAATTGAAGGCAAATGTCCCAGGCTTCCTCGCATCCTGTCCATACAAGTCGAATACGTGTTCAGGTTCCTTGGAAATGTCAGTCAAATCCGGAACCGAAGTCTGCATGCGATAAGCTAATTCATACTGCGCTACACGCGTTACGATTTCCGGATCTCCAACCTGTTGATAATTCAGCTCATTCAAACGAGCCAAATCGTCGAGAAACCGTCTCCGAACAGGTGAGCTTATCCCTGGAGGATTCGAGAGAAACAGAACCGGATCGCCCAGTGAACGAAATTTGACCCCTTGGTACCGTGTTGGCAAGAAACCACTTCCCCACAGACGATCGTAAAGTGGCTGTCCACCACTCCCGGACACCATCGCGACAAAAGCAGGTAAATCGCGATTCTCACTACCCAGTCCATAAGATAACCAGGCCCCCATACTTGGCCGGCCCGCGAGCTGCGCACCGGTTTGAATGAAGGTGATCGCCGGATCGTGATTGATTGCCTCCGTGTGTAGCGACTTGATGAAACAAAGATCGTCAGCGATCTCCGCAGTATGTGGCAATAAGTCACTCAACCAGGCGCCACTGCGACCATGCTGGGCGAACTTGAAACGGGTTGGAGCTACCGGGAAACTCTCTTGATCCTTGGTCATTCCGGTCAAACGCTGCCCGCGCCGAATCGAGTCAGGCAAATCAGTCGCCCGCAAACCAGCAAGCTTGGGCTTGTAGTCAAAGAGATCCAGTTGTGACGGGGCACCTGACTGAAACAGATAAATAACGCGTTTCGCCTTCCCGGGAAAATTAGGAAAACCAGAGACGCCGGGTTGGTTACCCTGCTTGGATTCGGCCGCCGGCAGATCTCCATGCAGCAAATCCGCTAATGCAGCAGCTCCAACTCCAACAGCCGAACCCTGCAAAAAGTGCCTGCGTGTCAGTGCCAGTGCAGACGAAGTCAAGTCGTTCATCGTAGCCTCTGCAGATGTCCCTGGTCGACGTAGCCTTCGCGACCGAATTTCCGAATTATACTACCGCAGTCCCTCAACAAACAACGATCTCCTCGAAGACCACTCGCCCTGTGGGGGTTACCGTAGAGAGAGCAGAAAAGCCAGTAAATCGCTTAATTGTTGCGTTGTCAGAGCCTGATCCAATCCTTCCGGCATGATCGAAGACATCTGCCGAGATAGATTTTGAATGTTCTCGCGATAGACGGTGGTCTCCGCTCGCTGACTATCACGTAACACAATCGCCCGACTGGTTGCGCGTTGAATCACCCCTTCCAGGATGCGCCCTTCTTTCGTCAATACCGCGTACGTCTCAAATCCGTTGGCAACAGTCATGCCCGGATACACCACGGACTCCAACAGATCGCGCCGTGTTCGCACACGTGCAATGGTCGACAAATCTGGCCCGATCGAACCGCCTTCCTTGTTGACTCGGTGACAACCACTACAAGCAGAGCGTTGCTCGTAAAACAGTGCCTTGCCACGAACTGCATCCCCCTTCAATAAACTACCCTCGATCTTATTCAGGCGTGCGACCCGGTCACCTTTCCGATCCGCTTTGGGCTCCAGTCGCTGATACGCCGTCCGCCGAATCGAAGGTGGAAGCCGTCGTAATACACGCCGCAAACGGTCGGTCGATAAAGTACTTAATCCCGGCGATTTCTCCAGCGCCACCACTAATTGCGAACCAAGCTTGTCATCAATATTTGGTACGCGAACAAACGCTTCTAACAAGGCCGGGAGCTCCAGCAAACTGGCGCGACTCACCACCTGCAAAAGGATATCCAACTGACCTCTCTTGAGTCTTGCCAGCCCCAGGGAACGCGCCGCAGACAATCTGTCCAGGGCCGCTGCACCGGTATCCCCTGTCCGAGCCGCGAGTAACTGAACGGCAGCATCAGGTAATGGCAAACCACGCTGGGCCAAACAACCCCAGGCCATACAACGCTCAGTCTGCGGATTCGCGGCGTCACGACCCAGGTTCCGCAAAGCTCCATCCAAAACGTTCGTATTGAGTGCAGTTACCGTCTGGATCACTTGCCGGCGTACCGCCGCATTTCGATGCGAAAGCAGTTTCCTCAGTGGTTCCACCCAAGTGTCGGGCACTTCCGATCGCCGCGCAAGCGCCTCCAACAGCGGCAACAACAAGTCTGATTGAACCTCAGCTGAACCCAAAGCATCGCTGACCAGTTTCTCGACCCGCAAGTCTGAGGAGTACGCCACCAGAGCACCTTGTGCAATGCGTGTTTTGGCCGCATCTACCGGACTCTCCTGTAACCAAAGTGCCAGAAACTCGATAATCTGATCGGCCCATCCTTCTCGCGATGCGATAAGCTCTAATGCCGCGTTGCGTACCGCTGGATCATCCGATTTTAGCAACGGAGCGACATGGTTTTCAGTGAGGCGTTCAGAGTCGATCCGTTTGAGCGCTGTCAACGCGGCAAGCTGCACTTGAGGATTCGTATCCAGTAGACCTGTCAAAGTCTGCCCGAAATGCCCCACCTCGATCAGCGAAAACACCAGGGCATGCCGGAAATGTGCATCACCATTTTGACGCGCAGCGCGCAGCAAGGCGGGTACCGATTCAACAGAACCAATCTGTCCTAGCGCGGTTGCTGCGGCTCGGCGCACCGCCAGCTCGTCACGCAACAACATCCCAGTCAGCGTCTCAACGGCAGCGGTTTCCTGCAACATACCAACACTGCGAACCGCCGCCTGTCGAACGGTAACATCGCTGTCAGCGAGAAACGGAAGGATCATCGCACGGGCTCTAGCGGTAGCGATCCTGGACAGAGTCCACACTGTATTACGTCGCCAGACCACCGTTGACTCTGGCGCAACTTCGAGTGCAGCAAGTCCTCTATCGCCAAGCGTCACTAAAGATTCCCTGGCTCGGTCTCGAACGAAGACCCGGGCATCATCCAACAGACGGGCCAACTCGACCGCGGAGGCGCGTGACCAATCCACCTGGCTTCCCAAAGGATCAACCAGAGCTTTACCATTCACACGGCGAATACGATAGATGGCGCCCGGGATACCTGGTTTGGCAACTTCTGACTTGGGGCAACTAATGCGAAACCAACCACCTGTATCAATCACTAACAGGCTGCCATCCGCGTCTTCCAGGACGTCAGTGGGGTGGAAATCACGGCTCGGCGAACTGAGGAACACCTCATCCTCTGACAAAAATGAAGCTCCCTGCCTTTGCAACCGAGTCCACATCACTCTGGCGGTGTTGAACTGGGCAGCAAAATAGGTATCGCGGTACGCAGCGCCAAAGACAGCACTACGGTAACGCATCATGCCAGATGGAGCGACTTGTCCCCAACGGCTCAAAGCAGGCAAGCGATGTCCGGTTTGCGGTAACACGGGTGGGCGAAAATCGCGTGGGGCTGCAGTCGCACCTCGTACCCAGTGAATCAACGCATCATGACGACCGTTAATGTTATCGAAAATCGCACAGGTCGTCAGCAATTCACCTTCCGGGGTAAACACAACCTCCACTGGGTTGATTCCACCGGTGCCGACTACCTCAACGTCCGTTCCGTCGGGAAGACAGGAAAAGACACCAGCCGCCGATCCTTTGACCGCCGGTTTTCCATCGGAACCGGCCAGGTCGTAGCCGAAAGTCCCGCCTGAAAAGTAGATCCGGCCATTCGGTCCGAGGTAGGCACCGTGTTGATTCGCCTTACCATTGAACTCCAGATACCCAACCAACTTTTCACGGACATCCGCGACACCATCATCATCCGTATCTTGCAGACGCCACAAATACGGAGACGAAACCACGTACAGCGAGCCCCGATGCCAGAGGGCACCTTCTGGCATCACCATCCGGTCGGCAAAAATAGTACTCTTGTCGAATCGCCCATCTCCGTCGGTATCCTCGAGCATACGAATGAACCTGCACCGCTGTTCAAGCAGCGCTTCCTTGGCAAGATTCTTTCCACTGGATTCTGCAATAAAGAGCCTGCCGCGATCATCAAAACAGGCCATCATGGGATACCTGACAAGCGGCGGCGCTGCAGCCACTTCGATCACAAACCCATCGGCAACCTGTAGTGGTGGCGGCTCAAATCTGGCCAGTTCCTCAGCCTGAATGACCGACGTCAGACTGATAGCAACACCCCACGCAGATGCGAAAATAAATGGCGTACATTTCACGAGCTGGATTCCCTGACTTGCTGCTGGCACTACGACGGAAAAATCGAAAGCCACCTTCACAGGACAAGATAAATGGAAAGCTAAACCCGGACCTGCTTTCCGAATCGCTCACACTCTCACACTACTCCGCCAGTTGGACCGGTCGCTGATCACGCTGTTTGAGCAACTGCTGAAAAACACTTTCCCGTACAACTCCACCCTCTTCAATCAGGATCGCAGTACCGGATCGTTGCTTTGCCATTGTTTGCTGCCAGCGCTGTCGCGCAATTTGCGGTGACCGATCTTCGGCTTCACGAATGTACTGGAATGGTAGATCTCGAAATCCAGCTTGGCGCGACAACGAACGATATGCCAGCAAACGTACGGCATTGTAAGAATCTTCGAGAAGTGCGCTAAGATACAGTGGCAACCATTCGCTTCCAGACGCCGCCACAGCTGGCGTCCACCCCATGTGCCAGGCGACCAGGGCGCGCTGCCCAGCATCCCCGCGCAGCGCCCAATCGACACCCGCAGCGATTTGCTGCTGATATTCATCCAATTGAGGGGGCGTCTGGCCATACCTGCGCTGCAGATGATCTGCCGTCCAACTGACTGGTTTATCCAAGTGACAGAGATTACAAGCATTCGGCCGCCCCACAGCGTCATCGCGACTGACATTGGGGCTGGAAATCTGGTGACTCCGAATTGCCTTCAGCAAGGCATACGTCGTGTGTGGCATGTGACAGTTATTGCAGCGACTTCCGGCAGACTGGAGGTCGTGAAAGGTATGCGTTGTCGCCGCGTATCGCTGACGCTCATGGCATTCCAAGCAACCCTGATCGGCCCGCATGCCCGGCTTGAGCTGATCATCTCTCCACTCATCTACCGAACGTGTGTCTGAATCCGAGCGGTGTAGTGCATGACACGATAAACAAGACATTCCTCCCTCGACATGACAACGTGATTTCAAGAGACCGTTGTATTCGCGGCCCGACACACGAATCATCCCGTCCTCCCAAAACTGCGTATCAAAGTGACTGGAAAGATCCTCGTACGCGGGAAGACCTGCGAATAACTTCTTCAAATGAGCCTCGCCAGCGCCATCACGTTGAACCACGACACGGTTCTTGGCCAAGGGTTGCCCCGGTCGAAAACGCGGCCCATCATTCATTTCATCGCGCAATCCAGATCGATCGAGCGGAAAATTCACACTATGACATTGGCCGCATACTTGTGACGCCAATGCGGCAGGCAGCTCGGCAGGATTGACAATGGGGTCGTTCGCCACCGAACCGCCGTTTGCGCGTCGCAATCGCACGTGCGCCGCACCGGGTCCATGGCAGGCTTCGCAGGCAATCCCAAACTCAGCAACGCGCGTGTCCATCGTCGCCCCATTCACAAACCTGGGCATCGGATGCGTCGTGTGACAAAACATGCATTTGACATTCCAACGTCCTGTCTCGGAAACATGCTGATCGTCGACGGGACGGAGAAAAGCCGCATCCCTGGGAACCCACATCTGTTCCTGTCGCAAATAAAATATTGGCAACTGCCCCATCACCCGTGAATAACTCGAGTACCAGTACACTTGCATATGATGGGAACCGGTGGTCATCACAATCGGCCGCTCAATACGCTGAGTCGCGCCTTCAGGCCCGTCAGGATCGTCCATTTCAACCCAAAACTGATCACCCCGTCGGTGCAGAAAATACGATGCGTCTCCATACGAGACGTGACGGTCCTGGAAATCACCAATCACAGCCGAGGGTGTCGCAACCTGAGTCATGCTACGGTGGTAAGATGCACTCCAACTGGCATGTTCGCTGGGATGGCATTCACGGCAGGTATGCGATGCTACATACCCGTCACTGAGTACTTCCAACGGTCGCTCCTTGAGCAGTTGCAGAGGATCGGCCGGCGACTTCCCCTGTACCACAACATCTAAACCCGTGTCTCGCAGGGGTCTTTCATACAGGGCAACTACCCAGGCTGTAGCGGACCCAATCACACCCAACAACGCCAGAACTGACCATCGCCTTGCGGGCGAGCGAACACGGGTTGCCAAAAGCAGACCGAGACCGCAAACCAGAAGGCCAATCAGTAGGGTTGATTCTGCAAACACCGGTGAGCCACTCGAAGATCGACACTGAATCTCTAGGGTCCAAACCGCATTACACGCGGTGGTAAATCAGGTTCGGTTGGTTCAACAACCACATAACGGCGCCCCGCAACAATGTCAGAGATGACAGATCGGTTACGGCTGGGCCAACGAATCTCGATCTCCAGATTCTCCTCGCCTGCAAGTACAGCGAATCGCTTCTTCAGTTCACTCGCGGACAAATAACTGCCGCCCCCTTTTACCTGCTGCTGCATCGAACGATCGCCACTGCGCATAATCACACTACTTCCAATGGCGTCGCGGTTACTAACAGTTCCAACCAATTGCACTACCAGAAAACTCGAATCAATCTTGCTGGTTTTCTGACGATCATTGCGCAAGAGGGCCGGAGCGGAGTCCTGGTGCCCAATTACGATGTCTGGGTCGAGATCGTCATCAAGATCGGCAACGACAAGTCCGCGCCCCACATGGCGGCCAGTGAAATAGTCGCCGGCGACACGGTCTGTCAAAATAGTGAACCGTCCTTCCTGATTACGCCACATCAAAGGAGGAGATTGATACGGCGAGTCCTCGCGATTGTCATCCACGTGACCATTGGTCACCATCAGATCAAGCCAGCCGTCACAATCAAAATCAGAGAATACCGCTCCCCAGCCTACCCATGGCATACTGGGAGCGCGCAACCCATACCTGGCACTCACCTCGACGAACTGCTCGGCACCAATATTGGTGTAAAAGGCATTGTTCTCACCCTTAAAATTCGTCACGAAAATCTCAAACTGACCATCGTTATTGACATCAGCCGCAGCGACTCCCATGCCAGCTTGAGGAGCTCCCGTGTCATCGTAGCCAGCACCACACAATTCAGAAATATCCTTGAAAGTCCCATCCTGTTGATTCACAAAAAGCGCATTTGGATGTCCGTCGTTACCTATGTAGAGGTCAATCCAGCCATCCTGATTGAAGTCTGCCGCCACAGCACCCTGAGCACGCTGTGGTCGTGTCGCCAGACCTACATCAGCCGTCACTTCAATAAATGACCCGTCCCCTAGATTGCGATAGAGAACATCGTGTACCGGTTCAATACTCGATGGGTTGCAGTACCGCCGAATCTGCCTGACAAAGTCACCGCACCATTTGTCCTGAAACTCGGCAAAACTCCACTTGCCGTAATTACAGACGTAGATGTCGAGTAAACCGTCCGCATCATAGTCCAGCATGACTGCACTGGCAGCAAAACCCTCATGTCCAACCCCAACTGCAGCATCAACGCGAGAAAAGGTTCCGTCTCCCAGATTTCGGAATAATTGATTCGCACCGTAGCAGGCGACATAGACATCCGGAAATCCATCCGCATCGTAATCACCGACCGCCAAACCAGCGCTGTAACCGTTGAATCCCAGCTGGCAATCGCCTGTCACCTCTTCAAAGTTCCAGCCTCCCAGATTCCGGTATGCACGGTTGGTGGGACCTGGACGTTTTAAATCAACGGGAAATGCGGTACCCGTCGCAAAATAGAGATCGTCTCTGCCATCCAGATCGAAATCTACGACAGCAACACCGCTACCGTTCGCTGCAGGAAACGGCTTCTCAGGAGAAGTCCCTGTCTGATGTACGAAGTCAATACCTGTCTCGGCCGTCACATCCACAAACCACGGAACCACCGCAGTTGTTTCAGCTGAGCTATTTGATCCCGACTCCTGTTCCTGGGTACGCAGTTTCCCGGTACCCGTTTGAGGCGACACTACACTTTTCTGCGTACCCGTATCGGATGAGGCTGAATCACCACAGCCAACAAGAAACCCAACACCCAAAAGAGCACATGTAATTCGTAAACAGTAGCGATGCAACATAATCAGGCTAGCACGACTTTCGAAATGATGAGCACTCTGTCAGGACAATTCGGCAAGCACACAATCTCAATCACCTAGAACGAATCAATTGGAATAAGATCCGTGGAAGGCAGTGGCTTCGACGGATCTGTCAGAGAGGACCACAAAGCGGCGACAAACGGCTCTTTCTTGTACTCGTCTTGCTTGATCAGCATGCGCACAATCTTTTCAGCTTCGTAACGTTCTCCCTGCTGGGCAAAATGATGTGCCTTCATCGCCTGCCCCCAGAAGGAATTTGGACTATCGGTCAAATACTTGGCGATCACCTTGGATCGCCCCTCACTCTTGCGCAACGTTGCGGCCCGGACTTTCCAGTGCTCTGCGTTCTCGGCGTCCTTCAACAGGCTATAAGTACGTTGCAGCAAAAACGCTGTAGAAGATGCTAACTCCGGGTGCTTTTCAACTGGCTGGAGAAACTCCAGCGCTTTCTGGAATTCACGGTCGGCGATCGCGAGTTTTGCGAGTTGTTCACAGGTTTGAAGATGCTGCTGATCAACACGCAAAGCTTCGTTCCAAGCCTGCTTTGCTTTTTCCGGATGCTCGGCAGCATCTTCCGCCTTACCAATCAAAAACCACAATTGAGCCGAAACAGATTGGCCATCTGCTCGCCGCGAATCCAACGCTTTACGCAAGAATACAATCGACTTTTCAACCTGATGCGACTCCAACAAGACCTCTCCATACATCTTGAAAAACTCCCACGCACGCACATTCAAGGAGCCAACGCCAGGATCCTGCTCAATCAATTTCGCGAACTGCTCCACTGCCAGTTCGTAGTTGCGTAAATCGGTGTAAATCGCACCAAGAAACAATCTGCCTTGGGCCTCTTGGCCTGGTAACGCGACATACTTCTCGGCTGTCTCCAATGCGTCTCGGAGACGACCAAGCTGTATCAAAATCGCGGTCAACTCATGCCACGCATCAGCATTGTCAGGCTGCTCTGCAAGTACCAGTTGCAGGTGCGCAATCGCATCCGACCTCCTTCCGACAATCGCCAGTGCTTTCGCCAGTGCGTGTTCCTCTTCCGGACTCGCGACGCCAACTACTTCAAACAACTTCAAGGCATCCCGGGGCTTGTTCAACTCAACCAGCGTGCGAGCCTGCAACGCCATCGCCCGAAAATGGTTGGGATTTTCTGAGAGAAACTTCGTCAGGAGAATTTCAGCATACTGGGGACGTCCTTCACGAAGCGCAACATCCGCCTGACGGAGCCGCCGTTCCTGATACCAGGAAACTGCGTACAGGCCCAACACCACGCCGACACCTACCGTCACGACCAGAATGAGGTTGCGCAAACGGGACGACGTTCCACCAGCAGGAGACTTCGCAGACAACGCTGCGCCCGTTCCAGCCGTGCTGTGTGAATCAGATCTTTTTGCAGGAGGTTTTCGTTTACGGCTCATCGGGAATCCTCTTCTGCAGTCAAACGAGGTTGCGAAACCGTCAATGGAGGCTCCACTACAGTGTAAACACAACCTGACATTAGGCCGTTTAATGTAGTCTGACGCCCGCCAGGCCAGCGGATTTCACACACCGGTGCCTCCGTACCGGAAGGGATCGCCAGAAACAATCTCAAGTCATTTGCAGACAGGTAACTGCCACCACCTTTGACTTGACGCACGACGCGTCGCTCACCCGTTCGCAGCGTCACTGTACTCCCTACCGCAGAACGATTGGAGTCCAAACCGACGAGTGACAAAACGACAGACCAGGTTTCTGTCGACCTTGCATTTACCGACTCGTTCCTTAACAGTGCCGGTTCGGCATCCTGATGTCCGATTACAACATCTTGATCACCGTCATTATCAAGGTCCGAAAGCACTAAACCGCGGCCCACACGGTTTTCGGAAAAATAGGGCCCTGCCTGGGAACCCAGGGATTGAAAGCGGCTGCCCCGCGCATTGCGCCAAATCAAAGCAGGCTGGCGGTACGGTGTGTTTTCACCTAACAACTCGCGATTATTATCTACGTGTCCATTGGTAACGATCAAATCCAGCCAACCATCGAGGTCGAAATCAGCGAAGGCCGTTCCCCAACCCACCCACGGCATGCTGGGCCCGGCAACGCCTCGCGACTTGCTGACGTCTTCAAAGAGCCTCGTGCGCATCGTGGCGCCCGTTTTCTCGACGGTTGACGCCTTCTCTTGCCACTCAAGATCGACTCCCAAATTGGCATAAAGCGTGTTGTGTTCTGCGCGAAAATTCGTAACGAACAACTCGCCACGTCCATCGCCGTCCACATCCCCCATATCAACACCCATCCCCGCCTGAGCAAACCCAGTGTAGTCGAATCCAGCACCAGACATGTCGCTTCCATCATGGAAAGTGCCGTCGGCGCGATTCAAGAATAAGGCATTGCGGTTCAGGTCGTTGCCAACATAGAGATCGATCTGTCCGTCTTCGTTCATATCAGCCGCAACAATGCCTTGCCCGCGACCGACCTGACTTCCGACACCAGCCTGCGTGGTCACTTCTACAAACGTTCCATCCCCTTGATTGCGAAACAAGGCGTCTGGCACCGGCTCTACGGAATGAGGATTGCAGTGCGTTCTTATGTTGAGATCCCTGTTACCACACCAACGCTGTGTCTCCACACTCCACTTCGCATAATTGCACACATAAATGTCAAGCCAACCATCGTCATCGTAGTCCAGAAACGCGGCACTGGCCGACCACCTCTCGTCGCTCACGCCCACGGAGTCCGGCAGACGCACGAACGTGCCGTCACCTTGGTTCTGAAACAGATAGTTCTTGCCGAAGCAGGTAACATAGAGGTCAGGAAAACCGTCGTTGTCGACATCCCCTGCTGCCAGTCCAGCGCTAAACCCATTGTGTCCCAACCTGGCGAGTTCGGTAGTGTCTTCAAACTTCCAGTTACCGATGTTGCGATAGATACGATTGCTATGCTCTGCTTGATCAGGATCAATCGGAAACGGAGTTCCGGTAGCAAAGTAGAGGTCGTACAACCCATCTGTGTCATAATCCAGAGCAGCAATTCCGCTGCCATTCGCCGACGGGAATGGCTTGGTATCAGAAGTTCCCGAACAGTGTTTGAAGCGAATACCAGATCCATCCTGTTGGTCGACCAGGAACAGGGTCTTTTCGAAAACAGGCGGGCTAACCGCCTTTTGCGAAGTCGCTGCTTGACCTTGCATTGGGCCTGATTGCAGTGGGCCTGGTTCAACCGCCGTTTCTGGTTGAATGTCTGGCTGGCTCCCCCAACGCATCTGGAGTCGGAGCACCACGAATCCAAAAACTGCTGCCAGGACTACTAGAATGAGAACTCTGATCTGTCGCATAGCTCAATCGCCCGGTCCGTTCACAAACCGGGCTTTGTCCGTCTATTCGGCTAGGTAAATCGGTGTATCGTCTCGCATTTTCTTCAGTGTATCAAACCGCTGCTCATCCAAACGGCCGTCCGGATTCAGGAGCACTTCACCGAAACCGGAGCGTCTCCGACTACGCCCCTCCCAAATCTCAGACACGCGTTCCTTTGCCTCCGGCCATGTACCAGGCTGACCTACAAAGTCGTATTCCAACGACTCGTACGGTGGCAAGGTAGCCAGCGACTTGAAGGCGACAAAGCGGACAGCAGCATAAGGATCCAGTAATAAATCTGCCAAGAACGGAGGTATCCATTCGGTTCCGGAAGCCTCTTGAGCTGGTCGCCAGCCCATGTGCCAGGCAGCGAGAGCCCGCTGCCCTGCGTCACCCTTCACGGCCCACAAAACTGCCGCCGATATTGATCTCTGTTGATCATCAAGAGGACTCGGTTCGATCTGATACCAACTCTTGAGATAGTCCGCCGTCCATTGCAATGTCTTATCCAGATGACAAAGGTTGCAGGCATTGGGGCGACCAACCTGCGTACTTTCTGCAACACTAGGACTGCTCACCTGGTGAGATCGAATGGCCTTCAATAAACCAAAGGTTGTGTGCGGCGCGTGGCAATTGTAACAACGACTTCCCATCGACTGCGACGCATGATGTGTGTGGCTCTGCGCTGTGTAATCACCATCCTGGTGACACTGCAAACAAGCCTGATCCTGGTCCATACCTAGTTTCAACTGATCGTTTGCCCACTCTAAAAGTGGTCGGGATTCATCTTCGGGTGGATGCATTGTGTGGCAGGAAAGACACGACATCTGGCCTTCAGAATAACAACGCGACTCCATTAACCCTGTAAACTCCCTCCCAGAAACACGGATCATTCCATCCTGCCAGAAACTGTCCGTTAACATGGAGACGCCCGAGCCAAATTGTTCTAAATGCTGTTTTGTCGGTTGATCGTATCGGACAACCCA
>MDTE01000653.1_pt1 | contig 25791 bp, 22 predicted proteins | sample 811231 | NCBI WGS metagenome assembly MDTE01 (sample SAMN05326651, study PRJNA326480) | marine metagenome | isolation source: seawater | place: Indian Ocean: Red Sea | collected 2010
AAAACAGAGTTAAATATTTAAATACACTATTAATTTTTAATTTTTTTTGGAGCAGATAATGTTCTAGAATATACATATGAAAGTAATTGAATTTAGTCTTTTAGATTGATATGGATAATAAAAAAAAACTTGAAATAAAGTCCAATCAAAAAAGTAAGAAAAAGGCTTTAATTACTGGTGTTACTGGTCAAGATGGGAGTTACCTTGTTGAACTTCTATTAGAAAAAAATTATGAAGTTCATGGAATTAAAAGAAGAAGCAGTAGCTTTAATACTCAAAGAGTTGATCATTTATATCAAGATCCTCATGAAGAAAACCAACTTTTTAAAATGCATTATGGAGACTTAACCGATAGTACTAATCTAATCAGACTTATTAAAGAAATAGAGCCTGATGAAATTTATAATCTAGGTGCTCAAAGTCATGTAGCTGTAAGTTTCGAGACTCCTGAATATACTGCCAACTGCGATGCTCTTGGAACACTAAGAATTTTAGAGGCAGTAAGAATATTAGGTCTAATTAAAAAAACAAAAATTTACCAAGCTAGCACTAGCGAATTGTATGGACTTATTCAGGAAACGCCTCAAGATGAAAAAACGCCATTTTACCCAAGAAGTCCCTATGGTGTAGCGAAATTATATGCTTATTGGATAACTATTAACTATAGAGAAGCTTATGATTTATTTGCTTGCAATGGAATACTTTTTAATCATGAAAGCCCAAGAAGAGGTGAAACATTTATAACCAGAAAAATAACTAGGGGTCTTTCTCGAATTAATCAAGGATTATCTGATTGTATTTATCTTGGCAATTTAAATTCAAAAAGAGATTGGGGGCATGCAAAAGATTATGTGGAAATGCAATGGCTAATGCTTCAACAAGAAAAACCAGAGGATTTTGTAATTTCAACAGGGAGGTCCGAGAGTATAAGAAGATTTGCTGAATTAAGTGCATTTTATCTTGGATGGGGTGACAGTAGTGGTAAATCAATTATTTGGGAAGGTGAAGGAATAAATGAGGTTGGGATAAGAAGCGACACAGGAGAAGTAGTTATAAGAGTGGATCCAAGATACTTTAGACCTACAGAAGTTGATATTCTTTTGGGAGAATCACGAAAAGCTAGAGAAAAATTGGGCTGGAAACCAAAAATCTCATTAGAAGAAATGATTAAAGAGATGATATTATTTGACAAAGGCGAGGCAAAAAAAGAATCTATCTTAAAAAAATCAGGTTTCAAAATAACTAGTTCCCAAGAATAATAATTGTCAATTTTCATAAATTATGAAATTAAAATTTTCATGGATAAATTCTAGAAAAAGTCTATTTTTTTCTTCTTTTATTGATTTTTTGTTAATTAGTTATTTTTTCTTTAATCTTTTCAAAAGTTCAATTTCAAGTTTATCAATACTAATTATATTGAACTTATCCAATTCTTTTATATGGATAATCTCTAGCTATATTTTTGGCAGATATGAAAATTCGCAAGTAAAAATAAAAAATATATTTACTAATCAATTTTTTAAAACTACTCTAAATATCTCTATAAATCTTTTAATAAATCAGGTAGTTTTTCGCTTATTTTGGAATTGGGACTACATGAATTTTAATTCTTTCTCAAATTTTCTTAATGATTTTCTTAATTTCTACAAAACTATTTTTATCTTTAGCGGCTCGTCTCAATTTTTAATGAATTTGTTTTTAGCAAATAAATTTTCAAATAAGTCAATATGGTTATTTTTAGGTAATTTAGATAGAGAAAAGTATTTTAAAAAACTTATAGGGACAAAAACTAATATTCTAATCAAGCAATTAGATGACATTAATGAGTCAATAGAGAAATTAAATGCCAAGGGAATTGTAATTGATGATGAGGAACTGTTTAAGAAGAAAAATATTCAATTTCTTTTCAAAGTTCATAATAAGGGAATGAAAGTGATGAATGTATCGAATTGGTGTGAAAGATATTTAAATAGATATCCTTCAGAATTGGTAAAAATTTCTGAAATAATTGAGGGTAAATTTTCATATGATAGATTTAGTTTTAAAGCAAAAATAAAAAGGATTGTTGAGTCTATATTAAGTCTTATTATTCTAATTATCTCTTCACCTATTATTTTAATAGCTGGTTTTTTAATAAAGATAGAGGATGGTGGCCCTATTTTTTATAGTCAAATTCGAAATGGTTTTGAAGGAAAACAATTTAGAATTATTAAATTAAGAACAATGATTATAAATGCTGAGAAATACGGCGCACAATGGGCTGATAAATCTGATATTAGAATTACCAACGTAGGTAAATACTTGAGAAAACTTAGAATTGACGAGCTTCCTCAGCTTTTATTAGTCTTATCTGGAGATATGAGCTTAATAGGTCCAAGGCCAGAGAGACCAAAAATTGACACCTTATTAAGGCAACATATTCAGAATTACGATTTAAGATATTCTATTAAACCAGGTATAAGTGGGTGGGCTCAAGTTAACTATCCATATGGAGCATCAATAGAAGACTCCAAACTTAAATTAAGTTATGATATCTATTACATAAAAAACTTTTCAATATTACTTGATTTTATGATTTTATTTAAAACCCTAAAAATTGTAATGAATGGAAAAGGCTCAATTCCAATAAAAAAGAACAATAACTAGAATGAAATTAATTGATAAGAGAGAAAAAATATTTATTGCTGGAGCCACTGGGATGGTTGGGAAAGCCATCAAAATTAAACTCTATGATTCTGGTTATAAAAATTTAATTACCCAATCTAGAAAAGACCTTGATTTAACAAATTCTAAATTAGTATTTGATTGGTTTAAAAAAAATAAACCAGATATAGTTATTATTGCAGCTGCAAAAGTCGGGGGGATATATGCAAATAATTCTTTCCCAGTAGATTTTTTATTGGATAACTTAAAAATACAAAATAATATTATTGAAGCAGCATGGAAAAATGATGTTAGAAGATTACTTTTTTTAGGGAGTAGTTGTATTTATCCTAAGAACTCAACTCAACCAATTAAAGAGGAAGAATTGCTCAAAAGTTCTTTAGAAAAAACAAACGAATGGTACGCATTAGCAAAAATTAGCGGAATCAAACTATGTCAAGCTTTAAGAAAGCAATATGGCTTTGATGCTATTTCTTTAATGCCTACAAATTTATATGGTCAAGGTGATAATTATCATAAATCCAATAGTCATGTATTACCTGCACTTCTAGATAGATTTCATTCCCATAAATTGGAAGGGAAACAATTTATAAAATGTTGGGGTAGTGGTAATCCAAGAAGAGAATTTATGCATGTAGATGATCTTGCAGAAGCTTCAATATTTGCTCTTGAAAACTGGGATCCAAATAGTAGTAATGCTCCTTTAGACGAGTCAAATGAACCTTTAACATGGCTGAATGTTGGCACAGGAAAAGATATTACAATAAAAAAGCTTGCCGAAATGATCTCCAAAGTCACCTCTTATGATGGGGAGATAATTTGGGATATTAACAAACCAGATGGACCCCCTCAGAAATTGTTAGATATTTCAAAATTAAAAAAATTAGGATGGAGTTCAAAAATTGAATTAAACCATGGAATAAAAATTACTTATGAACAATATAAAAAAGAACTTAAAGCAAATACATTACGGGCTTTATAAAATCAATTCCAATTCAAAGAAGTTGGATAAGTATTATGTGCTTTATCTAATAAGACTTCCTCATAACCATTTTCCTTAGATGGTAAGAAAATATTCTCGTGTTTAAGAAATGCAATACTCAAAACAAGTGAAGAAGAATTACATAATATAAATGATCCCCTATAAAGGTAAGTAAAAAATAACTTTAAAAAGTTTGTCTTTTCATAGTTAATCTCTGGCAAAATGACCTCAAGGCCTTTACTTTCTAATGAAGATACAAAAAATTTACTCAAAATAGAATCACTAAAAATTACAACTTTTGAAATTTTTTTTTCGTAGCAGATTTTTTTTATACTTTTAAGCCAAACTTCATCTTCATAATTTAAATCTTTAAAAGCATCAACCTTTGAAAAATCGCCGCGTCTAATATGAACAAATAAATAGTTATTTAATTGAAAATTATCGTATTCAATAAATTCTCTAAATCCTGAGATTAATATCTTATTGATAGTTGCTTTATGTTTTAGAACCATATCCCAATCTCTGAGGCCCCATCCACATAAAACAACATTATATTTTTCTGATTCTCTTCTTAATTTAGTTAATGAAAAATTTGTTCCTAAATTTTTTGCAAGGATTAATTTTGGATAATTTTTTTTTGAACCAATTTTATAAGATCTAAAATTTGGGACAAAATAAAAAAATAAATGTATTAAACGAATAAACACCTTTAAAAATAAATTGTTAAAGATTTTTTTACTAGAGGGTCTATTATCTAAAAACCATGTGGTTTTTTTTTCATGAACTTTAAACATTATAGATCCATCATCTGCTATTAAAAAAGGATCATTTATTTTAATAATTTCAATATTATATTCTAATGATATAGCAATTAAATGAATCAAATTTAATATTTGATTTCCTAACCTACCTCCGCCTGAAGAAAAAAATAACGCCAAAAATTAAACTGTACAATAATATTGATGATAGCGATTTATTATAGGATTTTACAATGTTTTATTCATAATTCTTTTGATAATTCTTAAGTAAAAAATAAAGGAAAAAAAGATATATTTTAAAAAATCAATTAGATTTTTTTTTAAATTAAAAGCTTTACTAAAATTAAAACCACATTTGCTAAAGATTGGAATTAACTGTTTATTTTCAAATTGCATTATATTTTTTAAATCTATTTCTCTCTCAGTAAATAATTTAAAATCGATTCCAATTGCATCCAAGTCAGTTGTGTGAGTAGCTGTATTATCAAAACCATAATTTAAGCAATTTATTCCACCAAGAGTTAGAGATTTCTTCATATTTACTAAATGTGAGAAATTGAATTCATAATCCCAAGCATCAAGCAAATTTAATTGACTTGCTTTTAATAATTGAACTGTTTTAATTGAACGAAAATCTTTAGGCATTAATTTATAAAGATCCCACATATTATAATTTTTAATTTTTTTTGAGAAATTAATATGACTTTCCCATTTATGAGCCCAAGAAGCCCAACCAAAACTACGCCACAAAGGCATAGAATATATATATTCTATTTTACTATTTGAAAGTTCATTAAAAGATGAAATCGATAAGAATTCGTCATTCTTAAAATACTTATCTAATAAATAAGAAAAAGCCTCTATGCATTTTCTTGATAAAATAACGTCATCCTCCAGAATAACACCATATTTATTATGTGAAAAAAACCATGAAATCCCTTTAATTGGCCCCAATCGGCACCCGTTATTTGTTTTTAATTGATTTATTTTTATTTCCATACCAAAATTATTATTTTTGCAAAAATTTATTATTTTTTTTTGATTCTTTAAATCATTTAAATTTCTTGGACCATCAATAGATAAAAATATTTTTTTTATTCCTTGATCATTTAAAGTTTTTATACATCTATTGAATTTTTCAAATCTATTATATGCTAAGATCAAAACCGACAAATTTTCCAGTTTTTGCATACAAAATATATGTTATCTAGATTAGATATTTTATCTTAACTTTAAAGATTAGATTTAGCAATTAACATGAAAAAAAACATATATTTAACGATCATTACACTTACAAAGAATAATAATAAAGAATTTTCAAGAACTATGAAAAGTATATTTTCTCAAAAAAATAAAATCAATATCGAGTGGTTAATAATAGATGGTTCAAATAAAGATATTCAAAAAAGTAGGAGGGAATTTATTAAAAAAATAGCTAGGAATAAGTATAAAAAAAATATTATCATTAAACATATAAATTCGGTAAAAAATAAAGTTCATGGAATATATCCTTGCATGAACTATGGAAAAAAAATTTCAGAAGGCAAATTTATCATTTTCTTAAATAGTGGAGATGAATTCTTTAATGATTATTCATTACAAATTCTTTTGAAAAATTCGTTAAATGTGGATGCTAGTTATAGTTTAATATTTGGACAAGCGCATATAATTGCTTCAAAAAAAATTAACTGGTTATTCCCTGGGAAAAGATTAACAAATATTAGCGCATGGTTAAATTATTTCGAGCCAAATCATCAGTCAATGATGATTTCAAAAGAACTTGCAGATCGTTATGATTTTTCTCTAAACCATAGTTTAATTTCAGATGGAAATTGGAAAAAAAGAATAATTAATTACGCCAAAAATATTGTTTATATCAATAATCCAATTGTGAAATTTTATCTAGATGGAGCTTCATCAACTAAGCCGACTAAAAAGTTGCTTTTAGAAATAATTAAAAATAAAAATATATCTTTTTTTAGGAAATTTGTATTTATAGTTAAGTATTATCTGCCAAAAAACTTTTTTAAGTTATATCATCTGATGCAAAAATACAAATGTATTTTTATAGATTTAGTTTTCTAAAAATCATCTAAATCTTCTTGAATTTTTGAATAATAAATATTCAACAGTTTTTCTAATCCCATCCTCGATTGTTACTTGTGGTTGCCATTGATATTCCTTTGCTTTACTAGTATCTAAATGAACAAAGGGTGAGTCACCTATCCAACCTCTCTTGCCACCTGCAAAAGAATAATCAACATTTTTTAAATTCATTTGATCGCAAACAATATCTGCAAGTTTTATTACAGTCATTGTTTGATCATGTCCTAAGTTAAAAATTGAGGAGTTATCTTTTTGTTTTTCAGAAATATTTAAAACGCCTTGAACACCATCTCTAACATCTAAATATGATTTTACTTGATTCCCATCTCCCAATATTTCGAGTTTTTTGGGGTCCTTCAAAAGTTTCTTTACAAAATCATAAATTACACCATGTGAATAACCATTACCGATCCATGATACAAACCTAAAAATAGTTGATTTAAAATAACCATAATTTGAATAAGCCTGAATAAATGCTTCACAAGAAATTTTACTTGCGCCATATAAAGATGTTTGATTAGAAATATAATCTTCTGCAGTAGGGAAAACATCTGGTTCTCCATAAACTGTAGCGCTACTGGCAAAATTAAATTCTGTAATCTTATTTTTATAAGCATAATCACAGCAATTTTTAGTAACCATTAGGTTCTCATTAAGATCGATATCATGATTAACTAAGCCTCCTCTAACATCAGCATTAGCAGCAAAATGATAAATTGTTTTAGCATTTATTTTCGGCCAATTTATAGGATTATCCTTTAAATCAAACTTATGAAATTTGATTCTATTTAATTGCAGATTTTCAAGATTTCCAGTCGAAAGATTATCAAAAACATGAACTTGATAACCTCTTTCTAGGAGTTCAGAGACAATATTAGCTCCGATAAAACCAGCTCCTCCAGTTACTATAACTTCTGATGTCAATCTATGAAATTTGATTTACTTTTATTTTTACTGAAAATAGTTGCAAAACACCATAAAAATCCTAACATCCATGAAAATTGACACAAAGTGGCATAAACAGGAATATGCATCTTACGAATTTTTCCAGAATAAAATATTTCTCCAATAATATTAATTACCAAAATAAATAAGGGGATCAAAAATATTAATGAAAAACTTGAAAGAATAATTAACAAACAAATAAAGGCTAAAAACACAAAAAAGTGTCGTAATGAAATAAATAAGTTTTTTGAAATTAAGATTGTATTCGCTCTGCAGAATCCATAGGTATTAAATAATTTAAGAATATTTAACAATAAAGATCGACTTACATAAGAAACTTTTATTTTGGATGATAAGTATGCTTTAAATCCTTTTTTTAAAAATTCATTAATAATTAAAGAATCCTCAGAAAGAAGTGCCTCATTTTCATTAAATCTAATTTCCTTTAACAAATTTGTTTTAAAACAACCCAAATATATTGAAGAACTGAAGCCAGAATATTTTTTATTTCTATGCTTTGGATAAAAGTATACATATGACCTATCCATTATTTCAGAACAAAGCTTTGCTTCAAAATTTTTTTTCTCACTAATAACCTTAGGTACCCCGCCAACAACATCTGCATCTAAATATTTATTATTAAGAGTCTTTAAAGAATTATCTGCATAACTTTTAGAAAATCTAGTTCTAGTATCAAATCTAAACGCATAATTAGTATTTAAGTAATCTATAGCAGTATTAAGTGCCTTTACTCTGCTTAATTTCTTTTTTATATAAACTAGCCTTATATTTTTGTTTTTCAGTTTTTCAAGAATAACTTTTTTTATTTCTTTTTCTCCAGAATTGACTAAAACTATTTGAGATGGCTGAATTGTTTGTTCAATAATTGTTTCCAAACATCCAAATAGTTGTTCATAATCATTAGCACATGTTCCAAAAAATGAATAATTCATAAATTATTAACATGTATAAAATTGCATCCAGATTTTTCAGCAGCTTGAAAATCACAATCTGAATCTCCAATCATCAAGGAATCTTGTAAATTAATATTTCTACTAAATGCCTGTTCTAAAATTAATCCTGGATTTGGTTTTCTACAAAAACAATCTCTTTTAAGAACTTTTATTTCTCCCTCAAATCCTTGATGAGGGTGATGAGGACAGAATGAAACTACATCTATTTTAAGTCCTTTTGAAAGACAATATTTAATAATAAAACTATTTATAATTTCTAATTCTTTTATGGAAATCTTTCCCATAGCAATACCTGGTTGATTAGTTACTAAACAAACAAGATTATATGCCTTGGATAGTTCAGCTATTTTATTAATATTTTTATCAATAAATTTAATATCATTTATATCAACAATATATGTTCCAATTTCACAACTTATTAGTGTATTATCTCTATCTAAAAAAAGTGCTTTTTGCTTATTTTTATAATTTCTTAAATTAACTTTATTTTTTTGCAAATCTTGTTCTACTATTTTTAGTCTACTAGGTGTTCCCATATCTTTTATATATTCCGTAGTATTGTAGGAATAGACATTGATGTTTAAATCGAAAATATTTTTTACTATGTGATGAAAAACTGATTTTATTTCTTTCACTACGGGTGCTTGGATTTTCCTTAGTAAATTTTTATTGATTACAAAAATTCCTGAATTCCCAAGATATGCATTAGGAAAACTATCCTTAGTCTTTTTTTTAAGATATATTTGATCAACTAAAGTCCCATTTGATGCAGATACCAAATCCGAATCTTTGGGGTGATCACTAGTATGAGTTACAAGAGTTAAGTTTGAAGATAATCTTTTATGAAAAGAAATTAGTCTGTCAAAATCAATTGAGAAAATTAGATCCCCATTAATGAAAATAAAGTTTTCAGACAAATTTTCTTGAACTTGCCAAAGAGCTCCACACTCTCCAAGTGGTTGTTTTTCTAAAAAAATATCAATATTAAAATTATATTTTGTATTTAATTTCTTTATAAAATTTTCAAAGATAGAGCTTCTAAATCCGATAGTTACTAAAATATTATCAAAAGATAGAAGAGATAATTGATCAATACATCTTTCCAAAGTGGAAATCCCATTGATTGGATAAAGAGGTTTAGGTATTTCTTTAGTTATATTTTGCAGCCTTGTCCCTAATCCACCACAAGCAATAACAACTCCATATTGTTTTGCATTCATAACTCAAAACTAGAAATTCCTTCATTTGAAATAGAAGCCTTAAAAATTCCTTTTATTGCATCATTATCTATCAAGTCATAAATCTTTTTTTCTTCAATTTTTGATGAGACAAGAAAATATCCTCCACTTCCTGCACCAATAAGTCTTATCCAATTATTTGGTATTAAATTATTAATAGATTCATATTGCTCATTTAGGGAATTTGTCATGACCTTAGAAATAGTTTTCTTAATACGCCATGAATTTCTCATGGACTCATGAAAATATTCCTCAATTTTATATTCACGTTCATCTTGAAAAGATAAAAAATCATTTGCTATGGATCTTATTTGGATTATTTTTTCAATAGCTTTTGAATCTTTTTTTATTTCAGAAAGTACTAGATCTGAATTTCTATTTTTATTAGTAGGTATAAGATAAAAACTATTAGATAATCTCTCTAAAGTATTCAACTTTTGAAGAGATAATTCATTTTTTACTACAGTGTCATTTTCATAAAAAGTAAATGAATTAAATCCCTTATGAGCACAAAGATATTGATCTTGCTTACCTATAGGTTTATTTAACTTTTGAATCTCGATAAAACATGCTTTCTCAATAATTTCTTTATCCGAAATTTTCAATGAAAAAGCTTTTGATACAGAAGACAACAAAGATAATAAAAAAGAAGCTGAACCCCCTAAACCAGATCCTCCACTAGCGAATCCAAATGTTTTTAGTTCAATATATCTAGAAATTTTCAATTCATTTAGAACTTCTCTAACTATTGGATGGACAATTTCATTTATGCCTGAATAAATTTCTCTAGTAGAGTAATCAAGAATACCTTTTTTTGAGTTAGCTGGAAGCACATTTAACACAGAATAGGAATAATGTTTTAAAGCAAATCCTAAACATGTTCCAAATCCCTTCTCTTTTACGAACCAATCTAAATCTGAACTGCCACCCAATAGGGAAACTCTATATGGCGATTTTCCTATAAATATCATGAAATCAAATCCTCTGTTGTTCTTTTTCGATATTTCGCAATATCCACTTCATTAAATACATCTATATACTTTTCAATAAGTCTTTGTTTTATGTAATGAAAAATTGAAAGCTGGACATCCTCAGCAATTTCCATATCATCAAAATCAATATGCACAGGATAATCAACAATATTTTTTAAAGCTCCACCAGTAAATCCAGTTATTGCGGCCTGTTTTATGCCAGAAGCACAGGCTTTTCTGGCGCATTTAACCAAATTTAGAGAATTACCACTCCCTGATAAATAAATTATAAAATCACCCTTATTTATAATATTATTTACTAAAATTGAATATGAATCTTCAAAGGAAAGATCATTTGCTGCTGCGGTAAGATGACAAACATTATCAGCTAAGCAAGATACTTTAAGTTTTAATCCAACCATTGAGAAAGTTTTAATAAAATCACCAGCTATGTGATGAGCATTAGCTTGACTTCCACCATTCCCTAATAAGAAAATATTTGAATTGCTTCCAATAAAAGAATCAATAATTTTGAATAGTTCATCTATTTGATTTTGATCTACCAAATCTAAAGCAGATTTCAAATTCTCAGAATAACTTTTAAAGTAATACTTATTATTTTCGCCCAATTTTATACTCTAATTATCTAATAATATAACTCAAAGGCTTTTATTTTTAAAGGATCATGGACAATATATTTACCATTTCAACGCTTTTATAATGCTTTATTTCAAAAACAATAAGATCTTTTGAAAATAGATTAAAAAGAATTCTTTATTTTCTAAGATTGTAAAAGTAGTAAATATCTTAATATATTTATGGATATTTTTTATGATAATCATGATAAAAATTACAACGGATATATAGAAGATTCTGAGAAAGCAAGAACTGCAAATGCTTGGTTGAATATAAATTCTTTAGATTATTGGCGCCATAATCGTATGCTTAATCTTTTAAAACCTTTTATTAATAAAAATGAAAAATGGCTTACTATTGGAGACGGAAGATATGGATCGGAATCTGCGTGGTTAGCAAGGCAAGGAGTTGATTGCCACGCAAGTGATATGCATACTAAATTATTAGAAATTGCTTTTAAAAAGGGGTTTATAGGATCATACAGTGAACAAAATGCTGAAAAACTGAATTTTGAATCAAAAAGTTTTGATTATGTATTGATTAAAGAAACATTGCATCATCTCCCAAGACCTTGGTTGGCTATTTATGAAGCATATAGGGTTTGCAAAAAAGGTGTGATTATTATTGAACCAAATGATTCTTATCACTTTGATAATTTATCAAAAAAGATATTCATAAAATTTAAAAATATATTAAAGAAAATACTTAATAGAAATTTTTATATTGATGAATACAACTTTGAATCAGTAGGTAATTTTATCTATACAATAAATAAGAGAGAATTAGAAAAGTTTTTGCTTGGGATGCACAAGACATCAATTGCTTCTCATAATATTAATGATCATCATTTTTGCAATATTGAGCATATATCCCTAAAATCAAAATCAATAAAAGATAGAATAATATGCTTAAAATTAAAAATGATAATTTTGATAAAAGACTTATTATCATTTTTAGGATTATTAGAATATTCAGTCGGCGAGGTAATACTTTTTAAAAACAAACCAAGTAATGAGACAATATCTGAAATGAAAAGATTTAAATGGAAATACAAAAAATTGCCAGAGAATCCTTATTTATAAAATAAAGAAAATATCTAAATAAAAAATTTAAACTAGATTTAAAGAATATGAATAAAAATTATAAATTAATCAATTCAATATATTTACTTTTTCAAGCATTAGACTATAAAAGAAGATGGCAATTTTTTTTAATACTATTTATCAACATTATTAATGGTTTATTTGAATTTCTTAGTATTGGTTCTGCATTATTATTTTTAGAAGTACTAACTGATCCAAGCAAAATATCTTCAAACTTTGAATTTATAACCTCAAATTTAAATTTTAATAATAATTCGGAATTACTAAAATATACAACCTTTATATTCTTAATAATTACGCTCTTAACAACTGCTATAAGGATATTAAATTTATGGCTTAATACAAAATATAGAATTTCATTTTTAAATTATATATCTAATAAAATTTATAAAAAAATAATCACCCAAAAATATTCTTTCTATATTAATAACAATAGTAGTGACTTATTGACTGACATAACTTATAACATTGAAAAAACAAATTTTTTCTTCGAGAATTTATTAACATTATTAACTTCATTAATATTATCAATTAGTATTGTAATTTCCTTATTAAACCTAAATATTAGAATAACAATTTCCTCGGTAATCATTTTTACAATTCTATATGGCATAGCAGGTATTATTATTAATAAAAAAGTAGATAAATTTAGTAAAATTGAATTTAATTCAAATTCAAATCTAATAAGGAATATTCAAGAAAGTTTGAATGCCATAAAAGAAATAATTATTTCAAATAACCATGATTTTTATATAAGTAATTTTAAAAAAAATAATAACAACCTTAGAAGATACCAAGGTTATAGCGGATTCATAACTACATTTCCTAGATACTTATTTGAGGGTATTGGTATATTTTTTATAGGTATAGCAGGGTTTATAATAAATCAAAGTTTTAATAATTCTGAAAATACTATTGCATTATTAGGAGCTTTTGCCTTGGGGGCTCAAAAATTACTACCCTCTATGCAAAGTTCATATAGATCTTGGTCATTACTATATTTCTACGACAAAGCTTTAAATAGAATTCTAAGTCTTTTTCAATTAAAAGAAAATAAATTGCTCACCACAAAAAGCAAACTTAAATTTAGTAAAGAAATCAAAATCAAGAATTTGTCTTTTTCATATTCTAATAAATATGGGAATATATCGAAAAATATCGATTTAAATATAAGAAAAGGAGAGAATATTGGAATATTTGGTAAAACAGGAAGTGGGAAAACTACATTAATTAATATACTAATGGGTTTACTAACCCCAATAAGTGGTGAAATATTTATTGATAAAACAAATTTATTCAAATCAAAGAATTCCAATATTTTAAATTCCTGGAAGAATAATTTTGCACATGTTCCTCAAGATGTTTTTTTGTATGATGCTTCAATTTTAGAAAATATTGCATTTTGTATTCCAAAAAATGAAATAAATTTAAATAGAGTAATTGAAGCTTCTAAAATTGCATGTGCTCATCAATTTATTATTAAAACTGATAAATCTTATGAAACTTTGATTGGAGAAAATGGAATAAAATTGAGTGGGGGACAAAAACAAAGACTTGGTTTGGCAAGAGCAATTTACAGCAATTCTGAAATCTTAATTCTTGATGAATCAACAAGTGCCTTGGATTCAAGAACTGAAACAAAAGTAATAGAATCAATTTTTGATAAGAATATTAATCATTCTTTAACAACAATCACAATTGCTCATAGATTATCTACACTAAAATTTTGCGATAAAATCATAGAAATAAAAGACGGCGAAATTAAAAGAATTTATAATAACAAAGAATTTTTAAATGAGTTTAAGCAATTTTTCTAAATTTTTAAAAAATTATGAATACTTATAAAATCGGTTTAAAAAATTAAATTTTCTACTTAATTTAGAGTAAAGATTATTTTTCCTTTTTAAATACTTTCTTATTTGATTAATACAGTATTTATTTTCTTGCTTAATTTCTGGAAAAATATTTATTTCTTTTTGATTAACAAAACTCTTTAGCAATTCTTTGTCATAAGTAATATGAATTCCGCTCCCATCATGACCAAAGTTTCTTGTTAAAGAAATTTTTGGGGTAAGACATAAACCATTATTAAGAAAAATAAAACTATACCAGAAAATATCCCATGTATTATTTAATTTTCCTTCAGCATTATTTTCAACTTGCGACCAAAAATTACTTCTTCTTAAATTCAGATCAAATTCATTTTTCATTTTTTCTGTAAAAATCTCTTTCAAATAAAAAGGGTCACAAGATAAAGGGTTATCAATAAATTGGTTCCATCTATCCTTCCATGTTGCCCAACCCCAACATTGCATTAATCGCATAAAAAAACAATCAAAATCTCCATTGAGCTTTACTGGATAATTAAATGCATTTATGTGCCAAACATCTTTGTCATTTCTATAAGTAATAAGTGCATTTTTCATATAAGATAAAAAATTCTCTGAAACATAAATATCATCTTCTAGGCTTATAACAGATTCATACATAGACAGAACTTTTGAGATGCCTCTCTTCTGATTCATTCCTCCTGTTAGATTAATATCAGATCTTTCAATTACTAAAGATCTAAATTCACCTTTAAATGATTTAATAATCTTTTCAACATTATCAATTAACTGTATTTCTGATGTTTTTCTATGGCCATCAATAAAAGCATACAAATCTGTATTAATTGCCTCTTTATTTTTAGCAAGAGATTTTAGAGTCTCCAAGGTATGATAAGGCCTATTAAAGGCAAAAAAAGCTACTGGTATATCCATCTTTTAATTTCAATCACTTAGTAATGAATTATACATTAAGTTATTTAATAAAAAAAAGACTCTTACAAATCAAGATTAATTATTTCTAATAAAATAAGCATTAAAATATGTTTTTACAATACAAGAAAGTATGATTAAATAAATTAATGTTGGTTATAGTTAATTAATTAAATGCATGTAAGCTTATTTTTCTCAAGATAAAATTGATTAACAAAAAAAGATAAATGAAAATAATCCCCTTAATTTTATGTGGAGGAAGAGGAACTAGACTTTGGCCTCTATCAAGAGAAAGTTATCCTAAACAGTTTATAGCTCTTCACGGGAATAGTGATAAATCTCTTTTGCAACAAACTCAAGAAAGAATATCTGACATAGATTGTATTGAAGAACCAATAATTGTTTGTAATGAAGAACATAGATTTTTAGTTGCAGAACAGATGAGAAAGATAAATATAACTCCTAAAGCAATAATACTTGAAACTGAAGGGAGGAATACAGCTCCTGCTATAACCTTAGGAGCTATTAAGGCATTTGAAGAAGATCAGAACTCCCTTATATTGGTTTTATCTGCTGATCATTTAATTAAAGATAATTCAATTTTTAAGAAGGTTTTAAAGGTAGGATTTGAAAATGCAAAAAAAGATAAGCTAGTAACTTTTGGAATTATTCCAAATCGTCCTGAAACAGGTTATGGATATATCGAAAGTGAGTCTCCTCTTAATAAAGAAATAATCAAAGGTTCAAAGATAAAAAAATTTATAGAAAAACCCAATATAGATTTAGCAAAAAAATTTATTAGCAATTCTTGCTATTCATGGAATAGTGGGATTTTTATTTTTAAATCCAAATCGATTTTGGATGAGCTAAAACTTTATGCACCAGAAGTTCTTCTGCAATGTAAAAAAGCCATGAGTAATAGTATTGAAGATCTTGATTTTATAAGGATTGAAAAAAATTCTTTTTTGAAGGCTCCAAATACTCCCATAGATATAGCTGTTATGGAAAAGACCAGCAAAGGAGTGGTTCTTCCATTAGATGCAGGGTGGAGTGATATTGGGAGTTGGAAATCACTTTGGGAAAGTGAAAAAAAAGACCAATTTGGAAATGTAATTAAAGGAAATGTTTTAGACGAGAAATCTGAAAATTGTTATTTGCAAAGTGAAAATAGACTTTTGGTTAGCCTTGGATTAAAAGACTTAATTGTTGTTGAGACAGCAGATGTTACTCTAGTAGCGCACAAGGATTATTCAGATAAATTAAAGTCAGTTGTCGAAAAAATAAAAGAAAGGGGGTTTAAAGAAGGAGCTACTCATAAGAAAATATATAGGCCTTGGGGATCATATACCTCCTTAATAGAGGGTGATGAATGGCTCGTGAAAAGGATTGAAGTCAATCCAGAGGCAAAACTATCTCTCCAAATGCATAAATTCAGAGCTGAGCATTGGATAGTCGTAAGTGGTAAAGCTAGTGTTGAGATAGATAATAAAAGTTTTATATTAGAGGAAAATCAAAGTACATATATACCTTTAGGATCAATGCATAGATTGAGTAATCCAAACAAATCATTATTAACAATTATTGAAATCCAGAGCGGGAAATATATTGGAGAGGATGATATTATTAGGTTTAAAGATAATTATGGCAGGGTTCTATAATAAAAATTTTTAATTTAAAAATAATTTTTTTGGAGATTATTGTTTATATTTATTTAAATATTTTTAGAAGATAAAAATTTTTTTTAAAGAAATTAATTAATCATTTTATCTTATTTATTAGACTTTATTTAATAGAGTAGTAAATAATTGAGTATTATCTGAGAATTAATATTAAGACTAATAATAAAAAATTATTTTTCCATCTTCATCCATCTCCATCCATCTCTACACATATCTTCAACAGATTTTGATGGATACCAATTCAATAACTCTTTAGCTAGAGAATTATCTGCTATTACCATACCAAAATCTCCCTTTCTTTTATCTTCAAATACATAAGGTATTTCAACTTTATTAACTTCTTCAAATTTTCTAATCAACTCTAAGACGCTAACTCCTTTACCAGTTCCTAAATTAAGATTTATTATTCCCGAATCATTATTTTGTAAATAATCTAAAGCTCTCATATGTCCCTCAGCTAAATCCATAATATGAATATAGTCCCTCACTCCTGTACCATCTTTTGTTGACCAATTATTACCAAAAATCTTTATTTTACTTAATTCTCTATTAGCGACTTTTAATATTAAAGGAAATATATTTGAAGGCCTACCTTTAGGCGATTCTCCTATAAAGCCAGAGGTATGAGCTCCAATAGGATTAAAATATCTTAAATTAGCTATCTTCCAATTAGAAGATAATCCATGTAATAAATCATTTAAAAGATTCTCAATAGCAGCTTTAGTATTACCGTATGGATTTATAGGGGAAATTCGTACATCTTCTGAAATTATATTTTCACTAAGCTCATAGATAGTTGCACTACTGCTAAAAATTAAGCAGTGACAACTATACTTTTCCATAACCTTAATTAATGAGATAGTACTACATAAATTTGAATCCCAATATTTTAATGGAAAATTTATTGACTCTTCAACAGACTTTAATCCCGCAAAATGAACTACAGAAGAAATTTCTTTTTTATCTCTCTTGGCATTTTGAAAAACTTCCTCTAATAGTAATTTATCTCTTACATCTCCCTTAACAAAGTTTATATTTTTTGTTAATTCCTTTTTCTCTTCAAATACTAAAGTCTTTTTAATTTTTTTAATAACATTTTCAGAACTATTTATATTGGAATCTATAATATGAACAAAATAATCCCTTTTTAAAAATTCTATACATGCATGGCTCCCTACAAATCCACAACCACCTGTTATTAGAATACTTTTCATGGTTTTAAAGAAAAAATAACTATATAAGAATTCTAATAAAAACAACACTTAGAAAATAATTTTTCATATTGCAAACTATATTTAACTAATACATTTTATCTTAATACCCTACTATAATAAAAAATTAAATTTTTAATTTTATAATCTTATTAAAAATATACTATGAATGAAAAAATATTAGTTACTGGAGCTGCTGGTTTTATTGGTTATCATTTATGTCAAAGAATGCTTAATGAAGGATTTAACGTTATTGGATTAGATAATCTAAATTCCTATTATGATAAAAAACTAAAAGAGAAAAGAATAGATCTTCTTGAAAAACTAGCCAAAAATAAAAATACCAATTGGCAGTTTATAAAAGGCGATTTAGTTAATAAAGACTTTCTTTCAAATATTTTTAGAGGTGAAAAACCCGTAATAGTTTATAATCTCGCAGCTCAAGCTGGTGTCAGATATTCTATTGAAAATCCTTCTGCATATATAAATTCAAATATTTTAGGATTTCATAATCTTATAGAATTATGTAAAGACTATTCAGTCAAAAACTTTATATATGCAAGCAGTAGTTCCGTTTATGGAGGCAATAAAAAAATACCTTTTATGGAAAAGGATGCCGTTGATCATCCAATAAGTTTATATGCTGCAACTAAAAGAGCAAATGAATTAATTGCACATTCATATAGTCATTTATTTGGGATGCCCTGCATTGGCTTAAGGTTTTTTACTGTATATGGACCTTGGGGTAGACCAGATATGGCTCCAATGATTTTTGCCAAAGCAATTTTAGACAAAAAACCCATTCATGTATTTAATAATGGAGATATGTATAGAGACTTTACCTATATTGATGATGTAACAGAAACTCTTATTCGTTTGATTGATAAACCTCCAAAAAAAAATTCAGAATATAAACATATAAACTCTAATCCATCTGAAAGCTGGGCGCCTTATAAAATATTTAATATTGGTAATTCTAAAAAAATTTCATTAATGAATTTTATTGAAATTCTGGAAAATGAACTTGGCGAAAAATCAAACAAAATTTTCGTAAAAATGCAAAAGGGTGATATCCAAAGTACATCTGCAGAAACAGAATGTATAGAAAAATGGACAGACTTTAAACCAAATACTAACTTAGAAAAAGGAATTAAAGAATTTGCATCTTGGTTTAAGTCATATTACCAAAGAAAAGAATTTGATATTAAATGAAGTAATACAAAAAACGAATTGCTTAATAATAATTTTTTATATCGTTTAAGTTTTTAAATTTTATTAAACCAAAAATAAATCAAAATTTAAAAATTATCATTTTGCATATTTTTAATGGACAAATCTTATTAAAAATTTTTTATTTCTTTTAAAATTTTAGAAAATAAACAAACATATAAAGCAATACGCAGCAAAATTTACTAATCTCAACTTTAATTTGAAACTTCTTTAATTGTATACAACCTATTATTAGTTAGAAATCAATATTTTTTTCCATCTCCTATCATCTAGAAATATATAGAATCAAGTTAGTTAAAACCTCAAATCGTTTAAAAATCATTTATTTAATTTTAAACCATAACATAAATTATCAATTTTAATTTTTATGGTAGATTCTTCTAAGTAAATTAAAAGATTTTGATCTGTCCAAATTGTATCTCAAAGTCAGTTAAAAAGATAAGGAAAGTATTCGTAACGCAAGAGAAAAAGGAAACTTTCTTATGCCATTGTAAAAATTGCGACTATCTTTTTTTAGAAAATCCGAGTTGGCTAGAAATTGCCTATAAAAATGAATTTTATGGAGATACTGGATACGTTTATAGAAATTTTAATTTAGTAAAAAAATCTCTGATTCTTTTTAGAATTTGGAAGTTATTTACGCAAAAAAAACTCCCCAAAGGTTGCGATATTGGTGCTGGTATAGGACTATATGCAAGACTTATGAGAGATAATGGATATGATTTTTATGGCTCAGATCAATTTTCAGAAATGCTTTTGATTAAGCCATTTATAAACAAAAATTCAAAATATGGTGTCAAGACTTCCTTTGAGGTTGTAGAACATTTAATTTCTTTACCTGAATTTTTAAAGACACAAATAAGAGAAGTAGATTTATTTTTCTTCTCTACTCAATTAAGAAAAGTAGGTTTCATTCCTAATAATGATTGGTGGTATTATTCTTTTCAACTTGGACAACATATTGGATTTCATAGCAAAAAAAGCTTACAAAAAGCTTTTGAACTTTCTGGTTATGAATCACAAAAATTAGTTAGTTATGGATCTTCACTGCATGCATTGGTCAATACTAAAGCTTGGCTTTATTCATTCCACTTAGCAATGATAGTTTGGAAAGTATTGTCAATTATTGAATTATCTAAAAAAATTATAAATAGAATAATCTTTAAAGAAAAAAATCTCATAATAAGTGATAACTCATATATTATGAATTTAATAAAAAGAAATAATTAAAGGGAAAGTAAAAAATATTGTAAAGTTAAATTCTTATTTACAGCTAAAGAAATTTTTATAAACCAATCAATTCAAAATCATAATAAAGACAAGATGCATTTACTCTTGCATCAACTTAACAAAATTTAAATTTTATAAGTCTTATTTTTCATTATTTTAAAGTGCAAAATTTATTAAAAAATAAATTCATAAATTATTCTTTTTTGATGCTTCTTCACATAGTTTCTCAATTAATTCTTCAAAATTAACTTTAGCTGACCATCCTAACTTTTCTTTTGCCAAAGCAGGATTAGCATAACTATCATTAATGTCATTTGGTCTAATAAAACTTTTATCAACTAAAACAAAATCTCTCCAATCAAGAGAAAAGAAGTCAAATACTTTTTTAGTAAATTCTAAGAGTGAGTAGGACTTTCCTGTTGCAATTACAAAGTCTTCTGGAGTATTTTGCTGAAGCATTAGCCAAATTGCTTCAACATATTCAGGAGCCCAACCCCAATCTCTTTTGGTATCAAGATTTCCCAAATAAAGTTTATTTTCGCAACCACTTTTTATTCTTAAAACAGTTTGCACGATTTTCTGAGTAACAAACCGTTTTGGTCTTAGTGGTGATTCATGATTAAATAATATTCCTGTGCATGCATATTGTTGGTATGTAGATCTAAATGATTTAACCAACCAATATGAAGACGCTTTGCTAATACCATAAGGGCTACATGGATTAAATGTTGTATTTTCGTCAGCCGGAAGAGAATTTGTATTTCCAAAGCATTCACTCGAACCAGCGCTATAAAATTTAATTTGTTTTCCTGTTGACCTTATTGCATTTAGTATTATTAATGTAGCTTTAATGATACTTTCTATTGATTCTAAAGGCTGATCAAATGATAATCCCACTGAACTTTGCCCTGCTAAATTATATATCTCATCAGGTTTATAAATATTTATAGCATTAGAAACACTCTCATAATCATTTATTGAAATTGAAACTTTTTTTACTTTCTCAAAGATACAAAGTTTTTTTAAATTTGAAAATTGCGAAATTTCAGCATCTCTTGAACTACCAATAACTTCATATCCTTTTGATAAAAGAAAGTTCGCTAAGTAAGAACCATCTTGCCCTCCTACACCAAGTATTAATGCTCTCATGAAATTAGTTTTTTATATAAATTATATGTTTCTAAGGAACATTTTTTCCAGGAAAACTTTTTTATTCTCTTTTTTCCTTTAATAATCAATTCTTGTCTCAGAGAATCATCTTGTATTGTAGATTTAATAGCTCTAGAAATAGATGAAATTGAGTAAGGATCAAAATAAATGCCTGCATTAGATACAACTTCTGCAATTGAAGAAGTATTACTACAAGCAACAGGGCATCCCAAGCTCATTGCTTCTAATGGAGGAATGCCAAAGCCCTCATAAAATGATGGATAGACAAATAAAGAAGCCTTTTTATAAAATTCAATCAACTTTTGATCATTTCCATTTTCTTGAATAATATTACTATTAGATAATCCAATTTCTCTAAAAAAAGTTTTTTCCTCTATTGAGAATGGTCCTCCCCCAAAAGCAACTAATTTAAATGTACTTTTTATTTCATCATTTTGAGCAAATGCAATCGCAAGATTTTTAAAATTCTTATATCCCTTTCTAGTTCCTACAAATAAAATAATTTTTTCTTTTGGCAGTTTAAAATTAACATTGTTTTTGTCATTCAAATCAAAACCCAAGTAAATAACACTTGTTTTTTCTTCAGGAACTTTAAATAATTTTATTAGATCCTTCCTCGTATTTTCTGAAATACATATAATGTGATCTGCCCTTTCAACAGCAATTCTTTTTAATTCTGATGTTTTGTCCGAACTATGGAATTGGGATGGAAATAATTCGTGTATCATGTCATAAACAGTAAGAATTATTTTTTCTCTTCCGCTTGCGATTGACCTCTTTGCATAATAAGTTTCATGTAAAATATCAGAACTCAATTCTTTTAGTTGCCTTATAGATAAACAATAATTTATAAATTTTATTAGTTTTGTGGATTTTTTTATATAGGGAATTTTAATGCCCTTTATGTTTATCTCATTTTTATTTTCAGAAATATATTTATTAATATAAAGTGGTGATAATATGCAGACTTTATTCTTATCTAAATAAGAAATATGCTTAGAAATCTCTGAAAAATATCTCGATATTCCACCAAAAGACTGTTGACTGAATACCTGATAATCAAATGTAATATTCATTAATAAAAAAGTATTTAAAAATAGTAAATTCAAATCTAGACAAAACCATAATTCCTCAAGATCTTTTTTGATTTATCTTTCTTTAAGAATAAATCAACAAAATTTGTAAAATCCTAACAAAAAATGAGCTTCATATAATACTAATTTGCAATAGTTTTAAATCATTGAACTCAAAATTTGTTACTACGATATTGAAATAATCAACTTTTTTAATATTTTCCTAATAGTCACATATAAAAGTTATCTTAAGAATTATTCGTATTGCTTATCCAAAACAACATTCAAACTTCAAAGATTCTTATAAATTCTTTTACCAGATACCCTTTAAATTTCCTTTAAGATTTGCATTTATTAGATTCCCTAAAAACCTATATAAAAGAATTTATAGTCGCAAAAGGGCGTATTCAATAATAATTTTACTTTGCAAAACTTAGCTTTATTTAAGGATAAATTAAGCAAAAAAATTGATATTGAGTAGGAAAAGAGAATTGGAGCCAAGCTAACTGTAACTAATGACGCCCTACATACCATTCAGACCAACAACTAATCCATAACAAGTATTGTAGGTTTTGATAGCAGGGTGGCTCTCAGATTAGATAACAGAAGCGGGATAATTAAGCATATTTTCAGGATATTTTATCCTATCGTCTTGTTCTGATAAATTAAGCAAACTAGTTTGCATAAAATGTGAAGATCCTTATGGAGCCAAGCGGACTCGAACCGCTGACCCCCTGCATGCCATGCAGGTGCTCTACCAGCTGAGCTATGGCCCCAAAAAAAGTTTTTTACTTTACTTACAATATAATCATACTTTTTTAAATGTATAAATTCCGCAACCATAATTATTATTAAAAAATTCAGAATATTGCCTTTCAGAAAGTAAATCTCCATCTTCATTTATATAGTCAAATCTAGTAAGTTTAAGGCTTTCTTTTACTATCTTTAAATTTGGGATAAACCCAGGATGAAAAACTCTTTGACTATTAAAATGGACTTGATTTTTGTAGGATAAGGGGCAACTTAAGTAAAATGTTCCACCTTTTTCAACCATTGAGATTAAATTTTTTAATGCGATTATGTGACCTTCTATATCTACTTCATCACCATATCTTCCCAAACCAAAATGTTCGAGTGCATGCAAACACGATAATGAATCAGTTTTTGGCAAGTTATTATTGGATATTATATCTGCTTGTAAAAAACTAATATTTTCATGTGATTTCATACTAAGTGGTCTTATATCCAAAACTACAATTTTGCGAAAACTGGCTACATGAGAAACAAATCCGTCAATTCTCGATCCAACATCTATATGCTTTATTGGATTTTTTTTATAAATAAAGTTAGCCACTAGTAAATCTTGATGAAAATAGTCTCCTGAACATATCCCTGATTCCGAATAGAAATCATGTAACATTAAAAACTCTTTATCTATTTTTCCGCCTTTCTTAAGCCAAGATTTTCTAGTAGAAAAATATTTAGGAAGATTACATAAACTTCTATATATGTTTTGTTTAATTTCAAATGATAACTTTAATCTGGCTATGAATTTTATTATTTTATGGATTTTAGATGTAATTTTTCTCATAATTGCATTTATTAAAACATTAACTTATAAAATTTATTACACAAAATTTCAATGAAATTAAATTTTAAGTACATTACAAATTTTCATAATAAAAGAAATAGGTTTGATTGTTGGGACTACTTAAAAAGTTTTAAAAAATTTGTTCATTAATTTACTATAATAGGAAGATGGATAATGAATTTTTTATTAGTGAGTTTGCAAAAAATTCAAGATTTAACACTAAATTCTATCAAAATCTAACTGAATTAAACCAATGGCAAGATTTAGCTAATAAATATTCCTTGTATAAAAAAGGCTTTTACTTAAAAGATCAAAATAAAGAAAAAATACCTAAGATTATCCATCAAATATGGATAGGACCAAAGAAATTCCCTTCTAAATATTCTAAATGGGCATCAACATGGAAAAAACTTAATCCAACATGGATATATAAATTCTGGACAGAATCAAATCTTGTTGAGCTGAAATTTAAAAATCAGAAAAAAATTGATTCCTCCAAAAATATTGGCTATAAAACCGATCTTATAAGATATGAGATTCTACAAAAGTTTGGAGGACTATATATTGACACGGATTTTGAATGCATTAGGCCAATACCAGATGATTTTCTTAAATTTAATTTCGTTTCTTGCGTTGTTTTTTCAAATAAACCACAAATCGCTAATGGAATGATGATGTCTAAAGTTAACTCAAAATTGATTAATGAAATCATTAATAATATTAAATTTGATGGAAAGACAAAAGATCCTATAAAAATTATAGATTCTTCAGGTGCTTTAAATTTAACTAGACAATATTTTCTTTTAGACAAGAAAGAAAAGGAAAATTGTCTAATATTACCTTCTAATTATTTTTATCCTTACCCAAACTTCTTAATAAATAATTCTAAAAATATTAATATTTATGATTTAATAACCAAAGAAACAATAGGCCTTCATCATTGGGAAATGAGTTGGTTTAAAGAAAATTTAATAACAAGAATAATAAGAAAAATTATTTTTATTTTTAAGAAATTATTTTAATCTACAAAAATCAACTTCTTTTTTTCTTGTTAGAAATATATTCCTAGATACTCTAATTAATTCTTGACTAGTGCAATAGAAATTTTTATCATTTATGAGTTTATTTTTATCGACAATTATTGTTTTTATTCCTAATTTCTTAACGCAGTAATAATATTTATTTTTGATTGAGTCATCTTCATTATAATAAATACATTTATCGAAAGAATTATTAGATATAAAGTCTTCTTTGAAAAATAAATGAGTCATACCAGTAGATTCATTTAGTACTGGATTATCAGCTTTTTCAGCGATAACTCTAGAATTATAAAAATTCCAAGCTATTTTATCCATTCCATTTTCATAATTTTTTATAACAAGAAAATTAGTATAAATCAAATAAAAAGATGAGGCTAAGAACATGAACAATTGCATGATTAATGCAAAAGATATAATTTTTCTTACAAAAT
>MDTE01151720.1_pt1 | contig 25776 bp, 30 predicted proteins | sample 811231 | NCBI WGS metagenome assembly MDTE01 (sample SAMN05326651, study PRJNA326480) | marine metagenome | isolation source: seawater | place: Indian Ocean: Red Sea | collected 2010
ACCAGATCCTTCATGACCGGGAAGGCGTCGGCCCGCCACGGCTCGATCCAGATCTCGTCGCCGTCCTTGAACGAGCGCATGTGGAGCTGGCAGGTGGTGACGCCACCGTGCGGTCCATGCGGAATTCCGTTGATGACCATGCCGCAGGAACCACAGATGCCTTCGCGGCAATCGTGCTCGAACGCCACCGCCTCGCCGCCAGCATTCACCAGTTGCTCATTCAGGATGTCGAGCATCTCGAGAAACGAGGCGTGCTCGGAGACATCCGGCAGCTCGTGCCGCTCGAAAGCACCGCTGTCGGTAGGACCGCTCTGACGCCAGACGTGCACAATCAACCGCATTATTTGTAGCTCCGCTGCGACAACGCGACGTTCTCGAACGCCAGCGGCTCAACGTGCCGCTTGGGCGTGTCTCCGGTGAACTCCCAGACCGCCGCGTGGCTGAACGCATCGTCGTCGCGTTTGGCCTCCCCTTCCTCGGTCTGATGCTCTTCGCGGAAGTGGGCACCGCACGACTCTTCACGCTGCGACGCGTCGAGACACATCACCTCGGCCAGCTCGAAGAAGTCGGCCACGCGACCGGCCAGCTCGAGCTGCTGGTTGATGTCGGCGCCACTCCCCGGCACCCGTAACTCTTTCCAGAACTGCTCTTTCAACTCACTGATGAGGCCGAGGCCTTTCTCGAGCCCGGCCTTGTTGCGAGCCATGCCGCAGTACTCCCAGACCAGGCCACCCAGTTCGCGGTGGAACGAATCAGCCGATCGGCTGCCGCCGATGTTCAGCAGCTGATTGGTTCGGTTGGTCACCTCGTTACAGACCGACCTGCTTGCCGCATGGTCGGAGTCGATGTCGCTCGGTCCGCTCCGGGCCAGGTAGTTGCCGATCGTGTAGGGCAGTACGAAGTAGCCGTCGGCCAGCCCCTGCATGAGCGCCGAGGCCCCGAGGCGATTGGCGCCGTGGTCGGAGAAGTTGGCCTCGCCGACGACGAACAGCCCGGGAACGGTGCTCATCAGGTTGTAATCGACCCAGACGCCGCCCATCGCGTAGTGCGGCGCCGGGTAGATCCGCATCGGCGTATCGAACGGGCTCTCGCCGGTGATCCGCTCGTACATGTCGAACAGGTTGCCGTAGCGCTCGCCGATGGTCGGCTTGCCGAGCCGATTGATCGCCTCGGCGAAGTCCAGAAAGACGCCATTCGAGAGCGGCCCGACGCCGCGCCCGGCATCCACCATCTCCTTGGCGCGACGCGATGAGATATCTCTCGGACTGAGATTGCCGAAGCTCGGGTAAATCCGCTCCAGGTAGTAATCGCGCTCGTCCTCGGGAATATCGGCGGCCGCTCGGTTGTCGCCTTCCTTCTTCGGCACCCAGATGCGGCCATCGTTCCGCAGTGACTCGCTCATCAGCGTCAGCTTCGACTGATAGTCGCCACTGGACGGAATACACGTCGGGTGAATCTGCGTGTAGCAGGGGTTCGCGAATCCGGCGCCTCGCCGATGGCAGCGCCACCCGGCCGACACGTTGCAGTTCTTCGCGTTGGTCGAGAGATAGAAGACGTTGACGTAGCCGCCGGTAGCGAGCACCACCGCGTCGGCGGTATGCGCCTCGATCGCGCCATTGTCGAGACGACGCGTCACGATGCCGCGGGCACGGTCGTCAACCACGACCAGATCGAGCATCTCGTGACGCGGGAACATGGCGACCTTGCCAGTGGCTATCTGGCGAGACAACGCTTGATAGGCACCAATCAGCAGCTGCTGTCCGGTCTGCCCGCGCGCGTAGAACGTGCGCGACACCTGGGCCCCACCGAACGACCGGTTGGCCAATCCACCGCCATACTCGCGCGCGAACGGCACGCCCTGCGCCACACACTGGTCGATGATGTCCACCGACACCTGTGCCAGCCGGTAGATGTTGGCTTCCCGAGCCCGGAAGTCGCCACCCTTCACCGTGTCGTAGAAGAGCCGGTGCACGCTGTCGCCATCGTTCTGGTAGTTCTTGGCGGCGTTGATACCGCCTTGCGCGGCGATGCTGTGGGCCCGACGCGGGCTGTCGTGGAAGCTGAAGCACTTGACGTTGTAGCCCAGCTCGCCCATGGTGGCCGCGGCCGACGCACCCGCCAGCCCCGAACCGACCACGATCACGTTGAACTTCCGTTTATTGGCCGGATTGACGAGCTTCATCTCGAAGAGATGACGCTCCCACTTTTCTGCAATCGGGCCGTCAGGGATTTGCGGATCGAGATTCATGACGCCCCTTCTTCAGCCGACGATGCCCGCGAGGACGGCGAGCGGAATGGAGATGTTGCCCAGGGTGATACCCACGGCCAGGACCCCGGCCACTCCACGGCGAACCGCCGACATGCGTGGACCGTCGAGCCCGAGTGTCTGGGTCATGCTCCAGGTGCCGTGGTAGATGTGCAGCCCCAGCGGCACCATGGCGATGATGTAGCTCAATGCCACGGGCCACCGCGAGAATGCCGACACCACGTTCTGATACACGGCTCCAGCCTCGAACTCCGAGTGCACGGTGCCGAAGGTGAGATGCAGGAGGTGGTACACGACGAACGCCACCACGATGACCCCACCCCAACGCATCGTGCGCGACGCGTAGGACAGCGACACGTCGTGGGGCTTCTGATAGCCGACCGACCGTGCCGCTCGGCTCATCTGGGTGAGCTGCACCGCGGCCAGGATGTGCACGCCAACGGCGGCGATCAACCCGAGCCGCATGATCCAGAGCAGCTCGCCGTGCCCGAACATGGGGCTGCCGACCTCACGGAGGAACTCGGCGTAGGCGTCGTACTCCGCCTGGCCCGAGTACACCTTCAGATTGCCGACCATGTGCGCCACGACGAAGCCCAGCAGCATGATGCCGCTGACCGCCATGGACACCTTCTTCCCGACCGACGATTGCCACAGGCCAAATGCTTGTTTCATGGACGCTCTGGGCCGCCAGGGAGGAGTCCCAAGACCCTGCCGCGGATGACCGCCACGCGGCACCCGGATCATAAGCGGCGGCCTGGGGGTTTGCAAGATGACGCCGCTCAGCTCCAATGGTTAGAATGGCGGCTGTCCCGATCCGCGTCCGGCCATGTCAGATAACTCGCTCAGCTCGCAGCTCGAAAAATTCAACAAGGAGCTGTGGCTACTTCTCTCGCTGTTCGCCATCGCGGCGCTCTTGAACTTCATCGTGAGCGGACAGCGTATGGTGCTCGCGTTCTACACGCTGCCGACCGTGGCCTCCGCCTACATATATGGCCGCCGGCACGCCACGTTGACGGCGCTGGCCAGCGTGCTGCTGGTCATCTTGCTGACCCAGATCAACCCCGAGCTGCTGGCCGACTCGAGTTCGCTGATCCCTGGCGAGCGCTGGGTGGACATCACCGTGTGGGGCGGCACCCTCATCATCACCGGCTACCTAATGGGGACGCTCTACGAGCACAAGGACTCGCAGCTGAAGGAGCTCCGCGAAACCTACGACGGCATCCTCCGGAACATCCTTTACAAGGCGGCGCGCCTGACCGAGGACGAGTTCAAGGAGATGCAACTCCACTTCGAGAAAGGCGTGGCGATGCTCGAGCCGGTGGGCGGGTCGCTGAAGCGGATTCTCCCGATCATCCTGTCGCACCACGACAAGTACGACGGTTCCGGCTACCACCTCACCCACGGAGAGGAGATTCCGCTCGAGGCCCGCATCATCTCGGTGGCCGACGTCTTCGACTCGCTCACCAGTGACCGGCCCTACCGGAAGGCGATGTCCCCCTTCGAGGTGCGCGAGATCCTGGCCAAGGGTTCGGGCACCGAGTTCGACCCCAAAGTGGTCGACGCGTTCCTCTCCGCGTTCCGCCGCGGCGAGATGGAAGTTCCCGCCCTCGTCGTCTGATCCAGGAAGTGGCAATGGCTGCCCGCCCGGCGCGAGCACTGGCGGTGGCCGTGGTGACCCTGCTCTGGGCAGCCTCGGCGGCAGCGCAGGCGGTACTGCCCACATTGAACGTCGACGCCTCCGCCTCGCTCGAGGGGGTAGCCAACCAGCTGCGTGCGCTTTCACTCGAATCGCTGGGGACAGCGATGACCCTCGCCGGGATGACCCATCCCGGGCCCCCGATCAATGTGCTGCTGATCGATGAGGAAGCGGAGCTGGCCGAGAACACGCCCCGCTGGATCGCGGGCTTCGCGGACGGCAGCCGCAGCCTGGTGGTGATGTTCCCCGACCGGGCGCGGGGGTACCCCACCGACGGCCTCGATACGCTGCTGCAGCACGAGGTAGCCCACGTCCTGTTCGCCCGCGCGGCGGGCGGGCGGCCGGTGCCGCGCTGGTTCAACGAAGGGCTGGCGATAGCGGCCGAGCGCCCGGCCGGGCTGAGCGACCGCTCACGCCTGGCGTGGACCCTGGTGTGGGACGGGGCGCTGGACCTCGATCAGCTGGAGGCGCTCTTCGGTCAGGGGCGGGGCGCCAGCCAGCGCGCCTACGCGGTCAGTGGTGCGCTGGTCCGCGAGCTGATCCGCGCATACGGGAACGATGCGCCCGGCCGCATTCTCGACCAGGTCGCCGCGGGCGCCACCTTCGATTCCGCCTTCCGCACGGCCACCGGCGCGCCACTCAACTGGGTCGTGGCCCGCTTCTGGCGGACACAGCAACAATGGAGCCGCTGGATCCCGTTCCTGACCGGTCCATCGTTCCTGTGGATGGGGATCACATCACTCGCGGTGCTCGCGATCGTCGTCCACCGCCGCCGCCGCGCCGCACGGCGAGCCGCGTGGGAAGAAGAGGAACGAATCGAAGCCGAACTTGCCGAAACCAGGCGCCGCGAAGCCGAGCGGCTCGCCCGAGAGCGACTCCTCGACGCCGATCCGAGGGCATCGGGGAGTTCGTATGAAGTGCACTAGGGGCGCATGGAGTACTTCTGCGCCCCGGCTTCGGGCTACGGGCTTCGGGCTTCAGGCGCTCCAAGGATCCGGACAATGACGATGCATCCGGCCCCATCCCAGCCATCGTCGTTTGCTGTAGGTCTTCACTCTGGAAGGACAGTCTTCCCGTGGCTCTTCCGAGCGCCTGAAGCCCGTAGCCTGAAGCCTGTAGCCAGATCCGGCGAAGCCGCCTATTCGATCCCGAGCAGCTTCGCGGGGTTCTTCCTGATCATCAGATCGATGTCCTCGTCGCTGATGCCGGCCTCACCGAGAGCGTCCATGAAGGCGATCAAGCCGTCTGGGTGCAGCGGGTTGCCGGCCTGACCGAGGTCGGAGGAGAGCAGGAAGCCAGCGGCGCCGTGGCGTTGGATGGCCTCGACGTAACCACTGAAGGTGGCCGGGCTGTCCATGGCCGACATCCAGACCAACTCGATGATGGCGCCCTCGGCCACCATCTCGGCCACCTGACCGTCGGTCGGGCTCTGGCCCAGGCCGTGGGTGACCAGGATCTGCTCGACGCCGCGCCGCTTGGCCTCGGGGATCATCATGATGACCTCCTCGGGCGAAGAGTGCCCGAGAGCCAGAACGAGGTCGTGCTCGGCCACCAGGTCGAAGATCTCACCGAGTTCGGGCACCAGTTGACCGTTGCGGGACACAGAGATGAACTCGCCCGGGTCGCCGGCTCGCGTCATCCAGAACTCGGCATCGAAGGTAGGGAGCCACACGACCCTTCCGCGACCGCCCGAGAAGTCGACCATCTGTCGGATGGCCTCGGGGTTGAGCCCACCCACGGCATGGTTCAGGGCCACGCCACCGAAGATCTCGATACCGGGCACCTCCTGCATGGCAATCCAGGCGCGGTCAGCCGTCTGGGTGAAGTGGTTCTTGAGCACGAAGCCGCGCATCCCCGAGCGCTTGGCGATGCGGGCGATCTCGATGTCGCTGACCGAACGGGGCCGCGAGTCGGGGCCAGCGTGCACGTGGAAGTCGATCACTCCTTCGAGCGCGGTGGTCTGAGCGCCCGACGGCGCGGCGATCGCGACCGCCATCAGAATCCCGAGTACCGCCATACCCCTCATAGCCAGCTCCTTTGGTCCCCGTGTGCGTCTCGGCGCCTATGATAGTTGACCGCAACCGACGCGGCCGACCTCGATGGACGCCGATCCGATGACCGACCAGGCCCCACTCGAACCTGACGCGGCGCCCCGACCAGCCCGTCATTTCCCCCGCTGGATCTGGCTTGTCTACATCCTGCTGTTCGGTCTGTCGGTACCCTGGTACTGGCCCGCCGATGCGCCGCTTCAGCTGTGGTTCGGTCTGCCCCACTGGGTCGTGGTATCGCTGGCCGCCACCTTCGGCGTCGCGGTCTTCACCGCCTATGTCGTCCACCGCATGTGGCCGGAGCAGGAGCCCGAGCCATGACCGACGGGCTCGGGACCGGCCCCGTGCTGGCGGTTGGCCTGTATCTCGCCGCCATCCTGGTGGTGGGCTACGCCGCCCGCCGGCACCGGGCCAGCGACTCCCTCTCCGACTTCTACCTGGCAGGTCGACAGCTGTCGGGGCCTGTACTGTTGCTCACCCTGTACGCCACGCAGTACAGCGGCAACACCCTCATCGGCTATCCAGGCGAAGCGTATCGTCTGGGCTTCTCGTGGGTGATGAGCGTCGGCTTCATGATGGCGATCATCGTCGCCTATCTCCTGTTCGCTCCCTACCTGCATCACGTCGCGCGCCGACACCGGTTCGTCACGCCGGGTGACTGGTTCACACATCGCTTCAACTCACCCACGCTGACGCTGCTGGCCAACGTGCTGATGGTGGCCGCCATCGCCAACTACCTCCTGGCGCAGCTGATGGCCATGGGGCACATCACCGCGGGGCTGTCAGGCGGCGCGGTCCCCTACTGGGTCGGGGTGGTACTGCTCACGCTCGTGGTGCTCGTCTACGAAACGGTTGGTGGCATGCGCGCGGTGGCCTGGACCGACTCGGTGCAGGGGCTGATGCTGGTCATGGGGCTGACCGGACTGCTGCTCGCCGTGGCCCCTTCGCCGACGCACCTGGGAGAAGTGACCACCTGGATCGCCGTACACTCCCCCGAGAAAGTTGCCGTGCCCAGCTGGGACGTCTCGCGGAACTGGATCAGCACGCTCCTGCTCATCGGCCTGTCCGGGTCGGTGTATCCCCACGCCATCCAGCGCATCTTCGCCGCACGGGACAGCGCCGCGCTCCGCCGGTCGTTCGGCATCATGGTGTTCCTGCCGATGGTCACTACTGGTGTGGTGTTCCTGGTGGGAGTTATCGCCATCCGGGACCTGGCCACCGACGGACCGATCGAGGCGGATCAGGTGCTACCGATGCTGCTGGCCCAGTGGGGGCAGAGCGAACCGCTGCTCTACGGCCTGAGCCTGGTGGTAATTGTGGCCGTGGTCAGCGCCATCATGTCGACCGCCGACTCGGTGCTGCTCAGCCTCTCGTCGATCCTGGCCAAGGACGTGCTAGGCACGACGCTCTTGCGACACGCCGACGAAACGCGTCTGACCCGGACAGGCAAGCGGGTGTCCTGGGTCCTGGTGGGCGGACTGGTGACGATCGCGCTCAACCCGCGCATCACCCTGTGGGGGCTGACCGAGCTGAAGATGGAGATCCTCGCGCAGGTGGCGCCTCTCTTCATCCTGGGAGTGGGATGGGCGCGGCTCACCACACGGGCCGCTCTCGCCGGCATGGTGGCCGGGACGACGGTCTATACCGGCCTACTGGCCGCGGGTCAGCCAGAGCCATGGAATATCCACGCGGGCATCGTGGCATTGCTGGTCAACGTGGGGGTCTGCGTCTCGGTGACCCTGGCGTCCGGCCCCTCCAAGGCGCCCGAACTGGCCTAGCGAGCATCCGCCTGCCGGCCGACTCGCAACGCTGGAGCCGGTAGAATCGACCCGATGACCCCGCTGTCGCCGCCTCCCGACGCGGTGCCCACTCCGGCGGTCGGCAGTTCCCCAGAAGACAACCTGCGCGCGGCCGGTCTTCTCGATGGCAAGTATGAGATCGGCGAGAAGCTGGGCGCCGGCGGGATGGGTGCCGTCTACAAGGCCACCCACGTCGGGACCAAACGCCCGGTGGCGGTGAAGGTCATCCATCCCCATTTCTCGCAAAGCCCCGAGTTCGTGGAACGGTTCCGCCGGGAAGCCGAGGCCGCTGGACGGCTCCGGCACCCCAACGTCGTCGACGTCACCGACTTCGGGTTCGCCGACACTCCGGATGGTCGGGTCGCGTATCTGGTCATGGAATATCTCGACGGGCAGACGCTGGGGAGCGTCCTGGCCGACGAGCCGCGGCTGCCGGTGAGCTGGGCGGTCGACATCCACCGGCCGTTCCTCGACACCCTGCGCGGGAGAGCCAGAAAGCATGGAGTCATCGACCACATCACGACGGTTGCCGCCGACATGGCGGACGTCAGCCAGCTCGGATCGGATTTCGACCTTGTCTGGGCGGAAGGCAGCGCCTACGCCATCGGCTTCGAGAACGCCCTCAGGCGGTGGCGACCGCTGCTGCGCCCTGGGGGGTGCCTGGTGGTGTCCGAGCTGGTCTGGTTCACGGCCGATCCGGCCGGGGAAGCGCGCGCGTTTTTCGAACGCGAGTATCCCGACATGCGCGACGAGGCGACACGGATCGAGCAGGCGCGGCAAGCCAGCTTCCGGCTCCTCAGCTCACTCCGGCTGCCGGCGAGCGACTGGCGCGCGTACTATGCCGGACTGGAGGTGCCGCTGCGTGAGGCGATCGCGAAGCGGGGCGAGCTCGAGATCTACACCACGGCTCGGCGGGAGCGAGAGATGTACGAAGCGCATGGCGACGACTACGGCTACACCTGCCTGACCCTGCAAACCGTGGACCGCACGCCAGGCTCCGCCCCGTCCGTCGACCGCCATGCCAGCTGAAGATCTCGCCGTCTTCTTCTACGGGCTCTTCATGGACGAGGCGGCGCTCGCGTCCAAGGGGATTCGACCGTCCGGAGCCACGGTCGGGTACGTCGACGGCTTCGGCCTGCGCATCGGGGCGCGGGCGACGCTCGTCCGCGATGCCGGCAATCGGACCTACGGGGTCCTCATGACGGTCCCGGCCAGTGACGTGCGTGCGCTGTATGCGAACGAGAGCGTCGCGGACTACGTGGCCGAGATCGGTTTGAACGCGGCAGACCCATCGTATGGAGGCGCCGGCATCGGGACACGAATGTACGACTTCGCCGTAGACCGCATGACGGAGGCAGGCATGAAGGTCGCGACGGTCGCCACCGGCGGCGACCCGAGCCACGCTCCAGCGCGACGCGCCTACCAGAAGGCCGGCTTCTCGGTCGAGATTCCCAGCGTCTGGATGTGTCGCAACCTGTAGGTCCCGACCTTGGTGGAACCGTCGAGTCCCCGTAACGCGAGCCTGGATCGACGCTACGGTTTCAAGGTCGCTGGCACGCTTTAGACGGGCTCGTCTCCCACATTCGTACCCATGGTCAGACCTGGGCAAACAACCACCGTTACGTGACCCCGCCGCTCGGGAGACAATACAGAAAGAGAATGGCAGGAAATCGGGCGGACGGGAGAGCACGATGAGGCGAACACACGGGTGGGTCACACTTCTTGGGGCGGTGGGCCTGAGTCTGGGACTTACAACCGAGACGCGAGCCGAGCTGATCGACCGGGGTACCTACGACGGTGTGACGCTCATCTATGACACGACCCAGCGGATCACGTGGCTCGGCGACGCGAACTGGGCCAAGAGCTCGGGCGCGGACGAGGACGGGGTAATGACGTGGGAAGAGGCGAGCCGATGGGCCAGCGGCCTGCGTATTGCCGGGTTCTCCGACTGGCGGCTTCCTCTGACCTTTGATGAAACCTGCCGGGGCCTCAACTGCACCAACAGTGAGATGGGGAACCTCGTCTCGAAAGATGGCATCTCGGCCGACAATCCTGGACCGTTTCGCAACGTGCAGAGCCATCCGTACTGGTCGCGACGAGGCAACCCAGAAGCGGGCGTGGCGTGGGCCCTCGACTTCGGCACCGGCGAGCAGACCGACGCCGACCTGAACAGCAGCTTCGTACCATGGGCGGTACGTGACGGCGATGTGGGCGGGGAGGTGTCAATCGACCCGACTCCAGGCCCGTACGCCGTGGCGGAATGAAGGCGCCGACCGAGGCGCAGCTCACCACGGTACTCAAGGCGGCCGGGGCAGGGCTCGCCATCAGTGTCGCGCTCCTGCTGGCGCTCACCCTCACCCGCGGCGGACCGTTCTACGCGATCCCGGGTGTCGCACTGTCGGGGACCCTCATCGAGGACCCGGTCACCGACTGGTCGTTCGTGACCGACCAGAACCTCGACCTCGAGACGCGACCGGACGATCCCTATTCGGTCGAGCTGAACTACGTCGTCCGGAACGGTGAGCTGTTCATCGACCCCGCTGAGGGACGTGCCTGGTTCGACCACATCCGGGTCGACCCCAGGGTTCGCGTGAGATTCGGCGATCAGATCTATCCCCTCCAGGCCGTCCTGGTCGGGAGGCCCGGCGAGCTCGAGGGGTTCCCGGCCGACCGTTTCGTGTACCGGCTCGACCCGCGGTCCGAGTGAGCACGCCCCACCAACTCGCCATCCGGGTAAGCTGTCAGGTGGAGGCGTCGCCGTTGTCACACGTATCTCGCAGGACCTTTCTTTCCCAAGCCAGCGCCCTGGCCGGCGTGGCCGCCATCAGCGACACCCGGACACTGGCTCAGAGCCAGACCTCGACTCCGTTCGCCCATCGGACCGCCACCGAGCTCGCTGGCCTGATCCGAACGAAAGAGATCAGCGCCGAGGAGCTGACCCGCTACTTCATCGGTCGGATCGAGCGGTTCGACCGAGAGATCAACGCGGTGGTGGCGCGGGACTTCGAGCGTGCGATGGATGCCGCCAGATCCGCCGACGCCGCCCTTGGAAGGAGCGTCGAGGTGGGCCCGCTGCACGGGGTCCCGATGACCATCAAGGAGTCGTACGACCTGGCAGGGCTCCCGACCACCTGGGGCTTCCCGCGGTTCGCCGACAACATCGCGTCGGTCGACGCGGATGTCGTGACGCGCTTCAAGCAGGCAGGCGCGCACTTTCTGGGCAAGACCAACGTGCCGATCGCGCTCGGCGACTACCAGAGCTACAACGACATCTATGGCACGACCAGCAATCCGTGGGATCTAACGCGCACGCCGGGCGGCTCATCCGGCGGCTCGGCGGCCGCGCTGGCGGCCGGATTGTGCGCGCTCGAGAGCGGCTCGGACATCGGAGGCTCGATCCGTAACCCTGCTCACTACTGCGGTGTCTACGGTCACAAGCCCACATGGGGCATCGTGTCGCGCCGGGGACAGGCTCTGCCTGGCCGCGTGTCCCAGACCGATCTGGCCGTGGTGGGCCCGATGGCTCGTTGCGCGGAGGACCTCAGCCTGGCCATGGGCATCGTGACAGGACCGGACGCGCTGGATGCCCCCGGCTGGCGCCTGGAGCTCCCTCCGCCGCGCGCCAGACGCCTCAGCGACCTGCGTGTGGCCGTCTGGCCAACCCACGAACTGTCTCCTCCTTCAAACGAGATTAGCGGCCGTATCCAACAGCTTGCGGACATGCTCGGACGTCTGGGGGCAACCGTGTCTGATTCGGTCCGACCCGACTTCTCGCCGTCCCACCACCACGCCACCTACACGAAGCTGCTCGGTTCGGTAACGGGGGCGAACGTCGGGGACGAGCAGTTCGCCCAGGCTCGCCGCCTGGCCGGGCAATTCGACCGCTCAGACGATAGCTGGCCCGCCATCAGCGCCCAGGCTGCCGTGCTCCATCATCGCGACTGGCTGGAGTCAAACAACGAACGGACGCATATCCGCCTGGCTTGGCGACGTTTCTTCAGCAACTGGGACCTTGTGCTGTGTCCCATCATGGCGACTACGGCGTTCCCCCATGACCAGAGAGCCCGCGCCGAACGCACGCTGGCGGTAGACGGCGTCGCGGCACCTGCTTTCGGCCAGTCGTTCTGGGCAGGCCTCGCGACGCTGGGCTACCTCCCTAGCACGGTCTTCCCCACCGGCCCCTCGACCGATGGATTGCCGATCGGTCTTCAGGCCATCGGGCCCGCCTACCACGACAACACCACCATCGAGTTCGCCAGACTCATGGCTGACGAGATCGGCGGTTTCACCCCTCCCCCCGGGTATGGAGACTGAGCCATGAGTGGTCAGTTACAGTACTTTTTGACGCAAAGCATTGTGAATCGCAGTGTCGCGGGAGGATACGCATGACCCGCTGGTTCGCACAATGCTCCGCCGTCGCCGTCGCACTGCTCGTTTGGTCTGGACCCGGTCTCGGCCAGACCAACGCGCCGTACGAGGGATTCCTTTATGGGCGGATTACCACCCTGGACGGCTCGGTCCATGAAGGACGGCTTCGCTGGGGGAACGGAGAAGAGGCGCTCTGGTCGCACTACTACAACGGGCGCAAGACAGAGAACCACTGGGCGGAGCATGCGCCGGAAGAGGAACGCCCTGCCGAGCACACCTCGGTCGGGGCATTCGGGTTCGAGTTGTTGAGCTGGAGGTCGGCGCGGTCGCTCGAGCGGCCGTTCATGACCCGTTTCGGCGACATCGCGAGGATCGAAACGAGCCTGCGCACGGTACACGTCACGCGTAAGAGTGGTGATGTCGTCGCGCTGAACCGGTTCGAGGCCGACGATCTGGCCGATGGCGTGCGAGTGTTTGACGCGACGGGCGAGACCGCCGTCATCGACGAGTGGCAGATACGCGCGATCGAGTTCCTGCCCGCGCCGACCGCGCAACCGAGTGCCGATCCACTCTTCGGGACGGTCAGGACATCCACAGGCGACTTCACGGGGCTGTTGCAGTGGAATCGCGAGCAGTCTCTATCCAGTGACGAGCTCGTTCGACCTACCGACGCGGGTGAGCTCCGCGTCCGTTTCGACTCAATCCAATCGATCACACCCCGGACACCCGACAGCATCTCAATCGCGTTCGTCGACGGACGCACCACTGAGCTCCACAGCACGGCCAAGCGCAACCGAGACCACCGCGGTCTGTATGTCGACGACGCCCGCTACGGACGGGTGCTGGTGTCCTGGAGCGCCGTCGAGCGGGTCGACTTCCATGGTGATGGCCAGGCCCCGTCCTACAACGACTTCCCGCCTGGCCGCCCGCTCTCGGGCACGGTGGTCACCCGGGACAACCGCCGGGTGACGGGCCGCCTCGTCTTCGATCTCGACGAGGCCGAAACCACCGATACGCTCGACGCGCCGTCGGATGGAGTCGACTACACGATCCCCTTCGGGTTGGTCTCGTCCATCGTGGTCCCGGATCCGCAATCCGAGGAGTTCGTGCCCGCCGATGTTCGCCTGAGCAACGGCGAAGCGCTCCGACTCGAACAGGCCGGCGACCTCGCCGAGTGGAACGGCGGCATGCTGATCTTCTCCGACTCCGCTGCATCCGAGTACGTGCCGTGGCCGAACGTGGCGCGGGTCGACTTCGACCACGACTGACCGGTCGCATTTCCTGTCGTCCTCGGTCGGGTCCCTCGCCTGGTGTCATAGGCGGGCTACCATGTTCCCAAGCCGGATGACCTTTCTGACAAGATGGCCCGCCTGGCCCAGGCCAGACTCGGTACCGCGGCCAAGATCCGCACCGATGACATGCGCACGCTGATTACCGTCCCAGACGCGACCGCGGCGGCCGTGCTCAGCCTGTTCGCCCTCCATCACGTTGACACGGTCGACGCCTCACGGTCGTTGACCACCTGGCACCGCGCGCTCGCTCCTGGAGGGCAGCTGATCGTCACCGCCTGGGAAGGCCGGGACGCGATCGACTACGGCAGCTTCTCCGACCTGAAAGCTCTCAGGTATACCGAGCACGAGATCGTTGACCTGGTCACCGTCTCGGGCTTCTCGGTAGACCGCTCGGATGTCGCCCAGTCGAAGGGATGGACATGGACGCAGTCTGGTTGGAGGCCACGAGGTCTGGCTGACACCTTCAAGTAAGATCGCCGCACGCTACCTCACCCGGGGAGGCCACCGTGCTGCGAAACGTGGGCGCCGTCGTCGGGATGGTCGTCAACCTCGCGATAGTCCAGGTAGGCACCGCCTTCTTCCTGACCCGGAGTCGGCCTGCCCACGACGGCAACGGCTCAGACGACGCAAACCAAGGAGGTTACGGCAATGCCGCGATACGTCATCGAACGCGCAATTCCTGATATTGGCTCGGCCGACCGCGAAGCACTTCGAGAGGCCGCGCAGAAGTCAAACAGCGTGCTCGCCGCCATGAAGGCCGAGCAGAAGAACATTCAGTGGGAGCACTCCTACGTGGCCGGCGACAAGACCTTCTGTATCTACATCGCCGACAACGAGGAACTGATCGCGGAGCACGCCCAGCGTAGCGGCTTCCCGGACACGGCCGTCACGGCCGTCAAGCGGATGATCGACCCCGTGACGGCAGAAGCCGACTAGACGACCAAGTCCCCACGCCTGTCCTCGCCGTGCTGTCACCTGCACCATCTCGCCTCGACACCGCGCGACTGCGGCTCTCGGAGCCGACGTCCGAGGATGCGCCCGCCATCTTCGAGCGATATGCGAGCGACGCCGATGTCACCCGATACCTCGGGTGGCCTTGACACATGACGGTGGCCGACACCGAGGGCTTTCTTTCCGTCATCAGGCGTCCCGGCAGGTACTGGAGAAGTGCGGCTTCGTCCGCGATCCGGAGTGGTCAGGCCACGCCGAGTTCCCCAATCTGGCCCAAGGCGTCCAGCAGCCGGTGCTGGTCTATCGCCGGTCGGTCGAGCCGCCCGAGCCGACCTCTACTTCATCCTCGAGGAGCTGACCGCATAGCTGGCGCCGCAATTGGCTGAGTTGCCGAGATCGTTCGCTACCCGATCAAGTCGATGGCTGGTGAATCGCTGGACGCCAGCGTTCTGGGCTGGCACGGGCTCGCCGGCGACCGCCGCTTCGCCTTCAAGCGACAGGAGGCCCGCGGCGGCTTCCCGTGGTTGTCGGCCAGCCGTCACCCGGAGTTCCTCCGTTACCAGCCGTGGGGACGGGACGAGACGAGCGGCGAGGCGCTGCCGACGCACGTATGAGGCCCGGCAGACGTTGAACTGGAGCTGGGCAGCGAGGTGTTGAACGCGCATCTCTCTACCCAGGCCGGTGAGCCGCTGGAGCTGATGCAGCTGAAGCACGGCGTCTTCGACGAGGGGACGGTCTCGGTGATTGCCGCGTCTACGGTCGAGGCCATCGGCCGCGAGGCGGCGCTTCAGGGCAAACCTGATCATCGACACCGACATCGACACCCCGTTCCCCGAAGACGCCTGGGTAGGAGGCCGCTTGATCTTTGGCGACGATCCGGCGCCGCTCGCGCTGAGCGTGACGCTTCGCGACCTGCGCTGCATGATGATCAACCTCGACCCCGACTCGGGTGAGCACGACGCTCGCGTCATGCGGGCCACCACCCAGCTCAACGATAACCACGCCGGCATCTATGCCACCACCGTCCGCACCGGGGCGATCAGGCGTGGCGATCAGGTTCGGCTCGACCCGTGACCGCCAACCGGCCAAGCCCGTTCCTGGTGATCTCGAGCGTCGCACTGGGCGTGGTCCTCTTCGGCTTCTCGTTCACCTACTGGGGAGCGCTGTTCTCCGGCTTCGAGTTTCCGCCGCTCATCCATGTCCACGCTGCGCTGTGGTTCGGCTGGTTCGGACTGCTGCTCGGACAGGCACTTCTCATCTCGGGCGGTCGGAAAGCGCTGCACGAGACGCTCGGCGCGGTGATCGGCGCCTACACCGCCGTGCTGATCGGCGTGTCGTCGTTCCTCGCCATCTCGGCGTTGGCCCGGAGCGCCGACCTCATCACCGGCGGTTTCGAGTCGGTCCAGTCCATCATTCCCCTGTCGCAGATTCTGATGTTCACCGCCTTCTTCGGCGCGGCCATGGTGCGGCGTTCGAACCCCAGCCACCATCGAAGATGGCTGATGCTGGCGGCGCTGGTCGGCGGCACGCCCGCCCTGGCGCGGATCTCCATCGGTCTCCTCGGTGGTCCGAACGTCCCGCTGATCTTCGCGGTATCGAGCGGACTGGTGATCGCGGTCGCCGTCGCGGACCGTCAGAGGCACGGACAGTTCCACCCTGTCTATCTGTGGGGTGGCCTGGCCATAATCCTGGTACGGGTCGTGCGAGTACCGGTCGCAATGACCCCGATGTGGGCAGAGTTTGCGCAACAACTCTCTGCTCGGTGATACATCGAACGCCGCTCGATACTGCCTGCGAAGACGAAGACGCTCCGGTACCTGGCGAGGGCCCGTGCGGTTTCGAGACCACAGGCGAACGGCCGGGGTGGAAGCAGTCGTCTTTCGACGACAGCACGTGGAACGACGCGACGACCCACAGCGCACGGGACGTCGACCCGAAGCAGGGTTATGACGGGATCGTCTGGGACAGCCGGGCTGAGCTGATTTGGGCCCCTGACCTGCAGACCGATAATACGGTCCTCTGTCGGGTGACGGTCGCGCGGGGTGGTCGCTAGGCAGCAATACGCGCCAGCACTGGCGGGAGGACATGCCAAGATGAGGGTCGTGAACGCTCTCTCGCGCCTGCTGATCCCCGCGATCGTGGTTGCCACCACCGGTACCTCTGCGGCCCAGCCAGCGCAAGCGGTGGTGCCTGGGAGATCGAGCACGCCGAGGGTTTCGGCTTCATCACCGCCGCCGCGCGATGCGGGGACACACTGCTGCTGGGTGACGCCAGAGAGCACGTTATCTACCGCTACGATGTCGCGACGCGGCAGCTGCTCCCCGCCTTCGACGTGGGACCGGTCCTGAGCCTGGCGACCGTTTGCGCCACCTCGTCCCTCTACGTTGTAAGCGTGAACGCGGATGGGAACGCCCGTCTGGTCAGACAGCTCGACCTGGAGAGCGGTAACCGGCGAGCTGAGTTTCCGCTGCCTCCCGCCTTCGTGCCGAGGGCCGCTGTCTGGACCGAGCCCGACGTGCTCATGATTGGCGGACTGTGGGAACCCTCTCAGACCAGCCCCGACGCCTTCTACCAGGGTCGCTCGCGCTGCGGCTCTCGCTGGACACGGGCGCGACCGAGCCGGCATTGCCGGCCTACGCGCTCAGCTGTCCGGAGGGGTTCTGGTGCAGTCAAGTGTGGGCACACGGACGCCAAGGAGCGGAAGGCGGAAATCGAGTCGCGGCCCTCCCGTTGAGCACCGACGTGGGCGTCTGCGCCGGAGACAGCCTGCTCAGCCAGGTGTCAGTCGCGTCACCACAGCTGCTGCTAGACGGAACGCCCGTGGTGCCAGGCATGTCGGGCGCTGACTTCGTGGAATGGACCAGGGCCAACGCGACGCTCGACGGGGTGTTCGCCTTTGCCGGCGGGTTCGCGGTCGAGCATCGAAGCAGCGCGCTCGAGGATCGGGAGCCCGGTGGCCCGATTCCGAAGCGGGTGCACGTGAGCACCTACGGATGGGACGGGGTGGCGAAACGGATGGATATCCCGGTACCAGGTGCCATAATCGGCGTTGGTGATGGCATGCTGTATGCCGTTGACGACGTCAGTGCCAGCGGCTCGCATATAGGGAGCCCCCGCATCCGTGTGGTGGAACTCCCACTCCACGAGCTGCGCTAACCGGGGTTAACTACCACACGGAGGAACCTACGGATGAGGTCGATCAGACAGACTGCGGAACAGTTCTTTGAGGCATGTGAGACCGGAGCCGGCTGGAGCGGCTGTCAGCAGTACTGCCACCAGGACGCGTCGTTCTCGGCCCAGGCTGGAGCACTCGCCGACGTGAACAGCCTCGAGGGCTATACCGAATGGATGAAGGGCCTGCTGGTGCCGGTGCCCGACGGCAAATATGAGCTGAAGGCGTTCGCGGTGGACGAGGAGCGGAACAGCGTTACGGCATTCGCCGTCTTCCGCGGCACTCACTCGGCCGATGGCGGGCCAATGCCCCCTACCGGGAAACAGGTAGAGGCCGACTACGTCTGCGTGATGGTGTTCGATGGCGACAAGATTCGCCACATGACCAAGATCTGGAACGACACCATCAGCCTGCAGCAGCTCGGCTGGGCCTGACCGTCAGGTGGCCGTCGAGTGGCGGCGCGAACGGAAATGACCCGTGTTGCTGACCGAGCGACGGGCGGCGGAGCACGTCGTCCGCGCCGGATTCTGGTTCGAGGGCGTGACCTTCGAAGTAATCGGCTACGCCGACGCCTCTAACCCGCCTTGCCGTGGCTGATGGAGGCGCTCGGCGAGAGGAAGAGCGCCAGTCATGAGTGATCCGGGCGGTCGCCGCCTCACACCACGAGTCGGGTTCACGCTCGCCGCGACCGGACTGGGCACGGTGGCCCTGGCCTTCGTCCTCGGGTTGGGGCTCGGGCAGGCCTACCTCGGCCTCATGGTGGCCAACCTCGTCGTATCGGGCGTGTTCATCAGCATCTGGAATCCAACGCTCCTCCGAAGACGGGCTCGACTTGGAAAAGGCACCAAGCTCTGGGACTGGGGCTGGATGCTCGCCTTCATGGCCACGCTCTACCTGACGGTCACGACCGCCATTGAGGAGCTGCAAGCGCGCGACACCTCGACGGACCTCGGTCTGGTCTGGCTGGCCGGCGCCCTCGTGTTGATCGGAGGCTTCACCATCGTCAATCTGTCGATGGCGGTGAACCCGTTCTTCGAAAAGACCGTCCGGATTCAGCGCGACCAGGACCACCGGACCGTCGAAGACGGGCCCTATCGATTCGTGCGCCACCCCGGCTACGTTGGGTTCAGTGCGCTCTTGCTCGCCACGCCGCCGATGCTCGCGTCCACGGCCTTGGTGGGTCACGTCCTACTCGGCGTCCTTACCTTCGTCGTGCGAACGGCCCTCGAGGATCGGACGCTGCAGGCGGAGCTCGACGGCTACGCCGACTACGCGGCGCGAGTCAGGTTCCGCCTGGTTCCAGGGATCTGGTAGCCGGCACTATGATCGGCCGGGTGACTCGACTGTTCCGCTTCTCGCGCACCTTGGACCACGACCCCGACATCGATGTCTGGTGGACCAAACAGCCGGACGAGCTTCGGGTGATCGCACAGCGCTGGTTCCGGAGGCTTCGGGAGTGCGGTGACGACGTACGGGAGGCGCTCCACGACGATCAACCAACCGCATGCGTGGACAACGTGGCGTTTGCCTACGTCGATGCGTTCACGGCGCACGTGAACGTCGGCTTCTTCCACGGTGCGCAGCTCGACGACCCGGATGGCCTGCTGCAAGGCAGCGGGAGATTCATGCGACACGTGAAGCTGCGCCCCGGCGACAAAATCGACCAGCACGCACTGACCCGGCTCATCGAATCGGCGTATCGCGACATCAAGCAACGGCTGAGCCTGGAGCCGTCCGCATGAGCACCAACCGGAAGACCGTGGCGTATATCGCAACCAGCGCCGACGGCTACATCGCCAGGCCGGATGGCGACGTCGAGTGGCTGAACCGTCGTCCGGACACAATCGACTACGGCATGAAGGAGTTCTACGGGAGCATCGACACTATTCTCGGGGGGGGGGCGGAAGACCTACGACTGGGTGCTCGACTACCACCGGACGCACGAAACCAACTATCCCGCCTTCGATGCCAACGTCGACAACTTCGCGTTCTCGAGAACGCCCCACGAACAGCCGGCCGACGGAGTCACGTTCGTGACCGAGCCGTTGGAACCATTTGTCGAGCGACTGCGTGCGAAGCCGGGAAAGCGCATCTGGATGATGGGGGGCGCCGGTCTGATCGCCTCGTTCCTCGACGCCGGACACCTCGACGAGTTCGACATCCATGTCATCCCCGTTCTCATCGGCGAAGGAATCCCTCTGGTGGCGCCGCGACACCGGGACATCCAACTGAACCTTCGCCATTCCCAGACCTATGCAGACGGCGTGGTGCGTCTGCAATACGAGGTACAACGCTAGTTCTATGGCCGATCTCACGCTCAAGTACGGTTGCAATCCCCATCAAGGCAACGCCCAGCTCAGCTCGAACGCCGGCCCCCTGCCCGTGCAGGTGCTCAACGGCACACCGAGTTACATCAACATCATGGACGCGCTCACCGCGTGGCCTCTGGTCAGGGAACTCCAGGCGAGCCTGGGCAAGGTGGCGGCCGCCTCGTTCAAGCATGTCAGCCCGGCCGGCGCGGCCATCGAGGGGGAGGTATCCGAAGCGTTCGCACAGGCCCAGTTTCTCGATGCGCCCCCCCGCTCGGCAGTAGCCTCGGCCTATGTGCGAGCCCGTGGGGCCGATCGGGTCAGCTCGTTCGGCGACGCTGCGGTCGTCAGCGCCACCGTCGACCTCGAGTTGGCTGAGATTCTCAAAGGCGAGGTATCAGACCTTATCGCCGCCCCGGGCTACGACCCGGATGCGCTCGAACTGCTCAAGTCTAAGAGACGAGGCGGCTACCTGATCCTCCAGATCGATCCGGACTTCGAGCCCGGCCCGCTCGAAGCGCGCGAGATCTTCGGCCTCAGACTGCAGCAGGACCGCAACGCGCTTCCCATCACGCCAGAAATGTTTCGCGGCGGGCCAACACTTCCGCCCTGGGTCGAGGAAACGATGGTGGTAGCGACGACCGCGTTGAAGTACACCCAGTCGAACTCGGTCTCGGTAGCCGCCGGAGGACAGGTGATCGGCATGGGAGCCGGACAGCAGTCGCGCATCCACTGCACCCGTATCGCCTGCGCGAAGGCCGAGAAGTGGATGCTCCAGACGCACCCGAAGGTACTGGCGCTGCGCTTTCCCGACGGGGTGGGTCGACCCGAGCGCACGAATGCGGTCGACCAGTACGTGCACTGGCACGATCTGTCCGACCCGGAGCGCGCGAACCTGGTCACGACCCTCGGCTATACGCCAGAGCCGCTCACCGCGGACGAGAAGCGAGAGTGGTTCGCCTCGTTCGACGAACTGTGCATGAGCTCGGACGCGTTCATCCCGTTCCGGGACAACGTCGACCGGGCCGCGCTGACCGGGGTGAGCTACGTGGCCCACGCCGGCGGTTCTCTGCGAGACGAGTCGGTGCGGGAGGCAGCGGGCGAGATGGGTGTCACGGTGGTCGAGACCGGCACCCGTTGCTTCCTGCACTGACCCATCCAGGCTGCCAAAGATGTTCCGGGTCTTCGCGCTCATCGCGCTGGTCGGAGCCATCTCCGTGTCTGGCTATCACCGACGTCGCGCCCGTCGTAGCAGCGGGACGATTCCCCGCGGCCGCGAACCAGGCGCGCTCAAGGCGGGTCGGGCCTTCGTCGCGCTACCCCTGTTCGGCGGGGTGCTCGTCTATCTCTCGGCCCCGGAAGCGATGGCTTGGGCGACGTTCGAGGCGCCTGGCTGGCTTCGGTGGGCTGGCGTGGCGGCCGGACTCTCGGCCGTCCCGGCCGTGCATTGGGTACTGTCGAACCTGGGCGCCAACGTGAGCGAGACCGTGCTCACGAAAGAGCGATACCGGCTGGTCACGAGCGGGGCTCTACCTTCTGGTGTTCATCCACTGGGTGCTGCCCTTCACCCCGGTCAACCCTCATCCGGAGCTCCGGACCAAAGTGGCAAGCCTGGTGATCGGCGCCGTATTCCTGGCGCTGGCTCGCCGCTCGCTGACGCGGCCCGAAGCCACGTTCACGCTGGCGGCGGGCGTGCTTTCGCTCGTGTTCGTCGTGAGCGCGGTGACCGGCGCGACGCCAGCCTCGGGCCGAACTCAGAGACCGTCGATGTAATCGTCGCCGAGACCGGTCATCTGCCCGAGGATCCAGGCCTGGCGATCGCGCAGATAGTCGGACGGCTCGGTGGCGTCGAGCCGTTTCGGACTCGGGAGCACGGCGGCCAGCAGGGCTGCCTGGGCCGGCTCCAGTTCGGCGGGCGTCCGCGCAAAGAACTCGTCAGCCGCCACCGCCACACCATACACGCCGTCACCAAACTCCGCCACATTCAGGTACACCTCGAGAATCCGCTCCTTGCTCCACGCGAGCTCGATCAGCACAGTCAGGTAGCCCTCGAGGCCCTTCCGAACGAAGCTCCGGCCTGGCCACAGGAACAGGTTCTTGGCCACCTGCTGACTGATGGTGCTCGCGCCGCGCAGACGACCGCTCTCACGGCGCTCTTCGAGCGCATCGCTGATCGCGTCGAAGTCGAGGCCATGGTGACACGGGAACCGCTGGTCCTCCGACGCGACGACGGCAAGCGGCACGGCCGGGTGGATGTCGTCGAGACCCACCCATCGCTGCCGCGGACCGCGCTCAGGCTGGTCGGCCCGGAGGACGGCCACTCGATGTTGCTCGATGAACGCGCTGGTGGGCGGATCCACCCAGCGGAAGGCCGCCACCACCGTCACCGACATCACGATGAGGGCGAGAACGATGTAGCCGCTCCACCCGAGCAGACGGCGCAGCCAGCGCCGGAACCGACGCGGCCGACGCGTCACGAGGACTTCCCGCCCTTCTTCTTCGCGGCCTTGCGACGCGGACGACCGCCGAGACGGGCGCGCAACGTCTTGAAGCTGTCTTCTCCCAGCACCAGCATCGGCTGTCCCGGCGATTCCACGAGGTTGTGGAATGCCCCACTCGCGGTGCGGGCGTAGATGTCTTGCCCGTCCACCAGGAGCGTGACGGGGCCATCCTCGCCGAGTGCCTCGAACAGCCTGACACCAAACTGCTCCTTGAGAGCCGACAGGACCTTTCGGATGCGCTGTACGGTGAAACCACGCCGTCGCAGCTCGGCCAGCGCCGACAGCTCATAGAGATCGACCGGCGAGTAGCGGCGCTCGGTATATCCGCCCTTCTCGGTCTGCCGACTCGCCACGCTGGCCGACAGGAGCTGGCGCGCATCCCACCACTGAAGCTGTCGTGCCGTCAGGCCGGTCACCGACGCGACCTCGCGCGCACTGTAACTCTTCTTCAGCTTGGTGGATGCCATTGGGCTCACGTCGTGTCGAACCTGTCCGGCCTGAACGGCTCGAGCAGCGCGTCCTCCCGGCCATCCAGAACAAGATCGGCGATCAACCTGGCGGTCACCGGCGCCAGCAGCACCCCATTGCGGTAGTGGCCGGTGGCGTAGACGACGTTCGGCGCCGCCTCGGCACGGCCCAGCACCGGCAGGTCGTCTGGCGTTCCGGGACGCAGCCCCACCCGCACCTCGTCGAACCCCGCCGTTCGTGAGGCCGGCAGCAAGCCGCCGATGGCGTCGAGCAACTCGGCGACTCCCCCGGCCGTAGAGCGTTCGTCGAACCCGACATCCTCGACGGTGGCGCCCACCAGCACCGTTCCATTCGTCCAGGGCACGACGTAGCAGCGGGGCGCGAAGATCACGCGCGACAACGGGTCGCCCCTCCAATCCAGCTGCACCAGCTGTCCGCGGACCGGGCGCACCGGCGGCGGCGCGATGCCATCGATGTCTACGCTGCCGGTCCAGCTTCCGGCCGCCATGATCACGACGTCGGTCGTCAGCGGCCCGTTGTCGGCGGTCACCTCGACATGGCCGTTCACGGGTCGGAGACCAGAGGCGGCGCTGGCCGTCCGAAACGCCACTCCGTGTCTGACCGCCGCTGCCCTGAGCGCCTCAGCCAGCGCGGAGGCCGCGACGAACCCCTGGGTGTGGACGAGCAGCCCTCCAGCCACATCCCTCGACAGGTACGGCTCGGCCCCCCGCGGGCCCGCCCCATCCAGCAGCTCGCTGTCGACACCATCGGCGGAAAGCTGACGCGCCACTGCCGTCAGGGTCCCTAGCGTCGAGTCGTCGGTCGCCACTTCGAGCGTACCCGTTCGATGGTAGGGCACGGGGTGGCTATCGGCCGCGATGTCGCTGATGAACCGATCGTAGAGCTCGAGACTACGGACCCCGAGCGCGCGCAGCGGTCCGCCATGGTGGGCTTCGATGAAGGGAGCCAGCATCCCAGCCGACGCCTGAGTCGCGCCTCGGGCCACATCCCGACGTTCGAGAACGGTCACGGCCGCGCCCCGCCGCCCGAGCTCGTAGGCGACCGCGCATCCGATGATGCCAGCGCCGATGACGGTGATACGAGGGTGGGTGGTCACAGGCTGTCACGGACCGCACCCGCCGAGTGGGAAATATCGAGCCGGGTATGCCGGCGGAATGGGTCGGTCATTCCGGTGTCGAACCAGTGTATCGCGCCGACGCTAGAGCAGACGGTCAATGAAGATCAGCAGCACCGGCACGCCGTAGAACAGCGCCGCCACCCACACGAGCGTCAGCTCCCGATTCCGGAGGGCGAGCGATGTCAAGAACCGCGCGCCGCGAAGCGGGATGTTCCGAACCGCCTCGACCGGATAGATCAGCAGCATGCCGGTCAGATTGAACAGCAGGTGGACGAGCGCGATCTCCAACCCGAAGATCCCGTTCGGCCCGGACACCGACAAGGTGGCCAGCAGCGCCGTCACGGTCGTACCCACGTTGGCTCCGATCGTGATCGGCAATGCCTGCTCCAACCGAAGCAGACCGGCGGCCCCCAGCGGCACTAGCAGCGATGTGGTGATCGAGCTCGACTGCACCATCACCGTCACCGTCACTCCAACCAGAATCGAGAGTATGGCGCTCGACTCGAGCACGTTGGTCACCAGTCGTTCGACCCGGGTCTGGACCAGCGACCGCATCACCTTCACCAGAAAAAACAGCGTGACGAAGATGGTCCCGCCGGCGAAGACGATCAATCCGACACCCTGCAGCTGTTCAGTGGGCAGCATGACCGCCGCGAGCCGCTCAACCGGAGACAGCGCGGCCGAAGTGGCATTCGCGAGCGGACTGTCGAAGTCGTAGCCGCCGACCCCCTCGAGCGACTCGGCCATCGACCTGGCCGCGCTCTGGAGGTAGCCGGTCATCATCTCCAAGGGCAGGAGCACGACCACGGTCGCATAGTTGAACAGGTCGTGACAGACAGCGATGGGGAACGCCTTCTCGAACTCTTCGCGGCGCCCCATGTGCGCGAGCGAGACCACCGTGGAGGTGACCGTCGTACCGATGTTCGCGCCCATGATCATCGGCACCGCGTTGGCGAGCGGGAGCGGTGACTCCGGCGCCGCAACCAGCCCCACGACCATGGAGGTGGTCACCGATGAACTCTGGACCAGAGTGGTGGTAAGAATGCCGACAACCAGCGCTATGAACGGATTGGCCGTCGTGGCGAAGACGAGGTCGAGCGCGTCGCCTCCAAGCAGCTCGAAGCCCTCGCCGAGCCCCTTCACGCCGACAAGGAAACCGAACAGGAGCAGCGCCACGGTCACCAGGCGGGCGACCGGGGAGGGCGAGTCAGCAGAGTCGAAGTGAGAAGAGGCTAACAAAACGGCCCGTTGCGTCGAGCACGAGGCATATTACCCGAAATGGCCGGCCGCGACGGGTCCCCTGATCAGGACACGCTGTCCCCTCGCCACCGCCATCTGCCAGGCACCGACGGCCAGTTTCGGAGATAATCGAGACATATCCTGTCGTGGTGGTCGAGGGATCGCTGGACCCGGGCCAGTTCGAGGCCGAAAACAGGGGAGAAAGCAGCGAACGTGTCACCACCCCCGGTTCGGGCACGACAATTGCTCCATCGGTAGGCGAGGGATATCGAGATGTTGAACAGACCGATTGCCGTCATTGGACTCGTCGCCGCCGTGATCGGCGCCGCGGGGGCCGGAGCGTATCTCGCCGTCCGGCAGAACGCCGCCGAGCAGCTCCCGGTCACAGAGCAGGCCGCGTCCAGTGCGACGACCGCCCTCGCTGCCCCAGCCACCACGTCGGCTGTGGAAGCGACCGAACAGATCGTCGACACGCCGGCCCAGGTCGAGACGGCACGCGAGTCGCCTCGTGCCGAGCCCGACCGCCAGC
>MDTE01098425.1_pt1 | contig 25772 bp, 22 predicted proteins | sample 811231 | NCBI WGS metagenome assembly MDTE01 (sample SAMN05326651, study PRJNA326480) | marine metagenome | isolation source: seawater | place: Indian Ocean: Red Sea | collected 2010
CTGGGGTTGCTCCGGGCGCAACGGCGGCCAGGTCAATCCTGGCGGAACCCGGGAGACACCAGATAGCATCCGCAAGGTGCTGGGCGCCGAGTGGGGCGCGCGTTTTGTGAATCTCGGACACGCCACCTGTGATCTGGTGTTCGAACTCATCGAACACTACGACATCGATTGCGACGCGGTCCGTCCGGGTTATGTGCAAGGTGGCTGGCGCGACCAGGGCAAGGGCTACCAGCGCGAGTGGGTGGAGCAGTGGAACCGTGAAGGCGTGGAGGCAACCCTGCTGAGCCGGGCCGAAATCACCGACCTCATCGGTAGCGAACACTACGACCACGGCATGTTCGACCCTCGTGGCGGGAATGTGCAGCCATTGTCCTACGCGCGTGGTCTTGCGCATGCGGCCATCAGCGAAGGCGCGGTGATCAATGGCGGCTCGAAGGTGGTGTCAATCGAGCGCTCTGGCTCGGACTGGCGTGTAAAAACGGAGCACGGCACGTCGGTCACGGCGCAGCATGTGCTGCTCGGAACCAACGGCTACACCGACGGTCTGTGGCCGGGATTACGACAAAGCGTGGTGCCCGTGTGTTCTTTCGTCGCCGCTACCGCACCGCTGAGTCACAATCTTCTGGCCAGCATCCTGCCGGGCAAGCACGCCGTGTCCGAGGCTTGTCGGGTCATTGTCTACTACCGGCTCGACCGTGATGGGCGATTCGTCATCGGTGGGCATGGCAACTTGTTCAATGTCGAGCAGCAAGGTAATGATTCACATGTCATCGACATTGCCGAACGTCTTTACCCCCAGCTCGAAGGTATCGAGTGGGATTACCACTGGGGCGGCTGGCCGGCCATCACCAAGGACCACTTGCCAAAGCTCATCGGTCTGGCGCCCAATGTCTACGCCGGGCTCGGCTACAACGGGCGCGGCGTGGCGACAGCCACCATGATGGGCAAACAGCTGGCAACCGCGGTGCTGGGTGAAGTGCCTGACCTTCGAGTGGAGCCGCTGTCAGGATTCGCGTTTCATCCGTTTCGCCAGCTCGGTATCAGCTATCGCTTGATCGTCGGCAGTCTGCTCGATTCGCGACCGCGCAAGCGTGTCGCTTGACCGACTCGTGAACAGTACTGAAAAGCTCGCGTCCATCCGTTCCGAACTGCGTGAACAGTTCATCGAACGCGATGAACTGGTGGACGGTGCACTGATAGCACTGTTGTCGAGTCAGCATATGTTGCTGATTGGCCCTCCAGGGACTGCAAAGTCGATGCTCGCGAAGGCCTTGTGCGAGCGTGTGAGTGGCAACTATTTCGAGTGGTTGCTGACCAAGTTCACCACCCCGGAGGAGATCTTTGGACCCATCAGCTTGCCTGCTCTGGAGCAAGGGCGTTACGAGCGTATAACCCGACACAAGCTGCCCGAGGCTCAGGTCGCTTTTCTCGATGAGGTGTTCAAGGCCAACTCGGCTATCTTGAATGCGTTGTTGACGGTGCTCAATGAACGCCGATTCTATCAGGGTGTCGATGCCATCGACGTGCCGCTCGGAACCCTGGTTGCGGCCTCCAACGAGTTGCCCGACGAGGAGGAATTGGCGGCTCTGTATGACCGATTTCTACTGCGCTTCGTGGTTGGCTACATCGAGTCGGATCAGGGGTTTAGAAGGTTGTTGCGACTCGGTGATGCCGAGCCGCCGGCAAACACGGTGTTGTCATCCGGTGAGCTGCACGAGCTGCAAGGCCTGGTAGAGAGGGTGAAGGTGCCGGCCGGTGTGCTGGCGGAGATTGGTGAGGTGCGACGACAGCTAAACCAGCAGGGTCTGCTGGCCTCGGATCGGCGCTATCGACAATTGCTGGTGGTTTTACGTGCGGCTGCCGTGCTAGAGGGTCGTGACAGCGTGTTGCATCGTGATTTGAAGTGGCTCGAGCATGTGCTGTGGCAGCAGCCCGAAGATCGCCACACAGTGCTCAAGGTGTTGTCGTCGCTGTCAGGAGGCTTTGCCGACGAAACACGCCGATTACGCAAGCAAGCGCGCGAAATCGATGCCTACGCACGCCGGCAGTGGCCCGATGAGTCGGCGCGTCAACGTGCTTTGTTGGAAGCTCACACCAAGTTGGAAGAAATTCATCGCCGTTTCGAGACTCTGAGTGATGAGCTGCGGGAACGAGGCCGCGACGCCACGGAACTCGATGCCGAGGAGCAGCATATCGCCGCACTGCAACGCGCGTTGCTCGGCTCGGAAGACTCGTGGCAGAGCTGAATACCGTTGCTGCCGACGGTATAGACCGCGAAGCCTATTCACGAACTCGTGAATCCCTGTCTGCTCTGAACGCTCTGGAGCAAAAGTTCGGACGCTTGTTGCCGCACGCGAGTGCGCTGCTACAAGACCTGTTCTTGGCGTTTTTCAAGCTCGAGCCTCAGCTTATCCCGGCAAAGCTGCTGCCGGCCTCGGTCATGGTCAATCGTCAAATTCTGGCCATGCTGTATGAGTCGGACGAGTTCCGAGCGCTGCGCGAGCGAACGAGACTCGACCAGCATCAGGCGGTGACGGCGACATTACGGGTGGGTGCTCAGGTGCACGAGTTGCTTCGGGAGGTTTTTCGCGGACGACCCCAGGATCTCGGTGATGCCATGTTGGCGGCGAAGGAGGAACTCGACCTGGAACGGCTTCAAGACACTCCGGTACCGCAAGCCCGAGACATGGAGGCGGATGAGCGTGGGCCTGACGATGGAGAACGCGACCACGAGATCGCCGAGGCCCTGGCTAGACTCGAATCTCACCGTCGGCGCCAACAAGGTGCCGCGCGATATTTCACAAAGCACGTCGATACGCTGGATACAGAGCTGCAACGGGCGTCGCGCGAGTCGGAGAGCAGTGAGCAAGCAGCACAGGCATACAGCTCTGGCGGCGGCGCCAACGTGGATGCACAGACGCGAATCGAGCTCGGCGAGCGTATTCTACAAAGCAATCGCCTGCGCAAGCTTGCCAAGGTCCTCGGCGCCATGAAGGAGTTGGCCAGCGAGCAACGTCGTCGGCGAATCGCGCGAATGCCGGAGGAGCTGCATTCGCTGAGCCTCGGTGCCGAGCTCGAGCGTTTGCTACCGGTGGAGCTGGTCGGGTTGCGTTGTGCGAATGTTCCCTCGAGGCTGCGATCACTTTACCGGGATTTTCTTCGGCGTTTTGCGGAGCGCCAGCTCAGCCAGTATCGAATCGACGCCCCGGCTGCCAGAGGGCCGATGGTGGTCTGTCTGGATGGCAGTGGCTCCATGCAAGGCAGCAAAGAGCTGTGGGCGAAGGCAGTTGCGTTGACCTTGATGGATATCACCCGGCGTGAGCGTCGGGCGTTCCTGGGCATTATTTTTTCCGCTGGTGACCCATTGTTCGAGGTTCGGCTGGAGGGCCAGACCAGCCGACGTTCCGCTAGCTACGAGCTCGACCAGAAACTACGATTCGCCGAGCACTTCCCCGCAGGAGGCACCGACTTCGAGCAGCCGCTGGCCCGGGCTGCACAAGCAGTCACCGAGGGTGATTGCCGGCATGGAGACATCCTGTTCATCAGCGATGGGCAGGCGCCAGTCAGCGAAGACCTGGTCGACAGATTACGTGCGCTCAAGCGGCGCCATCGCTTCAAGATTCGAGTGCTCGATGTCGACGCCGACCAGCACGCACGCCACGAGATGGCCCGCTTTGCAGACTCCGTCACGGCGGTGAAGGACCTCGCGGGGGATTCGCTCGGCGAGCTGTTCGGTAGCTTGTAGTGGCTATAGGTCGGCGCTTGGCCGTTCGGCCATGCGCTGGTGCCAGTTGATGACCCTGTCGCAGTTCGCCGGCGTCTCGGCTTTTATCCATTTGGCGAACTCGACGAACACAAACGCATCGATATCGGCGGCCGATAACCGTTCGCCGTTGAGGAACGGGTCGTCGCCGATGAGATCGTCCAGCACCTCGAAGAAGCGGCCCGCACGTGACCGGCCACGTTCTGCGAGTTCTGTGATCTGAGCATAGTTGACTGTGCCGGGGAGGGCCCGATCACGCATACCCTTGGCGCTGTTTCTCAGACACTCGGCAATCGCCATGATGCCGTTGAACTCGATATGCCAGATCAAATCGGCGATCCGCCCGCATTCGGCGGCATTCGAGCCGAGTAAGCTTGGTGTTGGATGCGCACTCTCGATGTAGGCACGGCAGCCGGCGGTGGTCGTGAGCCGGGTGCCATCGTCGAGCTCCAGCACGGGTACGGTGGCGAACGGGTTGACGGCCAGGAACTCGGGTTGCAGATGCTCGCCGTTACGCAAGTCGACCGCGACGGACGGTATGTCGATGCCTTTCTCGGCGATGAACATGCGCACTCTGCGCGGTGATGGCGCAGGCTGAAAGTCGTAAAATCTCATGTTGTGGCTCTGCTGGTGAAGGGGGTTCTTCAGGGCTCGCTCAAGGTGGGTCCGGCACCCATGACCCGGGTTTGACGCATGCGTCGCCGCCACTTGTCGGCGTCATAGCCCGCACCGCGATGCAGCAGACAACGGTTATCCCATATCACCGTGTCGCCAGCTTGCCATTGCAGCGACACGATGTGCTGCGGTTCGACAGCGCGTTCCAGCAAGTCATCGATGAGCTTGCGACTGTCGATGCCGGCCCAGCCCACGATGGAACGCGCATGGGACCCGACGTAGTAATTCTTGTCGCCGGTGCGCGGATTCTTGCGCACCAGCTTGTGCTCGATGGGGGGCAGCGATGCCGCATGATTGGGATCTACAGGCGCCACCTTGGAGCGGGAAAACACATAGTCGTGGAGCACATGCAAATCATCAATCGTGGTTTTGAGTGCACAGGGTAAACGGGCGTATGCGCCGCGCATGCTGACGAACTCGGTGGCACCGCCCTCTCCCGGTACCTCATAGGCATGGGTGATCGAGACCAGCGAGGGAATGAGTCTGAACGAAGAGTCGGAGTGCCATAGCTCGTTGCCGCGCTGATAACGAGTCGAGTCGGCTGCATTGTCCTCGTGTCGCTGCTCGTCTATGACATTGCCGACCGTACCGAAATACTCGATCTGGCCAGTCTTGCCGAATTGAACGTGCTCGGGCTCTGGTTCGCCCAGCTGGCGGGTGAATGCAAGCTGGGCATTGTCGGTCATTGGCTGGTCAGGAAAGCGCAACAGTGAGTGGACATCGATGGCTTCACGGATAGCTTCAACGTCCGCCTCTGACAGTGAAGCGGTGAGATTGATGCCAGTCACGATAGCTCCAAAATCCTGGTGCAGCGGAGTTACTTCGAGCTGGCTCATGGTTAGTCCTCAAAACAAGCGATTCGCCGCAGTGCGTGCAGAGAATAACATTTTGCCCGTGTCCATTCGTGGTGCCACTCGACCCCCGAATTTTATCCGCGAGCGCCCGCACCGTAGAATGCGACGCAATCGAACCAGAAACATGAGCAAAGCAATTGGGCACCGAACCGGTGTGCCGGCCGACTGATTCACGCGGGCATCAGCACTTGGAGCTCATGACGACCATGCAGCAGACTTCGGAACACAGCCCAACGTCACTTTATCGATTCTGGACGCCGCGCTATTGGCCGATGTGGTGCTTGCTCGGCGGACTACGTCTGGGCGCTTTGTTGCCGTTCAAGATGCAGCTGAAAGTGAGCTCCGTGCTCGGCCGGACATTGTCCGTGCTGGTGCCCGTGCGAAGACGGGTGGTGAGCGCAAATCTCTCGCTTTGCTTTCCGGACCTCTCGAAGAGTGAAAGAAAACAACTCGCGCGCAGCCATTTTGGCTCTCTCGGTATGATGTTGTTCGAGCTTGCCCTGGCCTGGTGGGCCAGCGATGAACGCTTGGCGAAGCTCACTCGGGTGGAGGGGCTGGAGAATCTGTTGACTCCCATCAGGGAGGGCAAGCCTGTGATTGCCGTCAGTGGCCATTTCGCCGGGCAGGAAGTCGCCGGGCGTGTGGTCGGCCGACATTTCTCCAATGCCGCCGCCGTCTACCGTCGCAGCAACAATGCGTTGTTCGACGAATGGCTGCGGCGTGGCCGACTGCGGACCTTGTCGCGGTTGGTCCCGAAGGAGGATGCCCGGCAGATGGTGCGGTTGCTGCGCGCGGGCACGCCGCTCTGGTATGCCTCGGATCAGAGCTATCGGAGAAAGCACAGCGCTTTGGTACCGTTCTTTGGCGAACCCGCGATGACCAGTACTGCGCTGTCTGACATCGCGCGTCTGGGCCGGGCGGTTGTTGTACCCTATTTCCCCCGGCGGCTAGCTGATGGCAGCGGTTATGTGGTGGAGATTGCACCGGCGCTGGAAGATTTTCCGAGTGGTGATGTGCAAGCGGATGCGGTGCGCATACACGAACTGCTCGAGAATCAGATTCGCAAGGCACCGGAGCAATACTACTGGGTGCACAGACGTTTCAAGGGCCGCCCGGAGGGGTATCCTGACCCGTACGCTTGAGCCGTGTTCGAGCCGAGGTTATGCGTCGCTCGCCAGGCTTTCCGAGATGGCCGCGAAGCAGCTCAAGGTGTCGACCGCAATGCGGTCGTCGACTGGTAAGGGTTGGGATGCGAACACCGCAATCACGACCTCGGTGGCTGGATCCACATACAGCCACTGACCGTATACCCCGATACCGGTGAAGGCGCCGTTGGCATTGCCGGTATGCCACCACTTGTTGCGGTAGCCCCCGTCAGGCAAGAACAACAGCGGGTCCTGAGCGAGCCACGCGGCACGGTCCGCGTTGTGCCGGGTGTCGTGTATCCAGTCGGCTGGCAGTACGCGACGGCCATTGGCCATGCCGCCGTCGAGCACCATCTGACCAACTCGCGCCAGATCACCTAGAGTGGTGCAGATGCCACCTGCCGTGCGTGGCGCGCCGAATCGATCGACGGTCACGTAGGCGTCGTGCTCTGCCCCCATGGGTCGCCACACCAGCTCAGCGAACAAATCCGAGAACCGGGTGTCAGTGGCGCGCTCCACCACCCAGCCGAGTAGATCACTGCATGGCGAGACGTAGTGAAATTGGGCGCCGTGCTTACCGGACTTGAGGAGGCTCGGCAGCCAGGACCGCAAGTCAGTTGGCGGCTGGCCCTCGGCGAGTGGGTACCAGCCGGAAGCAACCCGGTAGTCGACAATGGCCCCGCTGGTCGCGAGATAGTCTTCGTTGAATTCGACACCCACGGTCATGTCGAGCAAATGTTGCACAGTGCAATCGGCGAACGCCGAACCCGACACTTCGGGAACCAGGTCAGTCACCGGCGCGCTCGGCTGCAGCCGGCCTTGCTCAACGAGCACGCCAACCAGCAGAGCGGTCAGTGACTTCGACACTGACATCAGGATGTGGGGCTGCCCGGGTGTGAGTCCGTTGTCGTAACGCTCATCGACTATTCGACCCCGATGCAAGACCAGAAAACCATCCGTCTGGTTGTGGGTCAGGAATTCGCCCGTTGTCCTGGTCTGATTGTCTTGATCGACAAACGAGACCTCATTGAGGGGCTGGGGTGATTCTTCGAGCTGCCACGAGGTTTCTTTTGACGCGGTAATTGTCGCGCTTGGCACCAGCTCACGAACATGCTGGAACGCCCATCGATTCCAAGGTGGCAGCCGCCAGTTTGCAAGGGTCACTTGATTCGTTTCGACAGGCGGAAAGCCGCGCATCAGGGTGGTCATGAGATTCTTCTTCCGGTTGGAAATGAAGGACGAAGGCGTGCTCCAGTCCTGCTAGGCCGCCGCTCCGGCATTCGCGAACGCCGGCATGACGCGCTCGACAAACAGCTCCAACGACCGCCGGGTGCGGCGCAGATCGTCATCGTAGTTCGCGACATAGCAGTACAGATCCACACCGACATCGGCATAGGCACGAAGCTGCTCGATGACCGAGTCGGGTGTTCCCACGATCATGGCTTCGCGAACCGCGTCGCGGGTGTGGCCGCCGATGGCACCGGCTTCGACTGCTTCGATTTGCGGAAACCCGTTTTCCACGTGCCCGGTGGTCGAGAACAGGCCTTCGAAACGTCGTCCGAACAGAATCGATGCGTCGATCAGATCGTCGGCAAGCTCCTCGGTGTCCGCGACACCAGAGGTTCTGGCCACCATCCAGCGAGGCCGGCTTGCACCTGGATTCTCCTCCAGCGCGGTCGCCAGCTTGCCGGCCAGGTTCTCGACTTCCGCGAAGGGCTTCGCCAGCGGCGTCGACATTATGTTGATGTCGTGCTTGAGGGCGTAGTCGAAGCTCGCCGGGTCACGGGCAGCAACCCAGATCGGTGGGCCGGGCTGCTGCAAGGGCTTCGGTACCGAGGTGGCTTTCGGGAACCGCCAATGCTTGCCCTCATGGCTCACATCCCCGGTCCAGAGTTTTCGCAACAAGGGTAGACTCTCGAACAGGTGTGATCGTGCCTCGTCGGGTGCCATGCCCTCGGCCATCCGATCGAATTCATAGGGAAAGGCACCGCGGGCGATACCGAGCTCGAGTCGGCCGTCGGAGTACAAATCCGTCATCGCGGCCTCACCGGCGAGACGAATGGGATGCCAGTAGGGCGCCACCGCAACTGCCACACCCAGTCGGATGGTGTTGGTGTGATTGGCCCAGTCGGTTAGTAGCGTGAAGGGGTTGGGCGCGATGGTCAGCTCGATGCAGTGATGCTCCGCCGCCCACGCCACTTCCATGCCGCCTTGCTCCGCGATATGCAGCAAATCGCGGTAGACGGAAATGACCTCACGCATGTCCTGTGAAGCGTCGGTTCGATGCATGTTGAGTGCAACTGAGAAATTCATGAAATCACTCGCTGTCTGGCTGTACGCAAGCCTATCAGGTGCGCGCACACCGTAGGTAGGCGAAGGTAGTGCCGGTGTCTCAGCTACGATACGACGGATCAATCCGGTCCAGATCCCGCAACATGGCAGGCCACGCCAGCTCGCCGTGGCGAATGGGTGCGTCGCTGGGTGGACGGCCGTAGGCGGCCGCGGCATTGAGAGCGGATTGCGAAGGCGTAATCAATCGCTGCCCGCTGGTGAGCGCATCGACTTGCACCTTGCAGGCATTCTCTAGCGTGTACATGTAGTAGAAAGCCTCGGCAACGGTCCGGCCGCAGGTCAGCAGGCCGTGATTTTCCATGAGCATCGCATATTGATCGCCCATGTCTTCACCCAGACGTTGACACTCGGCTTCGTTGTCGACCGCGACATCGTAGCGATGATAGGTGATGGCGTCGCGCAACTCGTTTGCTTGTTGAGACAAGGGCAGCAGGCCACACTCCATCACCGACACAGCGATCCCGGCGCGGGTGTGACTGTGGAGAACCGACACCACATCGGGCCGCGCTTTGAGAATGGCGGTGTGAATCTCGTGTCCGGCCTGGTTGTACGGGTGGTCGCCGCTGATGACATTGCCGGCGAAGTCGACCTTGATCAGGTTCGAGGCTGTGATCTCGTTGAATAGCAGACCGTAGGGGTTGATCAGGTATTGGTCAGGTGCATCGGGCACTCGAACCGTGAGATGCGTGAAAATCAGATCCGTCCATCCGTATCGCACGAATAGCCGATAACACGCGGCTAGCTCGACGCGGGCGTTCCACTCCGCCTCGCTAATGGCGGCACGACCTGTTGCGCTGACGACTGACATGGGTGGGTCTCCTCCACGAGGACGGGTGCCGGGCATCGTAACGTGCTGTCAATGGGCGCGCCAAGCCGATGATGCCACCGAGGGCTGGGTTATGATGTAGACATTCCCGAGCGAGGAGACGGAACCATGAGTGTTGGAAATTCACTGGTCAAAGCACGAGGTGGGCTGGAGCTGCCGGCTCTGGGACTCGGTACCTGGCTGATGGGCATGCCGGACAGCGATAGCAAACGCGAGATTGAGGCTCTCAAGCTGGGTATGGATCTGGGACTCAGTTTGATCGACACGGCTGAGATGTATGGCGATGGTGGCTCGGAAGAAGTTGTCGGTGAGGCCATCAAGGGGCGACGTGATGAGATCACTTTGGTCACCAAGGTTGGTCCATCCAAGGCAAGCCGGCAGGGGACGCTGGACAATGCCGAAGCGAGCCTGCGGCGTCTGGGCACCGACCGCATCGATCTTTACCTGCTGCACGACCAACCGGTGCATCCGCTCGAAGACACGCTCGAATCTCTCGACCGTTTGAAGCAGCAAGGAAAAATTCTTCACTATGGGGTCAGCAACTTCCATATTGGATTGATGAACGAAGCCGAGGACTTGCCGCATGGAGGCGGCATCGCCTGCAATCAGCTGCGTTATGCGCTCAGTCATCGAGCGCTCGAAGCCGAGATACTTCCTTGGTGTGAAGACCACGATATCGCCATCATGGCGTACTCACCGATTGGTATCGGGCGACTGGAAATGAAAGCCGCGCTGACCAATGTGGCTGCTCGTCACGAGGTTTCGCCCTGGGCTGTCGCAATCGCATTCACGATGCGGCATCCGCTGCTGGTGTCCATCCCCAAGGCGTCGAACCCTGAGCATGTCAGAGCCAATGCGCGCGCATTGGAGATCGAGCTCAGCGAGCAAGATCTTCGTGAGCTCGATGCGGCGTTCCCGGCTCCGCCTGCGGGTCACTTCGATATGTGGGATTGAGCTACGCTGGCGACGTCGCCCAAGTCGCTCAGCGTGCGCCGTTTCTGAGATCGGACAAAATAGTCTGGCTGGCGTTGTGTCCGGGAATGCCGGTCACCGTGCCACCCGGCCAGGTGCCGGCACCACACATGTAGAGACCCGACATGGGTGTGCGGTAGTCCGACCAGCCGGCCACCGGTCGCAAACCGAACATCTGCCGTGGCGTCATGTCCAGATGCGCGATGTTGCCGCCCAACAGACCAAACTCGTCTTCCAGGTCGACCGGGCTCCAGAATCGCTTGTCGATGATCATATTTTTGAGGTTTGGCATGTACTCCGCCAGTCGATCGATACAGTAGTCGCCGAAGACTTCGCGCTCGGTCGACCAGTCACCGTCTTTCAGAACTTTCGGTGCATGAAAGATGTTCAAGCTCATGACGTGCTTTCCGGGGGGCGCCAGGCTGGGGTCCGCCATGGAGGAGATCAACCCCCAAACAACTGGATCACGTGACCAGCGACCGTATTTGGCATCGTCGATCGCACGGTCCTGATATTCGATGCTGGGTGCGATACGGAACTGGCAGCCGGATGCGACATCTTCGAGACCGGGGGGCGCAGCGGCAAAATGTGGTAATCCATCGAGCGCCAGGGCGACTTTGAATGCATTGCCACGCACCGGGATGCGCTCGATCGCGCAACGATAGTCAGGGTCAATCTGTGCGGAGTCCAGCAGGTCGAGAATGGTGGTGCGCGGGTTCAAGTTCGAGGCCACTACCCGAGCGGTGAATTCCCGGCCATCTTCGAGTGCAACACCGGTGACACCGGCGTCGTTTGACATGACCCGCTCGACGCGCGCGTCAGTCAATACCGTGCCTCCGGCTGTTTCGATGGATTCCCGCATGGCGCGGACGATGCTGCCCATGCCGCCGAGTGGTAGCCCGGTGGAGCCACGCAGGTACTGGCGCCGTGGATCGTGTTCGGCATCGATGCTGGAGGAGGCCAATGACATCGGCCGCATCATCAGAAAGAATGCGGAGCCGGGAGAATGCAGCGACAGAAAGTTAGACATCACGCCCAGCATGGCGACCATCGCTTTAAGCTCCGGTGACTCCAGATACTCATCGAGCAGATCAGCAATGCTGCCGAGGAACAGCTTGGCAAACGCTTCTTCATCTTCGGGTGTGCGCAGACGTGACAACAGCTCACGCAAGCTCGGTGGTGACTCGAACAACGACACGCCGAGACGACCCGCAAAGGCGTTCAGATACTCGAACAACGCCGCATAGCCTTCGACGTCGCGCTTCGAGAACTTGGCGACTTCTTCCGCCACCTGTTGTCGATCCCGCCAGGCCATGAATGAACGGCCGTCGGGAAACGGAAACATCAACGATGGGTCCGGTCGGGTGAATGTCAGTCCGAACTTCTCCAACTCGAGATCTTGCACCACTTTGGGCTCGAGGGAGCCTGGTGAGTTGGTTATCGACGCCCGGTAGCCGGGAAAGTACTCATACTCGGCGCAGGGACCGCCGACAATATGGCGCTGCTCCAGCACCAGCACATCGACCCCAGCCCGCGCCAGATACGCGGCACAGGTAAGCCCATTGTGCCCTCCACCGGCAATTATGACGTCGTAGTCGGTTTTCACCCTGTTGTCCTTTTGGCGGGTTGAGATCCCGGATTGCGCACAGTAGCCTCCGCACGGTAGGGGTGACAACGTAACTTTTCAATCGAAACCCGTGGTGAAACTCAAGTCTTTCAGGAACTGAATGTGTCTACCAGCGAAGTCGAACAGTTGACCGCACGCATAGCGGAAGTCGCATCGCACGCGTTGCGGGATGCCACCACCATGCCACCAGACGTGTACACCAGTGAATCCCTGCTGGCGCTCGAGCTGCAACGGATCTTTGCCGCCGAGTGGGTTTGCGTGGGACGTGTCGAAGAAATTTCTGACTCTGGTGACTATTTCACGATTGACGTCGCCGGAGAGCCGTTGATCGTGGTGCGTTCCGGTGGGCAGGTGCGGGTGTTTCCGAATGTCTGTCGCCACAAGTGGGGTCGATTGGCGGAAGGGTCCGGCAATGTCGGACGCATCGTGTGTCCGTATCATGCCTGGACCTACAGCCTCGACGGTGAGCTGATCCGTACCCGCTACATGGATGGCGCCGAGGGATTTTGTCCTGCTGACCACAATCTGCCGGAAGTCAGAAGCGCCGTGTGGGCGGGTTTCATCTATGTGAATCTCGATGACGCTGCGCCACCGCTCGAGCAGTGCCGCGCAGAGCTACAAGGTCGCATTGGCAACTACCACATGGAAGACATGCGGCGCATCTGTGGTGCTGAGGAAATCTGGAGCACCAACTGGAAGTTGTTGGTCGAGAATTTCACGGATTTCTATCACGTCTTTCACACCCATCGCGACACCATTGATCGCTATACGCCTACGGAAATGATCGATCTCCAGGACGGAGGAGCTGGCTATAGCTTCGGCACGGCACGGGTGATCAAGGACGCCATGCCAGAATCGCCGTTCGAACCCCATCATCCTGATCTGGATGCTTCGCAGCGTGAGGCGTTCGCCATGATCGGGGTTTTCCCGGCACAGATGCTGGCACTCGCGCCGGACCGGGTGTTTTACATGTGTCTGGAGCCGTTGGGCGTGGACAAGGTGCGCACCAAATGGGGGGTCGCCTGCTACGACCACGACATCGATGCCGAGACCGCGAACGGCATTGAGGCGCTCTATCAGCAACTCAACGGTGAGGATCGGCCACGGGTCGAAGGTATTCAAAAAGGTGTGCGAAGCCGGTTTGCGGGACAGGGACGACTGTCGGCTTATGAGAACATGAACTGGGAGTTCACCCGTTATCTCTCCCGCCGCTTGAGTGGGTGAGGCTACCGCCCCAGGCGGATCTTGCGGTCCGTTGACAGCGGCGCTAGTCTGAATTCGAATAGCGCCGGGTAGATAAGCTGCTCAATTTGAACCCATTTACCCCCGGGCGTTACTCATGACCGATCAAGCTGATACTCCCGTCTGCGAGCATCGCTCCCGCCGCCGCGCGAACCTGCAGCGTATGCTGAAGCCAAAGTCTCTGGTGATGGTCGGCGGTTCGGCCATGAGCTTTGCCATCGATTATGTGCGTACCCTCGGCTTCGACGGCAATGTCCACGTTGTGAATCCCTTCCGGGACGAGATTGCGGGTGTACCCTGCCTGCCCGACATCAGGGCGCTGCCCGAAGTGCCTGACGCTGCGTGGATTGGTGTGCCTACCGACAACGTCATCGACGTGGTTCGAGACCTCAACAACTTCGGGGTGCCCGCGGCGGTCTGCTTTACGGCCGGGTTCGGTGAGGTCGGAGCGCGAGAGCTGGAGCAGGCCCTGGTGGAGGTGGCTGGCGACATGGCGTTGCTGGGTCCGAACTGCATGGGCTTCATCAACTTTCTCGACGGCGTTGGTTTGGTCGCCAGTACTCACGGCGTGACCCGTCCGGAGCATGGCATTGCCTGTATTGCCCAGTCCGGAACCATTGTCGCGAATATGGTGACCAGCGACCGTTCGGTGCCGATCAGTCATTTGCTCAGCATGGGCAACCAGGCGGTACTCGATCTTGCCGATGGCATTGCGGCGGTTATCGACGACGAGCGGGTGAAGGCTGTCATGTTGTACATCGAGGGCATCAAAGACGCCCATGCGTTTGCCCAAGTGGCGGCGCATGCCTTCGACCTAGGCAAGCCCATTGTATGCTTGAAGGGTGGGGTGTCCGACGCAGGGGCCGCCATTGCGCTCAGCCACACGGGTTCGCTGGCGGGCAGACCCGAGTTCTACGACGCTTTTTTCAAACGCCTTGGCATCATCAATGTAAAGACCTTCCCGGAGCTGCTCGAACTCAGCAAGCTGCTGGCTTTCGACGGTCTGCCGCGTGGCAACCGTGTCATGATCGAGACCTGCTCGGGTACGGATTCCGGTTACTGTGCCGATCTGGCCGAGCGCTATGGTGTCGACCTGCCTCAACCCAGTGCCAGCGTCAAGGCACAATTACGTGAGGTGTTGCCGCCAATCGCGACCCCCATGAACCCACTCGACGTTACCATGATGCAGTGGGGGGATCGCGAAGCTCAGGCGACATCGCTGATCACGCTTCTCAACGAACCCGCGGATGCCGCCGCATTGGTTTTGAATCTGCCGCCGTATCTTGATACCACGACCTACCGGCCCGCGTTGGAAGCGATGAAAGACGTGCGTGCCGAGGTCGACCTGCCCTGCTATGTGATCGCGAACTTGCCCGAAGGCGCGCCCATCGCAGCTCGTGAAGAGCTGCTCGAGGCGGGTGTCATTCCCTTACAGGGTATAGAAGATGCATTTTCCTGTATCGGCCGAGGCGCCCGCTATACGTGTCATCGAGAGTTTTTGACTGCCCAGGGGGGACCGGAGACGCGCTTGTTGTGTGCTCCCGTCAGTGAGTCCTCCACACTGCTCGACGAAGCGCAGGCCAAGCAAGCCCTTGCGGCATACGGTGTCCCGGTGCCGGCGTACAAGCTCGCTGGAAGCGCAGAGCAAGCCGCGGATATCGCTGCTGCCCACGACGGACCGGTGGTGGTCAAAGGTTGTGGTACCGAGCTCGCACACAAGAGTGAGCTCGGAGCCGTCGCCGTGAATCTCACCGAGTCGAGTGACATTGTCCGGGTCGCCGCTGCAATGCTGGTGTTGCCCGGGGTGTCTTCGCTGCTTGTCGAGCCCATGGTGACGGATGCCGTCGCGGAGTTCATCGTCGGCATCAAACGTGATTCTTTGTTCGGCCTCGCTCTGGTTCTCGGGACTGGGGGAGTGCTGACGGAGTTGGTGCGCGACACCGCCCATGTCATCCTGCCGGCGAGTCGCGGCCAAATCGAGTCGGCCGTGGAGTGTCTGAGTGGGACAGCCTTGCTCGAGGGTTTTCGTGGCGCGCCCGCCGGTGATAAGGCAGCGCTGTGCGATCTGATTGAAAAGGTTTGTGACTACGCGAGCGCCGAGGCTGACCGTTTGATCGAGCTGGATGTGAATCCTGTGATGGTGCGTCCGCAAGGCAAGGGCGTGGTCGCGGTGGACGCGCTGATTCGACAAGGCGTTTAACAGGTCGGCGCGCGTCGTGCGGGGCTTGCCTCACGTGTCAGTCCCAGCAGTTGAGGAGCAATGATGTACATACTCTATGGAGGACGCTTCACCCGGGCTCTCATTGTCGAGATGGTGCTGGCCGAATGTGGTATCGACTACAAGCTTCGAGAAATCGACATTGTCGCGGATGAACACCGCCAGCCGGCCTACCTCGCTATCAACCCCGCTGGCTGGGTGCCGTCGCTGATCACGCCGTCAGGCGAGGTGCTCTATGAGACGCCCGCATTGAGTCTGCACGTCGCCGAGCAGCACTCGCGAGGCGCACTGGTTCCCGATTTCGACGACCCGGACCGGGGATTTTTTCTCAGTGGATTGTTCTACATCCACGACGAGCTGGAACCCATACTCAAACGCTACTTCTATCCACACCGATACGTGGTGCACGAGGCTGATACGGACACCGTCAAATCCAGGGCGCTGGACGCCGCGCTCGGGTGTGTCGCCGTCATCGAGCAGCGGCTTGCGCGACGCGGCCCTTACCATCTGGGTGAACGCTTTACGCTGGTAGATCTGGTTTTCGGGTACTGGCTGCCGCTCATCGAGTTTCTTGACGTACTTGGGCCATATCCACGCGTACAAGCGTGCTTGGATCGGGTTCGAGCCCGGCCTGCATTGGGGACCTTTTTTGAACGGCAGGCGCAGTGGCGCGACGAGTATGCGCAGCTGCAGGCGCGCGGCCAAGGCGTAAAATAGCCGGGCAAAAGAACATCTGGCGCACGTCACCACTCAGTGACTGTCGAGCACTCGGCAGTGCGCATCGAGACGCTCGCTCAGCGAGCCTCGAGCACCTCGTTCATGGCGTTCCGGAATCGCTCCCTCGACTCCAGCCCGTGCACGACGTCCCAGCGGTACTCGTACTGCGCGCCGGGCACGACTTTCAAATTGACGAAGGTGGGGCCGTCGGCAGTCAGTAAATCAGGCAGCACCTCGCGCAACGCATCGAGATTGTCGTAGCTGTATGCACGCCGGACGCCGGCGGCGGCCGCAATGCCCGCGAAGTCCAATGTGCCTTGGCCCGGGATGGGATGCGCGCCGTTGGCCTCGTAAGTGCCGTTCTCGAAAACAAAATGAATCAGATTCGCTGGCGCGGTCTCGGCGATGGTGACCAAGGTGCCGAGATTCATGAGCAAGCTGCCATCGCCGTCGAGCACCCAGGTTTTTCGTTCGGGTACACCAAGCGCGAAGCCCAGGCCATGGGACGAGCCCTGACCCATCGCGCCGAAGGCGTAATAGGTGAGCGGCCAGTCACTGTGGGCGCACCATTCGAATGCGGCCTGGTAGAGCGGCACTACGATCTCGTCACTGTGGTACGCCACCAGCAGGCGGATGAAGTCGTCTCGAATGATCATGGTTTTGGTAGCATGGCACCGACGAACAGCGCCACCGGTGTGGAGTTCTGGTAAGCGCGCTCGACCGCCGGTCTGATCTTCCGGGTGTCGGCATCATGCTGGAGCAACTCGTGCTCGACCTCTATGGCGTCCATCGAGGGTAATGCGCAGCGCACGATGTGCTTTTCAGACTGGCGCGGATCTTCGTCAGGCTCTGCGCCCTGCAGCCCGATCAACATGCACACCGGATGCCCGTAGCCGGATGCAATAGCTCGGATGGCATTGATGGAGTCATACATGCCTGTCTGCTGCATCATAAGCAGCGCGCGTTTTCCACAATAGGACAGCGCAGTACAGATGGAGACACCTTCGTCTTCCTTACACACTCGGATGTGGGTGAGCTGCGAGTGGTTGGAGATGGGTCGCAGCAGCCCTTCACTGGTGACGATGTCGGGGACGGACACGATGTATTCGATGTCGCTTGCCAGTATCTGGTCGAGGATGCCGGATCCGGTTAACTGTTGTGCCATGGAGCCCTCATGGTCTGGTTCTATGCGGCTTCGCAAGCGCGTATTATACCGCAGCTGTGCCGGGCTGTAGCTTCAGGAGTATCGAAAAATGCCACCGCTTCGCAAGTCTTTCTGTGAGATCGAGCGCGAGCTACGCGATTTGACTGTGCTCGATGACAGCGCGGCGCTGTCATTGCCACCCGAAGTGTATGCCCGCGACGAGATTTTCGAGCGCGAGATAGAGCAGGTGTTCGAAATGGAATGGGTGCCTCTCGGTCGTGTCGAGGAGATTGGAGGGCCCGGAGACTACTTCACCACCACACTGGCCGGCGACCCGCTGCTGGTTGTGCGTGGCGACGATGACCGCATTCGTGTGCTATCCAATGTGTGTCGACACAAGTGGACCGAGGTGGCCAGTGGCCGAGGCAATGCCCGGACTTTTGTTTGTCCGTACCACGCCTGGACATATGCCCGTGACGGTCGTCTGTTGGGGGCGCGGTTCATGGATCGCACCGAGGGCTTCGATGCCGGCGAATGTCGGCTGCCCGAGCTGCGAAGCGAAATCTGGCGGGGCTTCATTTTTGTGTGTCTTGATGAGGACGCCGAGCCGCTGGCGAGCAAGCTGGCCGCACTCGAGCCGGTCATCGATCACTACCATATGCAGGACATGCGACGCTTCACCGGCGGCGACGAGGTCTGGGCGACCAATTGGAAGCTGTTGGTAGAGAATTTCACCGAGGGCTATCACACCTTTCATACTCACCGTGACAGCTTGCAGAATGTGACACCAGCCGAGCTCAGTCACTGGGGGCCGCATGATGAGCACTTCAGCACCTTTTACGCGCCGCTGGCCGACGACGAGCCGCCGCGCCGACCCTGCCATCCAGATTTGAGTGACCAGGAGCAGCGCACGGTGCTCATGGCCTGCGTGTTTCCGTCACTGGTGATCGCGTTATCGCCCGAACGGGTGTTCTACATGTGTTTGATCCCGATCGCGACTGGACAGGTTCGCACGCGTTGGGGGGTGGCGAGCTATGGTGAGGACTTCGAGAGCCATTCTCTAGAGAGCATTGCAAGCTTCTACCAACGAGTGAATGACGAGGACAAAGTTCGACTGGAGAGCATTCAGCGCGGCGTTGCAGCGCGGCATGCCGGGCGTGGCCGTCTGTCATGGCTCGAGCTCACCAACACGCATTTCGGGCGATTCATTGCAACCAAGCTGACCGGCGCCGATCCGGATCAGGAATGAGCGAGTTCGACGTCATTGTCGTGGGCGGCGGCTCCTCGGGGTGCGTGGTCGCGAGCCGATTGTCGGAGGACCCCGGCACCAGAGTGTTGCTGATTGAATCAGGCGCGGACTATTTGCCAGGTCATGAGCCGGCCGACATCAGAGATGTTTTCTACACCGCCGCCTATGTGCAGCGAAACTTGTGGTCCGACACCCGAGTCAGCTGGCTCGGGGACGGCTCGGAGCTTGAATCCGTACACCCGAAATTCTACGAGCAGGCCAGGGTCATGGGAGGCGGGTCGAGTGTCAACGCCATGGTCGCGTTACGCGGCCATGAGCTCGATTTCAAGGAATGGGTGGCTCTGGGTGCGCGAGGCTGGTCGTGGTCCGAGGTGTTGCCGTTCTACCGCAAGCTGGAACGTGATCTGGATTTCTCGACTGAAGCCCATGGAGATGATGGACCCATTCCGGTTCGACGGCATCGGCGAGCTCACTGGGCAGGTTTTGTCAATGCGGTGACGAATGTTCTCGAGCAGAGGGGTTTTCGTTATATCGATGACGTCAATGCCGGCGACCGCGATGGCTACGGTCGAATCCCCATGTCCAGCCTCGAAACCAACAGGGTGTCGGCGGCAATGGGCTATTTGGCCGAACCCGTACGGCGCCGGCCGAATCTGATGCTGCTCGCCGACAGCGATGTAACGCGGCTGGTGTTCTCAGGCCAGCGGGTAACAGCTGTCGAGGTTCGAACCGGCGCACGCGTCAAGACACTCACGACCGATCGGGTCGTTCTGTGTGCCGGGTCCTATCGCACACCGGCGCTGATGCTGCGCTCTGGTGTCGGACCTGGTGAGCATTTGCGCTCACTAGGAATTCCGGTGGTCTCGGCTCTAGCTGGAGTTGGGCGAAACCTTCACGACCATCCAACATTTGCGGCTGCCGCGTATCTGCGGGCACCCGCCGCGCAATCTGCGGCTCTACGCGCGCATGCGAGTGCGGGTCTGTTCTTCGATTCCGGTGTAGCCGATTGTCCGGTGCTCGACATGTACATGCCCATCACTGCAAAAGTCGCCTGGCATCCGGTCGGCTGCCGTATCGGCGGGTTGTTCATGGTGCTCATGAAGCCATTCTCTCGAGGGCAGGTGACGTTGAGCACGCCCGACGATCGCGCCGCGCCGCGGGTGGATGTGAACGCATTCTCTGACCGTCGCGATCTCGAACGGGTAAAGCGCGCGATGCGCTTTGCAGGTGAGTTGTTGTCCAGCGCCGAAGTCCGGGCGGTCACTCACAATTGCTTCGGGGCCACCTTCTCCGAACGTGTTCATGCGCTCAACACCGTGAGCACCGGCAACTGGCTGCGTTCGGCAGCCGCTGAGGTTCTGCTCGACGGGCCGGCCCTGCTGCGAGATTGGCTGATGCGAACGCTGGTCTGTCCGGGAGCCGAGCTAGACGCGCTGCTGGCTGATGACCAGACGCTCGAGCGCTGGCTGCGAGAGAACATCACCGGTTTTTTTCACCCGGTTGGTACTTGCCGCATGGGGGCCGAGGACGATCCCATGAGTGTGGTGACACCGACAGGGCAGGTGCGTGGTATTGACGGATTGTATGTGGCGGACGCGTCCGTCATGCCTGCCATCGTGCGGGCCACGACCAACCTCACTGCCATCATGATCGGTGAGAAAATGGCCCATCACATTAAAGCTCGACATTGATAACGTCCCAACAGGCCTGTGTGGCTTGGCGGTGACCCGAGTGAACAGTACTATCCGTCGGTAGCCTGCATGCGGCCGGTGCACGGTGGCCAGAAACTTGGGAGTGCTGGTATGAAGTTCGGATTCGTGAACACGCTCGAGAACCCTGATCAGGCTATCGCCTACGACCAGCTGCTCGACAATCTTCGCGCTCAGGCGAAAGTCTGTGACCAAGGTGGATTTGATTCGTTCTGGTTTGCGGAGCATCACTTTGGCGTCAATGGACGGGATGCATCCCCAAACCCGTTCATGCTCGCCACCGATATCGCCAGTCGTACCGAGCGCATACGAATGGGGCTTGCGGTGGTCATCTTGCCGTTGTGGCACCCGCTGCGGGCGGCGGAGAACATTGCCCTGCTGGACCAGATGACCAAAGGTCGGCTGGAGGTCGGTTTTGGCCGTGCGAGCCAACCGCACGAGGTGGTGACCTTCAATCCTGACGCTGACCCAAGGGTGCCCGAAGGCTCGCGGGCCGTGTTTGCGGAAGCTCTGGATGTGGTCACCAAAGCGCTCACCGAGGACTTCTTCGAGCACGAGGGTGACTATTTCCACTTCCCGAAGCCGGGGATATCCTGGTCCAGTCGCACTGGCTTCGATGACGATGAGCGGTGGATCAAAGACGGTGAGGTCTATCGTCTGGCGGTGGTGCCGAGGACTTATCAGAAGCCTCACCCTCCCTTCTGGATGGCGCTGTCCAGTGAAGGCTCGGCGCAGATAGCCGGCCTCCTGGCCCTCAAGCCCATCGCTTGGCGGCAAACGGCGCGACGCCTCAAGGAGTGGATTGGGCTATATCAAAACGGTTGCGAACAGAGGGGCGCACCCGACCCCGACCCCGGTAAAAGCTGGGGTGTGCTGCGCAATGTGTTTGTTGCGCCGACCATGGAAGAGGCCAGACGCATTTATGCGCCCTATGTGGAGCAAATGTTCCGCTACCGGGCGGCCGATCCGTGGCGTGCTCTGCAGGCCTTTCTCGACCCCGGGGAAGAGCCCAATTCCGGCATGGGGTTGAACTGGGACTTCTTGCTCAAGCGGGTCATCATTGCCGGCTCACCGCAAAATGTCATCGAGCAGATTCAAGAACTGGAAGAGATCACCGGGATTGGCACCATTCTCGCGTCCACTGCGCACGAGGGGCTACCTCAAGAGCATATTCTTAGTTCACTCGAGCTACTGGGTGAGCACGTGGTGCCCGAGGTGGCGAAATTCTCGACAAAAACCGCCGGTTAGCGTCAGTGTGCGGAAAGAGTTGCAAACAAGGACACGGAGTTGAATCAAGAGGATCAAATTCACGCGCTGTTTCCGGCGGTGCTTCAAATCAGCGATTTGGATAACGCAGATGTGCTCAATGCGCGATTGCTGCAGAGCATTTACGACATCAAAGCGACCACGCCGAATGCCAAGCCGCCGGGCTGGTGCTGTGATTTGTACACTACCATTCGCACACCCTATGGACTCCTCGAGCGTGAAGAATTCGCCGATATTCGCAACATCTTCAAAGAGAAGGTGATCAAATACGCGAGCGCGCTACGTTACGATGTGGCACGTCATCCACCACGCCTCAACGAGTGCTGGGTGAATGTCTATGACACCACCAACTCTCAAGAGGTGCACCGGCACCCTAACAGTGTGTTCAGCGGCATCTACTACGTAAAAGCACCACCTGGTTCTGCGCCGACTCTGTTTCACTCCGAAGTGTCGGATGTGATGTTGGACCCACCTATCATGGAGCAAACACCACTCAATTCGCAGGTGACGCCGGTTGAAGCGAGGCCAGGGCGCATGGTGGTTTTCCGCAGCTGGCTGCGTCACAGTGTGCTGCCAAGCCAGATCAATGAAGACCGAGTCACCATCGCGTTCAATGCCACCATGTGACCTACCTTCGGTGTCCGCCCAACCAGGTGTGGCCCTGTGTGGCGTTCGGAACAGCTGATGACATCGCGACTCGAGCACCCTCTACATGAAGCGCTTGGCCAGATAGTCGGCGCCGAGCAGCTGGTTTCGACGCCGGAGGTTCTGGCGAACTACTCGCAGGACAAGAGCCCTTTTCCACCCCTTGTACCAGCCATAGTAGTTCGGCCGGGCAGCGTTAATGAAGTACGCGACATCATGCGTCTCGCCGGTCACCACAAGACACCGGTCAACACCCGTGGTGGTGGCTTCTCACTTACCGGCTATTTGGGGGAGTGCGTGGAAGACACCATTGTGCTGGACCTGCGGCGTCTGAACCGGGTGCTCGACATTGATGCGGTGAACTTCACGGCCACCGCTCAGTGCGGAATCATCATGAAGGACTTGAGCGATCAGGTTGAAGCTGCAGGGCTGCATGTGCATACGGTTGGGATCCCAATCGGTTACACCACGCTCGGTGGTGTGCTCAGCGGTGTGCAGGGCGGTGGCTATCCAGCGTCCATGTGTGTGTCCGGCACCGGTCTTTATCATCTGCTCGGTTTAGAGATAGTACTGCCGAGTGGTGAACTGCTTCGTACCAATGCAGGCGGCGCCAATGTACATCGCAGCCAGGACTTTACACGTGGTGGAAATGCGCCCGATCTGACCAGTATGTTCGTCGGCGACGGAGGATGCTTTGGCATCAAGACCGAGGCCTGTGTGCGCATCCATCCCCGACCGCAGGAGATGGCGGCTGGTTGCTTCGACTTCGACGACTTCGACTGCTTGTGGGCGGCGTTGCTGGCTTTGACGGCGCTGCCCGAACTTCCGTACGAGTCCATCGTCATACTTGAGTCACGTCCCTGGTCGCTGTTCTATTTTGCACGCGGCACCCAACCAACGATTCTGGACCAGACTTTGTCGGACATCGAAGCTGTGTTGTCGAACAACGGTGGACGAAAGTCTCCGCCGGCGCTGCAGGAGCAAGCACTCGATGTCGGCGCTGCAGAGCCGGCTTATCAGGACTTGTTCGTGAATGTCGACCGGGGACTACTGGCATTCGTTGCGGGCAAGAAAGAGTTTCCGTCCGTGTTCAAACAGGTGCGTGAGCTGCTCGATAGAGAGATCGAGAGTCGTGGGCTCGACGAACTGGGGGTTGGTCTGATGGTGTATTTCTCACCCATGCTGCGACACAGCATCTACACAACCATCAGCATCATCTTCGACGTCGACGAGCCAGGCTCACGTGAGGCTGCTTTGGACCTGCAATGCCGTGGCTATGAGAAAGTGGTTGCCCTCGGGGCCTGTCCGGAACCTCATCAGGGTTATTCGTCGACAGTCAATGCATCCGCCTGGTCGCCTGAGTTTCGTCAGTTGATGACCGGCATTAAGCAGATGCTGGACCCGGAAAGGCTGCTCAATCGTGGGCTCTGGGGGCTCTGAGCGGGAACTGACAGGTCGTGCATACTCTCATCAATCAAAGCTTCGACATCAATGCCTCAGTGGAGCGCGCATGGGCGTTCCTGCTGGACGCGGAGCAAGTCGCTGCTTGTATGCCAGGCGCCGTGCTCGAGTCGTCAGAGCCCGACGGAACACTTCGCGGCCATATCGCCGTCAAGCTGGGATTTGTTTCCTTGCGTTACGACGTTGCGGCGAGTTTCGAGACCATCGATGGGGACAGCCACACGGCTACGCTGGTAGCGACCGGCGCGCAAGCGAACGCCCCTGAGCTAGAAAGCGTCCGAGTGCAGATCACGAGCCATTGCATGGCGTCGTCGACAACGTCGACAACGATCCGTGTGGAGATCGAACTCGAGCTCGAGGGGAGATTGGCGGAGTTCGGCAAGCCCATGATCCGCTCGGTCAGCAAGCAGCTCACCAAACGATTTGCCGAAGCGGCGTCGCAGCGTCTCGAGGTGTGAGTGTCAGCTCTTCAGAGCGGCGGCTCGGCGTTTGAACGCGAGCACCAGGAACGTCATTGGCAGGGCGAGCAAATGTGTGGTGGGCTCGCTGACATCTGACGCAGTGCTCGACAGAAGATCGATTGACGGATCTGATCGGATGCTGAGCTGCGCAATTGGGTCGGCGCAACCCAAAAGATCATCCGCCGACGCCTGACAATCCAGCGCCTCCAGCAGCTCCTCAATAAGGGCGAGGCAATCAATCAGAGCGCCACTCTCGACATCGCAGTTTGTGTCACCAAACAGATCATCAATGACATCGTCATTGATGATCAGAGCGATCAGGTCGTCGTAATTGCTCGACGCGCCGTTGTCCTCACCGTTGCCGTCTTGATTGTTGGTCAGCGTGTCGAGGTTCTACGGTGTGTCAAAGAGCACAATTTCGCCAGCGGCGACAGTGGAATCGTCTTCGTCGTCGATGAGTTCAAATGGTACTGCGTTGCCAGACCCATCATCTGAATTACCACCGGATGAATCACCTGACGGGCTATCGGTGCTGAAGACGGTCAACCGCCCAACACCGCCGACACCGGCAAAGAAATCACCGTTCACTCGCAGAGTGCCGGGGCCTTGTTGACCAGCCGCTAGTCCACCGCCAATGCTGCTACGCGGCGTGAACATCACCCAGCCGTCGGTGACGTCGTCGACGGTGCCTGGGTCTGGAAGCACCAGAGCATCGAGGTCGAGCTCGGTGGCAATCAGCGGAGCAGTCGCGTTGAAGATAGGTCCGAGGTTCGGTGACTCCCCTGTGTCGTCAGCCCTTGGTTTGAGATCGAGTCGCAAGCCGGCCGTCGGGAAGTCCACTGCCGAGCCGGCAATTTCGACGAGGGCAGCGCCTGGACGATTGCCATCAAGGAACGGCCAGTCGATGTACTCGTTGTTGTAGGCCTCATTGCCGGAATGGATCAAAAGCACCGTCACCGCCGAGACCGCGACAATGAAGGAGGTCACCGAGGCGCCCAGCTTGAGCTTCCTAATCATGTTTCAAGTCCATCTAGGCCAATCTGACCTTAAGTAGCGCAATGTTCATGCCATAAAAATATAAAAGTTTCTAAAACAATGGCTTATAATCATAAATTAAAGTGAAATGTAAGTTTAGAAGTATGACGAACCGTCACCACGTCCAAGTCGGTTTGTTACGGGGTTCTCAGTACGTTCGTCACTCAGTTCACAAAAAGTGCCGTGCAGCACGGCCATTCAAGGACTTACCGCCCATCAAACGTTGTTAAGATTTCCGACATCCCAAACTGTGAAGTGGGTCACAGAACGGTAACGATGATTGCGCTCATCAATTGGGACGTGCCAGGTTAGGGCGCTACTACGTTTGGAGCAGGACGGGAATGCACGAGTACGACTTTTCCCTAGGAAATCATCACTTCGAGGTAACCACTGCGTCCGCGCTGGCACAAC
>MDTE01196115.1_pt1 | contig 25770 bp, 22 predicted proteins | sample 811231 | NCBI WGS metagenome assembly MDTE01 (sample SAMN05326651, study PRJNA326480) | marine metagenome | isolation source: seawater | place: Indian Ocean: Red Sea | collected 2010
ACAACATCTCCATTACCTAGTACCAAGCTTACAAAATCCATCCTTGCATCAGTCATGTTTGCTCCATCACTGAAAGAGCCTAAATCTCTATCTGATGTATCTGCTTGGGCCTGAGACTGAGACGCATCTGAAGTGGATTCTGATTGATCCATGGTTTCAGTTTCTTGACTTTCATTAGAGCAAACAACTGTACTTATGATTAGAAGACCTAGAAAAAGTATTTTTAGTATTGTTTTCATATTGTGCCTTCCTTAATAAACGCCCTCAATAATAAACGCCCTCAATTAGTGCCAGTGTTATCAATCTTTAACTTCACATAAGTTACATAACCATCTGATTTATCGCAACTTTTTCCATTTATTTGTATACATTCGTAATCTATGAAGTCCAATTTCTGTGCAACTCGTTGACTAGGGTAATTTTTTTGCTCGCACTTTATAAATACCTTTTCGAAAATATCCATATTAAATAAAGTTGATATTAGTCCGTTACAACTTCGAGTCGCTAATCCCCTACCACGATGATCCGGGGATACCCAGTAACCTAAATATGCACTACTTTCTTTCCAATCCGTAGAGTACACGGTAATTAAGGCTGCCAACACTTTAGATATCCACACACCCAATGTTAAAGATTCCCCCTTTACTTTTTGTGATTCAAAGTTTCGGATGAGCTCACGTGTATCCGAAATACTTTCAGGACAATTTTGCCAGGTGGTCCATTTTAAAATATCAGTTTTATTGGCCTTCAAAAAAGCATTGAGTTCTTCCGAATGGTATACATGCAACGGCATCATATATACGATGTCGTCTACTTTTAAATTTTTTACAGATTCAAATTTATTCATTTAAAAAACTGAATATATAATATTAGACTTAGGTTAACCAAGCTTCATAAATAAGGAAATTTCAATTAATACCGAAAAGTTTAGTGTAGTTTTAGGTGCTAGTGGATCACTTGGCCTGTCGCTAGTATCTCATCTGGTAGAAAAAGGCGAAAAAGTAAGAGCTGTAACAAGAACACCTGCCTCATATTGGAATAATCCGGCAGAAATAGTTCTAGCAGACATATCAACTCTAAGCGGTGCTGAGAAAGCATGCAAAGATGCTTCAGTTGTGTATAACTGTGTTTTCCCGCCAGAAGTCGAGCATGTTATTAAAGCATGTCTTAACAACCGATCAAAACTAATATTGGCTGACTGTCTTTCAATCTATGACTGTGGCAGCGGGCCAATGAATGAAAATACCCCGTATTTAGTCAATAATCGAGAAACTGCAAAAAGACGTGTATTGCTTGAAAATCTCCTGATATCAACTCGGAAATCACATAATTTAAATTTTGTGATAGCTAGAGGCAGCGACATGTTCGGCCCAGGGGTGATTGTGTCCACTATGGGCTCTACCATTTTCAGAAATGCTCTTGCTGGACGTTCCTCCACTTTAATGGGCGACATAGACTTGCCTCATACATATACATATAGTAAAGATTTCGCTTATGCAATGGAGCAATTGGGAACAAGTGATAAAGCAACTGGTGGTGTTTGGCACGTGCCAAGTGCACCAACCTTAACGACAAATCAATTTTTAGATTTAATATATACCCAGGCAGGAACGCTTAAAAAAGTTAGGCGTTTAGGAAAATCAACTTTGAATTTTATGGGTATATTTAACCCTCAAATTCGAGCAGCAAAGCGAGAGAAATTGTACCAATTTGAAAAACCTTTTGTATCAGATCATTCAAAATTTTCGAAAACATTTACAGAAAATATAACCCCGCATGAAATTGCGATCAAAGAGACATTAGATTGGTTTAGTAGTTATTAGCATAAAGCTTTATAAATATTCTATTGAAAACATAGGTGGCTAAAATGAAATATGCTTTCGGGGCACTTGCCCAGGGATTATTTGGTAAACCAGAAAACCTTAAATTACTCGCTAATACAGGCGAGGCTCTCGGGTTTGACATTATGTGGGTTAATGATCACATCATTATGCCGTCCGATATTAAACCTAATTATCCCTATACCAAGACTGGAGAATTCAACGAGTTTGGAGATCAAGGAGATTATTTAGAACAGCTAACTGTCTTATCCTTCTTAGCCGGAATCACTCAAAAAGTTGGACTATTAACATCTGTGATGGTGGTGCCTTATCGAGAACCTATAGTGACTGCAAAGGCAATAGCTTCAATAGATGTGCTTTCAAACGGACGTGTAATACTTGGATGTGGTGCCGGCTGGATGAAAGAGGAATTTGAGGCACTAAATAGACCGCCATTCAATGAAAGAGGTTCAATTACAGAGGAATACATTAAAATATTTAAGAACCTCTGGAGCGATAGTAGTCCTAGTTTTGAAGGAAAATACGCCTCATATAACGATATAGTCTTTGCACCTAAACCTAAACAACAACCTCATCCGCCGATCTGGATGGGTGGAGAAAGCAAACCTGCGCTAAGAAGAGCTGCCCGACTGGCTGACGTATGGTTTCCAATCATAGATAACCCCCGTAACCCACTTGATACCCCCAAAAGATTTGCCGATGGGATTAACCAAATGAAAGAAATAGCAGAACTTGAAGGTCGAAACCCGGATGAAATCGGTGTATCCTTCGCGATCAATTTATACGACGATACCAAAGAGCATCAAACCGCCTATGGTAAGCGTAGAGTATTCACAGGCTCACCTGAACAAATAGCGTCAGATATATCTGAATATAAAGCTCTGGGAGCTGAATGTCTTATGATCGGGTTCGCAGTTGATCCAAATTCTACTGATGCCACGATTGAGCAAATGCATAGATTTGCCGATGAGATTCGGCCTATGGTCGGCGATTAAGATATTGATAAGATAGGTAAATAATAAAAAAGTCGTAGGGAAATAATTGAAATATAGACAATTCGGAAATACTGGATTAGAAGTGTCAGCAATAACTTTTGGAGGCTGGCCTATGGGTGGGACACAATACGGGCCCACCGATGACGATTCGACTATTCAAGCAATACATGAAGCAATAGATCATGGAATTACATGTTTTGATACAGCTGCTGCCTATGGATTAGGACATTCTGAAAAACTAATGGGGCAGGCAATTAAAAACAAACGCCAAGACATCATTCTCGTCACCAAGGGGGGACTAACATTTGATCCAGACAAACGAAGATTATTTAGGGATAGTTCAGAAAAAGCGATCATCGAAGGTTGTGATGATAGCCTGCAAAGGTTAAATACAGACTATATAGATTTGTATTTAATTCATTGGCCTGATCCTACGACGCCATTCGAAGAGACTATGAACGCATTAGATCACTTAAGAACGGCAGGCAAAATACGTCACATTGGTGTATCAAATTTCATGCCATCAATGATGGAAGACTCTTTAAAATATGTAGACCTAACTACAAACCAGGTCGGCTATAGTTTATTTGAAAGGCGCGTAGAAAGAGACGTCAAAGAATTTTGCGAAAATCATGATGTTGGGATAATGGCTTATGGCTCTCTAGCTCATGGAATACTAGCTGAAAAGATGAACTTAAAAACTGAATTTGTAAACTGGGACTGGCGCTCTACAAAAAATGTATTCGGCATGCCTTTCTTTAAACCTGATTATTTTGAAAAAAACATAAACACTGTTGATGCCCTCAATGCTTTAGCAAAAGAACATAATGTCACAGTACAAGATATGGCTGTTTCTTGGCTGTTAAATAAAAAGATAGTAACGACAGCGTTAATCGGATTCCGAACTCCTTCAGAGGTGAGAAACACTATGTCAAAAATGAATTTTGAATTAGACGCGGATTTGATCGAAAAAGTTGACAAAATTTCTGAAGAAGCATACAAATTTAACGTTGCTGGCGAAGATATGTCTCCAGCAGTGGGCACATGGAATCCTTGGGATCCCAAACCAAGTAAATTTGGAACTACAAGTAAATAATCACGGGGTACATAATTTAATTTAATAAATCCCGGCTTTGGAGAGCAATATGTTTGATCTATTGATAAAAAATGGCTTGATAATAGATGGAACAGGAAACCCTGGCTTTTTTGGGTCAGTAGGAATAAAAGATAACACAGTAACTATCGTTAGATCTGACTCCGGTCAAAAAGCAAAAAAGACTATCGATGCAACTGATAGGGTAGTCTCGCCCGGCTTTATAGACGTTCATGCTCACTCTGCTTTAATGATTTTGAATGACCCCGACCACTTACCAAAAGTGCATCAAGGTGTGACAACTGAACTTATCGGCATAGACGGGAATTCATATGCACCTTTTACTAACCTAGAAGACTTGAAACGAATGATTCAAATCAACTCTGGGCTTGAAGGAACCCCAGACCTGCCCGGGTTTTGGTCTTCAGTACCTGAATACTTAGACATGTATGATCGCAAAGTATCAGTGAATATTGCGTACATTGTGGGAAATTCTCCTTTAAGAGTCGGAGCTATGGGTTGGGACCAGAGAGCTCCAACGACTAAAGAGCTGGACAAGCAGAAAGGCATACTCAAAGAAAGCATGGATGCAGGAGCAGTCGGCATGTCGACTGGACTAGATTACCCGCCTGGAAGTTATGCTGACACAGATGAATTAATTTCCCTATCGAAAGAAGTAGCCAATATGGGTGGCATATACCACACTCACGTTAGATTTCCTTTAGGCGACGGATACCTTGACCCAAATAAAGAAGCGATAGAAATAGGGAGAAAAAGTGGAGTACCGGTTCACATCACACATTTACTACCATCAGATAATAAAGGGAAATATAAAGGGGCAAAACCCATATTGGATCTCGTCGAAGACGCACGAGAAAAAGAAGGCATAGATGTAACGTTTGATTGCTTCCCTTATTCCCATGGCGGCACACGATTGACATATTTCTTGCCGCAATGGACTGCGGACGGCGGACCAGAGCAAATAATGAAGTGCCTGAAAGACCCTGAGATCAGAAAAAAGATGCGAGCAGATATGGATGTCGGGTTTGCTCGTTTAGGGGGAGGTTGGGATGCAGTTATGATCACGTATTTCAAGAAACCTCATAATCAACAGTTTGAAGGCAAAACGTTAACTCAAGCTGCTGAAATAATGAATACTGACCCGATTGAAGCTTTATTCGACCTACTACTTGATGAAGACTTACAAGTATCATTTCATGCCCAAGGTATCGACGCTGAAACCCTTCCTTTATTTGTACAACATCCATTGCAAATGGTAGGCAGCGATGCCTTGCTATTAGGTGACTTTCCTCCTGCAATGGCATACGGCACATTCCCTGTAATAATCGCCAAATATGTACGAGAGGAAAAAAGAATGTCATTGCCAGAAGCAATTAGAAAGATGACATCCTACCCTGCTCAACGCCTTGATATACCAGACCGTGGAATACTACGTGACGGAATGCGCGGCGATGTGGTGGTCTTTGACTTTGATAATATTTCAGCGCCGGCAACTAGGTATAATCCTAAACAGTTCTCAACGGGAATAGACTATGTCATAGTTAACGGAGAAATAGTAGTTGATCACGGTAAACATACCGGAATACATGCTGGCAGAGCTTTAAAGAGATCCCAATCTGGGCCGTAATAGTTCTTTAGTGTTTATGCCCAAAAACAACTGTAGGGTTGAGTTTCTCGGCCACATTAACAAAGTCATTTAGCCTCGGTAATAGCAAGGGACTCTGAACCCCTGCATCAATATATTCGTTAATACGTTTTACACAGTGAGTCTGGTCGCCTATCACATAATATTGATCTACCATATCATCAGTAATCATCTTATAAATTTCTGCCATATTTTGGTCGTAAACAAATTGCCTCAACTTAGATAGATATTCAGTAGAATTTAATTTACTTATTAGTAGTTCACCGACAAACTTTTCACTTAGTATACGAGCTATTCGATATTTACATTCATTAATCAAAGAATCTGACACTTCGTCGGTTAGTCGTATAGGTAACATACAGGTTATATTAAATAATTTTGGATCCCTATCATTTTTATCTAAAGCAACGTTTATGATATCTAACGCGCGCCCTATATACGATATTGGCGAATAAGTATTCAGTATGACTCCATCTGCTTCCTTAGAAGCAAGTTTTATAGCTGTAGGCCCTATTGCAGCCATATAAATAGGCAATGAATTCTGAACAGGACTCACTGACAAATTTATTGACTTCAAATCTTCTCTAATAACATGAGATTTAGATCTGAGCATCTCTCGAATCGCAATCATTCCATGGTTGAGTTTTAGTAATGAATTTTCGTAATCCAGTCCTAAAATACCAGTGATTAATCGTTTATCACTTCTGCCTAAACCTAAAATAAATCTGCCACCACTTAATCTATCTAAAGTTGCTGCTCCCATGGCAATAAGGCTTGGAGATCTTGTAAACGGATTGATCACTCCCACACCCAAGTTAATATTATTGGTCGCAGCGGCCAAAAAACCTAGAAGTGAAAGTGTTTCCTCATGAAAATATCTCTCTGTTACCCACAACGAATTAAAACCAGACATTTCAGCAACACGTGCATATTTATTTAACTCAAAGCCTGACTGGATTCCATGATGTAATACTAAACCTATCAGTTTTCTTCCTCACAGTTTAAGTTTTTTAATAAATTATGTGCCCACTGCATATACAAATCATCTAAGTCACATCCGCAATGCGGGCAGTCGATGTCACCAAACCTGATTCTAGTATCACAATCATTACAAAACTTAGATTCGCTGAAGAAGGCTAGTACTTTTGACATATTTGATTGATTATTCATATCATTAAATTTAGCTCTTTGAAGTCTCTAATAAACCATTAGCCAATTAGCTCTACACCAATTAACCTACCGATTCCAAATGTCACTGCAGCTGCTGCCGAACCAATCAATAGCATTCTAATGCTACCTATTATCATCGACCGACCTGAAACTAATGCCACTATCCCTCCAACCAAAATTAATGCAATTGCACTCAATACCAAACTTGAAATAAAAGATTGTGATCCAAGTCCAATTATATATGGCAATAAAGGAACTATGGCCCCTGCCACAAAACTGAAAAACGATGATAGAGCAGCTTTATATGGCGATCCTAGCTGTCCGCTGGATAAACCTAATTTATCCAAAACAATAGTTTCTAGCACATAATCAGGATTACGCATCATGTGACCCGACAACCTATCCGCTTCTACTAAAGACACCCCTTTGTCCACGTAAAATTTGGTTAGATAACTTTTACCTTCATCAGCACTTGATAATATATTTTGTCTAAACTTAGAGATTTGATTTTCATAAATTTCTCGTTGAGAACGCATCGATATGTATTCTCCAGCAGCCATAGAAAAAGCTCCAGCCAGTAACCCGGCAAATCCCGCAATAGTGACTATCTCAGAACTAACAGTACTACCTGCAACTCCCATAACAAGACTAAAGTTTGATACTAAACCATCATTTAAAGCTAATACTGCTGCTCGTATAGCACCTTCATCTTTATTAAACATAAGTCACTGAATTATTTACTATTTACAGTTCTCCCTGATACCTTTTAATCGATTTATGTTTGCAAGATCAGGTCCATTACCCTGAATGCCTGGCACCTCGAGTATAAAAGGGATTTCTTTGAACAATTCATGGCTCAAAATGTTACGAAAACCATTATCACCGATATATCCATGACCTATATTTTCATGCCTGTCCTTACCCGAACCCAGATCAGTTTTTGAGTCGTTTGCATGCACAGCAACCAGACGACCTGTTCCTATTTCATTCTCAAACTCTTCTGCAAATACATCAAGAATTTCCGGTTTACTAATGTCATAACCTGATGCAATCGCGTGCTGAGTATCGATACACACCTTTAATCTAGGATTTTCTACTCTCGATATTAATTGACCGATCTCAGATAAATTTGATCCTATTTGCCCTCCGGCACCTGCACTATTTTCTATTATAAGTAGCGAATCTTCCGGTGTCTTATCTAGTACAGTCTCTAAACAGTTCAATGCTTGATCTAAAATAGCTTCAAAACCTGCACCTTTGTGACTGCCACAATGAAATATTACACCGTTTGCATTAAGTTGGTGGGCAGCGTTCATATGTTCAATTAATGATTTAACAGACTTTTCCAATAAGTCGGCGTCACCTCCTAAATTAACTAGATAGCTTCCATGAAGAAAAACGGGTATGTTATTTATTTCTTTCAGGAATTTATCTACCGAATCCGACTTCTGTGATTTAAATGCCCATGCCCGTGGCGACGACGCAAATATTTGTATGCACTCAGCCTCTATTGCCATAGCGTTAGTGACTGCGTTGTGCACACCTCCAGAAGTGGATACATGTGCTCCGATCTTCATAAATTACTCCTCAAGAAACGTAGGATAGTAGCCTTCCGATTTTAAACTGAAATGAATAAAAGTAACAAAGAGCAGAAGTTTTTAGTGAAGCAAATTGAAAATATTTGTAAACTTATTCCGAAGCAGGCAATCTACGCTTAGTTATTCTAGAGAACATTCTAGGAAAATCTTGTTTCTCCCATGCAACAACAATTTGTGTAGCTACAGCAATAGAACTGTATGTGCCAACTAGTACGCCAATAATTAAGACCAAAAGGAAGGACTTTAACGTTGGTCCTCCAAACAGCATTAATGCCAGCAAAGTCAACAATAGAGTCAGGCTTGTATTTATTGATCTACCGATTGTCTCTCCGATACTTAAATCAACATTAGCTTCTAAAGATCGATTAGGTGCGGATATAATATTTTCTCTCACTCTATCAAAAACAACGATAGTGTCGTTAACGCTATACCCAATTACAGTTAGTAACGCAATTAAGAACATGGTATTAACTTCAACGTCTGCTACATAACCCAATATTGCAAAGATACCAATTATCACTCCTGCATCATGTAAAAGAGCGATTATTGCGGCAGCGCCGTACCTGAATGGCTTCGGAATATTTCGAAATGCCCACCATACATAAAAGAATATCCCAATAGCTGCTGCAAACAGAGCCCAAAAAGCTGCAATGATAGTTTCCTGCGCAACCAGCGGGGAAACTATATCAAATGATAAAACATCGTAACCATTAGGAGATAAATCGGACTCTAAATATGAGAGTAAATCATCTTTTTCTGTCTCATTTAATTCTTTGGTTCGGATAAAAAATGTATTTTCACCAAAGTTTTGTACAGTCGCGTCAGAAATATCCATAGATTCTAGCGATGTTCTAATAGACTGTTGATCTGTTATATCGGCAAATTTCACAGTCATTGTACTGCCACCGGTAAAATCAATACCTGGATTAAGGCCAGGCGCGATGATCAAAAACACAATGCCAGGAATTAATAATATAGCGGAGATTAAAAAACACCATCCTCTTTTTGCAGCTATATTCAAATCATGTCTCCTTCGAATTTAATCATTGCTCTTCGGCAAAAATTTCTTACCTACCGGTACGAACCAGTCCGTCCTGCGAGATATTGCTAAAGTAGCAACCAATCTCAAAAATGTCCTGCTAATTGTGATTGCAGAAAACATGCTTATCAAAACTCCAATTGCTAGTGTCGCAGCAAATCCTTGAACTATTGAGGCGCCTAAAGTGTCTGCAAACCAAAATAAGATAATACAAGTAATCAAAGTGGATACATTTCCATCTCTAATAGCAGGCCAGGCCCTATTGAAGCCTACATTTATTGAGGTTAATAGGGTGCGACCAGACCGCAATTCGTCTTTCATGCGCTCAAAAATCAAAATATTAGCGTCAACCGCCATGCCGACCGATAATATTGCAGCTGCAACACCTGACAAAGTCAGGGTTACAGGAATCAATTTAAACACAGTAATTAAAAAGCTTGCATAGAGTATTAAAGCAATACCAGCTATCAAGCCGGGAACCCGATAATACAAAATCATGAAAATAATAACTAACAATAAACCTATTGAACCCGCAACTACGCTTTTCTTTAATGAATCTGCGCCCAATATTGCATCCACATCCCTCTCTTGTATTAATTCAATAGGTATAGGCAATCTTCCTGCTTCAAGCAATTGCGCTATATCTCTTACTCTATCAGGGGTGAAATCACGACCTTCTATATAGGCTGATCCTCCCGTAATCACCTGATTGACTCCTGGAGCAATTAACTCTTCTTCATCTAAGAAAATAGCCAATCTATCATCCGTATTTAGGAGGTCCCTGGTCAATTCGCCGAATCTTTTAGCTCCTTGAGCATTAAATTCTATGTTTACAATAGGTGCCCCAGTAGTCTGATGTGTGCCAGCATATGCTCTAGACAGATCGTCTCCAGTTAATCCCACGTCTTCATCAATGGCACCTATTATTTCAACCAGATCAAATCCAATTTGAGGTCCAAATAATTCATTAGTTTTATCAATTGAGGGAGCTATGGGTTGGCCAATACCAGTGATCAATGCCATAGCGAACATGTTAGTTTCTGGTACACGCGCCACTAATTGGAGCGGCAACTCAACGGTTCTAATTTCGTTCCCTCCACTTATCGATACTTGCAATCTATTTACTGTATATTGACTCTTAAGACCTGAAGCATAAGCCAATGTTGATTCAATCATTCTTTGAATGACTGAATCTAATGTTTCCGCTGCTTTATCATCAAGTTCGATGACTAGAAAAGATATTTCTTGAAAATTATCGTTTTCTGAAGGCTCAGAGTCAGGCTCCATTGTACTTTGAACATCATCATTCACCACGGTGTCGGCAGTTGAAGTGGCTACAATTTGCTCCATTTCGGTCGATGATGTGGGAAGATCGGCCAAAGGGTTGTCTGCAATTTCTATCACTTCACCGGCTTCATCAATTACTGACTCGGGAAATTGTCCAATGTATGAATCAACAATAGAAGATGAATTTAACTCCACAGGAACCGAAACATCTACTTGTCGGTGCTTGAATTCCAATCGCGCCGTTTCGCCAATTATAGTCTTTGCTCTAGCAGGATCTGAAACACCTGGTAATTGAACTAACAAGCGATCCTCACCCAATAATTGGATCACCGGTTCTCCCAATCCTGTTTCATTAACCCTTCGATCAATAATTCTTCTCAAAGAATCCATTTGATCTTCAGTTGGCTGTATCTTCTCACCTAACGCATCTTCTAAACTAGCTTGGTATACAAGGTGACTACCTCCTTGTAAGTCCAGGCCGAGTTGCAGTCCGAGTGGGTTATCGCTTACTCTTTCGAATCCACCTAATCTTATGTTTTGAAAACCAAGTGTTAGGCCAGAAATTACTATTAACGCTGTTATAACTAAAATTGTTACGAAATATCTACGCAACGAATTCTCCAATCTATTTGTTTTAAACTATAAATTTTACTTACTATCATTCTTTATTAATGTCCTCGCAAAATCTATAGCTTCTCTGCGAGTATTGATCTCTCCTGCCGCATAAGATTCTCCAATCAAATCAATAAGTTTACCAACAACAGGGCCAGGCTCTAAACCCAATTCAGACATTAAATCATATCCGTTTACTATTCGAAGATACATATCTGGATCATCTTTTTGCTTATTATTTAAAATTACAGATGCCACTTTGCAATGGCGTTCCCAGTCGGACAAGTCAAAACTAGATTCTAATATCTTATCTCCTTTTGCAGCCATGTAATCAGATAGATTCAGGTAAATAGTATCAATAGATACATCTTTTAAGTCTCGATAATATCGATAAATTGCTTTCTTCGATGGCATCAAACCCTTAGGAGCCAACTGACTTGGTCTCAGGTGATGCTTAACTATATCACTTACATATTCGGAAGCTTTTTTACTGAACCTCAACCGATCCATTATAGCCTGTGAAGTTTCTGCACCCAAGTTCCCATGTCCTAAAAATCGTATTCTGCCATTATTTTCAATCGTTTTAGTTTGTGGCTTAGCTATATCATGTAACAAAGCCGCAAGCTTAAGAAAGGTCGACCTGGACGCGCCATCAGCCAAATTTTGCTGGAAAAAAGTGTCCCATTTATCGAATCGCGGAACCAATTTGACTGCCGGGCTATCTGTACTATCACTTAAAATCAATTCCAGCATTCCAGGAGTTTCTACAGAGTGTCTAAACACATCGTAAAAATGTTCATTAGGCTGTGAAATGCCTTTACAGCTATCTAGTTCTGGAATTATTACTGAAAGTAAATTCAAACTATCCAATTTGTATAAAGAAGAAGATATATTAGGAGAGGCTAAAATTTTTAACAATTCGTCACGAATACGCTCATTAGAAACATTTGATAGTAAACCACTATGCTTTTTTATCCACTCCTCCGTATTATGATCGATTACAAACCCTAGTTGCACTGAAAGTCTAATCCCTCTCAACATTCTTATTGGATCAGATTTAAATGCCCCTTCAGATGTGGCTCTTATCAAGCTATTTTGGAGATCAATAAATCCATTGGTTGGGTCAATAAGTTTTGATTTAGTATCGCTTTCTAATTGAGTTAAACTGACCGCTATTGCATCAATAGTAAAATCTCTTTCGATCAGATTGTTTTCAATAGGTTTTGAATTATCAATATGGGTAATATCTACGGTCAAATTATTGTTTTCAAAAACAATTCGGTCGATATTACGTCCAGCATCAAGTGATATGCGTTTACCTTTAAGCGCCTCGGCCAATCGTGAACTTACGTGGGTATCTGGCGACATAACTATAACGTCTAAGTCTTGAGTAAAACGATTTAGGCAGGCATCCCTGACCGCACCCCCAACTAAATAAGCTTGTATTCCATGCGTAATAAAAAAGCGTTTTATATCTAAAACGTTACTACCAAAACTGGATGTTGATATATATATTTCTCTTAAGTTATTCATTATCTATATTTAGGGAGGTTTTTAATGAAGTAATTATATTGACCTAAGGCACACCGAACTCAAATTAATCCAGTATCCAGATGTGTGTATTTACTGTGGCTTTATTTCTGATTGCGAGTGAGTATGAAAATGTTCAACATCATCAGTTTGCAGAGTTGTTTGATCTGGACGAATTGTCGAATTATACTCCTCTGGGCTTATAGAACGAAGTTTTTCATGTTCTGCCAAATGATCCATATATAGTATGCCATTAAGATGATCCACTTCATGCTCTAGCACCTGTGCAAGCAACGAATCAGCTTTAATACGAATCATTTTGGACTGCAGATCTAACGCACGGAATTTAACCCATATTGACCTCTCCACAGTGCCGACATAGCCTGGCACACTAAGGCATCCTTCTTCAACCATTCGAGATCCTTCCCTGTAAATGATTTCAGGATTAATATATATACGTGCTTCTTCCTCAGGAATCTGAACTACAATTAACCTCTTTAGCACACCAACCTGGTTAGCCGCGAGCCCAACTCCTCCAGCATCATTCATCGTATCAATCATGTCATATGACAAACGTTTTATAGAGCCGTCAATTGTTTTAATTTTACGAGCTTTTTGACGTAAAATTTTGTTTGGAAACGTGATTATTGGAAGAATAGCCATTTACGTTGTGCCCTGATAAATTTTAAGCTTCTGTGGAAATTGATTATTTCTTGAAGAAGTTATTAGGTGATTATACCAGTAGAAAAGACATGATATACGTGAATTACTCATTTTCAGATTATACCGAGCGAATATGGTAATAATTACAAATACAATAAACAGATAGCGCTGTTAAAATAAATTTTCGTCAATTCAAATTATTGGGGAATACTAAACAGAATGATCATCGCAGCAGTGATTTTTGGTATTACATATATGGCAATAGCTATGAGTCGTATACCAAGTGCAATTATAGCTATTATTGGCGCGACTGCTATGGTAACAGCATTAGCAATTGTGTCTGACTTCTCTCCTCATGAAGCTTTAAGTTACGTTGATTTAGAAGTTATATTCTTGTTAGCTGGAATGATGGTATTAGCCGATGTAATGTCGCGAACTGGAGCATTCGAATGGGCAGCCCGCCAAGGAGCTCGTGTTGTAAAGGGCAATGGTTTCTTCCTAATCATTTTGCTATCTCTTATAACTGCAGTAGGATCCGCTTTGCTAGATAACGTAACCACGGTTGTTATTATGGTTCCGATTACGCTAAGTCTTTGCAAAAGTTTGGATCTCAACCCTATTCCCTTCCTATTAGCCGAAGTATATGCTTCTAATATTGGAGGCACAGCCACAATAGTTGGAGACCCGCCCAACATTATTGTTGCTAGCCAAGCAAACATATCATTCTCCGAATTTTTCATTAACATGGCTCCTGTTTCTGCGTTATCATTATGCGCTTTATTTGCTTTGCTATATTTTTGGTTTAAAGATGGAGTCAAGGTTAGCCCACAAAAAAAAGACCAACTAATATCGGAGACTCAATCTGATTTAATTAAAGACCCAAATTTATTGAAGAAGAGTTTATTTGTTTTCTCTTTAACAATAATTGGTTTTTTCTTTGCCGACCAGATCGGAATAAGCCCTGCATTTGTGGCAATGGGTGGAGCTGCGCTAGTGTTATTAGTAAGTGGCTTAAACCCAGCAGAGGTACTTAAGGAAGTTGAATGGACGACACTTTGCTTTTTCGCGGGTCTCTTTATGCTGGTAGGCGGTCTCGAGCATGTTGGCATTATAGACAGGATAAGCGAGTGGATTGTAAGTTTATCTGCAAACTCCGATGGTACTATCACACAGGATTCAGAGCGAAATTTGAGCATCATAATGGTATGGCTTAGCGGAGGTCTGTCAGCATTTATTGATAACATACCATTTGCAACAACTATGACTCCAGTAGTAAGTGATTTGCTTAGCAATAACGAATCTCTGACATCAAGTGGATCGACTAATCCTTTATGGTGGGCCTTAACCCTAGGCGCAGATCTAGGAGGTAACTTTACTATAGTTGGCGCTTCTGCAAACGTTGTTGTTTTCACAGTTGCAAGGGCCAGCGGATATCCGATTAGTTTCTTTCAGTTTTTTAAGTACGGAGCCTTAATTTCCATTATCAGCTTAGCAATATCATGTGCCTATATATTGCTTAGATATTACTAATTGAATCTAATCTGAAACTATCGACGTCCGAACTGACTCTCAAGATAATTACTATTCAGGTGAATCACTGTAGGTCTTCCATGAGCACATGTTTGGGGTTCTTTACATATTTCCAGTGATTTAATAAGTTCTTGCATTTCCACTAAAGACAACGTCTTTCCCGCCCGAACAGCTGCATGACATGCAATAGTCTTGACTGCTGCATCTCGACGATCGTCAACATTTTCACGTAATAGATTGGTTATAACATCAATAAATCCATCCTTTGGATCACTGGAATTAAATATAGTGGGCACGCCTCTTAAAATATAAGAGGAATCTCCAAAATGCTCAAAAACAAAGCCAATATCACTGAGTAAATCTGTAATGGAATCCATTGAATCAATTAAGTGGGACTCCAAATCCACAACGACACTATCTAATAAGGCTTGAGAAGCCGATGTATTTACACCACTTAAAAAATCCTCATAGAGAACCCTTTCATGAGCTGCATGCTGATCTATAACATAAATCCCATCCGGACCTTCATTCACAATATAAGTATTTTTAACCTGACCTAAAACCCGCAATAATGGCAAAACTTTGACATGGGAAAATTGGCTGTCGGTGTCAATAGTATGATGTTGAATCATAGATTCCAGAATATTTGTCGTTCGATTTTCTGAAGATTTCAAATTGGAAGTCCAAAATGATCCGGATCTTGCAACATTTTCTGAAAACTTTTTACTAACTTCGTATGTTGTCGGTGTAGGTATGCCAGATTCTTCTATCAAGGTTTGGCGAATGCTTTGATGCACAGCACTAAATACAGCACTGGAATCTAAAAACCTAACCTCAGTTTTAGCTGGATGAACATTTACATCAACCTCAGCAGGGTTTAGTTTTATGTCGATAACACATACTGGAAACTTTCGTTCAGGCAACAAATTATGGTATCCCTGTGTTACAGCCTGATTCAAAAGAGGACTTGAAATCCACCTGCCATTCACAAAAATGTGGATATTGGCACGATTTGATCTATTTATTTTTGTCGAGCTAATCAAACCCTGAACATTTATGTCATTACCAGTGAAGTTTTTTATCGGAATCATATTTTCGGATAATTCAACACCATATATACCAGTAAAAGCATCAATTAATTGCCCATTACCTGGAGTGATAAACTTGTTTTTGCCTCCTAGAGTTAAATTCCAAGCGACATCGGGATATGCCAGAGCATATTTTGAACATAAATTAACGATCTTGGAAGATTCGGCTCCTGGCGACCTTAAGAATTTTCTTCTGGCAGGAAAATTCGCAAACAGATTTGACACTGTTATAGACGTTCCTAATGGAGATCCCTGATCTGTAATATTTACAATATCTCCTTCAATCAAATGAATCTTTGTTCCTATATCTTGAGTAACCGGGCGTGAAATCATTGTGGTATCGGATACAGCTGATATGCTAGCTAGTGCCTCACCTCTAAAACCGAGTGTCCTTATCTGATCTAGCCCTTCAATAGTTTGTAATTTACTGGTTGCAAACCTATGAAATGCTAATGCCATTTGGGCAGACGAAATTCCCTGGCCGTCATCAACAACTTGTATAGTCTGAATACCGCCATGCTGGACGATGACATCCACTCTTTTTGAGCCTGCATCAAGAGAGTTTTCAATTAACTCCTTAACTATAGATACGGGCCGTTCTACTACCTCACCTGCAGCTATTAGAGAAGATACACCTTTATCAAGAATATTTATAATCATGTTAAGGCGATTATACTGAAAATTCCATGTATCAGTAAAAATGTTAATTTTGTAAAATACATGAATGAATAAAATACAAATGTATCGCCCAACACTTAATGACATTCAAGCAGCTCATAAAAGAATCAAGCGGTATGTAACAAGAACTCCGTTGCATCGCTATCGCACTTTAGAAAATTTAATCGATGCTGAAGTGTATGTGAAACACGAAAACCATCAGCCTCTAGGTGCATTTAAAATGCGTGGAGGTGTAAATCACTTAATGAAAATGTCATCTGAGCAAAAAAAGAAGGGTGTAGTTACAGCATCCTCGGGTAACCACGGCCAGTCTATTGCGTACGCTGCAAAACTTCATGAAATAGAAGCCGTGATCATTGTCCCGGAGAATGCCAACCCTGGGAAAGTTGCATCGATGAAATCTTTAGGTGCAGACGTCAGGTTTTATGGCAAAGATTTCGATGAATCGAGATCCGAAGTAGAAAGACTATCTAAAGAAGAGGGTTATACATATATTCATTCAGCAAATACTCCAGACTTAATAGAGGGTGTAGGCACCTACACTTTAGAAATATTAGAAGATCTACCGACAACAGATGTAATCGTTGTCCCAGTCGGTGCCGGCAGCGGTGCTTGTGGAACAGCTATTGCTGCAAAATCAATTAATCCTAAAATAGAGGTTATCGGAGTTCAGTCGAAAGCTGCTCCTGCTGCATATTTATCTTGGAAATCAGGTGATTTACAGTCTAATCCTAATAAGACTATCGCCGAAGGCTTAGGAACAGCCCTTGGATTTTCCTACACTATAGAAATTATGCGGGATTTAATGGATGATTTTATTTTGGTCTCAGATGAAGAACTGGAATCGGCTGTTTTATTACTGCTAGAACACACTCATAATCTTACAGAACATGCTGGTGCTGCCTCTTTAGCTGGTGCATTAAAAATAAAAGATCGTTTAGTAGATAAGCGGGTTGTCCTTATAATGAGTGGTGGAAATTTATCTATGCAACACCTGAGAAACATAATTAACAAGAAATAGAATCGACAGAATAAATATCCGCTACGTTCCCTATTCCTTCTCTCCTCATTCTTATTAATAATTCTCTTTTAATATGTCTTATTGCCAAAGGCCCTCTGTATACCAGGGCTGTGTAGATCTGAGCGGTGTTTGCTCCAGCTCGCAAGGCACTGAATACATCATCTCCTGTAAAAATACCTCCACATGCATTGATTATTGGTATATCCCCCAGGTTTGAGCGGAAATATGACACCATCTGCAAGGTAGATTTTAATAATGGCGCCCCACTTAACCCTCCCTGACCTACTGAAAGTCTGGGGTCTATAGTGGGATGGCTATTTGCTAATGTAATACCATCGGCCCCGGAATCAATGCAAATTCTCGCCAATTTAAATGAATCTTCAATTTCATGGAGTTCGTCTATATGTGGAGGCAACTTTATTATTAACGGTTTTTCGGTTAAATCTCGTATAGCATTTATCATTTCAGATAACTTACCAGAGTCATGAAATGTTTTTAATCCAGAAGTGTTCGGAGAGCTAATGTTGACCTCTAGCCCAGAGACGAATGGTGATAATTGAGCGCAAGACTTTTGCATACTAGTTATATCAGTTCCCGATATACTTCCAAAAACTGGTGACAACTTGATGTCATTTAAGGATTTGAGTGATTCGATTGCATATTTTATGCCCTTGCTAGGAAAACCCATACAATTTAATATCGCTTTTTGATCTGGATCTCGAAGCAATCGAGGTTTAGGATGTCCTGGCTGAGGATCTAGTACAACTGTGCCAGCAGTAATATAACCAAAATCTAATTCAGATAATGCCCGGAGCATACGAAAATCCTTATCGAAACCAGCTGCAAGACCTATGGGACTTGATATAGAAATACCACTGATTTCAGTATTTAATTGAGGGTTGTCTGAATTGATATAATTACCAAACAAAATCCATGGGGAATTAAATCTCAGAATTGTTTCTGCAAGGTTTTGAGCCGTTTCCGGCGGCAAAAACAAAAGTAGCCGTAATATTAAATTGCGATATAACATTAACCAAATTATAAAATAGTTATTACAATAAGAACTAGTAATGGATCACAAAACGAAAAAATGAATTTAGATTTTGAGCGTGGAGAACCTCAGAAACCCAAAGGACACGCATTTATATACTTTACAGGTACGGAGTCTGATTCCACATATTTTGCAACCTACCTAATGGTGCAGCCAATAAATGTGGATGTTTCTAAATACGTACCACCTTTTTTAATGAACCAAATGGGTGAATTAGAAAAAGATTTATCAGCTTTCGCATTTCCTCCTTCACCAGAACAGATTGATAGCTTAGATGACATAAAATATTTAGCCGAAATCAGAGAGGATGATTTAATTTACGGCGGAAAAATCCAAAGCAACGATCCAACGGCTGCGTTAATTAAAGTAAATGAAATTCTTGAGTGGTATTCAAGTGTTTACGAATCCAATAATAAACTCCTATCAAATAAAACGATCGACTCAGAAAATGGTACAAATGTTAACGAAGTTGTATATAGCCTAATGAATGATCGAGACAAGCTTGAAGAACTTACCAAGTTGATAGGTAAACTTCGATACGATGTTGATGTCACAGAAGAGAGACTATCTCAAGAAACTGAAGAACAAATTAAACTGCTTTCGAAACATCTTCCAGAAAGTCACGAGATATCAAAAATAATATCAGCTGCAAAGGGAGCACAGAGCACTGATCACAAGCTGGCTGATCTATACCTTCAACGATCATTTCATTTAATAAACGAGGCTTTTGATGATTTAACTAATATCGACAGAGAAATTAAAAAGTTGGAGGAGATGGGCCCTGTCAACTAATTAAAGAGTCAACTTGAGACCTTGCAGGCATCGACATTTGTGCACCTGATTTAGACACAGCTAGCGAACCAGCCGCACAGCCCTTTTTAACTGCTTCACGTAATGATAATTTTTCAGCAATTGACACGGTAAATGCCGCTCCAAACGCGTCTCCAGCAGCTACTGAATCTACAACATCTGTTGGTAGAGAAGACACGAAACCAGATTCACCTGCGCTTTCATAATAAGCCCCTAGTTCTCCCATTTTGATCACTACTGTCGACACCCCTAACTTGAGCAAAATTGCAGATGCCTTTCTTGCTGAAACCTGATCTACAACTTTAATTCCAGTCAAAAATTCTGCTTCATTTTGATTGGGCATAATGACATCTGCAAACGGTATTATCTCTTTTATGTTATTGTCAGATGGAGCCGGGTCAAATATAACAGGAATTCCCAAAACATTGGCATCTTTAGCAACCTTTTTCGTTACTTTTAATGGCAACTCGTTTTGGATCATTAACGCATCTACATCCGGCAAGCATTCTTGCGCAGCCTTGATTTCACAAGTGTCCGCCAACATATTTGCGCCCCTGACTTGAATTATGTAGTTTTGACCATTTTTATCTAATAGGATTATTGCTATTCCAGACTTTGCATCAGAATCTTTATAAACACATCTGACGTCAATCCCCTCTGCAAGCAGATTTGCAAGTAATTGTTCTCCATATTGATCGTCTCCAATACGGCCTATTAAAGATACTCTTGCTCCCATCCTCGATGCGCCAACTGCTTGGTTAGCTCCTTTGCCTCCTGGAGTTATATTAAGATTATTTCCAGTAACTGTCTGGCCAGGCTCAGGTATTAAATCAGTTGATGTGATTAAATTAATATTAATCCCGCCCACAACCAATATTAACGGTGAGTATTCCAGTATTTCATGAACAGTTTCCACGTCAGCCAATTAATCCTTTTTCCAGAAATGATGTCAATAAAATTGCAGGTCCATCTGATTCCACAGTCCCACACAAACTATCAGCTGACTTAATCACTTCTTCAGGAGAACCCTGTACAGCAACGCCTAGACCGGCCCATTTCAACATATGTATGTCATTGTATCCATTTCCGAAAGCCAATACGGATTCATTTGAAATACCTAGCCTAGTGCAAATAACCTCTAATGCTCTATGTTTACCAGAAAATGGATGCAAGATCTCACAAAAGTTGGGCAATGAACGTGTTATATGAAGTCCATCTTGAAAGTTGCCTATCAATTGTTTTTCTATCTCAGCTATTTCATTTTCGGCATCAACCAAAACAAAGCGTGTGGGTTTTTTATTCGCTATAGATTTCAAATCGTCAACTCTGACTATCTCTATGCCATTTCGATCTACATAGGATTCGGTCCACTGAGTTATTTTATTGACATATATTTTATGTTTAACAAAAACTAAAATCTCACCTGGCCAATTTTCGAGATAGTATAGTAAATCTAATGTCATTTTCTCTGTTAATGGCATATGCCAAATAACCCGAGATGTTATGGGATCTCCAATATGTGCCCCTTGAAATGAAACTATTGGAGAATCTAGATTTAACAAACGAGTAGCTGTTATAGCAGAATTAAACGAACGGCCGGTCGCTATTGTAACTAATGCTCCAGCTTCACGGGTTCTACTCAAGGACCGTTGAGTGATCTCCGTAATTTCTTTATTTAAGTTTTTTATCGTGCCATCGATGTCTAATGCGATTAGTTTATACGTCATATAAAATCTATTACCTATGGAGTTGCTGTGATATTTTGCCCGTTATATATAATATTATCTAACTCCATCAAAGATAGTGTTAATAAAAAATTATGAATATAGGGCCAAGACAAATACTTTGGTTAATAACTGTACCAATTGTAATAGCCATACTGTTTCTGTCTATACGTGGAGTTTAATTAAGAAATTAAATTGATACACATGAAAAACAACTCAGGTTTCAAATATGTCGGCAAGCGACCTCTTAGACCAGATGGTGTTGAAAAAGTCACTGGTAAGGCTCTCTATGGAGCTGATGTAAATCTCCCGAGTACTATTTATGGAAAAATATTACGAAGCCCTCATGCTCATGCCAGGATTTTATCAATCGACACTGATAAAGCTATAAAACTACCAGGTGTCCATGCGATAGTCACTTCAAATGATTTAGCGAAAAAGACTGATCAAATATACAAGGATCTAGAAGGCACTCTATCGAGCTTACGATATCTAAGCAATAATGTGCTGGCTGAAGACAAAGTTCTATACGCCGGCCATGCTGTTGCAGCTGTGGCAGCTAACAGTCCTTATGTCGCTTTGGAAGCATTATCACTGATAACAGTCGAATATGAGGTTCTAACTGCGGTAACAGATGTTCAATCCTCTATGAGTCATGATGCGCCGCTTTTACATGATGATCCAACTACTGGATCTCCAAGACATAAAAAGTTTGAAAATACTAACGTAGTCGGGCACTGTGAGTTTTCAAGAGGTGACGTAGAAATCGGTTTGAGTAAAGCTGAAGTAGTTGTGGAAACTGAGTACAAAACTAACACCGTACATCAAGGATATATAGAGCCTCAATCAGCGACAGCTTTATGGTCAAGAGATGACCGCCAATTAAAAATTTGGTGCAGCAATCAAGGCCATTTCAGCGTAAGACATGAAGTGTCTGCAATATTAGATATTCCAGTATCTCAAATTAAAGTTATTCCTATGGAAATCGGCGGAGGGTTCGGTGGGAAGATCCCTGCTCATATAGAACCGATAGCAGCATTACTTTCAAGAAAAACTGGAAGGCCAGTTAAAATCTCTCTAGATAGATCTGAGGTGCTCCAATGTACCGGTCCTACTTCAGGAGGTCTTGTTAAAGCAAAAATAGGAGCTAGCAAAGATGGCAAGATAACCGCTGCTACCTGTGATATCTACCTTGAAGCCGGTGCATATCCTGGTTCATTTATAGAGAATGGCTGTAATACTGCATTTGCACCCTATGATATTTCCAACTTTAATATAAGTGGCTACGACATAGTTACTAATAAACCAAAAACTGGAGCTTATCGTGCACCAGGAACACCTAACTCTGCTCTTGCTGTTGAGACGGCCATAGACGAAATCTCAAGAAAGTTGAATATTGACCCAATAGATCTGAGATTAAAAAATGCTGCCCAAAAAGGTACTAGAAAAGCCGATGGAACTATTTATCCTGACATCGGCATGGTACAAACAGCACAATCGGTACTTGATCATCCACACTATTTACAGCCTAAACCCAAGCCATCAAATAAATCCATGAAAGTTGGTAGAGGAATAGCTTTTGGATACAGTGGAAACATTAATGGAGCATCAACAGTAATAGCAAACGTTGTGCCAGATGGAACAATTAGTTTAATAATCGGTTCAGTGGATATAGGAGGAACGAGGATATCTATAGCTCAACAATTCGCTGAGGTTTTGGGAATCAACCCAGAAAAAGTACATGTAACAGTCGCTGATACTGACTCTATCGGATACACGTCTGCCAGTGTAGGCAGCAGCGCATCTCATAAAAGTGGATGGGCCGCTTATCTATGTGCATTAGATATAAAAGATCAACTAGAAACACGAATATCAACTATTTGGGATGTGCCTAAAGCAACAGTGGTCTTTGAAAATGGTAATGCGACATCAACTAGTGGACCGGCTCAGGATATTTCATTTAAAGAATTATCATCAATGCTGGAAGATACTGGTGGACCCATAACAGGTAGGGGCAATGTGACTGCTGCTGGGTCAGCAGGTTCATTCAGTGCAAATATAGTGGATTTGGAAGTCGATATAGAAACAGGCAAAGTTAATGTAATAAAATATACAGCGTTCCAAGATGCCGGTAAAGCTATTCACCCTAGCTATGTTGAAGGACAAATACAAGGAGGAACGGTGCAAGGAATCGGCTGGGCACTACATGAAGAATACGTATTCGATAATCAAGGTAAAATGACTAATGCTTCGCTGTTAGACTATCGCATGCCAACCGCTTGGGACGTCCCCATGATAGACGCCCAGATTGTAGAAAGTTACAATCCCGGACACCCGTATGGAGCGCGGGGGGTTGGCGAAGCATCAATAGTGCCTCCACTGCCTGCGATATCGAATGCAATAAATGATGCTATTGATTGCAGAATACCTATACTACCTATGTCGCCGACAAACATTTACAAATTTATTCCTAATTCTGACCATTGAGGGACTATTGATATTAAGTTGATCAATAGATAATAAATGGTCTCAAAAAACACGAGAGAGAAGATTAATTATGACAGCAAAAAAGTTCCAGTTTAAAGAAAATGCGAGAAAGCAATTAGTTGAAGGTATAGATATAGTTGCAAAAACTGTAGGGATAACACTTGGTCCCGCCGGTAGAAACGTTGTCTTAGATAAGGGTTTTGGCCCACCAAGAGTTTATAGTGATGGGGTGTCCATTGCTCGCGAAATTGATTTACCTGACCCATTTCAAAATATGGGAGCACGACTCATACAAGATGCTGCACGCAAAACAAATGATATAGCTGGAGATGGCACTACCACCTCAACGGTTATAGCTCAAGCAATCGTCCATGAGGGATTTAAAAATGTCGCCGCTGGAGCCAACCCGATGGCTCTTAAATCTGGAATTCAGAGTGCAGTCAAAGAAATCAACAATCAACTCAGTGTTTTAGCAAAACCTGTCGAAGGTCGAGACCAGATGGCTCAAATCGCTAGCTTGTCTGCTCATGAAGATCAAATGGGAGAAATGATTGCCGATGTTATGGAGAAAATTGGACAAGATGGAATTGTCACAATTGAAGAAGGCAAGGGCACATCAGACGAAGTAGAGTACGTTGAAGGAATGCGAGTTGATAGAGGATATATCTCTCCTTACTTAGTAACTAATCAAGAAACAATGAAAGCTGAGGTCGACAATCCTTTCATTCTGTTGACTTCAGAAAAAATATCCTCTGCCAATGAACTAGTTCCTGTTTTGGAAGCATTATCATCTAAGAGCAAAGATATTGTGATTATAGCTGAAGATATAGAGAAAGAGGCATTAGCAACTTTAGTAGTTAATAAACTCAGGGGAACTATGAATTGCTTAGCCATAAAAGCTCCTGCATTTGGAGATCGCCGTAAAGCTATATTAGAAGACTTGGCAATCCTATTTGGTGCTAACCTAATTTCTAAAGAAACTGGCAGAGGTCTAGAATCTGCAACGATTGAGGATCTTGGGAGAGCACGAAAAGCGATTGCTTCAAAAGAAGATACAACCTTTGTTGAAGGAGCAGGAGATCCAAAATCTATTGAAACAAGAATCCAACAAATAAAACTTCAAGCAGAAGACACAACATCAGATTATGACAGAGAGAAATTAAATGAGAGGGCAGCAAAATTATCCGGTGGAGTTGCTGTAATTAACGTAGGGGCTGTCACTGAAATTGCACTAAAGGAAAGAAAACAACGAATGGAGGATGCTTTAGCAGCAACCAAAGCAGCTTCTGAAGAAGGTATTATTGCTGGAGGTGGAGCTAGTTTGATCAGAGTTGCCTCAAAGGTTCTGAAGGCAAGTACCGCAATCGGAGATGAACTAACGGGTTATAAAATCGTCGCACAAGCGGTCGAAGAACCCTTAAAACTAATGGTTGAAAATGCCGGACTAGCTGGTGACGTAGTTTTGTCGGCAGTCAAGAAAGGAAATAAAAACCATGGTTTTGACGCTGAAAATCAGACTTATGGAAACTTATATGAAATTGGCATTGTCGACCCTGTAAAAGTCACTAAAACAGCATTAGAAAATGCTTCTAGTGTGGCTGCAATGATTCTTACAACAGAATCTCTGATTTCAGAAGTACCTGAGCCCATGCCTCCTATGCCTGGTGGTATGCCTGGTGGTATGCTTGGTGGTATGCCTGGTGGTATGCCTGGTGGTATGCCTAGAGGAGCTCAGGGTATGCCAAAAAATAATATGAATGTAAATAAAAGAAAAGTTGTTAGAAAAGCAAAAAAAATGGAAAAAAAACCAGATAAAAATAATTAAATATAATATATTATGAAAGATAAATTTTGGTTAGAAAATCCATCTATTTTATTCGAAAAAAA
>MDTE01043966.1_pt1 | contig 25768 bp, 21 predicted proteins | sample 811231 | NCBI WGS metagenome assembly MDTE01 (sample SAMN05326651, study PRJNA326480) | marine metagenome | isolation source: seawater | place: Indian Ocean: Red Sea | collected 2010
AATGAAGGTGAAGTTAATTTGCCAACTGAGTTTGCGCTTTATGAGAACTATCCAAATCCATTTAACCCTGTTACTACAATCAGGTTTGATGTACCGGAAATTTCTGACGTGAGTGTCACTGTTTTCAACGTACTTGGTAAAGAGATTAATTCATATAATTTGAATACTATGAGCCCAGGTACACATCAGATTAAGTGGAGAGGTATTGATAATACCGGAAAACCAGTAAGTAGTGGTGTCTACTTTTATACCATAAAAGCAGGCGATTTCTTTTCAACGAAGAAAATGATGCTACTCAAATAAGGTTAATCAACTTATTAGAAAAAAGGGCAGGAAATAATCCTGCCCTTTTTTTTTGATACATTCAATAAAATCATTATTTGATAACATATATATTCTAATTATCAAATTTTATATTTATAATAATCTCAATTATTTTTATTTATGATCACGATATCGGATTATCATAAAATTGTATTTTTCACAGGTGCGGGAATGTCTGCGGAATCAGGAATTCCTACCTATCGTGGTACTGGTGGTATTTGGAATGAGTATAAATGGGAAAAATACGCCTGTCAGGAAGCTTTTCTTCGCGATCCAAGCATAGTATTGAATTTTCATGAATTACGGCGTAATGAGGCATTAAAATGCAAACCACATGCAGGTCATGAGATTATTAAAGCTATTGAAGAAGAAAAACCATCTTCAACTATTATAACACAGAATATAGATGGGATGCATCAGAGGGCAAATAGTGTAAACGTATTAGAACTCCACGGAAGCCTTTGGAGAATGCGATGTGAAACAGAGAAGAAAGTATTTGATGATTTTCAATCAGGAACATACAAATCAAGAAAATGTACGTGCGGAGGATGGTTAAGACCTGATATTATCTGGTTTGACGATATGCTAGATGAAAATACCATCCTAAAGGCTAACTCTGCTATATCAACCTGCGACCTATTTATCAGTATTGGCACAAGTGCACTGGTATGGCCTGCAGCAGGTTACCCTCGATTTGCTAAGGATAGAGGCGCTTTTTGCATTGAGATTAATCCTGAAGATACTGAACTTTCAATATTGTATGATCTGAAGATTAGAACGACAGCCAGCTTAGGGCTCGAAAAACTTTTTAATTCATAAGGAAACATGAATATGAATCAAACATCTATCGTCTTAGTAGTAGCATCTTTTTTGTTGCTTGTCCTTCACCAGAAGGCACCAGAGGAATTACGATACCCATCCACAGCTACAGTAGATGTAGTTGATACATATTTTGATACAACAATAGCAGACCCTTACAGATGGCTTGAAGATGATTATTCTAATAAAACTAAGGCATGGGTTGCTAAGCAGAATGCTTTTACCGACGGCTATATGCGTCGTATTCCATATAGAAGAAAAATTGAAAAACGACTAACTGAAATTTGGAATTATCCCACTCAAAGTATGCCATCAAAGAAAGGAGAAAAATATTATTTCTATAAAAATAACGGACTCCAAAGCCAATCTGTAATGCATGTAATGGATACGCCTACAGGTGAATCTAGAGTATTCCTAGACCCAAATAAATTTTCTTCAGACGGAACAATAGCACTTGGTGGTACCTACTTTTCTAAAGATTATAGATATATGGGTTATTCCATAAACAAAGCTGGATCGGATTGGCAGGAATTTTATGTAATGAATGTACAGTCTAAAGAGCTGCTAGCGGATCATTTAACCTGGATAAAATTTAGTGGAATGGCATGGAGCGGAGATGGATTTTATTATAAAAGATATCCAACACCGAAAGAAGGCTATGAATTTTCAGAATCAAATGAACATGCTAAAGTTTATTACCATCGTATAGGAACCCCTCAGGAAGCAGATGAATTAATCTTTTATGAACCTGATAATCCCAAATTAGCACCCAGTATTAGTGTTTCCGATGATGAAAGATTCCTTTTTCTATATCGTTCTAGTAGTACATATGGAAATATGTTTTCCTTTAAGGATACAAATGAACCAAATCCTGAATGGATTCATATAGTTGATGATTTGAATTCAAATTTTCGGATAATGGATAATATTGGTGAGAGTTTAATTGCTCAGACCGATCGAAATGCTCCATTCAAGAAAATCGTGCGCATTGATCCAAAAAATCATGAAGAAGAAAATTGGGAAACATTAATTGAAGGCACTAAAGATCAAGTCTTATCTTATGTCAATTTTGTAGGTGGAAAGTTTTTTGCACACTTTACAGAAGATGTTACATCGGTTTGGAAGGTATATGATTTAAATGGAAAATTTTTATACAATGTAGATTTACCGGGTAAAGGTATTGTTAGTGGGTTTAATGGGAAAAAAGATCAAATGATTACCTGGTATACGTTCAATAATTCAGTAAATCCTCCTACTATTTATCAATATGATATTGAAAAGAATATTTCCAGTGTTTATAAAGAATCAGAAGCAAAATTTGATCGAAATAAATTCACACTAAAACAGGAATTCTACACATCAAAAGACGGAACGAATATACCGATATTTATTGCCCATAAAAAAGGCCTACAAATGGACGGTAAACGGCCAACTTTACTCTATGCTTATGGTGGCTTTAATGTTGTAATAAAGCCTTATTTTAGTAAGGTAAATTCAATTTTACTTGAAAATGGTGGAGTATACGCGGTAGCTAATCTAAGAGGTGGGGGAGAGTACGGACAAAACTGGCACGAAGCTGGTATGCTGCTTAAAAAACAAAATGTTTTTGATGACTTTATCGCAGCCGCAGAATATTTGGAAAGAAGTGGTATTACATCTCCAAATTATTTAGCTATTCGTGGGGGATCCAATGGTGGACTATTGATTGGAGCAGTCCTGAATCAACGTCCAGACATTTGTAAGGTCGCGTTCCCTGAAGTAGGAGTAATGGATATGCTGCGCTATGAAAAATTTACTATTGGTCATGCATGGGCTGTAGAATATGGTTCTGTTGATGAAGAAGTACATTTTAATAATTTAGTAAATTATTCCCCATTACATACAATACAAAAAGGTGCTGAATATCCATCGGTACTAGTTTATACGGCAGACCATGATGACAGAGTTGTACCGGCTCATTCTTTTAAATATGCAGCAGCATTACAGAAAGGGCAGGGTGGTACAAATCCAATTTTAGTACGTATAGGTCAAAGTGCTGGACATGGTGCAGGAAAACCCACAAGTAAAATAATTAAAGAATACGCCGAAAAATGGGCGTTTATGTTTTATGAAATGGGGGTGGGATATTAAGCTAAAACTTTAGCAATATCATCACGTATTAGAATCAAAATAGCTGACTGCGGAACTATGAGATAATCAACTTCTTCAATTTTGATTTCAATACTTGCCTTACCTAGAAAAAGAGCATAGTCACCAATATCAGCTTGTGTAGGAATATATTTTATATCGGATTTATTCTCTTTCCATGGTTCATCAAATGAAGATTCAGGTGATCCCAAAGGTATTCCAGGCCCAACTTCTACAACAATCCCTCCACGGACTTCCTGTTTTTCTAAAACACTCGGTGGCAAGTATAAACCAGCAGGGGACTTTTTTTCACCTGTGTCCGGGCGAATTAGTACTCTATCGCCAACTACTAAGACTTGTTTATTTGTGCTTTTCATGTTAAAAAATAATAAGCCTCGATTTAACGAGGCTTATCGGAACTGTATTGCCGGTTTGAAGGAGGGTCAAAGGATGGTACCAGACAATACAGTATTAATTTTCTTCATCTTGCTCTTCTGGTTTAGGTTCTGGTGGTGTACTACCCCAATAAGTTGGTCGATAATTTAACAAGAAATAAACATTGTCGTTACTTCTATAGACATCTGATGAATTACTTTGTCGTATATAGTTATGCTGATAATCCTGCCCAGAATTCCCAAATATATAATGGAGAAGTTCTTCTCCAGATTTATTAAAAATTTGCAGATGCCTTCCTAATGAATCATCCACTCCAAATTTTTCCCATTTTTCTTGTTTTTGAGAAATTAACATTTCTTGTTTTACAGCGAGTAAACGATCAAATAAATTATCAATTTGATTATCTTTTATGATTAAAGTATCTGCTTGGGTTATCGTCCAGGTTGTATCTTTTCGGACAAGTTCCAAACTATTTTCTGCTTCAGTGATTAAAACGCGATGTACATCATCACGTCCACCGACATAGATAGCTTCTCCAGAAGTTTTATAAGAATTTTGTGTTTGGCGATTGAATAAAAAGATTATCAATAATATCGCTAGAGCACCAAGACTGTATTTAAGTGAATTAGTCATATATCTGCCTTAAAATTTCTGCATTATTTTTTTCTTTTCTCATTTGAAAAAATCCAAATGTTAATACCAATATTGATGGTAAAAGCATATTGGCCCATTTCCACTTTTTCTTTGTTGAATCTTCTAATTCTTCTAGAGGCCGATTGGTAATTTCTCGTGAACGCAGTGAAATCAAATCTTCATCACCTGCAAGGTAATCCACAGCATTCATAATAAATACTAAATTGTCATTGATTGACATTCCACCTTCATCAGAAAGGAATTTAGAATCAGAAATAAGCATCAATTCGCCACCATTCACTAATTTTGATGTTACAGATAATAATTTCCCTTCTTGCCCTAGCATACGAATGAAAGGATTCTGTTGAGGATCTGGACTTAGTATCCAGTTACCTTCCATCAAGCCACTGTTTCCTGAAGACTTAAATAATTCAACAACACCAGCAATCCGTTCATTTTCGGTGGTATCGATTTGTATCTCACTGGGGAAAAGTGGAAGTAATTGTTCTAAATCAGATACAACAATTTCGTTTTCGTTAAATGATTGTACAATTGGGAAAAATGGGTAATCCATTGGGCGATTCATCATAAAAATTCCTCGGCGTTCTTGGACTTGTACCTTATTACATTTTCCATCTAAAACAAGATTTTGCATAAGGTTAATACCGTAATCTTTTAAGAACCCATAGATATCAGAATTAATTGGAGTTGCAGTCTGGGTTTGTATATCTGTTGCAATACCACTCTGCGCTAGAAAAACCTTTTTTCCAGATTGTAAAATTGATATCAGGTTTTCTCTAACCAATGAATCAAGTGTATCAACAGCACCTGTAACCAAATAAACATCAATATCTTGGTTTAGTGTTTCGTTCAAATTGATATTACGGAAAGAATAATGTTGACTTAATTGAGATGACAAATTATCTGTTTTCATCTCAGACTCAGGATCCAGATGGGCAAGACCAATCGTCTTTTTATCAACATCAATAAGTGATTTTATTTTTGTACTTATTAAATATTCTAAACCGGAAGTAGTTTGAATGACAGGAATGACTTCTTTTTTATCTTCAAATAATAGAACCATTCCCAAATATACTTTCTTAATCTCTACCTTATCATTCTCAATTACCTGCATCTGGACAGGCTGAATTCCATCTTTTCGAGCCTGCTCTTCCAAATCTTTGTCAGATTCCGGATTATGGAAAAAGAATCGAATATTATTTTCAGAATATGCACTGAATTCTTCTAAGATATCCTGCAAAAACCGACGTGTGTTGCCAAGTTCATTGGGCAGATTATCAGAGAAATATACCTTCATTGTAAGTAAGTCATCTACTTTGGAAACAATTGATTTACTAGAAAGCGAGAGAGAATACATTTGATTGTCTGTTAAATCAAATCTATGAAATTTATCTCTAGCAATCAGATTTAATAAAATGAGCCCAAAAATCAATCCGCCTGTATATAGTAAAAATGAATTTTTATTTTTCGTTAACATCGCTTAACTCCATTTTCGGGATTCAAGCACCCGCGTTGTCATGAAAAGAAAAAAACCAATAACCGAACCAAAATAAACAAGATTTCTTGTATCAATAACACCTCGAGATATATTGGATAGGTGAAATTCAGTACTCAAATATTGAATTATACCAGCCAAACCCGATGGCATAAAAACTAATAACTTATCCATTAGGAAAAACGTTAATACAATGGCAATCCCAACAATGAATGCTATAACCTGATTTTCTGTCAAACTGCTTGCAAAAACACCTACTGCTGTGTAAACACCACCAAGTAATGCCAAACCTAAATAACCAGTAAAAACTGCACCATGATCAGTTGTTGTTCCTACATTCAATAATGTAAAATAATGAACCACTGTTGTAAGAAGAGCAACCAGTATTAGTGTTAGACCGGCTAAATATTTTCCGATTACTATATCGCGTTCGCGAATTGGTAGTGTTGTAATTATTTCTATAGTACCAAGTCCTTTTTCACGAGATATTAAACCCATCGAGACGGCTGGAATAAAGAATAAATATACCAATGGTACGATTCCAAAGAGAGATCGCATATCTGATTGATTGTATAAGAAAAAGGTATTTGTGAAAAAATAACCATTTACTAATGCGAATACTACCAGGAATATGTAAGCCATTGGACTAGTGAAAAAAGAACGTAATTCCTTTTTATATATAGATTTAATACTATGCATCAGCCGAATCTCCTTCATAAGTCAAGTGTCTAAAAATATCTTCAAGATTTCGTTTGGAAGCACTCATTTCTAAAATAGTCCACCCGTTTTTGACTGCATAATCAAAAATATCCTTTCGCGGGTCAGAAGCATTCCCGTGTTCTAATACTACTTGTATAGATTCATCTGTTTTATTGATGGAGTTCAAATCTACAGAAGGAATTACGGCTTTCATTTCTTGGATGGTATTTTCTTCTGCATTTTGAATTTCTAAATTAATTTGAGTCTTACCTTGTGAGTCTGCAAGTAATTCTTCACTGGTACCATCAGCAACAATTTCACCATTATTAATAATAATGATGCGATCCACTGTTGCTTGTATTTCCTGAAGGATATGAGAAGACATAAGAACGAGCTTTTCTTTTCCTAATTTCTTAATTAATTGACGGATTTCTACAATTTGATTTGGATCTAACCCAGTAACAGGTTCATCTAAAATAAGAATTTTAGGGTCATGGATCATGGCCGCAGCTAATCCAATTCTCTGTTTATATCCTTTTGAGCAATTTCCAACAGTTCTATGAACAACACCCTGTAGGCCACACTCTGAAACAACACGTTCCAGTGCACTCTTAAAATTTTGATCAGTAATACCACGAATTTCAGCGTGAAACTTTAAATATTCATATACTTTCATTTCTCCGTAAAGAGGATTCAATTCAGGGAGATAGCCAATTTGTTTTTGAATTTCTAGATTATGATCAATAATATTTTTATCATCAACAAAAACATTTCCTGAACTAGGGGATAGGTAACCTGTCATGATTTTTAACGTTGTACTTTTACCAGCACCATTGGCTCCTAGGAATCCAACAATTTCTTTATCAGATAATGAAAAGGAAATTGACTTTACTGCTTGAACATGTCCATAATTCTTGGACAGATTTTCGATGTTTATCAACTTATATCTCCTTAATTGTAGAAGTAATGTATGTACAAATGGTTAAATTGTTCCAAAAAAGGCGGGCAATATTATTAAAAATATTCCAGATAAAAAACATAGTATAAAAGTCTGTTTGTGATAAATGCCACACTTGTTACTATTTCTGTGGAATTTCATTGACTATGAGTATTATATGAACATAGATTCGGTGCGACTAGTCAAATATTTTTGACTAATAATGGTATACCAAATAATAAATAAAGGAGAGTATTATGACTCGCATATTTAAATCTGTCATTTCTACTCTGGTAATGTTATCACTTGTTGCTGTTTTACCAGCTGAAAATACAGTTGATACTAATGAAGTAGAATTTGCCATCCAACAAGATGGTGATGATGCAGTTTTTGCCAGTGCAGAAATAAAGAAGAAGAAGAAGAAGAAGAAGAAAGGAAAGAAGATTGGTAAAAAAGGTAAGAAGAAAAAGAAAGGATTCTTCAAAGGCTTTAATAAAAATAAATAGCTTTGTCTTCTACAATGAAATAAAAAAGGGTACGTTAATCGTACCCTTTTTTATTTCCTAATTATCATTTATAATTATGCTAATAAAACCGGGGAGAAAATCCATGTTTAAATTTAGGTTCTCGATGAGTCTCATTTTTGTTTCATCTATCATCTTAAGACCTGCAATTGCCCAAGATGCTGACACATCAGAGTATGAAGAATCTGGAAATGAAATGTTTACCAGTGTAGACGTAAGCTTTTCACAAGATAAAGGAAATACTGATTTCTTATCTCTTTATTATGGATTTAGTTATAGTATTGTAGGGCAGATAGGTCCATTAGAAGATACAGAATTCAGTATTAATTTTTCCCGAAGTGATGATAGGTTAGATGGCGAAGCTTTTACGGATGACCAATCATTGACATCAAAATTTGACCTTTGGGCTAACCAAAGATTTTCTCCTTTCTTATTTTTTCAAAAATCTTTTGATAAAACTATTGGATTGGAAAATCGACTCAATTATGGACTTGGAGGAAAAGTTGGATTACTTAAGGGTTTATCAATCAGCTATGCCTTCCTGGCTGAAGATGAATCCTATAAATCATCTATTATTACAGGAATTGATTCAACGGAAGATGATTATTATGAAGATTATTGGGCTTATGATACTACTTATGGAGAAGCCATTACTGATTCTTCATTCTTTCGTCATTCGATTCGTCCAAAGTATAAAGTAAAATTATTTGATGGTAATGTTGTTTTTGATTATCGCTTTTATTATAAACCAAGAGTGGATGACTTTGAAGACTATTTATTCGAGCATGAATTAAAGGTTTCAGTCGTAACATTTTATGATGCTTTATCTATTGATTTAAATTACACCAACAAATACAATGCTAAATATGATAACAGTGAAATTTTAAATCCAGACACAGGAGAATTTTATAAACCTGTAGATGAGAACATATCTTTAGGCCTATCATTTATGTTTTAAATAAATCGGAAAGATCTTTTTAAAGTATGGGGGCTTAAAGGTAACTTTTCGCCCCCTTTTTTATGAACTACGATCATTTACTCATAGAAGCCAAATGGCAAAAATTTTGGGATGAAAACAAAACATTCAAGGCGGTAATTGACCCGAAAAGGGAAAAATTATATGTCCTGGATATGTTTCCATATCCGTCAGGAACCGGACTCCATGTCGGTCACCCTCTAGGATATACAGCTACCGATATATACTGCCGATTTAAACGTCTCCAAGGTTTTAATGTATTACACCCCATGGGTTGGGATGCTTTTGGACTTCCTGCTGAACAATACGCAATTAAATCCGGTACCCATCCAAGAGAAACAACTGAAAATAATATAAAAAACTTCAAGCGGCAGATTAAAATGCTTGGTTTTTCTTATGATTGGGACAGAGAAATAAATACAACTGATAAAAATTACTATAGGTGGACCCAGTGGATATTTTTACAATTGCATAAAAAAGGTTTGGCATATGAAGCAGAAGTACCTGTCAATTGGTGTCCAGAATTAAAAGCTGTCCTTGCCAATGAAGAAGTTGTTGATGGTAAATCGGAGATTGGTGGACATCCTGTGATTCAGCAACCAATGCGTCAGTGGATGCTAAAGATTACTGATTACGCTGAATCATTACTAGAAGGGTTAGATGATTTAGATTGGCCTGAAAGTGTAAAAGATCTACAGAGAAATTGGATTGGCAAATCGAAAGGGGCAAATGTACACTTTAGCTTACCAAGTATAAATTCTAATATTACAGTATATACTACAAGACCTGATACGCTATTTGGAGCTACCTATTTAGTTTTAGCACCAGAGCACCCTTTGGTTGAACGGCTTGTGTCGGATTCAAACAAAAATAAAGTTTTTTCTTATGTTGAAACAGCTAAAAGAAAAAGTGATTTGGATAGAGGAGAGTTAAACAAGGACAAAACTGGCGTGGCATTAGATGCATTTGCAATTAACCCCGTGAATGGAGAAGAAATACCGATCTGGGTGGCTGATTATGTATTAATGAGTTATGGAACTGGTGCTATAATGGCGGTTCCTGGACATGATCAGCGTGATTATGAATTTGCCAAGGAATATGATTTGCCTATAGTGGAAGTTGTCTCTGGTGGTAATATTAGGGAAAATGCATATACTGATAATGTTAATGGTATGATGATAAATTCATCAAATAATGAAGGTCTTAACTTAAATGGAAAAAAGGTTTCAAAGGCTATTCTGTCTACAATCAAATGGTTAGAAAAGGTTGGTAAGGGAGAAGCATCCACACAGTATAAGCTAAGAGATTGGTTATTCTCTCGCCAAAGATATTGGGGGGAGCCCATACCTGTAATACATAAATCCGATGGGAGTATTATTACGATAAATGAATCAGATCTTCCGCTTACTCTTCCACAAGTTGATAAATATTTACCAGCTGAAACAGGAGAATCTCCTCTAGCAAATATAAAAGAATGGGTTGAATTAAAAGAAGGGAAAAGAGAAACGAATACCATGCCACAATGGGCTGGTTCATGCTGGTATTTCCTGCGATTTACGGATCCAAACAATGAAAAACTAGCTTGGGGAAAGGATGAAGAGTCATACTGGATGCCTGTCGACTTATATATCGGTGGTGTTGAGCATGCAGTGCTACATCTTTTATACTCACGCTTTTGGCATCATGTTTTATTTGACCTAGGTCTTGTATCTACAAAGGAACCATTCAAAAAGTTATTTAATCAGGGTATGATACAGGGTGAAGATGGATTAAAAATGAGTAAATCCCGCGGAAATGTTATCAATCCTGATGATGTAGTTAATGACTATGGTGCGGATAGTTTTCGACTTTATGAGATGTTTATGGGCCCACTAGAGAAATCAAAACCCTGGAGCACAACAGGTCTACAAGGATGTTATAGATTTCTTCAGAAAGTCTGGCGTCTTTTTCATAATGAAAATAAAATTATAAAAGAAAATTGTTCTGATGAAGAGACCATTAAGCTATTACACCAGACGATCAAAAAAGTGACTCATGATCTTTGTGAGCTTAGATTCAATACTGCTGTTTCTCAGTTAATGATATTTACCAACCATTTAAATACACTTGATAAATTTGATAAAAAAGTTTTACATGAATTCTTGATTCTATTGAACCCATTTGCTCCACACATATCTGAAGAATTAAATGAAATACTAGGATATGAACCAATTACGAGCGCTCAGTGGCCAGTACATGATGAAAATCTATTTTCTGATCAGAAAATCACCCTTGCAGTACAATTTAATGGAAAAACTAGGGGAACCATAAAGATCCTTAAAGATACTCAGGAAACTGATGCATTTAAAATAGTAGGGGAAACATCCTTTGGCAAAAAATATTTGGAAACTGGTGAATTGATGAAAATTATTTACATACCTGGAAGGATAATTAACATCATAATATCATGATTGATTTTTAATTTTATTTAGGAATTCTAAACAATGAAGAAAAATATTTTAATAATCTTAATTCTAGTTACAATAACATTTGCAGAAAGAGCAAATACGAATAGAATTGGGACAGAAGCAGCTATTTCTAACTGGTCATTAGTGGGCCCCATTGATTCAGAAAATAACCACAGTAAAATACTAGACATTATACTTGAAAATGGAATCGGGAACGACTCAGTTTTTATTCATGATGGAAAAAATTATCTTATAAAAGATGCAAGCACTAGTGGTGAATTTAATTTCATAGGACAACTATACAGTAACCTTAATGAAAATGATTATGTGATTGGTGTTGCAGAAGTATTTTCTACTAAGGATACAGAAATAGCAATATCGAATGTTTTTTATCAGACAAAGAGCCAGTTAGTCTATCTAAATGGTGAAGAAATCTATAAGAAATTTGAACAATCAAAGGGAATTTTTAGGAAAAAAATAAAAAAAGGAAAAAATCAACTTATCGTGTCTTTAAAAAATTCAGATCATTTTGGATTTGGTTTTTTCATGGTGGATGAGAACAGGGTGGAAATGACATTTCAATTTGTTGATAAAAGTGGGAAGCCCATTCCTTTTGCTTCATTTCAAATCAGAGGTAATGATTATTTTGAAACTGGTGGAACTGCTGATTTGAATGGATATGCAGAAAGAGCATTTAGATTGCGAAGTGATAGTGAAGATTTCATTCTTTATGTTAGTGGTCGAGAAGATCGATATGCATCCAAGATAATAAATGATATAAAACCTGGATCCAGAAAAAATTACAAGATAACTGTAGGAAAAGTACCATCCATAGAAGGCAAGGTTCTATCACTTGATGGAAAAAATCCACAACCTGGAACTAGAATTCGTGCAAATCTTATTGGTGACAAAAGAGGTCTACCAATGAATATAACAAACGCAAGCTTAGACGGGAGTTATAAATTTCAAAATTTACCATTTGGTAGATATGAATTGTTTGTTTCCTATCCTGACAAAGACTATTACCTCAATGATAAAAATGGTAAGAGAAAAATTTTTGAAATAAGTCCTAGTAAGCAAAATTATCTTAACGCTGATTTTAAGACTCCAACTCCAGATAGAGGTAAATGGGAAAATGTAGACTACCTCGATGGATTATTAAGCAACTGGGTTAGTGATATACTAATTGATGACGACAATAATATATGGTTTGCTTGTTGGACGGGGATTTCCATTTTTAATGGAATTGAAATGAAGAGTCTAACTCCAAAGGATGGTCTCCCAACAAGACCAATTAATAAATTGTTTAAAGATTCAAAAGGTAATATATGGGCTGGTGCATCGACATCTAAAAGAAGTGATTTGGGTTTAGTTAAAATTGATCCTGGAATGAACATAACACCTTATTACTTTTCTGAAGATGTACCAATTCAAGGTGTTCTTGCTATAGCAGAAGATGAATACGGTAGATTAATTTTTGGAAGTAGTGCTGGATTAACGATTTTGGATGGTGAAAATTTTACAAACTACAACTATTCTGACGGAGTAGGTAATGGTTCAGTGCGGTCATTATTACTAGAAGGTAATAACATGTGGATCGGTACCCAAAATGGATTGGTATTCTACAATGGTAAAAAATTCAAAAATTATAATATTTTTGATGGACTGCCTTCAAATATGATTAATAGTATAGTTAAATCCCCTAAAGGTGAAATTTGGATTGCCACTAGTAATGGATTGTCTATCTATGACGGTATGTCTTTTAAAAATAGTTCTATTCTAAAGGGGTTAAAAACTCGACAGGTAAATGACATATATTTTGATGAAAACAGTGACATCTTAGTATCCACAAATAATGGAATTTCTAAATTAAGAGAAGATGGTACATTTTATACACTAGATCCCGTAAGAGCGGGCGATGATAAATGGCTAGCAAATATGTTTACAATGGCAAAGTCTAAGGATGGAATGTATTGGTTTGCAGGATGGCAATATGGTGCATGGAAGTATGATCCATCATCTATAAGAAACCTTACAGTAAATGATAGTATTCCTTTGAGTCGTAAATCTAGGATGATTGTTGATCCTGAAAAGACACTATGGGTTGGTACCAACGGCCAAGGTATTTATGAGATTATAAATGAAAAATTAAAAAAAATATATACGATGCAGGATGGCTTACGAAGCAATAATGTAAAAGATATAAGCATGGATAACTATGGCAATCTATGGATAGCAACCAATAGAGGGATTTCTATGTTTAATGGTAAAATTTTCAAAAATTATACCGAATCTGATGGTATGCCATCTGAGAATGTAGATGGAATCTGTGTTGATAAAAATGGAATTGTCTGGTTTCTAACATCGAAGGGTCTTACTTCATTTGACGGAAATGATTTCACAACCTACGGCAAAAATGAAGGGGTAAATATTGGAGGATGGAATAATGACAATGATGTAGTTTCTAATATAGATGGCTCTATTATCATTGGTCAGTATGGAGCTGGTGTCATGATATTTAAGGATGGTGTTGCAAAAACTCTGACCGAAGAAGATGGACTTACTGATCCTAGGGCTCATGACATTGATGTAGACTCGGAAGGTAATATTTGGATTGCAACAGATGGAGGAGGAGTATTTAAGTATGATGGTAATAGCATGGAGCATTTTGATGTTGAAGATGGACTTGCATCTTCGGAGACTTTTCATGTTTATGTTGATGATTATGATAGGGTATGGGTTGGCACCTTTGGAGCAGGCGTAGCATTTTACGATGGGGAAGTCTGGGGCTCTCTTGATATAAGAGATGGTCTTATTGGGAATACGATAAATGGAATTACTTCTATTTCCGGACAAAAATTCTTTTTCTGTACTACCAGAGGTATTTCTCAATACACACCAACAAATAATGCTGGGCTAGTTAACATTTCGTCTGTCACTACACCTAAAAATAAATATTTCATTGATAAGAACAATGACGAAGAAATTTCAACGCAGACCGATTATAGAATACGTTTTTCATTTAATGCCGCAAACTATAATACTATTCAACAAAAGCAGAAGTATAGATATAGGATAGTCGGTGATGATGAAAAATGGAGTAAGCCATTCACGGGTAACGAAATGGACTGGATTCCAAAAAATAGTGGTGACTATGAATTTCAGATACAGGCAATTGATAGAGATTTGAACTACTCTCCTCCTAAAGGTGTAAAGTTCAGTGTAGTACTACCTTGGTATCTAAATCCGTCCACATCCATTCCATTCTGGGGATTAATAGGACTTCTTTTTTATATGTCTGGTTTCACTACAAATAAATATATCAAGCAAAGACAACTATCTGCTAAGCTTAGAGAAGAATCCCAAAAGAAGGATCGTGAAGCAAGAGAAAGACTTGAAGAAAAAAATTCAGAGCTGCTGGAATCACAGAAGGCAGCAGAAGCAGCCAACGAAGCTAAGAGTACATTTTTAGCAAACATGAGCCATGAACTGCGAACTCCACTGAATGCCATAATCGGTTATAGCGAAATGCTAATTGAAGATGCAGAGGATGAAAATGAAGATTTCATCCCAGACCTAGATAAGATAAATAGTTCTGGTAAACATTTGCTAGGTTTAATAAATGACATCTTGGATCTTTCTAAGGTCGAGTCTGGAAAGATGGAGCTATACATTGAGGAATTTTCTTTGAAAAAGGTGATTGATGAAATAGAGGCAACCATAAAACCATTGGTTGAAAAGAATAGTAATACCATTATTGTGGATTATAAGACAGAGATTACTACAATGAAAGCTGACATAACTAAAATACGGCAGATTCTATTGAATCTTTTGAGCAATGCTTCAAAATTCACTAAAGAAGGCAATATAACGATTGGAATTAAAAACTCTACAAGTATTAATGATGCAATCGATTTTGTCATTTCGGATACTGGAATTGGAATGACAGAAGCGCAAGTAAGCAAAGTCTTTCAGCCATTCACTCAAGCAGATGAAAAAACAACTAGAAAATTTGGTGGAACAGGCCTGGGCCTAACCATCACCAAGATGTTTTCAGAGATGATGGGAGGAGAGATAGGACTTAAATCAGAGGAAGGTAAGGGAACTACCTTTACCGTATCCATACCATTAAACGTAGTGGAAGAAAAGGTAGAAAGTGATAGGTTAAATCAAGAGGTAATTACCGATTCAAACTACACTATACTTGTAATTGATGATGATGCTAATGCTCAGGATATGATGAAAAAATTCCTTGAGAAACAGGACTACGTAATCATTCAGGCTAGAAACGGAGATGAAGGTCTGCAACTTGCCGCTAAACACAAACCAGACCTAATCACTTTGGATGTAATGATGCCCGAGATGGATGGATGGGAGGTACTTGCCGCTCTTCAGGCGAACGATGTGACAAAAAGTATCCCAGTAATAATGCTAACAATGGCAGATGAGCCAGACATAGGTTACTCCCTTGGTGCAACAGACTATTTGACGAAACCTGTAGACTGGGAAAGACTATCAGAAATTCTCAAAAATCATGAAATTGAATCAGGCTCTCAGTCCATATTGATAGTTGAAGATGATGAAACAACTAGAGACATGCTTAAGAAAAGTTTAGAGAATAACGAGTATAAGGTTCGAACAGCAAATAATGGTAAGGAAGGTCTTGAAAAAGTTCGCCAAGGTAAGCCTGGCCTTGTTTTATTAGATCTCATGATGCCTGAAATGGATGGATTTGAGTTCTCCGAAAGACTCAGAGAAAATAAGGAGTGGCTAGACATTCCTGTTGTTGTAATCACTGCAAAAGATCTTACCAAGGAAGATCATGCTAGACTAAAAGGAAATGTAGAGACCATAATGCAAAAAGGATCTTACAGCAAAAAGGAATTAATGACTGAAGTAAGTGAAAAAATTAAAAAATTAAAAATGGGGTAACCAAAATGACAAAAATCTTAATTGTAGAAGACAATGAAATGAACCGTGACATGCTATCTAGGAGACTTCAAAGGAAGGGTTTTGATATAGTTATGGCTGAAGATGGTCAAAAGGGTGTAGACATGTCCAAGAGTGAGAATCCAGACATCATTTTAATGGATCTTAGTCTACCTGTCATGGACGGCTGGCAAGCAACATCAACCATTAAGGCAGATCAGAACACAAAAGACATACCGATTATTGTTCTTACAGCTCATGCAATGGCGGGTGATAGAGAAAAGGCACTGGAAGCGGGTGCAGATGAGTACGATACAAAACCGATTGAATTCAAAAGATTGCTAGGAAAAATAAAGGACTTTATTTAAAAATTAAGTGATCTTTCTCTGAAGTAATGGATAAAAGAATAAAAGAAGCATACATTGGTAAGGCTAGGCATAACCTCAAAAACCCTATCAATGCGATTCTTGGCTATAGTGAAATGCTAATAGAAGATTGTGAGGATGAAGGAATCAGTAGCCCAATATCTGATCTGAATAAACTATATCAGGCTGGACAAGAAATTCTAGAAATCATTGAACAAAACTTTGATGATAAAGCTCTAGAAAATCCTAATAATACCCTAGTTACTCTCGCAAAGGATACAGAAACTGCCATTAGAGAACCATTAAATACCATTGTCGGATATTCTGAGCTTTTGCTAGAAGATTATGAATCAATTGATATTGATAATTTTCAATCGGACATACATAGGATATCAGATTCTGGTCGTTTATTAGAAAGAGAATTAGATAATATTATAAAATTCAATGATAGTGATTTTGAAAATATAGAAAGTGATGGATCCAGTGTGGGTAATTATTCCATGGTACAGGATGTAATGGATAGCATTCAACCAATAGATAAAAAGGAAGATAAAAAGAAAATACTTGGGAAATTATTAGTTGTGGATGATAATAAAAACAATACTCAACTACTCAAAAAGAGACTCTCAAAACAGGGACATGAGGTAATTACAGCTAACGATGGAAAAGAAGCAACAGAGTATTTAACTGTTAATTTAGATACCGATCTGGTCCTTTTGGATATTGTCATGCCAGAAATGAATGGGTATGAAGTTTTAAAATTCATTAGAAGTGATAATAGATTCCATGAATTGCCTGTCATAATGATTTCATCTATGGATGATACCGATAGTATTTACAGATGCATAGAAGCCGGTGCAGATGATTATATAACAAAGCCCTTTGAGAAATCGATACTTGATGCACGAATAGCATCATGCATGGAAAAGAAAAAATTAAGGGATAAGGAAAAGATCTTGATGCGCGAGCTTCAAGAAGAAAGAGACAGATCTGAACATCTTTTATTAAATATTTTACCTCAAGATATTGCACAAAGATTAAAGTCAGGAGAGACAGATATAGCAAATAAGCATGATGATGTATCCATAATATTTTGTGACATAATCAATTTCACCCCACAGGCCCAAGTATTAAGTCCGAACAACCTTGTGAAAATCTTAAATACCATTTTTAAAACTTTTGATGAACTTGCCGATAAACATAATATTGAAAAAATAAAAACAATTGGAGATAGTTATTTTGCCGTAGGTGGCCTGACATCAGACAAATCTCAATCAGCAAAAGATATAATTGAACTTGGAAAGGATTTTATCAAGGCAATTAACAAAATTGATAGAAATACGAAAGAAATGGATTTAAATATTCGAATCGGTGTGCATACAGGACCAATTGTAGCTGGAATAATCGGAAAAAATAAATTTGCTTATGATTTATGGGGCGCTTCTGTTAACATGGCCAATCGACTTGAGACAACCTGCCCACCGGGTTGTATTCAAATTTCTGAACATACAAAATCATTTTTAGGAGATCGTTATTCATACAAATTAAAAGAGAAAACAAATATAAAAGGAATAGGACGCGTTAATACATATTTGATAAGTTGATGCTATTATACATAATATATCTTATACGCAAATTATCCATATGTATTTATGGTAGTTCTTCTTTAAATTTATTCATTTTATCAACATCGCCTATAAGAATAATAGTTTGATTAGATGTTAATATTTGATCTGATGAAGGATTTATCATGGATTTACCATTATTATCCATAATCCCAACAATAGAAATTCCAAATTTTTCTCTTATACGAGATTCTTTAATCGTAACACTATCATATTTCTGAACACCATTTAAGCTTATTTCATCAATAGTAAGATTCATTTTGGAATTTTTTGGCGAAATTACCGATATAGAATCTTCAACCTGTGGTTTAATTAAGATTTCGGCCATTCTGTGGCCTCCCGAGATATATGGATTAATTACTTTATTTGCACCGGCTCTAATTAGTTTTGATTGATTATCTTCTTTGGCACATCTGCTTAATAAAAAGATTTCGGGATAAATTGTTTTTATGGTCATTGTGACAAAGAGATTATCTTGATCTGTCTTAAGGACAACAGCGACTCCAGATGCTTTATCTATGTTGGCAGATTTTAATGTCTTTTCAGAAGTAGCATCTCCTTGAAGGCACAACATATCGTTATCTCTAATTTGTTCAACTTTTTCTTCGTTATTTTCAATGATTAAGAATTTTTGATTTTTATCCTTCAATTCTTTTGCTATTACCGCACCCATCCTACCATATCCACATACTATATGGTGATTTTTAAGTTTTGATATTGTTTTTTTCATTTTTTTCTTCCAGAAACGTTGTGATTGAATGAATTCTTCATTTATAGTTCTAAATAATACACCTACACCAGTTACCCCAAAAATGATTAATAAAATTGACCATATTTTTCCGTAATTATCTAAAACATGAACCTCACCATAGCCTACCGATGCAAGAGTAATTATAGTCATATAAAGACTGTCTAATAATGTCCAATCATTTCCGCCAATAATATAGTACCCTAGAGAACCAATTATAATAAGGGATATAAAATAAACAAAAATCCAAAATTTTTTATCTTTCATCAATAATTTTTTAGTTTATGATTTTCAGAATAATATTAATAATCCAGTTCTATGGAAATTAATCCCTATTACAGAGTTAAAACTTCTCAGTTATTAGGATATGATTTGAAAGTTTAACCATAGCAAAAATTAAGATGAAATTAATTATTGCGTTAGATGATATAGCAAAAAGGGGCCGAAAATCGGCCCCCTTTTACTTAGGAGGGTGTTCTTATATAGTAAATCTAATTTTAATCGTCTTCTGCTGCTTCTTCTGCAGCTTCGGCTTTTTCTTCCTGAATCAAAGCTAAGTCTTCAATCTCTTTTAGTCTTTTATCAAGGGTCGAAGTCATTTGCTCCAAGTCTGAAATGCCTTGCTTTAATTTACGGATAGTTCCTTTCATTTCTGTGGCCAAATCGTCAATGTCATCATTCACATTATTAAATTTTTTCTTCGTCTCACGCATGAAATTATCCAGCGTAAAACTAACATCATCTATCATTGAAGCCAGTGAATCTGTATTCTTTTGAATCAAATCAGTGTTCGCAACAATATCTCGTTGTGCCTTTCTTAGATGTTTACCGCGGCCAACAAATCTTAAATTATAGACACGTAAGCTATCTGCAAATTCATTTAGAACGATATCAACATGTTCCTTATCTGCAAGATTAAGCTCATCCATTCTCATAGTTAATTCATCTGTTAAAAATTGAAAATAAAATGCACCTATGATTAGGGCGCCTAACAAACCAAATACAAATTTATCCTTTGCGTTCATTATATCCTCTGAGTTACTTTACATTCCTTCAAGTCTTTTTTCCCATTCACTCATGCCCGAGGTATCTCTCTCAGCATCCTGATCAGATCTATCCTTTCCAGGAGATGAATCCTTTCCTTCCATTAAATCATGAAGAATTTGGCTGCGACGTTCCGAACTCACCTTTAATTCACCCATAATACCTTCAACTTCTTCATTAAAATCAGTAATGGTTCTCTTCAACCGAGTTACTAACTCATCCAGAAGGGCCTGACCATAACCTGCGTTAATACCGGACAATAGATCATCTAGTTTTTCATTTAGATAACTAGTTCTACCATCCTGACTTTCGAAATCAATTCCCATATCTCTTTAACAAATTAATTAAGGAATAGCAAAAATTAGTCGTGGAATTTCATACAAGATTAGTTTCTTCGCAACCTTGAAGTTCACGGCCAATGTTTCATTTGTTTGTAGCCTAAACTATCAAGTGGGTCTATGATGGTTAGAAATGTTTTCTTTTGTATTATATACGGTAATTTATCAACTGATTTAATTTTAAGTAATTCATCTTCGTAGCCAATACCTGAAACTGGTATGTCATACTTTCCAGTTCCTGTAATTGTCATTTTATCGTGGATGTGAACTGAGAGAGATAATAAACGTTGACCTTCACCCCAATTAAATAGTTTAAAATCTGTAAACATAAAACCATCTTCTGGCGCATACTCAAGAATTTTGAAACCCTGATCAATTAAAAAATCTCTCATTTCTGGGATAGCTTCATCTCTGGGTTTTTCATAAGAAAAGTGCAGCACCATTCTTGGTGGTGTAGGACAAAATGAGAACTTTATGTTAGTGAAAAAAAGAAAAACTAATAATGGTATTCGCAAAAGTTACCTTAAGATAGTTCCTATACGTTCCCAACGGGGTATCCATGTTTTAAGGTCAAGAGAGAAATAAGTAAACAAAGCTTCACCTAAAATATTATTTTCAGGAACAAATCCCCAGTAGCGGGAGTCAAGACTGTCATCACGATTATCACCCATAGTCCAATAATAATTTTGGGAGACCTTATGCTGTGAATATTCGCTTACAGGTTTACCATCAATCAACAAGAAATCAAAATGATCATCCTTAATTGCTTTGCTCCATGGCGTAATCAAATTTCCTTTAGGAAAATAATCATTAAAAACATATTCTTTTCCCTTCCGTCGCCAAAGCTCGTTTGGATCCTGTAATGTAAAAGTATATTCTACTTCATCATTTTTTAAAGTTGCTTGGTGACCTTCCATAAGCATGATCGGTAATAAATATCTCCAATTGGTTTCAGAGTCAATTGGAATAATATCACCATTTTTTGGGATATAAACTGGGCCGAGATTATCCCTGTTAATATTTGAATCAGATGATAGAAAAATATCTGGTTGCCGGTATTGAGTTTGCATAGGTGCTGTTAAGTATTTCCCATTTTCCCACATTGGAATTTCTATATTATTAATTAATAATTTTTTATCTCTTATTTCAACTGTGTCTCCAGGGCCACCAACACAGCGTTTTACATATTTTACATATTTATCACGAGGATATTTAAAAATCAATACATCTCCCTTTGATGGAATTCGAAATTCAGGAAATTTGATGTAAGGTATAAAAAATCCAATATCTGTATAAGGAATTCCGATCCAATCTGGAGTTCTCATACCATATACAAAACGACTCCCAATAAGGAAATCACCTGTCATGATTGTGTTCTCCATGCTTCCAGTTGGGACTATATATGCTTCAAGTACAGTTACTTTTACAAGTAGTACTGTCAGTACGATATAAATAATCGCCTTGGTTTCCGAAATTATTTTTTTCTTATTCATTCAAATGAATCCACTATAGAAATTAGGAACTTATTCAACGCTAATTCCTTCATAATGTTTAATTATTGGATTTTTATTTTGTAAGACAACAGATATAAAATCAACTCGAAATGTATAGATTTGTTCCGTTTGATTTTGATAAAATTGGATTGCTTTAACTAATTTTTGGAGTTTTAAAGAATTAACTTTTTTATATAATAAATCAGAATTTGATTTATATTGTGTTTTTACTTCAACGAATACAGTTTCGTCTTTATCTATTGAAATGATATTAATTTCACCATGTGGTGAGCAATTTCTATTCATTTCAACAATTTTAAATCCTTTACCCTTAAGATACAGTGCAGCCAATTTTTCACCCATCCATCCTATTTTATTTTGTTCAGATAGCCAGGACAATGTTGGCATTTTATTCGATACCGGTTTGAAAGATCTACGATGAATAGGTGTCGCTCTATTTTCTTTCAGAGCATTTAGATGAAATTCTGTTCCATATCCATTATGATTTTCAAATCCGTATTCAGGAAAAATACATCCATACTCTGCCATCAATTTATCACGGTGGACTTTTGCAATAATTGATGCTGCTTTAATTGAATCAATCAGGTCATCCCCGCCAACAATTCCTTCATTGGGTATAACCTGGTTTTTCAATGGATGTCCATCAATTAAAAGCTTAGTCGGCCTGTTAGGTAAATTTCCCACGGCTATCTGCATTGCCTGCAATGTTGCTTCTCTTATATTAATCTGATCAATAGTTTTAACATCCACCTCCCCTACACCAACACCAGTTGCTTGATCATAAATTATATTATATAATTCACTACGTTTCTTTTTCGACAACTTTTTAGAGTCCCGTAGACCATCAATAGTATGGCTGTCAGGAAGAATTACCGCTGCTGCAACTACTGGTCCCGCCAAAGGACCTCTGCCTGCTTCATCTACGCCTGCAATAATATCCATTTTTCTTTAAAATAATTTTTACTAAAGATATGAAGTACAGAATAATTATACCTAATGAGTGTATATAGTTATTATCTATACCCTAAAATCTACATCTATAGACAATACGTGAATAACGGTTTGTGCCTGAACTCACTTCTCTCTAAACTTACTACCTTATTTCTAACCCGTATGGAGATTTCATGAATAGACAAAACGCCGGCTTGATTGCTTTTGGTATCATTGTTTTTATCATGTATGCCTTTGGCCTGCAAACTTTTGAAGCAATATGGTCCTTCCCTTCTAAACGAGCTGTGCCATTAATGGTTCTTGCATTAGTTGGAACTGGTATATACGCAACCGTCAGGCTTGGATTTCCCCAAATTCAATATTTACGGCACGGTATTGATGTAACCCGGGGTATATATGACAATCCCGATGATGAAGGCGATTTAAACCATTTTAGGGCCCTTACAACTGCTCTATCAGCTACTGTTGGAATCGGAAACATCGCAGGTGTAGCAACGGCAATCTACTATGGCGGACCTGGTGCTTTATTTTGGATGTGGGTAACAGCTTTTTTCGGCACTACCTTGAAATATGCTGAATGTACTTTATCTTTAAAATACCGTGAAATGGATGCACTAGGTAAGACTGCAGGTGGCCCCATGTATACTATTGAAAATGGTTTAGGTAAAAACTGGCGCTGGATGGCAGTTGCTTTTGCAGCATTTGCAGTTATTTGCTCTTTTGCCACAGGAAATGCTATTCAATCCTTTACAGTTTCTGATCAAATTTATTCTGAAGTTTCTGGCATTGTTGGTAATTCACATTTTCTAACAACAAAACATGAATTATGGGCAGGCTTTGAAGTATCTATTCTGCAATGCATTAATGGTGTTATCATGGCAGCTATTGTAGGTATGGTAATTATTGGAGGAATTAGCCGAATCGGAAACGTCACCGGATACCTCGCTCCTGTTATGGCTTTAGTTTATATAGTGTCTGCATCTCTTATTATTATTGCAAATATAGATAAGATATCAGAAAGTTTTGGACTGATATTTTCAATGGCATTTAATCCACCTGCAACTATCGCAGGAACTGGTGGCGGTATTCTTATGACAATGCTCTGGGGAATCAAAAGAGGTTTATACTCTAATGAAGCTGGGCAAGGATCTGCTGCCATTGCGCATTCCACTGCGAAGACGAAACATTCTGTTCGTGAAGGCGCTGTAGCAATGCTTGGACCATATATTGATACGTTAATTATATGTACTATGACTGGTTTAGTTATTATTTCCACGGGTGCATGGATGCACACGGAATTTTTTGTGAAAATTACAGCTTCATCTATGGATGAATTCAATGCTGCTCTTTCCATTGGTGTTTATCAGGGACGAGAATTGTTCAACTCCAGTCTGCTTACATCATTCGCTTTTAAAGAAGGATTGGCATTCATTATTAGTTTTGGTGATAAAATTGTAACAGTTTCTGTATTACTCTTTGCTATTTCTACTGCTATAGCATGGTCTTTTTATGGTAATCGGTCTGCAGTTTATCTGTTTGGCGAAAAAGCAATCATGCCTTACTTGTGGGTATATGTTTTCTTTGTATTTGTTGGTGGAATTGCAGAATTAGAAGCCATCTGGGCCTTTGGTGATGCGGCTCTTGGAATTATGACATTCCCAAATCTAATCTCAATTGTCTTATTAACTGGTGCACTTAAAACCATGACCAAAGATTATTTTTCCCAAGAGCATGTCCCCTATCAAAAATGATGATCTTTTAAATGTCGCTGTGGAGGCTGCTATTGCAGCTTCTCACATTGTTATGAACGCCCTTGAAAAACCAAGGATAGCTGATCATAAAGGAAAAACCGATCTTGTTACAGAAACAGATCTACTTTCTGAAAAAAGCATTAAATCAATTATTAAATCCTTTTTCCCGGATCACAGTTTTTTAGCGGAAGAATCCGGAATTGATTCTTCAGAATCTAATTATCTCTGGATCATTGATCCTTTAGACGGTACAACTAATTTTGTCCATGGATACCCTTCTTTTGCGGTGTCTATAGGACTATTTTTCCAAAATAAGCCTCTTGTGGGAGTTGTGATGGAAATGCCTAATACTAAACTTTATACAGCCGTAAAAGATGAAGGTGCCTGGTGCGAAGGAAAAGAAATACGATGCTCAAGTATTGACAATTTGGAACAAAGTCTACTTGTTACAGGATTTGGATATGACCATGGTGAATTATGGGAAAGAAATATGCGTCTCCACAAACATTTTACTGATATAACACAAGGCGTACGAAGACTTGGTGCAGCAGCAATAGATATGTGCCATGTCGCATCTGGGAAAGTAGATGGATTCTGGGAATTTGACTTAAGTCCTTGGGATACAGCAGCGGGAATTTTAATCGCAGAAGAAGCAGGTTGTTCGGTTACTCAATTGGATGGATCAAAATTTTCCATCTACAAAAATAATATTCTTGTTTGTAATCCAAATATCCATGCAGATATGGTATCCCAAATCGAATCTATTATCTAAATTGATCCCTAAATTGCTTCTCTGACCATAATCCATCGACACGATTGATTAAATCCGTTTCATCATCTATATAAAATAATTCGATTGCATTGAAATAATAAACAGGTCCATTTTCTTTTTTTGACCCTTCCCATAAATAATATACGGCTGCCTTATTTTTATGATTAATGATATCTAATATTTCAACATGATAGTCATACCAGGTATTTCTATAGTCTACAATATCTAAAAGAAATAGTGAATCATTTTGAGAATATTGGATCTGAATCAGTGGCAGATAAATTGTACTAAATGTTGAATCTCCCCTTTTTGTAACGATTAATTTTTGTTCTG
>MDTE01116677.1_pt1 | contig 25763 bp, 19 predicted proteins | sample 811231 | NCBI WGS metagenome assembly MDTE01 (sample SAMN05326651, study PRJNA326480) | marine metagenome | isolation source: seawater | place: Indian Ocean: Red Sea | collected 2010
ATGCGGGCGGCGGAAATCACGCGGGGGGCCTGACGTGGCTGATTACAAACTGCTCGGTAAGGACTACCAAACGCCGGACCTCTACGCGAAGGTCACCGGCCGCTCGAAGTATGCCGAGGACCATCGCGCCGAAGGCATGGTCTTCGCCAAGCTGCTGGTGAGCCCGATGCCGCACGCCCGCGTGCGCTCGATCGACACCAGCCGCGCCGAGGCCCTTCCGGGCGTCGAAGGCATCCTGACGGCCGACGATCTCCCCGAGGTGGACGAGCCCAACGAGGCGGCCCTCACCAACGAGCCGCTGTATGAAGGCGAGCCGATTCTGGCGGTAGCGGCCGTCAGCGAGCAGGTGGCTTCAGAGGCGATCGAGCTCATCGACATCGACCTCGAGCCGCTGCCGTTCATCCTGGATCCGCTCGACAGCCTGATGCCGGGTAGCCACAACGCCCGCACCGTCACGGTCGAGGGCGAAGCGGTCCCTGCCAACACGATGGTTGGCCGCGACCCTGGCGAGGTCAAGTGGTCGGAGGCGGATGTCGCCGGCCTGGCTCCCGGGGAGATTCCGATGGACGCGCCTGCGGCCGCCGAGTGGTCGTATGGCGACCTCGAGGCTGGGTTCGCCGAGGCGGACGTCATCATCGAAGAGAACTCGTATCACCAGTCGCTGTCGCACCAGCCGCTCGAGAGCCGGACGACGATGGCCTACTGGGAAGGCAACAAGGTATACGTCTACCCGTCAGTGCAGAGCACGGCCCGCAGTGTGGGTCCGCTGGCTCGGCTCGCCGGGGTTGAGCCGTCGGACATCGTTGTCATCAACGAGTTCACCGGCGGTGGGTTTGGCAGCAAGATCAGCGGCTATGTCCAGGCGCAGATTCCCATCCTGCTGTCCAAGAAGATCGGCAAGCCGGTGCAGATGCGTGTCACCCGGCGGGACGAGACGTCGTTTGGTCGCGCCCGTCCCGGCACCCAGGCTCGGATCAAGCTCGGCATGCGGTCCGACGGTCGCATTACCGCGGTCGACATCCACGCCATCGGCGACGGCGGCCCCTACGGGCGGTCCGGCGACCACATGAACGTGGGGGGCATCGGGTCGCTCTGCTACATGCCGATGTCGATGCGGCAGCGTGGCACCGGGGTCTGGACGAACACTCCGCCGAGGGGCGCGCAGCGTGCGCCGGGTGGTGTGCAGTCGATGACCATGCTCGAGCCGATCATTCAGAAAGCGGCCAAGCGCCTCGGTCTCGACCAGGTGGCGGTCCGACGGATCAACGCCCCTGAAGGACAGGCCAAGTATGGTGCGCCTGGTCGCGACGGCGAGCAGGGCAACGTGTCCAGCGCGTTCGTGAAGGAAGCGATCGATGCTGGCGCGGAGGCCTTCAACTGGAGCGAGCGTATCCAGCGGAGCGGCGAGCGCAACGGCTCGAAGGTGACCGGTTTCGGCGTGTGCGTCAGTTCGTATGCCGCCGGTGCGTCCGGTGTCGACGGGCTGTTCGTCATCAAGCCCGACGGACGGATGTATATCCAGTCCGGTATCGGCAACCTGGGGACCGAGTCGACCTTCGACACGATGCGCACCGCGGCCGAGGGCATGGACATGCCCTGGGAGAAGTGCGATGTGGTCTGGGGCGATTCCTCACGCCACCTGCCCTGGAGCTGTTCGCAGGGCGGTAGCTCGACCGTGCACGCACACACCCGCGCCAACTGGGCGGCCGTTGAAGACGCCACCCAGAAGATCAAGGAGATCGCGGCGCAGGACCTCGGCGGTTCGCCCGACAGCTACGAAATTGGTGGTGAGCGGGTCTATCGTCGCGGCAACCGGGGCCAGGGTCTGAGCTTTGCCCAGGTGGCGCAGCGCGCTATCGACCTGGGTGGCAAGTTCGACGGCCACGAGCTGCCTGAGGACATCAACGGCATGACCACCGCGTCGGCGACCGCGCTCGCCGGCCAGGGTCTGATGGGTGTCGCGAAGGACAACTACGAAGAAGGCGGTCGCCGCATGTCGTTCGCGGTCGGCTTTGCCGAGGTCGAAGTCGATATCGAGACTGGTAACATCAAGATCATCGACTATGCGGCTGGCACCGATGCCGGCACCATCATTCACCCCAGGGCTTACGGAGCGCAGGTGCTCGCTGGCGCGATTCAGGGCTTCTCGGTTGCCCTGAGCCAGAAGTGGGTCTACGACCGTCGGTGGGGGCTCCTGGTGGCGAAGCGGTTCTACAGCAACCGCCCGCCCAGCATTATGGACGTCCCCCACGAGAAGCCGATGGAATGGGTGAACGCCGACCTGCCCGATCCGTTCAACCCGCTTGGTGCGAAGGGCATCGGTGAGGCAGCGCAGGGCGCCGGTTCGGGCGCGGTGGTCAATGCCATCGCGGACGCGCTGGATTCCTTGGGCGACGACCAGGGCGACTTCTACCGGTCGCCAGTGACACGAGACATGATTCTGACCAAGCTCGAGCAGGCTCCGATTGGTCACGACCGGCTGACGGCTCACGTCTAAGGCTTAGACGAAGGGGAGGCATTCAAGATGGCCGTAATTCGCGACGTAATTCCTCAACTTGAGCTGTTCCAGCCCTCTAGTGCTGACGACGCGCTGGCGTTGTTGGCCGAGCACGGGTCGGATGCGTGGGTCTACGCCGGTGGGCTGGACACGCTTGACTGGTTCAAGGACCGGGTGAAGCGACCGCGCGTGGTCGTCGACCTCGGTGGCATCGACTCGCTGCGGGAGATTCGGTCGACCTCGGATGGCATCGAGATCGGTGCCATGGCGACTCTCATCTCCGTCATCAACAATCCGGAAGTGCGGTCGCAGTTCCCGGCGCTGGCCTACTCGGCCAAGTCGGCAGCGTCGCCGCAGATTCGGTATCAGGGCACCATCGGCGGGAACATCGCGCAAGACACCCGCTGCTGGTACTACCGGGACGGCTGGACCTGCTATCGCGCAGGCGGCAACATCTGCTACGCCAGCCCCCCGACCGCGATGAACCGTGAGCACTGCATTCTCGGGGCAAGCCGCTGCGTGGCGGTCAACCCGTCGGATACGGCGCCTACGCTCGTGGCCCTCGAAGCCGAGATGGTCGTCCGACGCGGCAACTCCGAGCGGGTTGTGGCGGCCGAGGACTTCTTCGTTGGTCCCGAGATTGACATCGAGCGGATGACGGTCCTGGAGCCGGGCGATCTGCTGATGTCGATTCGGGTGCCGTCGAAGTGGGCCAGCGCTCGCGTCTACTTCGAGAAGGTCCGCGACCGGGATTCGTGGGACTTCCCGCTGGCCAATGTAGCCACCGCGATTCGCGAGAATGGCGGCAACATCGAAGAGGCGCGTGTGGTGGTCAACGGTGTCGCGCCGACACCGGTTCGGCTGACCGCCGTCGAGAGCGCCATCACCGGGCAGCCGCGGAACGAGCAGACCGCGGAGCAGGCGGGCAACGTCTCGATTCAGGGCGTGGCTCCGCTGACCCACAATGGCTACAAGGTCAATCTGATGAAGAACCTGGTGAAGCGGTCGATTCGTGACGAACCGCTGGCCTAGTTCTCTTCAGTCACGGTAGGTTTCGAAGAGCCGGGGCGCGTAGCGCTCCGGCTCTTCGTCTGTACGCCCAGGCGGCTGGTCCCTGGAGAGCAACCCCATGAACGCGCCCGCGAAGCGAATCGTCCAGGTGCTGGACGGCGCGTGCGCCGCGCTCGTCCGGATTGACGAGGCCGAGAGTGCCCGTTCCCTGGCGGAAGGGAAGTGGTCGGCACGGCAGGTGATCGGCCACCTGGTGGATTCCGCATCGAACAATCACGAGCGGTTCGTGGTGGCTCAGGGACGATCCGACTTGTGCTTTGCCGGATATGAGCAGGAGCAGTGGGTCGAACGGCAGCGCTACCAGACCACGTCGTGGGCAGACCTGCTCGAGCTATGGACCGCGCTCAACCGACACCTGGTCCGGATCATGGATGCGGCTGACGACCACGATCTGCACCGGGAGCGGCACCCGCACACGCTCGACACGATGGCCTGGCGACCCGTACCGGCAGATGAGCCGACCTCGCTCGGTTACCTGATGGCCGACTACGTCGACCACCTCGAATATCACCTGCGGCAGATCCTCGGCGACGCCTGGACCGGGCCAGGGCCCGCCCCTGAAGCCCAGGGCAGCGACTAGGTTCCAGGCGCTCGCCGGTCGCTGACCCGGGTGCCCGGCCAGCGACCTAACGGGCATTTGGTCATGGACACCCAAGACCAAATGCCAATGCTCCTGCCAAAGCCCAAAGCCCAAAGCCCAAAGCCCAAAGCCAGGAGCCAGGAGCGGCCGGCCCCACTGCCGCTCCTAATACACAATGAACTCGAGCAGGTTGCCATCCGGGTCGCGGATGTAGCGGCTCGTGCCCTCGGCGGTGCCCAAGGCTCGACCTCCGACCCGTGGGGCCGGCCCTTCGATGATGTCGGCGCCCACCTGGGCGAGGAGGGCGTCGAGTGCATCCTCGCTCTCTCCCCACACGAAGCAGTAGTCGCCGCACGGCGGCTCGGCCGCAGGAGCGCGCAGCGTGAATGTCCCGCTCTGCCAGAACTCCGGCCGGTGCATGTTGAGCTTGCAGTCTCCAAACGCGGCGGCGCAAATCGTCGGCCCTTCGATAATCGTGAAACCGAGCGACCGATAGAACGACAGCATCGCGTCGGTGTCCCTGAGCGGGATCGAGACGTGATCGAAAGAGCGGATCGAACTCGTCGTCTGCGCGGCGGCTTCGTCGCTGCTCGCCACCAGCCCGGACGACGCTCCGAGTCCTCCCGCCAGCGCTCGACGGATGAACTGACGCCGGGACGCCTGGCTCCCTGCTCCCTCATGCTTCATGGCTCTGCTCCTTCGGCTGACCCCACGCGCGATGGTCCGAGTCTATCAGCGGAAGCTTCGGTGCTTCGGAGACAAACCGCTCTCTCGTCTGGAGAGACATCAGGATCCACGCGATAGGGGCGCACGGCCAGGGGGACCCCTGGGAGAGCTAGGGACGTCGCATGTCGTGCTCGGCGCCGGGCCGGTTGGTCGAACCCTGGTCCAGCGGCTGGTGGATGCCGGCCAGTCGGTCGGAGTCGTCGGTCGTCGTGCGGCCGACGGTTTGCCTCCGGGAGTTGAACAGCGGCAGGTCGACGTGACCGACGTCGGGCTCTTGACCCAGGTCTGCGAAGGCGCCGACGTGCTCTACGGGTGTGTCGGCATCGACTACGACGCCTAGGCCGAGCGCTGGCCGCCGATGATGGAGGGCATGCTTGCCGTCGCCCATGTTCTCGGCGCGCGGTTCGTCTTCATGGACAACCTGTATATGTACGGACCGGCCGACGGTCCGCTCACCGAGCACCGACCGTTGACCAGCTACGGGCACAAGCCGTCGACTCGCGCTCGATTGACGAGGATGTGGCACGCGGCCCGAGATTCCGGTCGAGTGCAAGTCACCGCCGTTCGCGCGAGTGACTTCTATGGTCCCGGCGTCGTCCGAGTGGCGCTCGGCACTCACACCTTCGGTCGGATCGTCACCGGGCAGCCGGCGCGGTGTCTGGGCAATATCGACCTACCGCATACGTTCAGCTATGTCCCGGATGTGGCCAGAGCGCTCGAGACGCTGGGCGCCGCGCCCGATGATGCCTATGGTCTCGCGTGACACGTCCCCAACGCCCCCGACCGATCGACGCGCGAGCTGCTGCAGCTATTCGCCGATGCGGTCGATCGTCCGTTGAAGGTCTCTGTGCTACCTGCCCTCGGCTTGACCCTCGGAGGAATGGTGAGTCGCAACCTCAAGGAAATACGGGAGATGCAGTACCAGTGGGACCGTGCCTTCCAGGTTGACGCCTCGAGTTTCGCCGCTCGCTTCTGGGACGGTCCGACGCCATTCGAAGAGGGGAACCGCGCCACCGCGGCCTGGTATACCATGAAACGATCAGCTGACTTCGCATGACGAGCACACCGCGACGCGTGGGGTTGTGGGCCCTGAGCGCAACGATCGGGTTGGGAGCCATCGGCGCCGGCTCGGCGCGAGCCCAGTCGACGGGCGACGCGACCGGGCACCGTGAGTTGGTCGACCGCTACTGCGTCACCTGTCACAACCCACGGCTTCGCACCGCCGAGCTCAGTCTCGCCGCCGACGACATCGACATACACGATGTCAGTGCCGATGCCGACGTGTGGGAACGGGTCGTGCGAAAGCTACGGGCCGGAGCGATGCCGCCCGCGCCTCGGCCGCGCCCGGCCGCCTCAGAGTACGACGCCTTTACCGGATGGCTCGAGACCAAGCTCGACCGCGCGGCCGCGGCAAACCCGAATCCAGGTCGGACCGACACCTTCCATCGCTTGAATCGGAGCGAGTATCACAACGTCATCCGGGATCTGCTCGGGCTCGAGGTCGATGTTCGGCAGCTGCTCCCCGCCGACGACGGGAGCTACGGCTTCGACAACATCGCGGGCGTGCTCGGAATGTCCCCCACGCTCCTCGAGCGTTACCTGGCCGCGGCCAAGAAGATCAGTCGTTTGGCGGTGGGACGCCCGGCCACCTCACCGATTGCCGAGACCTTCCGTCTCGCCACCGACCTCAGCCAGGACACGCACGTGGACGGGCTGCCGTTCGGAACCCGCGGCGGGACCGAGGTCGAGTTCACCTTTCCGGAAGATGCGGTCTATGCCTTCAGGGTCACGCTCGGCCGGGACGCGAGCGGCACGCTCAAGGTCTTCGACACCCCACATCAGCTCGAGGTAAGTCTGGACGGAGAGCCGCTCGAGACGTTCGTCGTCGGCGCGCCTCCGCCCGAGGGAGTCGAGCGGTCGAGCGAGGCGTATCGCGCGTATGTCACGGCGCAGCGGGGGGTCGACGATGGCTGGGAGGTGCGGGCTCCGGTGCGCGCCGGTCCACACACCGTCCGGGTCACGTTCCATCAGAAGACGACCGCCTACGCCGAGAGTCTCCGGCAGCCGTTCCTGCGCCCCTACACCAGCATCACCGGCGGTGACACCCGCTATCAACCCTACGTGGGCGCGGTGACCATCGCCGGCCCCTATGAAGCCAGCGGAGCGCGCCCGGTCGAGGACACGCCAAGTCGGGAACGCATTTTCGTCTGTCAGCCGGCGCCGGGCGACCTGGACGACGAGAACCGGTGCGCCCGGGAGATCTTCACCACTCTGGCGCGCCGCGCGTACCGTCGACCCGCTGCCGAGGCTGAGCTTTCGGTGCTTCTCGACTTCTTCGAGCAGGAGCGGGGCGACGGGTTCGACGCCGGCATCGAGCTCGGCCTGCGGCGCTTGCTGGCGAGCCCCGAGTTTCTGTTCCGGGTCGAACGCGAGCCCGCTGACGCTCGAGCCGGGACGCCCTACCGGGTGGGCGCCCTCGAGCTGGCGTCACGGTTGTCGTTCTTCCTGTGGAGCAGTATCCCCGACGAACCGTTGCTCGCAGCGGCCATCGACGGCTCGCTCTTGCGAGCCGACGTGCTCGACGCCCAGGCGAGACGCATGCTCGACGACCCGCGGTCGAACGCCCTGGTCGAGAACTTCGCCGGTCAGTGGCTGTATCTGCGTAACGTTCGGGCGTTGACGCCGGATGAGGATCTGTTTCCGGACTTCGGTGAGTCGTTGCGGCGCTCGTTCCAGCGGGAGACCGAGCTGTTCTTCGAAAGCATCCTGCGGGAAGACCGGAGCGTGCTGGAGTTCCTGACCGCGGACTACACGTTCGTTGACGAGCGCCTGGCTCGACACTACGGGATACCGAACATCTACGGAAGTCACTTCCGACGGATCTCGTTGCCCGATGAGAGCCGTCGGGGGTTGCTCGGCCACGGCAGCATCCTGGCGGCCACCGCCTATCCCACTCGCACGTCCCCGGTGCTCCGGGGCAAGTGGGTGCTGGAGAACCTGCTCGGGACGCCGCCGCCATTGCCTCCGCCGGATGTGCCGTCGCTCGAAGAGACCACCGAGGATGGGGCGTCTCTGTCGATGCGGGAGGCGATGGAGAAGCATCGGGCCAATCCGGTGTGCTCCAGCTGTCATCGCGTCATGGATCCTCCCGGCTTCGCCATGGAGGAGTTCGACGCCGTGGGGCGGTTCCGGACCCACAGCGAGTCGAATCAGCCGATCGACGCCACGGGGATGCTTCCCGACGGCACCCCCTTCGAGGGGGTCGCCGGGCTGCGTGCGGCGCTACTCGGCCGACCCGGGCTCTTCGTCACGACGTTGTCGGAGAAGCTGTTGACCTACGCGTTGGGGCGCGGAGTGGAGCACTACGACGCCCCCGCGATCCGAGCGATGACCAGGGCGGCAGAAGCCGAAGACCATCGGTTCTCGTCGCTCATCCTTGGCGTGGTTCGAAGCCAGCCGTTCCAGATGCGGATGGCCGCGTCTGCTACCCCGGGGGAGTCTGCCAACCCCTGATCAGGACGTCCCATGATCATCAAGAAGCTGTCGTTGCCCCGTCGCACGTTCCTCCGCGGTCTTGGCGCCGCGGTGGCCCTGCCACTGCTCGACGCGATGGTGCCCGCGTTGCCGGGGTCATCCCGGGTGGCGCGCGCCGCCGGTGCTCCCGTACGACGGCTGGGGTTCGTCTATATCCCCAACGGCGCGGTGATGCAGCAGTGGACGCCGGCCGCATCCGGCGCTGGCTTCGAGCTCTCTCCCATCCTGCGGCCCCTCGAGCCGTATCGGGACCAGCTCACCGTCGTGAGTGGCCTGGCGCACGGTCAGGCGGAGCCGCTGGGCGACGGCAATGGGGAGCACTCGCGCGCCAGCGCCACCTGGCTGAATGGTGTCCATCCGAAGCAGACCGAGGGAGCCGACGTGCGGGCGGGTGTGACGGCCGATCAGCTCGCGGCCGAGGCGCTCGGGAACGACACGCCGCTGCCGTCGCTTGAGCTCGCCATCGATCTCGACGGGCTGGTGGGCAACTGCGAGAACGGCTACAGCTGTGTCTATCTGAATACGGTCGCGTGGCGTTCCGCGACGACGCCGTTGCCGATGGAGAATAATCCGCGGGTTGTCTTCGAACGGCTCTTCGGAGACGGCGGGACGACCGAGCAGCGAGTGGCGGAGATGCGGCGCGACCGGAGCATCCTCGACTCGGTCACCGATGACCTCGCCTCGCTCGAACGCGAGATCGGCGCCGGAGACCGCGCGCGGCTCGACCAGTATCTCGACGCGATCCGAGCGCTCGAGCGGCGTATCCAGCTGGCCGAAGCCCAAAGCGCTGACGCGGAACTGCCGGAGCTTGCACGTCCGGTCGGGATTCCAGCGACCTACGAGGAGCACGTCAGGCTGATGTTCGATCTGATTGCGCTGGCGTATCAGGCCGACATCACTCGTGTGTTCACGTTCATGCTGGGGCGGGAACTCGGGGGTCGGACCTATCCCCACCTCGGGGTGCCGGACCCGCACCACGGGCTGTCGCATCACCGCAACGATCCGGAGAAGCTCGACAAGCTGGCCAGAATCAACACCTATCACATGGGGTTGTTCACCCACTTCCTGGAGAACCTCACCAGCACGCCGGATGGCGACGGCTCGCTGCTCGACCGCTCGATGGTGCTCTACGGCGGTGGACTGGGTGACAGCAACGACCACGCGCACTTCGATCTCCCGGAGTTGGTCGTTGGTGGCGGGGCTGGGCGTCTTGCCGGCAATCGGCACCTCCTCTATCCGAAGGACACGCCGATGACCAATCTGCTCGTCAGCATGCTGGACAAGGCCGGCGTGCGCACGGAGACGTTGGGTGACAGCACCGGTCGGATCGGCGAGTTGGTGGGAGTCTAGGGTAGGGACGGTGTGCCGAGTGGGATGATGATGAGGCGCTGGGTTCGTCGGGCCGTGCCGGTCGTTCTGTCGCTCGGGCTGCTGGTGACCGAGGCCGGAGCGGCGCCTTCGGACGGACCGCTGCTGACGGCGGTGCGGGGGGGCGATGCCGAGCGGGTCCGCGCGCTACTGGCGATCGGGGCCGACCCGGACGCGCCCGCGACCGACGGCGGCACCCCCTTGCTCTGGGCCGCCGAGGCGGGCGACGAGTCTCTGACTCGGGTCCTGCTCGAGGCCGGCGCGGCTCCGGACCGCGCGAACCGGTTCGGAGCGACGCCGCTGCTCGTCGCCGCGACTGGCGGACATGCCGGTGTCCTGCAGCAGCTGCTCCGGGCTGGAGCCGACCCCAACCTGGCGATGCCGGAAGGCGAGACCGCGCTCATGAGGGCGGCGCAAGCCGGCCGAGTCGATGCCGTGGCGGCCCTGGTTGCTCACGGCGCGGACGTCAACGCCAGGGAACAGTGGCGCGAGCAGACGGCGCTGATGTGGGCGGCGGTCGAGGGTGGCACTGCCGTGACGCGTGCTCTGCTGGACGTCGGGGCCGACGTGCATGCGCGTTCCCGCGGCGGGTTTACACCGCTGCTGTTCGCTGTGCGGCACAACCAGGCCGAGACGCTTGCCGCGCTCGTCGCCGGCGGCGCCGATGTGGACGATACGCTGCCCAGCGGTCTCAGCGCGCTGTGCCTCGCGACGCTCAACGCCCACTATGACCTCGGTGTCTGGCTGCTGGAGCAGGGGGCAGACCCGAACGCCGACGACCAGGGTTGGACGGCGCTTCACCAGCTGATCTGGGCCAGGCGTCCTAATCTCGGCTACAACAACCCGGCGCCGATTCCGACCGGACGCTTGTCGGACCTCGAGTTCGTCGAAGCCTTGGTCGCCCATGGCGCCAACATCAACGCGCTCGAGACCAAGGAACCACGAGGCGCCGATGGCTCAGGTTCTCTCGTCGGCTATCGGAACGTGTTGAACCGGGTCGGCGCCACTCCGTTTCTGCTGGCCGCCAAGGCGGTGGACCTCGAGCTCATGCGTCACCTCATCGAACTCGGGGCCGACCCGCTGCTTCCGAACGAGGACGGTACCACGCCCCTGATGGTCGCGGCCGGAGTCGGCATCTGGGCCGTGGGCGAGAGCCCCGGGACCAACGAAGAGGCGCTCGAGGCCGTGAAGTTCATGCTGGAGCTTGGTGACAGCCCGACTACCGTGGATGCCAACGGCGACACCGCTCTGCACGGCGCCGTCATCCGGGGTTCGGAGCCGCTCGTGCGCTTTCTGCTGGATCTGGGGGCGGAGCTCGAAGCGGAGAACGAGAAGGGCTGGACGCCGCTCACGATCGCCAAGGGCGTCTTCTACTCGAACACCGGCAAACGGTGGCCTGAGATGGAGCGTTTGTTGATTGAGCTGGGTGCGACGAGGTAGGGGCGGGAAACGCTGTACAGACCAACGGCCGGGTGGATGCCCGGCCGTTGGTGCGTACCGATGAGTGTCGGGCTCAGTCGACGAGCTCGATCGACGAGACGCTCAGCAGTTTCTCGCCGCCCGCCTCGCTCGTTTCGCCCGTCACCCGCACCTGCTTGGCCATCATCTCGGCCAGCTGGTCCGGATTCTCGGCCGCCCAGTCACCCGTGATCTTGTAGAGGCCGTCGGCGGTCTGGATGCCGATGGGGTCGCCGTTCTTGGCGCAGCGCACCATGCACGCCACGTGCTCGGCGCTCGGCTCGGCGCCGCCCATCGCGGAGCAGCCAGTTTCGACGAGCCGGCCGGTAATGGTTTCCTCGGCCACGAGCGATCCCGTCAAGACGAGCGTCGACGCGGCCACGAGAACGACGAGAGCAAGCTTCTTCATCCGATAAGCTTGCCGGCCAGGGCGGCAGGGTGTCAAGACGCCCGTCCGCCGTCTCTGGCGACCACTCGGGGTAGAATGCTCGCGAATCCAGTTGTTCAGAGCCCAGGAGTCAACATGGCCCGTCTAGACCGTCTCGTTCTGTCGCTCGCCATCGGTCTCGCCCTCATGCTCGGCCCCTCCGTGCCTGCGGGCGCTCAGGTTCTGGACGGGCCGGACCCGGCGCAGATGGAGGACGCACCTGACCTCGGCTACAAGGCGGTGCCCCACGGACTCGAGATTCCTGCCGGGATGGAGATGGGAGCGCCCTCGAGCGTCGTCTGGACCTCCCGCGATCATCTGATCGTGTTCAACCGGGGACCCAATCCGCTCATGGAGTTCGACGCCGATGGCGGGTTCGTCCGGGCGTGGGGCCAGGGGGAGTATGAGCGGCCGCACGGAATGCGCCTGGATCCCGAGGGCAACATCTGGACGACGGACGTGAACGGTCACACGGTTCGAAAGATGAACCTCGACGGTGAGGTGCTTCTCACCATCGGCACCCACGGGCAGCCTGGCAACGCCGAGGACGGGTTGCTCAACGAGCCGACCGACCTCACGATCAACACCGATGGCGACATCTTCGTGCTGGTGGGGCACGGCCGCGGCGAGCCGCGCCTGGTCAAGTTCGACAAGCAGGGCGCGCTGGTCACGTCATGGGGCGGACCCGGCACCGAGCCCGGAAAGTTCGATACCCCCCACTCGATCGTGGTGGACGATGCCGGCCTGCTCTACGTCGCCGACCGGGGGAACCGGCGGATCCAGATCTTCGACGAGGACGGCAAGTACCAGAAGGAGTGGACCTACAAGGGCTGGCCTTGCGGCATCCACCTGCACGATGATGGGCAGGTGTGGCTCGCCAGCGGGTTTGCCGGCGAGATCCTGACGCTCGACAAGAACGGGAAAGCCACCGCGGCGACGGGCGAGCCCGGCAAGGGCCTCGGCGAATTCGGCGAGGCGCACTACATGACCGTGGCGCCAAACGGAGACATCTGGGTGGCCGATACGGTTAAGCCCGACCTCCACAAGTTTGTCAAGCGCTAGGCGTGGTTGCGTAGCATCAGCTCTTTCGGCCCCGGGTCGAGGTAGACCTGCTGCAGCAGGTAGCCGATGTCGAGGCGTCTCGCGTGGTGGCGGACCAGCGTAATGGGGACGATCCGAGGCACGTGCCCCAGCCGGTAGTCCTCGATCACCTCCAGTAGATCCTGCCGGGTGTCGCTATCGAGGCGTTTCTTGAAGTGTCCCATGGCGTGCATCAACACGTTGGTGTGCCGGCGTCTCGTGGCCCGGGTTCGCATCGCCTCCATCAGCTCGTCCTCGTAGCGACGCGCGAGTTCGACCCGCGGGATGTTCTTGGCGTCGGCCACCAACCGACCCAACTCACGGTAGCGTGGCAGCGAGTGCGCCATCAGCACGAACTTGTGTTCGGTGTGAAAGTTGACGAGCGTGCCGACCGACCAGCGGCGCGACAGCAGTCGGCGGAGCCGACCGTACATGAACACGCGGTCGAAGAAGTTCTCGCGTAACCCGGGATCATGGAGACGACCTTCCTCCTCCACCGGCAGGTTGGGGTACTGACGCATCAGCTCGGCCGCAAAGAGACCCCGGCCGTCCCGCGCCGCCGGCCCAGGTCCCGACCAGACCTTCACCCGTTCCATGCCGCAACTGGGTGACCCTCGCTTCAGGACGAAGCCGCTGAGCTCTTCGCGAGCCAGCGCCCGCAGGCGCTGCCTCGAGAAACGGCGCATCTTCGAGGACAGGTCGACGTTCGTCTTCACCGACGTCAGTCGCACCTCGTCCGGCGCCGAGGTGTCTCTGACCAGGTGAATCGGTTCCCGGGGTGTGCCCAGGCCCAGCTCGACCTCGGGGCACACCGGCACCCACTCCACGAAGTCGCCCAGCGTCTCGACCAGGAAAGGGTCCCGCTTGTGCCCTCCGTCATGCCGCACCTCCTCACCGAGCAGGCATGTCGAGATGCCAAGACAGATAGTCTCAGTCCCTGTGATCCGGCTGGTCATGTCGTTATGATCGCTCGAAACCGGCCTGGAATCAGAGGCCATGACTGACACCGGCTGTCCCGGCCCACCCGAACCGAGCCCCGCCACCCTGTCCGATCCCGAACGACAGCTGTACGCCGCCTACCGGATGGGGCGCGCCCGGTGGCGTCATCTGTGGGGCCTGGCGACGATGGGGGCCTATGCCAGAGAAGCCTGGCACGGACGATTTCCTCGCATTCCCCGAGCCGACACGGTGCAGCAGGGGGGGAATGTCCTGATCGATCCCGCCGGCATCGTACGGTTTCACCATGTTGGTCGGGGACCCGCGGACCGACCGTCCATCGACACGCTGCTGGCGGTTCCACGCCGCACCTGACCGCTTTGTCGTATGCTGCCGGCAGAATGAGGCAGGACCCCTCCATGCCGGTTCGCTGCCTTCCTGGACGTCCCGCGCCGCTCGGGGCGACCTGGACGGGCGATGGGGTGAACTTCGCCCTGTTCTCGGGCGTCGCGACCGCGGTCGAGCTCTGTCTGTACGATGCCCCGGGGTGTTCGGGCGAAACTCGGGTGCGACTCGAACGCGTGACCGGCGACGTGTGGCACGGCTTCGTGCCCGACCTCCGGCCGGGACAGTGCTACGGCTATCGCGTGCATGGGCCCTGGGCGCCGGAGCGGGGTCATCGTTGCGATCCGGACCGTCCGCTCCTCGACCCGTATGCGAGGGCGCTGGTTGAACGCTCCGGGCAGGACGTCCCGATCGGGGCGGTGGTCGACTCGTCGTTTGACTGGGACGATGACGCGCCGCCTCGACACGAGTGGCGGGACACGGTCATCTACGAGCTGCACGTCCGTGGGTTTACCCGGCAGCATCCGGAGGTGCCAGAGGCGCTTCGAGGCACCTATCTGGGATTGGCGTCCACCGCATCGTTGTCCCATCTCCAGCGCCTGGGGGTCACGGCCGTCGAATTGCTGCCCGTGCACTACCGGCGCTCGGAACCGGCGCTCGTCCAGCGTGGACTCAGCAACTATTGGGGCTACAACACCCTCAACTTCTTCGCGCCAGACTCCAGGTTCGCCACGTCGCCGGACACCGCCATTGGCGAGTTCAAAACCATGGTGCGTGCCCTGCACGCCGCGGGGATCGAGGTGCTCCTCGACGTCGTGTTTAACCACACGGCCGAGGGGGGGCTGGATGGCCCGACCTTGTCATGGCGCGGTATCGAAAATGCCGCCTACTACCGGCTGCATCCGGACGACCCGGGTCGCTACGACGATGTCACCGGTTGCGGCAACACATTCGATCTGACCCATCCTCGAGCTGTACAACTGGTGATGGACAGTCTGCGGTACTGGGTCGGTGTCATGCACGTCGACGGATTCCGTTTCGATCTGGCGAGCGCGTTGACGCGGGAGGCGGGCGGTGTCGACATGGGCAGCGGCTTCCTTGATGCGCTCCGGCAGGATCCGCTGCTCTCGGGCGTGAAATTGATTGCCGAGCCATGGGATCTGGGTCCGGGCGGTCACCGGACCGGGCAGTTTCCCGGGCCGTTCCGCGAGTGGAACGATCGCTATCGCGACACCGTCCGGCGCTACTGGCGCGGTGATCCCGGCCAGGTGCCCGACCTGGCGACCCGGCTCGCCGGGAGCAGCGACCTGTTCGCACCAGGACGACGGGGGCCGACGGCGAGCATCAACTACGTGACCGCCCACGACGGGTTCACGTTGACTGACCTAGTGTCCTTCCAGCGTAAGCGCAACGACGCCAACGGTGAGGTGAATGCGGATGGCACCGCCGAGAGCTTCAGCTGGAACTGTGGTCACGAGGGACCGACCGAGGACGTCGTGGTGCAAGAGCGTCGAGCTCGGTACTGTCGGAGCGTGCTGGCGACGCTGCTGCTGTCGCAGGGTGTGCCGATGATGACCGCCGGCGACGAGCTGGGGCGGACGCAGGGTGGCAACAACAACGCCTATTGCCAGGACAACGCCACCAGTTGGGTCGACTGGCAGCTGGATGGGGCCGCGGAGCGTCAGCTGGCGTTCGTGTCTCGCCTGGTCGCGTTTCGTCGGAGTCATCCGGTCCTGCGTCGTCGGCGCTTCTTACGTGGACGACCCGTTTCGCCGGACGCTTCCTCTGATCTCACCTGGTTCGATACCGACGGCCGCGAGCTCGCGGCGGACCGATGGGCCGACCCCCAGCGACACGCGATCGCGATGCGTCTGGATGGCGAGAGTGTTGGAGAGCGTGCCCCGACCGGTGAAGAGATACGGGGAGCCACGTTGTTGATTCTCTTCAATGCCGGGGCTCGAGCCATGGAGTTCGTCCTACCGTCGTCAGTAGGCGCCTGGCGAGTGGGGTTCGACACCGCCGCGCCGCTGGCCGACACGGAGCTCGACTCGCCTCGATATCGAGTCGACACTGGCGCGGTGGTGGCGCTGGTCGACACGGTGGTGTCGGGATGATCGGCGCGCTGAGTGACGAGCTCGACGTGCTTGCTCGCCGTCACCGGCTGGAGACGCGGTTCCACGACGGTCGTGGACGTTGGCGGAACGCTCCGCCCGACTCGGTGGTCGCGGCGCTCGACGCGATTCGAGGTGGTCCCGGCCTAGACCCCGATGCGTCCGATCGGCCACGCTCCCCGATGATCGCGCCGGTGGTCGTGGCCTGGGACGGTGCCGCGGCCGTGCCGCTCCGGGTGGCGCCGGCCGCGGGATCCCGCACGCTGGAGTGCGCCCTCCAGCTGGAGACCGGGGAGACATCGGAATGGACTGTCTCGGTCGACGAGCTGTCGCCGGTCGAGGACGATGGCCCGGATCGACGTCGGCGTCACCTTCAACGGTTCGAGTTGGAGCGGCTGCCGTTTGGCTGCCACGAGCTTCGGCTGGCCTGCGGGGCCGAGGTGGCGGGGTGTTGGGTCCTGTCGGCCCCGCGCACCGCGTGGCGCTGGAGTGACCCGCCCGGGGTTGGCGTCTTTGCGCCGCTCCACGCGCTTCATTCCGAGGACAGCTGGGGCGTTGGCGATTTCTCCGACCTGGAGCGGTTCGGTTCCTGGCTCGCCACGCTGGGCGCGCGGTCGACCGCGGTGCTGCCGCTGCTGCCGGTGGACTACACCGGTTCGCCATGCGACCCGAGCCCCTACCGACCCGTCAGCCGTCTGTTCTGGAACGAGTTGTTCGTCGACCCGAGGCGATTGCCGGAGTTCGACACCTGTGTGGCGGCGCGTGAGCTCGCCGGTTCGACCGGCTTTACCGCCGAGCTCGACCGAATCCGACGGGGAACGCGGGTGGACTATCAGGGCGCGTTGTCCCCCAAGCGCCGCGTCCTGGCCTTGCTGGCGGGGCACGCGGTGGAGACACCGGCCCGGTGGAGCGAGGTCGAGCACTGGGCCGACGGGCACGCGTGGGCCCGGAGCTTCGCCCGGTTCCGGGCGAGCCGCGAGCGGCCGCTTGATGCGGTCGCTCCGTGGCCCGAGTCGCACCATCTCTACGCGCAGTGGGCCGCCCATCGTCAAATCGATGTTCTCTCCGATAACGCGACTGGGCTCTATCTCGATCTTCCTCTTGGTGTGGCGCCGGACGGATTCGATCCGGCCGCTTTTCCGGCCGCTTTCGCTCGAGGCGTCGAAACGGGCGCTCCCCCCGACGAGTTGTTCCCCGAGGGGCAGGCCTGGGGGACGCCCCCCCCGCATCCGGAGACCGCCCGTCTCGATGGCTACCGATATCTGCGCGCCTCGCTCGCCCATCATCTGTCGGCGGCCCGCGCGCTGCGTCTCGACCACGTCATGAGCCTGCACCGCCTGTACTGGGTACCGTCCGGGGCGTCAGCGACCGACGGGGTCTATGTGCACTATCCAGCCGAGGAGCTGCAGGCTGTGGTCACCATCGAGTCCTGGCGTCACCAGACGCCGGTCGTGGGAGAGAACCTCGGCACGGTGCCGGACTATGTGAACGAGACCTTGGCGCGTCGGGGGCTCGGCCGGTTGCACGTCGGCCAGTTCCATGTACGCGTTGACGCGCCGGCGCCGCTCGACCCGGCGCCGCCGGGCGCGGTGGTGTCGTTGAACACCCACGACACGCCGACCTTCGCCGGCTTTCTGGCCGGGCGGGACATCGAGGAGCGTCGGATGCGCGGCGCCTGCTCGACCCAGGAGGCCGAACAGGCCCTGGAGCGGCGTGGAGCGCTTGCGCAGGCGTTGCGACGGTTCTTGCCGACTGGAACCGACACCGACGCTGCCGCGCTCTTGCGGGCGTGCCTCCAGACGCTCGCTCAGGGCGAGGGAGATCTGCTGCTCGTGACGCTCGAGGACCTGTGGTTGGAGACGCGTCCTCAGAACGTGCCGGGCACCGGGCCGGAACTGGAGAACTGGCGTGGGCGCGCGGCTCGTTCGCTTGACGAGGTGATGGCCGATGGCGCGATCTGCGGGTTGCTGACGAGGCTGGTGGACCTCATGGACGCGGATACATGAGCGACGCTCCCAGACCCGATCTCCAGCCGACCGATGTCGACCTGTATCTGCTCGGCGAAGGGACTCACGAGCGCGCCTATCAGACGCTGGGAGCGCATCCCGGGGAGGTCGATGGCGAGCGCGGCGTGGCGTTCTCCGTGGTGGCTCCCAACGCGCAGCGGGTCGCCGTCGTCGGCGACTTCAATGGCTGGAACGAGCGGCGTCATCCGCTACTTCCGATCGGCGCCGGCGTGTGGTCGACCTTCGTGCCCGGGGTCGAGCTCGGCGCGCACTACAAGTTTCGAATCTGGTCCTCATCGGTAGAAGACGTCCTGGAGAAGGCGGATCCCTATGCCTTCTCGGCCGAGCGTAGACCCGGGTCGGCGTCACGAGTCTGGGATCTGCATCGCTACGAGTGGGCCGACGCGACCTGGATGGGAGACCGCGCGCTGCGCCAGCACTCGGGAGCGCCGATCTCCATCTATGAAGTGCACCTCGGGTCGTGGCGCCGGACGCCCGATGGGCACTGGCTGAGCTATCGACGATTGGCGGAGGAGTTGACGGCCTACCTGCTGGCCGAGGGCTTTACCCACGTCGAGCTGATGCCGATCGCCGAGCACCCGCTCGATGCGTCGTGGGGGTATCAAGTCACCGGATACTTCGCGCCGACGAGTCGCTTTGGCACACCCGACGACTTTCGCTACCTCATCGACACGTTGCATCAGGCCGGCATCGGTGTCGTGTTGGACTGGGTGCCCGGGCACTTCCCCGACGATCCCCATGGGCTGGCGACTTTCGATGGGTCGCATCTCTACGAGCACGCGGACCCGCGTGAAGGACGTCATCCGGAATGGCACACCCAGATCTTCAATCTCGGGCGGTGGGAGGTTCGCAACTTCCTCTTGAGCAACGCCAGGTTCTGGTTGGACCAGTATCATGTCGACGGACTTCGCGTCGACGCGGTCGCCTCGATGCTCTATCGCGACTATGCGCGCGAGGATGGCGCCTGGGTTCCCAATGCCGACGGCGGGCGCGAGAATCACGAGGCGGTCGCGTTCCTTCGCGATCTCAACCAACTCGTCGCGCGCGAGTTTCCGGATGTGATGACCATCGCCGAGGAATCGACCAGTTGGCCCGGGGTTTCCCGGCCGACGGCCGACGGCGGGCTAGGGTTTCGCTACAAGTGGAACATGGGGTGGATGAACGACACCCTTTCCTTCCTGTCGCGCGATCCGGTCCATCGCGCCTACCACGCCTCGGAGATTACCTTCAGTCTGTTCTACGCCTTTTCGGAACACTTCGTCTTGCCGCTCTCTCATGACGAGGTCGTCCACGGCAAGGGCGCCCTGGCGTCCCGACTCGGTGGGGACGATCGCCGACGCCTAGCCAATGCCCGGCTGCTCCTCGGCTATCTCTTCGGGCACCCGGGAAAGAAGCTTCTGTTCATGGGCTGCGAGCTCGGACAGTTTCGCGAGTGGGACCACGACGGGAGCATCGATTGGGATCTCACGACACGGCCTGCGCATGCCGGTGTGCAGACCTGGGTCCGGGATCTCAATCGGCTGTATCGTGACGATCCGCGGATGTATGCCCTCGACGGAGAGTCGGGCGGCTTCATGTGGGTGGACCACAGCGACCATGCCGCGGGGGTATTCAGCTTTCTTCGCAGCGACGCATCCGGGCAGGTTCCCTTGCTCTTCGTGCTCAACTTCGCCGATAAGACCTACGACCGGTACTGTGTCGGGGCCCCGGCAGGAGGACGCTGGGCCGAGCGGTTGAACAGCGATGCCGTCTGCTACGGCGGGAGTGGTCGGGGCAATCTGGGCGAGGTCGTTGCCAGAGACGAGCCGTACCACGGCCAAGGTTACTCCCTCGAGCTTACCGTGCCGTCTCTCAGCGTGATGGTGTTCGAGGCGACTGCGGAGTCGATGTGACGAGTCTGACCCGGCGGGATGTCACGCTGGAGCAACCCCACGCCCTGGCGATCGTGCTGGCCGGAGGCCACGGACGTCGGCTCGCGCCGCTGACCCGCGAGCGGACCAAGCCGGCGGTGCCGTTTGGCGGTCAGTACCGGCTCGTCGACTTCGTGCTGTCGAATCTGGTCAACGGCGGTTTCCGTCGGATCGTCGTCCTGACGCAATACAAGAGCCACAGTCTCGATCGGCACCTCGCGCAGTCCTGGGCGTTGTCGCCCCTGGTGGGGGAGTATGTGGCGTCCGTTCCCGCACAGATGCGAACCGGACCGCGGTGGTTCGCCGGCTCGGCGGACGCCATCTATCAGAACCTCAACATCATCCAGGACGAGCGTCCCCACTACATCCTGCTCTTCGGCGCGGACCACATCTACCGGATGGACCCCCGAGAGTTCTTGCAGCACCACATCGACTCCGGCGCCGGGGTGACGGTGGCGGCGCAGCCAGCGCCGATCGAGGAGGCGTCCGCGTTCGGCGTGATCGACGCTGACGCGAGCGGGCGGATTCGGGAGTTTCAGGAGAAGCCGGCGGACCCGGCCCCCGTGGCCGGAGATCCGACGCGCGCATTGGTTTCGATGGGGAACTACGTCTTTACCACGGAGGTGCTCATCGACGCCGTGGCGCGGGACGCGGCGGACAAGCACTCCCAGCACGATATGGGCGGCGACATCCTTCCGCTGCTGACCGGCGAGAACGAGGCGGCGGTGTGCGACTTCACGACTCAGCAGGTGCCGGGGCAGTCGGAACGTGAGCGTGGCTACTGGCGGGATGTCGGGACGATCGACTCGTACTTTGACGCGAGCATGGACCTGATCGCGACCGAGCCGGTCTTCGACCTGTACAACGACGAGTGGCCGGTGCGCACGCGGCAGTTTCATCGTCCGCCCGCGAAGTTCGTCCATGATCCGGACGGCCCACGCGGACGAGCGCTCAACTCGCTCGTGTGCGGCGGGGTGGTCGTGGCGGGTGGGCGGGTGCGGCGCTCGATTCTCTCGCCCGGTGTCCGGATTCAGGCCGGGGCCAACGTACGGGACAGCGTCCTCTTCGATGACGTCGAGATCGCCGCCGGTGCCCGGGTGCGACGGGCGATCCTCGACAAGGGGGTGCGTGTGCTCGAGGGGGCGAGTATCGGTATGGACCTCGAGCGGGACGCGCAGCGATTCACCGTGTCCGAGGGTGGCGTGGTGGTCGTCGGAAAGGGGGACGTGGTGTCGTGACGGTGGTTACGACCGCCCGAAGACGCCGTACCAGACGCGCGCTTCCTTCTTCCGCGTGAACCGGTCGACCAGGGTCAGTCCCGCCGCGTCGAGTGCGCTCAGCACGCCCGCCTCGCACTCGGGATCCACTTCGATCAACACGCTGCGCAGGCCCGGGTCCCTGAGGGTCTCACTCGCGCCGGCGAGGAGGCGATCCTCCACGCCATCCACATCGACCTTCATCAGCGTCGGACGGGGGAGGCCGAAGGTCGTCACGACCTGGTCCAGGGGGGCCGCGAGCATCGGTTGCCACCGCCCCCGTGTGAGCGCCGACGTGCTGCCGGGGGTCCAGTTCTCCGTGTCGAACCGGTGCCGGCTTTGACCCGGTTCCACCGAGTTGTAGCGGAACGGTTGCAACCCGGCCTTGTCCGAGAGCGGCAACGGCACCGGCACGATACGCCCGGCGAACCGGTTGAGCTGGATGTTCTCGCAGAGCCGCGCGAACGTGTTGTAGCCGGGTTCGAAGGCGACGACAGTACCGGCGTCGCCGAGGTTCGCGGCTCCGATCAGCGAGAACACGCCGACATTGGCGCCGATGTCGTAGAGGACGTCTCCAGCGCCCACCTCGCGGTCGAGCCAGGCGACGGTCCACGGCTCCTTCTTGCCCGGGTCTCGTCGCCATTTCTGTTCCGCGTCGCTGCTGACCAGGATGCGGAGCTTGGCGCCCTCGTAGACCACCCGCTCTTTGCGCGGTCCGGGCGCGGCCGGTGCCCCGGCCTCGGCCGCCTTCCTGATCTTCGCCGGCTTCCTTGCCGGTGCCGGCGGTGAGGGCTCGGCGCCTGGCGGCGCGGACAGGCGACGTCTCACCCTGCCGAGCTCCCGACCTACCTGCCGGGCCGCCCGCTCCATCCAGCCCATCCGGACGGCGGAGCTGGCAAACGAGACGAGCGCATCTGCCAGCTGAGGTGAGACCGGCTGGTCGGCTCCACACGGGCGGACGAACTGCTCGACGAAGGTCGAGGCATGGGACGACGCGTGGTCGGAGCCGAGGCCCCGGGCGAGCTGGTCGACGTGTTCCGCGAGCGTGGTGGCGTGTTCGACGAAGCCGCCCTGGTCCGCCAGCAGGTAGGGGTAGTGGGTCGAGCCCATCTGCCCGGGAGCGTCCGCTCCCGCGTCGATCGTGTAGACGGGCGTGCCGAGGATGCCCGCTTCGAGCTCGGCGCTCGTGTTCAGACCGATCGCCACGTCGGCGTGGGTCAGGAGGTCATACAGTGATTGGTCAGCTTGGACGCCTCGTGCTTCAGCCAGCGCAATCCCGGAACCGGGCGGCGCGTCGAGCTGGTCCCAGACGCCACGCCCCCGTGGGTGCGGGCGCACCAGTACCTGCAGCTCGCGCACTGTCGGATCGCTCGCCGCTCTGAGGGCGTCGAGCCAGCGAGCGGTGAACGCGGGCTCGTTCGGCGCCACGTGTGGCGACGAGGCCAGATAGACCGCCAGCCGGCGCGATGGGTCGAGGCCATGGTTGTGGCACAGCGTCTTCCGGTCGATCGCCGGTGACATCCGATAGAAGGCATCGAACCGGGGCGCGCCGATCGGTACGACCGCGTCTTCCGGCGCCCCGTGGAGCTCCACGGCCTCCTGCCGTTGCCGTTCGTTCCAGACGAAGACCCGGTCGGGGACTTCGTGCATCAGCCCCTTGTTGCTGAGGTTGTCCCAGCTGAACACCAGAACCGCTGAAGGGATCCCGAGCGCTCTCGCCGCCTTCACATACTCGGCCTGACGACCCCCGAAGTTCACCAGCGGGGTGACGAGCATCAGGTCGGGTCGCTGCTCCCGCAGAAAGCGGATGTAGTGTTCGTCGGCCGGGACGAGAGACTCGAGCTGACCGAAGGTGTGTCGCAGTCGGGCGACCGCCGGCTCGGTCAGGTGGAGCAGCAGGTCCGGCGTGTCGGCCGGAAGGCTCAGGGTGTCGTCCGAGATTGACCGGAGCAGACGTGTCAGGGCGCGCCGTCGGGTTGCCGTGGCGCTCCATAGTGGCGGTTCGTGATAGCGCAGATAGTCCCGGATGAGACGAAGATCGCCCAGCGTGGCATTGAGCCCGTCGTCACGGCCGGCCGCCGCTCGGATGACCTGGCAGCCGTCGATGCGCGCCAGGCTCGAAGCGGGCATCCTCGGCAGGACATCGACGTCGTCGGTCGGCTTGGCCTGTGCCAGGACCACCTCGTGCCCGGCGCCGACGAGGTGTTCAACGACCTCGTCGAAGTGCCGGACGAGGCCGAGGCCCTTGAGAATGAAGAGGATGCGCATGGGCGTTGCCGGGAGGAGAGTATCGCATATCGCCCGTGCCGCCCCGATGGCCCGCACGGCCGGTACAGAGCGGTTCAGGGACTAGAATCTGGCCCATGTCCGCGCCCGGGTCTCGGCCCGACCTGTCGATCGTGCTGGTGAACTGGAACGCTCTCCATCTGACAATCGACGCGCTCGAGTCGATCGCCGAGATGACGAGCGATGTCACCTACGAAGCTTTCGTGGTCGACAATGGCTCGACCCGCAATCAGGGGCTCGACGCCTTGCCGACCCGCTTCCCCTGGGTCACCCTGATTGCCAATCAGGAGAACGTCGGTTTTGGGCGGGCGAACAATCAGGCGTTCGACCGGGCGAAGGGACGGTATCTGCTGGCGCTCAACACCGACACGATTCAGGTGGAGAACGCGCTCGGGGAAGGCGTCCGGTATCTCGACGCGCATCCCGAGGTCGGAGCGCTCGGCGTTCGTCATCTCAATGACGACGAGGCGCGGTCGACGCAGGCGTCGGCCTTTCGTTTTCCCCGGCCCTGGCAGGAGCTTCTGGGCCTGCTCGGGCTGCGGACTCCGGACGATCCGACGATCTGGCCCGATGCCGACGGAGCGGACGTGGACGCTGACTGGCTGGTCGGCAGCTTCCTGATGATCCGGCGTGAGACGCTCGACGCGGTGGGCGCGTTCGATGATCGGTTCTTCGTGTATGAAGAGGACATCGATTGGTGTCGCCGCGCGCGCACCGCCGACTGGATCATGCGGTTTCGCCCGACGCTGTCGATGATCCACCTCGGCTCGGCGAGCGCGCCGCATATCCGCGACAAGAGCTTCATGCACTTCCGGAGCCATCTGACGTATCTGCGGAAGCATCACGAACCGATGGTTGCCACGATGCACTATCTCGCCATGGTGTTACGGCTATCGCTGGCCGCCGGCTGGTCCGGCGTCAAGTGGCTCCTGGGACTGGAGACTGGTGCCGTTTTTTTCCCGCGCTGCCGCCGTCAGCTTGAGTTCCTGCTGTTACGGCCCGGCCAGCGCGGCGTGGGGTGAGCCATGCACAGACGTGAGTTCCTCGCGGCGCTTCCTTGGACCAGCCTGTGGCCCCTTGCGTCAGGAGTTTCCCCCTCGGGGCTCTCCTCCGCCACCGGTCGGCTCCTGCAGCGGTCGGCGGCCGCCAGCCCACGACTGCGGATCACCGACATGGAGCTCATCCCGGTGCGGGCCACGGGCCGGACCACCTGGCTGAATCTGCGTCTGTCGACCAGCCAGGGGCTTACCGGGCTGGGAGAGGCGTCGCTCGGGAGTCGGACCGAATTGCCCGAGCTGGCTGACTACTTCACTCTCGTTCGTGGCGAGTCGCCCTTTCGAATTGAGCAGTATCGTCAGCGAGGATGGGCTCGGGCGGCGGCCGGCGGCCGCGTCGAGGCCACGGCCTTCAGCGCCATCGAGCAGGCGCTCTGGGACCTCGTCGGGAAGGCGCTCGGAGCGCCGGTGAGTGACCTCTTTGGCGGCCGGCTGCGCGACAGCCTCGGCGTCTATGCCAACATCAATCGCGCGACGAGCGAGCGCACGCCCGAGGGATTCGCCGCCAACGCGGTCGCCGCCGCCGAGGATGGATTCGCCAGCGTCAAGGGCGCGCCATTCGACGGGTTCCCTGCGCTCACGCAGCCCGCCAGCGAGGTGGAGGCCGCGGCGGATCTCGGCGTGGCGTGCGTGGCCGCGATGCGCGAGGCTGGCGGCGACGAGCTGGCGATCAAGATCGACGCGCACAGCTTCTTCGACGTGCCGCTGTCGATCGAGATCGCCCGCCGCCTGGAGCCGTATGCGCTCTCCTGGTACGAGGAGCCGATTCCGCCGACCCGGGTCGCCGACACCCGGGCCATCAAGGAGGCGATCACCCAGACCATGGCTGGCGGCGAGTTCCTCTTCGGGATGGAGGGGTTCGCTCCGTTGTGCCAGCAGCAGGCGGTGGACATCGTTATGCCTGATGTCAAGCACTGCGGCGGGATGATCGAGGCGAGGCGCATCGCGGCGGTGGCCGATCTCCACGGCGTCCTGGTGTCGCCGCACAATCCGAGCGGGCCCGTGTCGACCGCGGCGAGTGTCCAGCTGTGCGCCGCCATGAGCAACTTCGACAGCCTCGAGTACCAGTGTGGCGAGGTGGCCTGGCGTGGCGAGC
>MDTE01061932.1_pt1 | contig 25756 bp, 22 predicted proteins | sample 811231 | NCBI WGS metagenome assembly MDTE01 (sample SAMN05326651, study PRJNA326480) | marine metagenome | isolation source: seawater | place: Indian Ocean: Red Sea | collected 2010
CGCTCATCCTCGCGACGCGCGCCCGCGAGACGCGACGTGACGACGGACGCGAAGAGCGTCTGCCCTAAAACGAGGGAGACATAATAAATACGTGTATACATATATTTGATGGTTCTAAAATGGTCTAACTATGCAATCTATGGGCCCGGACGTGCACGTCACCCGCGCGAGGGAGCGCGGAGACGCGGGCCGAAGCGTCACTTATTCGCGGCCCAGTGCCTGTATCGAGGCACGCCGCTCGCGCGTTCGGTGTTTTTAAACAGGTACAGCTTCGGTAAGGCCTCGTCCCACGGACCGGTGATCTGTTGCTTGCCGCGCGCGGCGAGCCGCACGAGCCGCGCGGGGACGACGACGCCGAGGAGGAGGACGAACGCGGCGTACGCCCACGCGAGCATCGCGTCGTGCGATGCGACGATGATGAAGGCGATGACGTGAAGCGTGAAGACGACGGTGAGGTGGAGCGGGACGGAGATCTCGCGAATGGCGCGCCAGACGAACGGCGAGAGGACGTAACACTCGAGCGCGAGGAGCGCGTCGGCGAACACCGCTCGGGAATCGTCCAGACGACTCGCCATGAGCATGGACGCGAACATGGACGCCCCGAGCGAAAACGAACTCGCCAACTGTTTCGTTTCGAGGTTTATGAAGGCGTAATCGTACGTGATGGCGTAGAGCGCGAGCGCGAGCGTCGCGCACGTCGCCGCCGTATCGCTGCTCACCGCCGCCGTCATCGTCTGACACAGAGGCGTCAACGCCGCGAGTCCACCGATCGTGAGCGCGCCCAAACGCACCGACCGCATCACTCGACGAATCACGCGCGCCATCGTCCATCGTCGTCCACCGTCATCGTCGCCCCGTCCGACGCCTCCCGCCGCCCACGCCGTCAAGCCCGCCGCCAACGCGCCGATTTCCGCCCGCGTCACCGTCCCCACGTCCACCCGTCCGCTCGCCACGGCCGCGTGCGACCCACTCTGAATGGCCACCACCGCGCACTGCTGCGAGATGGTCCACGCCGCGAGCGCGCTCGTCGCGTACGACCGAGTCTTGACGGACCGATTCAATCGCATCCGCGCCAAAAACGTCTCCGGATCCGTGTAATTGTCCCCTCTCTCGCCCGCGTCGTCTTCGTACAGCACGCGGTACGCGCGTCCGCTCGTTCGAGCCGCGTCATCCCGCGCGACTCGGCCGTCCGCGACGGCGCGCGTCATGATGACGATTCCCACCGCGAATCGCCACATGTGCGAGCCTTCACTCGTCGACGCATGCGCGACCGAAATCGGGTCGGATACGGCGCCGCGGACGCTCGGGGAACGTCGTTCGGTCGATCGCAAATTCTCGCGTCGACGACCCCGCCGAGAGGGCCGCTGCCGCTGTCGACGCGCGCGCATTCGGACGTCGATGTCGTCGAGAGAGAGGAGGAACATTTTCCGAGACTCGAGTCCGACGACGAATCGAGCGTGGATCGCGACGCGACGCTCGGCGACGGTCGAGGACGGGCGTTGGACGTCGGGGAAAATATATTCTTCGACGACGCGACGTCTGGACGGACGTCGAGGGTCGGTGAGGACGTGGAGGTGCCGATGACGCGCGCGCGCGGTTTCGGCGGCGCCGAGGACGCGGACGAGGACGGCGCCTCGCATCTGCCGTTCACGCATCGTGCGTCGCGCACGCACGTCGGTGCGCCGATGATTTATGCGTCGTCCCGGCGACGCGATGATCGAACGTTCGAGCGGAAGAGACGGTTGGATGATTGGAGACACGCGGCGCCGATGACGGGCGCGTTCGGCGACGGCGAAAATTTCGCGAGGTGGGAACGCGCGTCGGCGGATCGGTGCCGGTCGCTTCGATCGGCGCGCGCGGGTTCGATGGGTGGGATTCCAAATCTTGGGAATTCTTGTTACATGTCGTCGACGCTGCAATTGTTGAGGAGCATGAAATCGTTCGTGAAGGACGTCGGCGTCGCCGCGAGTTTGGAAAAGCCGACGCTCTCGGCGCTCAAGGATTTCTTCGAGAGCGATCTCGGTGAATTGAGCGCGGCGGGAGTGAAGCTCGCGATGAGTCATGTACGCGATGAATTCGGTGAATACGATCAACACGACGCGATGGAGTTTCTCACGGTTTTATTGGAGACGATTGAAAATGAAATCGGCGACGCGGCGGCGTGTCCCAGTCGGAAGAATTTTCTCTGGCGCATCGATCACGAACTCAAGTGCGCGGCGTGCGGGAAAGCGAACACGATTCAGGAGACAATGTACGCGTTGACGCTTCAGATCGAGCCGGATGAGCGGGAATCCGTGGAGACGCTTCTCGAGCGTTTCTTCGCGACGGAGAGCGTGCATCGAAAGTGCGACGACGAGGCGTGTCGCCACGAAACGAGTCAATCATCCAGGCGCATCGTCTCGCAACCGAAAATTCTTCTTCTTCACCTCAAACGTTTCTCTGCGACGTACGAGCGAGGCGAGATGCACTTGCACAAGTTATCCGCGTCCATTCGATTGCCGCGATCGGTGTCGCTGCGACTCTTCGCCGACGAATCCGAGGACCGATCGCCCGGCGTCGAAACGCCTCGCGCGGACTCGCACTCTCCGTCGTCGTCCGTCGGCACACCGATGAACGACACGTACGCACTTCTCTCTGTCATCTCGCACTTCGGGAACTCGATTCAGACGGGTCATTACGTGTGCCATCGACGCGAAGACCGATCGTCTTCGTGGCGCACGTTCGACGACGAACGAGTGACGCCGTACGTGGCGCGAAACGACGACGACGGCGCGCGCGCGCTCATCTCAGCGCAAGAGTTCGAGCGCGAGTGCTACGTCGTCGCTTATGAAACGACGACGAACGATCGACGCCGCGAGTGATGCACGAGCGAGTCGAAACGAAACGACGACGAAATCGTATACGGCGTCGACCGCCGCCTCTAGTTTATTGATTACAAAGACGCACGCCCATCATCCCTGCGCCGGCGCCGGTCCGTACATTCTCTCTAAATTCTTCGTGTGCTTCAAAATCGCCAACACCGCGAGCGCGCTCCCGCCGTCGATACCGTCCAACAAAATCTTTTCGTCGCGTTCGCCGCGCCAAATCGCCTCCAACGTCTCCCCCTTTAAATTCCAACCCTCGCGCACGAGGTGCGGAATCACCTCGTACTGCACGATTCGTTTCCGCTCACCCTCTTTCGCGTCTTTCTCGACGTCCGGCAACCACGCCACCGCGGCGATCGCCTCTAACGCCGGATCCAAATCCTTCAACGCGCGGTGCACGTCCCTCGTCTCCCGCGTCCCGCTCGCGCGTCCCGCCGATTGTTCCCTATACGCCTGCGCCACCTCCTCCTCCCCGCCCCCGCTCGACCTCGACGTCTCCACGTGTTCATTCCGTCGTCGTCGCTCCTCCTCCACCTCCTCATCCGTTCGAACCGTCCGCCAATCCTCCTCGTCCCACTCGAAGTCGCGTTCGACGCCCACCGCCGCGAACAACTTCCCCAAATCTCTCTTCATCACGTTTCGACAATCCCCACCCGTCGTTCGAAGCGTAAATCGCACCTCTCGCGTCCCACCCTCCCTCTCATCGTCTCGCACGTGAAACACCAATCGCTCCACCCTCGCGCTCGGCGATCTCGTCGACCGTCGCACGCCGTCCAGCGTCCCCTGCAGACGCGCCAGCGCGTCCTCGTTCGCCCTCGCCAGCGCCGGGTGCGTGCTCATCAGCACGTCCGGGTGCACCAAACGCACCAGCGCGCGCACGCGCGCGCGAAGCGTCGACGACGTCGACGTCGCGTCGGCGGAGACGAACGCGCGCGCGCCGGTCCCGCGCGCGAATGCGAACGCATCCACGGTGGTCCCACCGAACGACGCGCACGCGCGCGCGACCGCCGACGCGCGCGCGATTCCATCGATCATCGCTCGCATGATCGTTCGAATCGATCGCGAGGCGCGCGCGCGCGCGCGACGTCGCGAATTCCCGCGGATGTCATCGATGTCGTGCATTTTCTCGACACCATCGAAAGGTTTTGTCCCCATCTCGTGACCCGCGTTCGTGCGACGCCTTCGCCCGCGCTCGCGCTCGAGGTTGGTTCGTTCGGTCGAATGGTCATGTCGTCGTCATGCGCGCGCGTCGTCGTCGTCGCGCGCGTCTCGCGCGCGTCCTCGCGCGTCGTTCCCATTTCGCGCTCGGCACCCCTCATCGCGCGCGGACGCGCGAGAGCGCGCGCGCGAGACGCGGACGATGGGATGGAGAACCCGGGGATGGGATTGAAAGCGCCGAGCGTTCCGGAATCCCCGCGCGGGCAGCAGTTGGCGTACATTTTGCGCACGGCGCCGGAGATGTTCGAGTCGGCGGTGGACGCGCAGTTGGACGCGCTCGGGGATGAAATCGAACGCGAGGTCGAACCGGAGGAGGCTTCGGATGAGGTGAAACAGGACCAATTGGTACTGTTTAAACGAATCGCCGACGTTCGAGCGCTGGAACGACGAAACGGTGTGGAGGATATCATGTACACGAGCATTATTCAAAAGTTTCTCGGCGTCGGCGTCGACATGCTTCCGCCGCTGGACGAGACGACGACGCTGCGGGGCGTGGATTTAAATCGTCTCACCGACGGCGTGCACAGTCGAGAGGCGTTGGACATGGTGCGCGAACACTTGATGGCGGTGCTCGGTGGCGCGGGGGAGAACGCGTATTCGTCGCAGTTGGTGCGCATGTCGAAATTGCAAGCCGCGCAGGTGTACGCGGCGTCAATCATGTTTGGGTACTTTCTCACGCGCGCGGATCGACGGTTTCAACTCGATCGCGCGGCGGGGACGTTACCGCTCGATCCATTGGAGAGCGCCAATGCGCTCGAACGTTTGTTTAACAGCGCGAGCGCGATGGATTCCATGGATGAGGCGGACGCGGCGCCGGAGAATTTCGGCGGCGCGGATTTCGACTTGTTCAGCGACTCGCCGAGCGGGGCGGCGAGCGGCGGGAGCGCGAGTCTGAAGCAATACATTCAAAATTTTGATCAGTCCACGCTCGCGGCGACGGCGAGGATCGTGTCCATGGAGGGCGTGCAAGTGGCGGAGCGTCAGACCGGGGCGCTGTTTGGATCCATCGAGGAGTTGCAGCGAGAGATGCAAAACGCCGTGAGCGGCGACGCGGCGACGCCCGAGGAACTCATGAGCGCGGTGAACGACGCGGTGGCGCAGAAGAAGGTGCAGACGTTGACGCTCGCGTACGCCTCGCAGAGACGATTGGTGCTCGAGGCTGTGGCGTTTGGGGCGTTTTTGCGTCAATCGGAGACGTACATCGATGGATATAATCCGAAATTGCTCACGCCGACGCCGAGAGCGTCGCTCCCGAACTCCTCCTCTGACGACGACGACGACGGGGGAAGTCGCGTCGCGTGAGGTAAAATAATACAAGAGAAAGTAATACAAGGGAACGAAAAAAAAAGAACGAGCGCGAGCGCGCCGACGAGACTGACTTTTTCACTCGTTCTGAGTCGCGCGCGCGAAAACCACGCCGGCCTCGAGCTGTAATTCAGAATTGAATCTTGACCGACGCACGCGCCCGCGAATGAATTGAATGCATATATTCGTGCCTTTCCAAAGTGCGATTACAAAGTCGATCATCGGTCGTCGTCCAATCTATCGATCGCATAGAAACAAAACCAAACCGTTCGACGCGCGAAGAACGCGTTTACAACTCGTTCGCCTCCTTGACGAGCGCGCTCAACTTGTCCTTGTCAGCCCCGGTCATCTCGCTCACCTTGACGCCGTTAGAGTACACCTGGAACGTCGGCATGGCGGAGATACCGCACTCACCCGCGACGTCCTCGAGCTCGTCGACGTCAATCTTCACGAACTCGATGTCCGGGTACTTGCCCGCCAATTCCTCGAAAAACGGCGCGATTGACTTGCACGGGCCGCACCACGACGCCGTGAAATCGACCACCACCTGCGCGCGCGCGAAACGAAACGAATCGATCGTCAGTCACGATGCCGCGCGTCATCACCCCCCCCATCGATCACCCACGACGGACGCGATCGTTCGGACGGAGAGACGATGGATGAATCTTCCATCCAAATGCACGCGTCAGATCTGTGGTCGCGCGCGGTCGTGCACGTCGCATCGCGACGCACCGGTTTGCCGGAAGCCTTAACGGCGGCGAATTCTTCCGCGCTGGAGATTTGTTTCACCATCGTTCGTGGACGGCGCGCGCGTGTCTGGCGACGAGGCGACGACGACCAACGATCGCGATGGATCGACCGCGCGCCTTCTTTTATGATTGTTGATGATGCTCGGACACATGAACCGTACCCTATGGAATTATAGGCATATATACTACTCTATGAAGACGCGCGCGGTCTCGCGCCTCTCGCGCGGTCTCGCGATCGCGCGCGTCGCTCACTCGTCGTCGTCGTGGTCGTCGTCGTCGTCGTCTTCATCGTCGTCGTCGTCCGCGGCGTACTTGGAGATGATGGAGGCGTCGGCGGGCGCGGCGAGCGCGGCGCGCTCGGCGTCCGTCAACGGCTCGCGACCCGTGCGCCAGCCGAAGGCGTAATACACCGCGTTCACGATGACCGCCGTCACGGGTTTAAAGAGCGTCAGGAACGCCGCGACGGCGACGATCCAACCCGCGATTTTCCTCGCCTGCGGACTCCCGTCGTCGCCGTCTCCGCCGCCGCCGCCGAAGAACCAGTCCAGCGGGCCGCGCCCGCCGCCGCCCCCGTCGAACTGGCTCAGGACGTCGCGCTTACCGCCCATGGCGCCCTGAAGCGCCTTCCGCGCGGCGTCTTGCGCCGCCTTACCGCCGATGATGGGATCCTGCGCGCCGTCCCCGGCGGAGGCTCGAGGGGTGAGGGCGAAACCTCGAGCGCGCGGCGGCGCGTTCGCGCGGCGGAAACGCGCCGACGGCGTCGAACTCGACGCCGCGCGCGTCGAAAGGACGACGTTCGGTGCGCGCGCGAGCGTCATCGTGTCGTGTCGCGCGACGAGGTGGACGCGCGCGCGTGTGCGGAGACGATGAAGACGCCCGGGCGCTTTATCCTCTCGCGAGGCGTCGCCGCGGGACGAAGAGGAAACGCTCGCGCTTCGCGCTTCGCCGCGTTCGTCGCGTCGATTCTATGATAGAACTATGTAGTTTACACGACTAGGAATCTAAATCTCGCGAAGGAGCGACGCGCGCGGATGATCACGCGCACATAAACTCTCGCGCGTACCACCGCACGATGACGGGTTCGAGACAGAACCTCGAGAGAAAGTACGCGAAGACGCCGAGCGCGATGGACACGGGTAACGCGGGTAAGGCTCTGCCGTAGAGCCCGAGGGCGAGCAATGTGATGACTAATCCCGAGATGACGGCGATGAAACAAAAGGTGCACGTGATCGGGGACCACATGGCGGCGCGTCCGACGAGGACGCTGTAAAAGATGAAATCGCCGAGTCCGAGTTTGATGGAATCCGGAAGGGTGTACTGCGCGCCCTCATCCGCCATGGATGGGTCGTAGGACGACGACGCGGACGCACCGCTCGGATCGTCGTCCGTTTTCACGCGCGCGTATCCTCGTCGTCCACCGTTCGCGCCGGTTCCTCTCGATTCGTACACGAGCGCGGGAATGGCTTCGTCTCGCTCTTGCGCCAACTCCACCATCAACCGCAACGGTCCGTTGGGCGTGAGCACGGCGTATAAATCGTACAGCGCCATCGCCACGAGCATCGACCACGTCGTCCACTCGGGAATGTTTGAAAAATAAAACGACACGATCACCGACACGCTGATTAAATACCCCTGCTTGGCCAACAACGGCCCGTGCCAGAAAAACGTCAAGAGCACGCCGCCGACGGTGAAGTTCCACAGCGCCACGCTCACCGTCACCATGTCCACCGCCACGTCTAATTTCTGTAACACTTGCATGCAAATGTTCCCACCCAAGATTCCGAATATCAAAAACCCACTGAATCCCATGTACGCCCAGATGACTTTGCCCAGACGATACTTGAACAAGAGAAAGAGCGCAAACGTCATCGCCGTGACGAATCCCACGAACACCGCCGCGTTCATGACGCTTCCTTTAAACTTATTGAACCCCGAATCGGTCTCCTACGCGTCGAATCGCGAGAATCTTTCGGTCAGTCCCCGTCCGCGCGCGTCGTCGTCGTCGTCGTCGTCGTCGTCGTCTCTCGCGCGCTCCGTCTCGCGCGCCAACACCCCGGCGGTCGGGAATCATCCACCCCCTCGTTCGCGCGCGTCCGCGTCGTCCCACCGGTCGTCTCGTTCGCGCGAAATCATCGACGCACCGTCTCCGTGTACACCGCGGACACGACGCTTCCGCTCACGACCTCTCGCGACGCGTCGTCTCGAAGCAGCGTCACCAACCACACGCTCAGCGCCATGGCGATGGACACCGGGACGACGACGGCACCCACGGCGCGCGCGATCATCCATCTCGGCGCGCGATCGAAGATCTCGCCCGCGCCCGCGCGTTCGCGGGGGCGCGACGGCATGGTCGCGTCGCGAGATGACGCGTCGACGAACGCGCGCGATGGATGGATGGATGGCGTTGGATGGGCACAGGGGGACTCGCGACGGGTCGTGATTCGTCGTTTTCGGTATGGGCACACCCGCGCGAAGGAAAACATTGATTAAAACCGAACGCACGTTTCGTCATTCATTACAAGCGACGCGTCTACGCATCCTCTCTCGATCGTCGTGATATTCTTCTCGTGTGAAACGTATTCTTCCGACTCGTCGTCTCCGACCGATTTTCATCCATCCGTTCCCGTCTCGCCTAGTCCACCTCCTCCATGCGAGAGCCCTCGTCGACTTCCTCCTCGAGCGGCGGAAGGTCGTCCACGGCCGGCGCGTCGTCCTCTTCGATGGACAAACCGAGCTTGATCATGCGGTGGATGCGACCGCCGAAGGTGGTGGGCTCGTCCAAGGAGAAACCAGAGGTGAGCATGGCGGTTTCGAAGACGAGGAGCACCAAATCCTTGACGGTTTTGTCACCCTTGTCGGCGTCGGCGCGCTTGCGCAACTCCTTCATGATGGAGTTGTCCGGGTTGATCTCCATCGTCTTCTTGCTGGACATGTAGCTACTCATGGAGTTGTCGCGAAGGGCTTGAGCCTTCATGATGCGCTCCATGTTGGCGCTCCAGCCGTACTCGCCGGTGACGAGGACGCACGGGGAGTCGACGACGCGGTCGGAGACGATGCACTTTTCAATCTTGTCACCCAAGATGTCCTTAATCAACGTGCAGAGGTTCTCGTATTGCGCCTTGACTTCCTCCTTTTGCTTCTTCTCTTCCTCGGTCTCGTCGAGCTCCAAGCCCTCCTTGGTGCACGACACGAGCTTCTTGCCGTCGTACTCCTTGAGCTGTTGCACGGCGTACTCGTCGATCGGATCAGTCATGAAGAGAACTTCGTAACCGCGCTTCTTGAGCTTCTCGATGAACGGAGAGTTTTCGACAGCCTTCTTGGATTCGCCGGTGATGTAGTAGATATCCTTTTGACCCTCCTTCATGCGGGTGACGTAATCCTTGAGCGACGTTTGTTCCTCGCCAGACTTGGTGGAGGAGTAACGGAGCAAGTCAGCAATCTTGGCGCGGTTTTGCGCGTCTTCGTGGATGCCGAGCTTCAAGTTCTTACCGAAAGATTCGTAGAACTTGGTGTAGTCGTCCTTGTTCTCGGCAATCTCGTTGAACATTTCGAGGCACTTCTTGACGATGTTCTTCTTGATGACCTTGAGAATTTTGTTTTGCTGGAGCATTTCGCGAGAAATGTTGAGCGGCAAATCTTCGGAATCGACGACACCCTTGACGAAGCCCAAGTATTCCGGAATGATGTCTTCGCAGTTGTCCATGATGAAGACGCGGCGGACGTACAACTTGATGTTGTTCGCCTTCTTCTTACCGTCGAACATGTCGAACGGCGCGCGCTTCGGGACGAACAGGACAGACTTGAACTCCAATTGACCCTCGACGGCGAAGTGCTTCACGGCGAGTTGTTCCTCCCAGTCGTTGTTGAGCGACTTGTAGAAGGCTGCGTACTCATCCTTGGTGATTTCTTCCGGCACGCGCATCCAGATCGGCTTTTGCTTGTTCATGATGGCCCACTCGTGAGAAACTTCCTTGATCTTCTTCGTCTTCTTCTCCTTCACCTCGTCCTCATCCTTGATCTCGGTGATCTTGCCCTCTTCCTCTTCGCCCTCCTCTTCGGCCTCGTCGTCGGAGACTTCCTTCTCGGTCGTCTTTTCAGTCCAGAGGGAGATCGGGTAGGAGATGAACTCGGAGTGCTTCTTGACCAAATCCTTGAGACGTCGCTCCTCGAGGTACTCAAGTTGGTCATCCTTGAGGTGGAGCACCATCTTGGTACCACGACCGAGCTCGTTCGCGCTCGCGTCCTTGGTCACCGTGAAAGAACCACCGGCTTGAGACTCCCATCGGTAACCCTCGTCGTCGTTGTGCTTGGTGTACACGACAACCTTCTCCGCGACCAAGTACGAGGAATAGAAACCGACGCCAAATTGCCCGATCATCGAAATGTCCGCGCCCGCGGTGAGCGCCTCCATGAACGCCTTGGTCCCAGATCGCGCGATCGTACCGAGATTGTTCACCAAATCGGACTTGGTCATACCGACGCCGCTATCGATGATGGTGAGCGTGTTGTTCGTCTTATCCGGAACGATGTGAATGAAGAGCTCCGGTTGCGACTCGAGCTTGGACTTATCCGTCAAACCTTCGAAACGAATCTTATCGAGCGCATCGGACGAGTTACTGCGCGAAAATAAAACAAATACACGAACATCGGATGCTCTCGTCAGTCTTCCGTTCTCTCGCGCGCGCCTTCGTCTTCTGAAGACTTCTTCTTCAACTCTTGGTCAAAATTTCTCTTAACTATGAAACCAGTCGCGTCACGTCGACGACTCGCGCGGACCGACGGCGACGACGGCGACGACGCGACCTTCCAAAAAGTCACGACCGACGCGTCCTCGTCGTCCATCGCGCGCGAGCGCCGTCGGAAAACGACCGATCGATTCGACGCATACATTTCCTCCGTCTCCCCGCGTCTCCTCTCTCTCGCGCGCGTTCTCGCGCGCGTCATCCACGACCGATCCGCCGCCGAAGGATGATGCGATGGAAAAAGAAGGATCTCCACTCGTCATCGTTTTCGCCTTCACGCGCGCGCGCGAGCGTCACCGCGCGTCTCGCACCTGATGAGTTCGCGCAAGAAAATTTCCTTGTTCGAATAGAACGTCTGCGCGGGTCGAAAACGCGCGAGAGAGCCCCGTCGTCAGTCGCGAGTCGCGTCAATCTTCTTCGATTGGAAAAACGCGCGAAAAAACGCCGCCGGCACGATGGACGAGAGAACGCCGTCTCGCGGCGACGCTCGACGCGTCCGAGACGCACGTTGATGATCAACGATAACAGTTGATTGATCTCCGCTTGGAACGCGAACGTTTCCGTGTCTTCGCTCATCGTGGGTCGACGCGATGCGGGCGATGATGTGCCGTGGCGTCGCGTCCGGTCGCGCGTCTTCGCGGGGATCCATTCGTCCGACCGATGGCGGTATACATACTGTATCACCGTGGGGTCGAAGAAGAAAGAGAATCACTTAAACGGAGGTTCATGACTCAAGGACGTGTCCCCTTCACCCCGAGGCGGCGGCGAGGCCCAATGGCGCGCGACTCGCGCGCGCGCGCGTCACGCCTCGACGCGCACGGTCGTCGCATCGCGCGCGCGAGGGCTCGAGGCGCGCGGTTCTCGCATCGCGCGCGTTTCGATCGACGCTCGGGAACGTCACGCCTCGACGTCGACTCGGGACGGATTCTGGACGCGACGCGTGCGCGCGACCCATCGGCATGGCGGGAAGTAAAAAGAAGAGCGCGAGCAAGGCGGCCACCGCGGGGGGGACGACCAAGTTCGAGGACATCTTCGAGGTGATCGATCGCGATCCCGACGGTAAGAAGTTCGATCGGGTGTCGAGGTACACGTGTCGAAGCGAATTCGACGCCGAGCTCGCGATCGACGTCAACGTCGACGCGTACCCGCTGCGCGTGGGACAACGATTTTCGCTCGCGTTGGCGCAGACGCTGAGCCTGGACGGATCACCGGAGGATGATTCGTTCGATCAGAGCGGGAAACCGTCGTTGGCGGACGGGTACGAGTACGTGATGTACGGCAAGTGTTACAAAAAGGTGGAGGAAAACGCGGGCGGGTTGACGCGCGCGAGCGCGTACGTCTCCTTCGGAGGGTTATTGATGAATCTCAAGGCGGATCCCAAAAACTTACAAGACGTTGAGATCGACGATAGAATTTACCTCTTGATGCGCGTGGTGTGAGCGCGTCTCCGCGCCGGTCTCCGCGCCGGTCTCCGCGCGCGCGAGCGTAGCCTTCGTAGAATCACTGTCAAACTAATACTTAACCTCCATTTGTGCCATGATTGTACCAAAACGAGACACGTATCTTCCAGTCGAGTCATCCGTCTCTCGCGATTGCATGCCTCGCGCGGTCGCCCTGCGCTTCGGACTCGCGCGCGCGTTCGCGCCGAACGCTCGCGGGAGTTCGCGTCGTCCTCGCACCGTCTCGCGAGACGGTTTTCAATCCATGAGCGGGCTCCCGAACTCGATGGATTTCCCATCCGATGGCGTCACGTTGGCGGGCGATTTATCCCCGGAAGACGTCGCTCGGGCGCTCGAGACCGGAGGCGTCAAGTCGTGGATATACATGAACGCGGAATCCAACCCCGCGTTCCCGAAACAGGCGAAAACGACGCTCGGGGAGAGGTTTAAAACGGTGATCGTTGACCCGAGCGCGTTGACGCGCGGCGTCGCCGACGACGTCGAGCGCGCCATGGCGACGCTTCCGCGGCCCATCGTGGTGCAGTGTTCCACGGCGACTCGGGCGGGGATCGCGTTAATCTTACACAAGGCCAAGGAGAATAAATGGTCGCGGTCTGGGGCGTTACAGCGAGCGAGAGAGATGGGATTGAAGTTTTTCGCCAAGCCGCCGTTGGCGCGTTTCGTGAGCGACAGTCTTCGCGCGAGAGAGGGGATCATTTTTCGTCAACTTTTCGACACGAGCGGGAGTTCGACGTACACGTACGTCTTGGGTGATCCCGTGAGTAAGGAGGCGGTGCTCATCGATCCGGTGAAGGAGATGGTGGAGAGAGACTTGGCCGTCGTGAACGATTTGGGTCTGACGCTCGCGTACGCCATCAATACGCACTGTCACGCCGATCACATCACCGGAAGCGGGGATTTAAAGAAAGCGTTGCCCGGTTTAAAGAGCGTCATCGCCAAGTCGTCCGGTGCGCGCGCGGACGTGCACATCGAACACGGCGACGTCGTCTCGTTCGGCGACGCCTCGAACCCGATCAATCTCGAGGTGCGAGCGACGCCCGGTCACACGGATGGATGCGTGAGCTACGTGTGCGACGACATGGTGTTCACGGGAGACGCGTTGCTCATTCGTGGGTGCGGTCGCACGGATTTCCAAGGCGGATCGAGCGAAAAACTGTTCGATTCCGTGCGCGAGCAACTCTTCAAACTTCCCGACGATACCCGAGTCTTCCCGGCGCACGATTACAAGGGTCGCACGATGAGCACGGTCGGCGAAGAAAAAGCGTTGAACCCGCGTCTCGGGATGCACAAGACGAAGGAAGAGTTCGTGGAGATCATGCGTAACCTGAACTTGCCGTACCCGAAGAAAATCGACGCGGCGCTTCCCGCCAATTTGAAGTGCGGCATCGACGACTGAACGATGCAATCGAGCGCGCGATCCCGACGTATTCCTAACCTCGAGGTAATTGTATTAGTACATCATCATCACAATACATCTACTGTACAGACGACCGCGTCGCGTCACGTCGCGTCGACGCCGTTGAGAAAATATTCCACGCCTCGTCTCGCGTCTACGTCGTAACACTCCATCGCCGCCGGTCCTCGCGCGCTCGCGACGACGTCCACCGCCATGAACACGCTCGCCGCGTGTGCCTTTCGCACCCTCACCGCGTCCTCGTACGCTCGCACGACGTCCGGGAACAGACTCACCCCGAGACTCGCCGTCGCGCGCGCCCATCCCACGGGCGACACCACCGCGTCGTCGCTCGCCGCGCGGTTCGCCAGCCACGCCGCGACGCGACTCGCGTCTCCGTCCCACGGATGTATGAACGCCACCTCGATCTCTCTCGCGTCGTCCACCTCCCGCGACGTCCCATACATCACCGCCGTGCGTCCCTCGCGCGAGACGGCGCTGTAATCCGACGCCGAGGTCAACCCACCGAACGCGTCTCGCGCGACGGCGTCGACGAAATCTCGAACCGCGCCCGCGCGAAACGTCACGGTAAACCCCCCGCTCGCGTCCCCACGTCCCCGCGTCTCCGCACGCTGTAACGATCGCGCGGCATCGACGACGTCCGCGTCGAACGCGCGCGCGTCGTTCCAGAGCGATCGTCTCGTCGAACAATCCGTCGCCCGCGCGTCTTCGTCTTCGTCTTCGTCTTCGTCTTCGTCTTCGGCGCGCGCGTCCTCCATCGTCCCCACGCCCGTCGCGAACGCCCGCTCGCGCGTGGACGCGATCGCGCGCCACGGATACGCCCGTAATTCCTCCTCGGTCGTCCCCACGGGCGCGCCTCGCGACGCCGGCGCGTCTCGAAGCGCCCGGAGTCGCGCGGCGGAGTACCGCCGGCGCCGCGCGCGCGAGGACGCGTCCTCTCCGTCCACCGCGCCGTCGTCCTCGACGTCTTCGCTCGACGACGCGAGAGACGACGACGATATACGTCGCGCGTCGTCGTCGTCGTCGTCGTCGTCGTCGGATTCGGATTCGCGTCCCCAACCGTCCCGAGCCGACGCCAAGAACGGCCACGGCGCGCCCGCGCGCGCGGCGCGATCGATCGCGCCGCCGCGCAGAAACGCGCCCGCGATCGTCATCGCGCGCGTCGAACGACGCGAGACGGACGACGACGACGCGATGACGCGCGAGCGTCGCACAGTGTCGACGCGCGCGGCTTCGAATCTGTCGTGGGCGCCCCCACTCATCGCCTCGTCACGACGCGCGCGCGTCGATCGAGAGACTCGGCGATCGCGCGCGAGGACCGAGCGATCGATGGCGTTCGAACCGTACGACGCCTCGCGCGCGCTCGCGCCCGTGCCCGCGGAATTCGTCCACGAGAGCGCGGTGGATTCTCTGAGCTTTGCGCGCACGCGCGCGCTCAACGCCGCGCGCGCGGCGTGCGCCGCCGACGGTGCCGACGCGCGCGCGTACGAGCGCTACGTCGCCCTCGCGAGCGAGGCGTGCGATGTGCTCGAGACGAAGCCGTGCGGGGTCGGGGACGAGGCGGTGGCGTTGCGGTGGCGGTCGGCGCTCGAGGGCGCGGGCGCGTCTCGCGAGACGTACGCGAGTCCGGGATTGCGCGGAGAGCGCGCGTTCGCGTTGTTTGGGTTGGCGGGGTGTCATCGACGCGCGTGCGGAAGAGCGATGCGAGAGGGGGGGGACGCGGCGTCGGCGGCGACGAGCGCGAGAATCGCGGCGGGCGCGTTCGCGTATCTCGCGAACGAGGCGTTACCGCCGTTGCGTCCGATGTTAGAGACGTTTCGAGCGAATGAATTGACGGTGAGCATGTCGGAGGTGATGCGTTCGGTGTCGCTCGGGGACGCGCAGGGACTCGCGGCGAGACGGGCGCGAGAGAAGAATTCGGGATGGAATCTCGTCGCTCGACTCCACGTCGCGGCGAGAAACTTTTATCGCGACGCGGATGCGAAAATTCAGAGCAGTCGGTGCGATTGGAACGGTGTTGACGTCATGCTGCTCGCGAATGTGTTGTTGGGGAAGAGTTCGCACGAGGCGGAGGCGTATCTGGCGCTCGCCGAGGCGTTTCGCGAGAGAGACGAGTGCGGCCAAGCCGTCGCGGCGTGCGCTCGGGCGGGAGCGGCGTTGGACGAATGCGCGCGAGCGTCGAAAGAACACCCGGCGTGGGACGCTTACCATCGAGAGATCGTCGCGCGTCATCGAGAGATTGCGACGAAGACGCGGAAAGAGAACGACGTCGTCTTTTTCCAAAAAGTTCCGCCGACGGCGGCGCCGTTGCCCGAACCCGCCGTCGTCGCCACGGCGATCGCGTACGAACCGAAAGAACCTTCCAAACATTCATTCTTCGTCGGGTAGCCGACTCGCGCGCGCGCCTACCTAGCTAGTGTATCACTACAAACAAAGCTCTAAAAGCAAAAAGCAACTAAAAGCAACTGTATCTATCGTTTTGGAAAATCGTCTGCTCGTTCGCGCGCGCCTCCATCGCGGCGACGCTCGGAATGCGCCACCGTTTCGGATTCGCGCTCGGCGCGCACGCCGTCCGAACGTTCACCACCACGCCCTCGTCGAACGGTTTACTCCCGCGCGGAAGATCGCGCAGGTACGGCACCCGTCGCTCGACGCTCACCTCCCACGTCGTCTGACCATTCATCAATAGATAACTATGAAACACAAATAAAAACCCCACAAACGTCGTCATCGCGTGCACGTACGCGCACGTGACCGCGCTCGACGCGTTCTCTTCGAACACATCGCGCCAGGTCGCGTGATTCACCGTCGCGCCGACGATTCCCGTCACCGCGATCCACGACGCGTGCGCGCACACCGCCGTCTGCGCGCACAAAAACCACCAAAACCGTCCGTGATTGCGCTCGCCCACGCACGTACCGACCCAAAAACAGTGATGATCAAATTTACGCACGCATTTGCCGCACACGTGACAGTGTTTCGCTCGAAGGGGCACGCGCGCGCCGCCACATTTTTCGCACGCGCGGCGCTCACCGTCGCCGTCCTCCTCGACGTCGAGCTCTCTCGCGTCCACGTACCCCGGATCGCTTCCGAGCACGCGCGCGTAGGCGACGACATCGAGCGCGAACAATAGCGCGAGCGTTTTCGCCGAGCCGTTCGCGCCACCGTCGCGCGTGAGATCGTTTTCGGGCGCGCAGAGCGCGACGAGCCCGACCAGGTGAAACGAAATCATGAGCGCGATCGAGACGGCTCTGCGTCGTTCGGGGGACGTCAAACGCGCGCGCGAGGAATCGGATGCATCACCCGCGGTGCGACGCGCGATCGTGCCCGCGAGACGGGCGAGTTCGAGGGGCATGGCGCGCGCGCGCGTGTCGCGGGGAATTAAGATGGGACGGTTGGAAAACGAGCTCATCTTTGCGCTGGATTTTTGATAAATACACGGCGCGCGCGCGTCGTCGTCGTCGTCACGCGCGCTTGGTCGGGGTGGTGAACGACGCGTCGAGATCGTTCGTTTGGGATCGACGCTGGGTCTTTCGCACGGATGGCGAGCTCGATTCGAGTTTGGCTCGAAGGCTGGACGCGAGCTCGGCGGCGGCGGCTCGGTGGTCCAAGTTGGGTCTGGCGAGACGGAATCCCGCGCTCGGGACCGCGTCGGTGACGCGCGCGCGAGGACGAGGGATAGATGGTGATATCGCCTCGCTCGCCGCGCGACGACCGGCGAGGGCGGCGTGGCGAAGGTTGGATAATTCCTCCTCGGCGTCTCGCGCGCGGTCCTCGGCTTGGCGAAGACGTCGACGCGCGTCCGCGAGTTCCTTGCCGGCGGGCGACGATCTCGAGCGCTCGAGCTCGGATTCAGCTTTAAAACGCGCTTCCTCGGCGGTTTTTGCGCGCTCGACGGCGGCGTCGCGATCGGATTCGGCGCGCTCAACGCGGTCTTGGAGCTCGCGCAACTTGTCGCCGAATTCGCGGCTCTTCATCGCGCTCTTAGCGTCGACAGCCTTCGCGCGCTCCGCCTCGGCCTCGGCTGAGAATTCACCGAGCGCGTCTTCGGCCGTGTGTACTCTGTTCACCGCCTCCATGGCGACGGCGATCTCTTTCGCCGCGGTCTCTTCGGCTTGCGCGGCGCGCTCCTCGGTGAGTTTGAGCGACATTTTCAAATCCGACACCTCCGCCTCCGCCGCCTCGACGCGCGCGCGAAGCGCGTCCCGATCACCCTCGAGCACACGAATGCGCGCGCGCGCGTTCTCTAAACTACCCTGCATGGCGCTTCGCGCGCCCGTCTCCTCGGCTAACTTTGAATCGAAATCCGCCGACGCGAGCGTCGCTTCGCGTTTGGTCGATTTCACATCATTCTCCAGACTCCCCACGCGCTGCGCCGCGTACTCGCGCACATCGCGGTGACTCTGACGCAGTGTGCGCGGGGTTGTCGAGGACGGCGGCGATTGCGCGAACGCAGTGTCGCCGTTCGATTCCAACCGTTCCCATCGCTTTTGCGCCGTCTTCAACTCTCGACACTTCGCCTCTGCCAAATCCGCGCGCGCGCGCGTGTCGCGTAATCTCTTCTCCAACGCATCCAACGTCTTCTTCTGCTCCACGAGCGCCTTCTTCGCGCGCTCCGAGTCCCGCATTGCCTTCTTCTCCGACGCGTGCGACTGTTCGTACAGTTCCGCCGTCACCTCCACCCCGCTCTTCGTCGTCATCACTCGCGCCACCGACTCCGCGTTCGACCTCGCGAGCGCCAACTCCGCCTTCAAACTCTCCACCTCGCGTCCACGCTCTTCATTATCCGTCTCCCTCGCCCGTTCCGCCGCGTCCGCCCGCGCCGCCTCTCGCGCCGCCGCGTCCCGCGCGCGCGTCCGACTCTCCACAACCTCTCGAAGCGTCCCTCGCAGCGTCTCCATCTCCTCCCGCACGTCCCGCATCCGTCGCATCGCCTCCGCCTCGATATTCTCGCGACCCACTCTCGCGTCCTCGAGCGCGTCCTCGAGCGCGTCGTTCGCGTCGTGCGACTCGCGAAGCGCCGCCGTCTGCGCGCGCAACAGCGCCACCGTCTCCTCGTACTTCACCATCGTCTCATCTCGCGTCGTCGACCGTTCCTCACCGTCACCGCGACGCGCGTCTCCCTCCTCGCACTCTTCGTTCGCCGTCTCGTCGTCGTCGTCCTCCTCTCGCGCGTTCAACGTCTCGCGAGCGCCAACGACTTTTCCATCCCACGCGCGTTCCTCCTCCTCGCTCTCCTCCGCGAGCGCCTCGAGCTTGGTCAACCCGCGCGCGCGGTCGATTCCGTTCGCGTCCATCGTCGCCAGCGCCTCTCGCGCGCGCTCGACCATGGACGACGCGCTCTGCCGACGGCGATCGTCGGCACCGAAGAATTTCAAAAATCTGCGCGCGCCTTCGTCGTCACACGCGCGCGCGCGTTCGAGGCGACTCCCGCGCGCGCGACCGGCACGCATCGCGCGAGAGATGCTCGCCGCGCCGTTCGACGCCTCGCGCGGGAACGCGCGAGAGACGCGCGCGAACGGGGGCGCGAAAGATGGGCACGCGCGCGCGCCGTTCGCGCTCGACGGGCCCGCGCCGGGCGCGCGGTGCGGGCACACGATGACGGCGCTGCGATGGAATCAAAAGACGAAGATCGTCACGTTCGGCGGCGCGACGGAGCTCGAGGGCGGCGTCGGCGGCGCGTCGGGCGGCGCGGGCGGGATGAGCCCGAATCCCGCGGGGCGAGACGCGGGCGCGTGGGTGAAACTGAGCGGCGCGACGAACGAATTGCACGTCTTGGACCCGTGCGACGGGGAGTGGGGGCGGTTGACGTGCGGTGGAGACGTGCCGACGCCGAGAGCGGCGCACGGGGCGGCGACGGTGGGTGGGATGCTCGTCGTGCAGGGGGGCATCGGGCCGGACGGTTTGGCGGACGAGGACTTGTACGTGTTGGATTTAGCGACGAGGGATCCGAAGTGGCATCGCGTGCACGTGCGAGGAGATGGACCGGGAAAACGATACGCGCACGTGCTGAGTTTCGTGGCGCAGCGGTTCTTGGTGGTGTTCGGAGGGACGGACGGGAGCAAGTGCTTGGGCGATATGTGGGTGCTGGATACGTCGACGAAACCGTACGAGTGGACGAGATGTTCGCCGACGGGGCCGATTCCGTGCGCGAGGACGTATGCGAGCGCGAGCACGCGGAGTGATGGGTTGTTGTTGCTGTGCGGGGGGAGAGGCGCGGATGGGTTCGCGCTGAACGACGCATACGGGCTCGCGAGGCACCGCGACGGACGGTGGGAGTGGGCCGAGGCGCCGGGGAAGGCGCCGACGCGTCGGTATCAACACGCGACCGCCTTCGTGGACACGAGGTTACACATCACGGGTGGGGCGTCGGGCGGGGGTCAGCTCGTGCCGGGAGAAGCGACGATGTCGATGTTGGACACGTCGGCGGGCGGTTCGACGGGTTGGCGCGCCGCCAAGGGTTCGGAGGGGAAGGCGCAGCTGTCCTACGACGCCGCCTCGCTCGTCGGTCGACGGTGCCGCCACGCGAGCGCGTCATACGGGCCCTTCATCTTCGTGCATGGTGGATTGCGCAACGGGTCGTTGTTGGATGATCTCGTCGTGATGGAGGAGCCGCCGCAAGAGAGCGGCGTCTCTCGTGCGGAACGCATTCGCGAACTCTCGACGCTCATCAATCCAGAGTCCCCGGCGTGGCGAAAATGGCTCGGCGACACCGGACTATCGGCGGAGATTTTAGGGATGCACTCGCCGAGAAACGTGCGCGACAGCTTCGCCATCAACACCCAACGAGACGCCACGTATTCCAACGGATCGTTCAGCTCTCCGGCGTCTCCGGAAGTCACCACCTTGCGCCCTCTCGGAGGCTCGCCGGGCTCGCCGGACTCCCCCGATACCATGAACGCCGAGGCAGAGAAGCACTTGCGCCGGGCGAGCGCGCAAGAGGCGGCCGCCGCGCTTGAATTGGTCGCGCGCCGAAAGTTTTCACTCGGCGATTCCGACTCGGGTTCGCCCGGTTCATCCGTGCACACGCCGTCCCCGGGTTTCGCTCGACTTAGCTCACCGGACAGCATTCGTCGCACGCCGACGTCTGAAGTTCGTTTACACCATCGAGCCGTGGTCGTGGCGGCGATTCCACAAGATTCGGATTCGAAATCGACGCCGAGAGGCGTCGCGAGCATGGTTCGTCAGCTCTCGATCGATCAGTTTGAGAACGAAGCGCGAAGAATCGGCACGCCCGGTGCGGACATGCTCACCCCGGGAGATACTCCGGCGAAAATAGCGCGCGCGCGCCGAGCGGCCGAGCTCGGGGCGCAGCCGGTGCACAAAGCTGTGCTCACGCACCTGTTGCATCCGCACACGTGGGAACCGAGCTCCGATCGACGCTTCTTCTTGAGTCCCAACGCGATCAACGAGTTGTGCGACGCCGCGGAGCACTGCTTCAAAAGTGAAGAGACAGTGTTGCGAGTGAACGGTCCAGCGAAAATTTTTGGCGATTTACACGGCCAATTCGGTGACTTGATGCGTTTGTTTGCAGAGTACGGCGCGCCCTCCACGGCGGGCGACATCGCGTACATCGACTACGTTTTCTTGGGTGATTACGTTGATCGCGGCGCGTATTCGTTGGAGACGATTTCACTTCTCCTCGCGTTGAAAATTGAGCACCCGAATGCGGTGCATTTACTGCGCGGTAACCACGAAGAGCCGGACATTAACGCGCTCTTCGGCTTCCGCATCGAGTGCGTCGAACGTCTCGGCGAAACCGCGGGTGACGCGGTGTGGCGACGTTTCAACGATTTGTTCGAGTGGTTACCCCTCGCAGCCGTCATCGAAGACCGCATCTGCTGCATGCACGGCGGCATCGGTCGAAGTTTGACGCACATTTCCCAGATTAACGATTTGAAGCGTCCGCTCAACATGGAAAACGGCGGCGTCGAGTTGATGGACATTTTATGGAGCGATCCGACCGAAAACGACGGCGTCGAGGGCTTGCGTCCGAACGCGCGAGGACCCGGTCTCGTCACCTTTGGCCCCGATCGCGTCAAGGCGTTCTGCGAGACGAACGGCATTCACATGATCATTCGCGCGCACGAGTGCGTCATGGACGGTTTCGAGCGTTTCGCCCAGGGACAGTTGCTCACGGTTTTCAGCGCCACAAACTATTGCGGCACCGCGAACAACGCCGGCGCAATCTTGGTCTTAGGGCGCGACCTCACGCTCTATCCCAAGCTCATTCACCCGCTCCCTCCGATCGCCATGGAGTCTCTATCGCCCTCGGATCGCATCGACGACAACCTTTGGTTACAAGACGTCAACCGCGACAGACCGCCCACGCCTCCGCGCGGTCGTCTGGGCCAGACCCAACCCATCGGCCTCATCAACCCGACGTGAGCGCGCACACTCGCCCGTCGTGATCGAACGTTCGTTCGTTTGTTTCTTTGTTTGTTAATACAATCGCTTCGCGCCCTCTTCGTCGCGTCTACAACGCGCCGAATTTTCTCTCGTACGCCGCCAATCTCGCCCGCATCGCCCCGAACTCCTCGCTCACCCTCTCTCGCAACTCCCGCTCGTCCATGGCCTCGAACGGCATCTCCAACACGCTCACCAATCGATGTCCACCGTCCTCCACGATCTCCAGCCGCGCGCGTCCCCCGTGCTCGCACGCCAACACGGCGAGCGTCGTCTCCGGTGATTCCGTCGTCGCCCTTCTCAGCGCCCTCGCGCACGTCTCCGCGCACTCCATCGGGCTCGACAGCGTCAGCGATTGTTTCTCCCGCATATTCGCGAACGTCTCCGGCGTGAGCGCGCACACGTACCGCGTAAACGTCGCGCGCCCATCCGACGGTGTGAGCTCGACGCGCGCGCCCCCTCGACCGTCGCTCTCGTGCGCGTACTCGAACGGCGCGCGCGAGCACACGCGGTGCGTCGAACCGTCCGCGGCGTATCCGCGCACGTCCAGCGAGACCACCGTCGTCGCGCGCGTCATGGCGGTGGATCAATGACGCGCGGGCCCGTCCCGATGGAATGGAATCTCCGCAGAGACGCCCACGCGTCCAGCGTCGTCTCTCTCGCGCGCGAGGCGTTCAACTCGCGACGCACGTCGACGAACGCATCGGTCCATCGTTTCGCGCGTCCGTCTCGCCCCCGCGCGTCTCGAGACGCGCGCGCGAGGACGATCGACCGAAGGGACGCTCGAGACGTCCCCGGCCGTTATGTCGAGAAATCGGTCGACGCGCGCGTCTCCCGACGACGGCGACGACGATGCCTTGGCGCGGGATTTGTTTCGATCCATTCGCGACGCGGTACGCGCGACGAACGCGCGCGAGGGGGATGCGAGCGGAATGGGCGCGGGACGGGGCGCGATTGGATCGTGATGAAGATATTTCGCGCGAGACGCGCGAAGACGCGTTCGCGGCGACTGACGACGACGCGAACGCGCGTGTTCGACGCAGGGTGTGGTGGATTACGCCGAGGTGGATGATGTGTTAGGCGCGGAAGGTGCGTGTGCGAGACGGGGGCGAATGAGGAGGACGACGACGACGACGCGCGCGCGCGGAAGGCGGAGCGCCGCGCATCCGGCGACTGACGAAGCGTACCCGATATCGTACGATGGACGACGAAGCGACCGTCGATACGGCGGCGTTACGCGCGATTTTAGGTGAAGAGAACGGTGGGGACGATGGAGGGACGATGGCGACGCGATACGACGCGTCGGCGGACGACGCGTTCGGCGAGCCCGTGTTCGGGACGCCGGATAGCGGCGAACGCGCGGCGAGAGGACGCGCGGGCGTCGGCGCGCGAGAGGACGACGACGGTCGCGAGCGGTGGCCTCGAGCGGAGGTGAAAGAGGAACCGTCGCGCGAGGCCGGACCGTCGACGGTGGAGGGACGGTACGACCCGGAGGAGGCTGAGCGGCGGTGTCAAGAGGCGGCGGAGGTCGTGGCGGAGGTGCGGCGCGCCGTCGCGCGCGCGAGGGCGGCGAATCGCGCGACCGCGTCCGCGAGCGCGTGCGCGACGCCGACGCCGTCGAGGTCGAGGAAAACGCCCGCGACGCCGACGACGATCGAACGCGAACAAAAGGGTTTACGACATTTTAGCATGCGCGTGTGCGAAAAGGTGGAGCAAAAGAAGCACACGTCGTACAACGAAGTCGCCGACGAACTCGTGGATGAATTACGAGAGGCGTCGACGCAGAACGATGCGAAATTCGACGAAAAGAACGTGCGCCGACGCGTGTACGATGCGCTCAACGTGCTCATGGCGCTGGAAATCATCACGAAGAAGAAGAAGGAAATTTTTTGGAACGGGTATCCGCCTGGGTACGTCAAACCGGGCGAATCGCCGCCGCGGGATGCGTCCGGTGCCGGTCCGAGCTCGCGTGGGACGCCGATGGGGATGAACGCGAGCGACGCGGGGATAGATGAACTCGAGAGGAAGAACGAACAGCTCGCCGAACTCGTCGAGCAACACGACGCCATCAGCGCGCTCGTCCGACGCAACAAGGAGGCGCTCGAGAGAGACAATCCTCGGCCGACGGGGATTCAGCTTCCGTTCGTGTTGATTCAGACGAGGCAAGACGCCGAGGTGGACGTGGAGATTTCGGAAGATCAGAGAAAGGTGCACTTCGATTTCAATCAGACCCCGTTTCAGATTCACGATGGATTTCACGTCTTGACGAAGATGATAAATTTACACGAGCGGCGCATTCCTCCGCTGACGAACGACCAAGACGCGACGGCGGCGACGGGGGCGGCGGCGGCGACGGGGGCGGCGACGGCGACGGCGGCGACGGGGGCGACGCCGACGAAACCACGCAAATCGCCGGCGAAGTGTCAGACGCCGACAAAATCTCCCGCGAGAGGGAAGAGGGCGAAGAAATGAAAATGCAGACGACGCGCTCGATTCGATACGACAATACCATCACCGACGAAACGTTGTGAGCTCGCGGCGACGCTTACGGGCGAACGCGCGAGCGATGCCGAGTGCGCGTGCAGTGTACACAGTAGCGTAGATTTGAATACTAAAAGAGCAGCTTTTCATTTCAACCGACTGCGCGCGAGCAAAGTCAACGCGCGGCGGCGAATCTCACCTCAAGTCTCACCGCCCCGCGCGTTCGCGTCGATCGCCTCACAACCTGTCGATGATCTCCTGAATCGCCGCGTCCTGGTACTTGGCGTACGTCGGCGCCACGCTCGCCATGTCCACGTTCTTCACGTTGATTTTCTCCTCCATCACCGCCTTTAACGTCTTCAACGCCAACGTCTCCGCCTCCTTGAGCGTCAAATCATCCCTATACTCCTCCTGCAGCGCCGTCTGCGCCCCCTCGCTCCCACTCCCGATCGCCTTCGCTTTATACGACACCGCCGTCCCGCTCGGATCCGTGTGCACGAGATGATACCCGTCCTCGTCTTTTCCCGCCACCAACAGCGCCACCCCAAACGGTCTCGACATCCTCTTCTCCCCATCCCCAGCGAACGACATCGCCAGTTCACACAGCGACGTCGTACAGCTCAACACCGGCATCGGTTCGTTATACGTAAAGTAATGATTCTGACACTCCGCGCGTCCGTGTTCCACCATGGTCCACGCGTCCGCCGTCAATCCGCTCACCGCGCATCCCACGTGCGCGTCCACCTCGGCAATCTTCTCCAGACTCGACGCGTCCATGAGCGGAGACGTCGCTCGTTTTTCCACCGCCAGCACCACCCCCTCGCCCGTTCGAATCGCGATCGCGGTGGATCCGAGTTTGATGGCTTCGATCGCGTACTCCACCTGAAACAATCGCCCCTCGGGGGAAAACGTGTTCACCCCGCGATCGTACTCGCTTCGCGTCTGAAACATGTCCGGAAATCGATGAAAACGACGATGTGAAAAGTTTCGCGTCGTCGCGCGGTGGAATTCGCGCGAGAGGACGGTCGGCGCGCGCGCAGTGGCGATCGATCGCGAGATCGGTCGGTGATTTCATGGATGTGGGCTCTTGACCGATCATGACTCACCAGAGTGTCCC